>WNGK01003466.1_pt1 | contig 17024 bp, 9 predicted proteins | sample 5400601 | NCBI WGS metagenome assembly WNGK01 (sample SAMN13153376, study PRJNA577476) | soil metagenome | isolation source: 60 cm soil or saprolite under Garry oak tree replicate 1 | place: USA:California | collected 2016-06-15
GATCGCTCCCCCGCAAATCCTCCATCTGCATCAATGCGTTCTCCTCGAACACGGCTGGAGAACTGAGCTCGGGTTTCTTCGTTGGTGCTGCCGCCGTGGAGTCAAGCTTGTCCATACAGTTCACAATCTGCTGCCGCATGACGGAAAGGCATTTCACGTGTCGCTCTACACAGAGCTGTATCAAATGGTTGACGCCCTCATTTGTCATGATGATGAAACTGCGTCAGAGCTCAGCCGGAGATTTAGAATTTCCGGGAATCGGATTTATATAGCGCCGCACGGGCCGCTCTTCGGAGAGGTGCCGGAGTTTTCGCCGCAGCAGTGTAGGAAAATGCTGGGGTTGAAAACGGGCCAACAGGTCTTCCTTGCGCTGGGTGTTCTGGCACATTACAAAGGACTGGATATCTTGCTGGAAGCCTGGGCAGACTTGATTAAATCAGGTGAGCCGCGTTCCTTGCCACTGCTGGTGATCGCCGGGAATGGGCCCGCGGTCGAAAGGCAGGTCCTTGAGGGCCTTGCGCGCAGGCTGCGACTGCCTGAAGACACACTTCGACTCGATTTTCGTTACATCCCGGCATCGAAGATACCTTTGTACCAGAACGCCGCCGATGTTCTGTTGTACCCCTATCGCGATATCACCACAAGCGGCGCCCTGCTAACGGGCCTGAACTACTGCAAGCCGGTCATAGCTTCGGACCTGCCGGCGTTCCGGGATTATCTGATCAATGAAAGGAATGCAATTCTGGTTCCTCCCGGTGACCGTAGAGAACTCTTTAATGCGCTTCGAATTCTCCTGGAGCCCTCGTGCTACGCCCGACTGAATGCGGGGAGCAGCAACAATCAAAGTCGCCTCGTTCAGTGGAATGAAATCGCCCGCCAGGTCGCAAGTGTCTATCGCACTATCCTTGCGCAGCCGGTCAGTTTCGGGAAATGCGCATAATTTTGCAAACATTCCGTCGAGCACATGCACTCCCTTGTGCACAATTTGGATGTAAAGGCCTCCTAACAGAAGCAGTCACGTTCGCCTCTTTGGTCTGTGAATTGCAGTCATGTTGGCGTCCCTGATTTCAGACCCATCCAGGACCGCACATGACTTCGTATAAACGTTCAGCAGCACTCAGTCTTCTCGGCCTCGTCATTGCGACCCGAGCCCCGGTTGCGTTCGCCCAAGGCTCGTCCATCAACAAAGACGAGTGCCCGGGCGAATGTGCGACATCGACCGTCGTGAGCGAAGCATCTGCACTGACCATCAGTGAATTCAGACTCGGCATCGGCGATGTTATCCACATCTCCGTCTGGAAGGAGCCCGAGCTTACAGAGACGGCGGTCGTTTTACCGGATGGCCGGATTTCGATGCCTCTGGCGGGACAGGTGCCCATTGCCGGCAAAAGCACCGTGACGGCACAGTCTCTCATTCGTACGCTCCTCCTCAAATACATGACCGATCCACAGGTAACCGTTTCGATCGTGGAGATCCACTCCCGACAGGTCTACATCACAGGACAGGTTCAGCACCCCGGGGCATATCCTTTGCTGGGCAATTTCAATGTCCTGCAACTTATTGCGAGTGCCGGGGGACTCACCCCGTACGCCCGTAAGAGGGGAATTGTCATTCTCGATGCAGAAAACCGCCAGGTCGCTCGATTCGACTACTCCAGCGCGGTGAAGGGAAATCCGAAGCAGTCCATGATGCTTCACCCTGGCGAAACGGTGGTCGTGCCATGAGCCGTCGCCGGATAGGGTGCGTAGCCGGCCTGGTTTTGGGCTGGGCGATTGGGGCCGCGTGGGGCCAGGCGGCGATGCCAGTCTCGGCCCCGGAGGCACAAGACGATGGTGGCTGCCCGTCTTTCAACTCCAGCACTCCCTCTGCGTCCTCCGATCGATGCAAGAGCTCTCAGCGCGGCCAGAATGCTGCGGATGGCGGTAAACACTTCCTTCTTACGTTCGGCAGCGTTGGCGGATATGACAGCGCGTTTAACGCCCGCCAGAATCTGTCGGCCTACTTTGAAGGAGGCATGGCTTACGCGGGTTTGTTGTACCAACGACCGAATAGTCTCACGCTGGTCGAGAACACGGCGTCGCTTATGAATTACGAAGTGGCGAACGGAATCACGGAGTATATGAACTCCACCGGTGTTTCACTCGAGAGGATGCCATCACAAAGGACGACATTGAGCTTCGATGCCACGAACGTGTTTGGAAACGACGCCATTCGCATTCTGACGTTGGGAAACCAGGACGTCGATCAGATTTCGTACGGAATTCATTCGGGAAGAGTCTTCGGGAATCAGGCAACCGCGCGGCTGACCAGACAAAGCACGCGTGCGCGCTGGTGGCAAATTTCGGTGCGGAACAACTTCCGCAATTTCATCGACGACGAAATGAGCGTAAACACGTTCCACGCCCGGGCGGAAATTCAATATCAGCCCTCCGCCCGCGCGGGAATAGGCCTCTTCGAGGAAACGTCCATCGAAACGGGGGCTGTCGGCTGCTCGTCGCAAAGCCTGGGCCTGGTTTACGAACGTCGCTTTTCTCACAAATTGGCCGCCGAAACCGCCGTCGCTCCCGCGGTTGGCACGAAGCAATGCATCGACAAATTGTCGGCAAATCTGTACGGCGCCTTGTCCGCGCAGCCTTGGACCTCGACCAGCCTGTACGTCTCCGCGTTTCGAAAGTTGAATGACTCCGCGTTCAGCGCCATCACATACGAGAACAACGTGCAGGGTGGGTGGACGCAGAAGTTTGGGCTTCGCACGTGGGTAAGTGCGCGGGCTGGTTGGCTGGGTGGTACCGCTCCGTTGCATGTTGAGCACTTCTCGGCTCATTACTACTCCGGAAGCGTCGCGCGCAAGCTGCTTGCAGGCTTGAGCGCCAATATCGAGTTTCAACAGTTCCACTGGTCGGGCATTGCGAACGTATCACCGACCAGAACCATCCTGGTGGGCTCATTGACCTGGTCACCCAGCGGGAAGACTCCGGAAGATCTCCACAGCCCCATGACTCACTAGAGGAACCATGCAATCCACCGCGGCTTCACTCATCGACAAGCTGAACGAATACCGATCCGTATTCGTATATCGTTGGCCGTTCATCCTTGTGGCATCCGGCATATTGTTTGCGGCCCTTGTTGCGGGAGTGCACTTCGTGCCGGATACATACGAAGCCACTACTACAATTCTCGCGCACCCTCGGAGAGTTCCTGAGAAGTATGTCGCTACGACAGTGCCTGAGGATTCAGCGGACCGGTTGAACCTGCTACAACAGGAGATCCTGTCCTCCACCCGGCTCCTGGAAATCATCCAGAAATTTGGGCTCTACCCAAAGCTCATTCTTGAACGCGGCCGAGACGCCGCCGTGGTTCACATGAGAAGGCAGATCAAGATCCAAACATCTCATGGATCGAGCAGTGGACCGAGTTCGTTCACCCTAACATTCAAGGGAGACAATCCCAAGAGCGCCGCGGCAGTGGCTAATGAGTTGGCAAACAGCTTCATTCTGAAGAACCTGTCGAATCGGGAGCAGCAAGTACAGGGCACGACCAGCTTCATCAGCGACGAACTGGAACGTGCCCGCACAGATCTCGACTCACAGGAGGCGCAACTACGGGTATTCCGCATGGCGCACTTGGGCGAAATGCCGGAGCAAATGAATGCAAATCTTCAGGCGATTGGCCAGCTTCAGGCACAGTACGAGGCTGTGTCGGACAAGTTGACACAACTGGAAGCGGAACAGTTGTTGATCGAGAAGTCACCTGAATCCGACCCGGCTTTGCGCGCCGGTTCAAGTTCGAGTCCGGCAGCCATTCTGCGGACGCAGTTGAGCCAGGAACAGGCACACCTGACGGACTTGCTCACTCATGCGACGGCGGCTCATCCGGACGTGATTGTCTCCAGGAGCAAGATCGAAGAGCTTAAAAACCAGTTGAACAGCTTGCCGGCGACCAGTGCCAGTCCCGTGATGGATCGTTCGGTCGAGACGCGGTTGCAGCTTCTGGAAAGAGAGCGGACCCATCTGATAGCGGAACAAGGAGCGATCAAGACACGCTTGGATTCATATCAGGGCAAGGTAGATGCGGTGCCTTTGCGGCAAGAACAACTTAGTGGACTTACCCGGGACTACGAGACAGCGCGCGACCATTATCGGTCCCTTCTCGAGAAATACTACGCGGCCCGAATGGCCAGTGAACTCGAATCCCGCCAGGACGCTGAGCGGTTTGAGGTGCTGGACCCGGCCACTCCGCCTGAACACCCGTCTGCTCCAAACCGGCCGCTGTTATGGGCGGCGTCGGGATTTCTTGGGTTCGCAGGCGCATTCGTGATCGCCTATGCACGCGAATATGTCGATAGCTCCGTAAAAACAGAAGCCGATCTACTCAAAATGTTGCCAGTAGACGTTGAGTTACTCGGACTCATTTCGAGTATTTCACCCAGCCCCTCAGCATCCAACCAGCGCATCTTCCAGGCCGGTTGACAGGCAGAGTCCAAGAGAAGAAATGCTATGACACCTAAATTGATGATGGAAAGCAGAGAATCTGCGATAAACCTGCTGGAACATGCTCCGAGCCGGGAAACCGCGGTGTTTCTCGGAGACTGTGATCCGCACATCGTCTTGATGCACGACCAGCACAGTCCTGCTGCCGAGGAATATCGACGTATCGTCAGCCGCCTTGTGTCACAACATCCCGAGGGCGGAACTCTGATGGTGACAAGTCCCACCCCGGGCGATGGAAAGACGCTGACATCGATCAACCTTGCCCTCTCGATGGCGGAACGAACTTCCACTCTCTTGGTCGATCTCGATACGCGCCACTCAACAGTGCGGACCAAGTTGAATATGGCATCACCACGCCTTGGAGTTGAAGATGCGTTACTCGAAGTGGCGCCGCCCGAGGATTGCATGCTTTCGATTCCTGACACACGCCTGACCACTTGTCTCAATCGACGAAACGGTCACGCCATCATTGACCTCATGGCCATTGGCAGACCGAAGCGCTTTCTCGAATGGGCATTGCAGAGATTCAGTTGGGTGATCATTGATACTCCCCCCACCTTTCCGATTGCGGACACGCTCGAGATCGCGAATCACGTCGGTCTCGGAATGCTGGTTGTACGCGCGCGCAAGACTCCCGTCCGGCTCGTCAAGCAGGCGATGGACGCGCTCAAAGGCCACATTCACTATGTGATGTTCAACGACAACGGAACACCAGGATACTCAATCTACAACCATCATTACTACTTCAGTGCCGAGGATAAAACCTGGGGGCAGAGATGACTGTAGGAATCACAATGCGTGTGCTCCAGATCGTGCGCATCGCCGGGCTGGTCGTTGCGGCGGTTGGATGCGCGCTCGTCCCCATTGATGCGCGCTCCCAGACATACGACCTGACCATGGACGTGCTGGTGAATTCCTCTAACACGACGGGCTACAATACCTCGCCTTCATCTCCTGGAGAGTACCAGCGCTATTTTGAACGCTACCTCGAGCACTTGCAGATTCCTTATCGCGTAATCGACACAGCTAGCCAGGCGCCGCCCTCAGATTTAGGAATGGTCCAGTTGATCGTAGCCGGGCATACCGGACTTTCACTCTCTACGAGTTGGCAGCAAGCGATTCTGCAGGCTGTTCAGGGTGGCTCGGGTTTCGTCAACTTCGACGCGGACCCCTTCATCGGCACAAATGACCACATTAGAGCGATTTTCGGCGCAACCGGTTCACAAATCGGGCCGGGAGCAACGGTAATCGCGATTCCTTCCACTGTTATGCCGGACGGTTCGACTCCGCATTACATCGCCGCGATGCAGATCCGGTTTCACGATACTCCGCCTGGAGATATCATCTATTCCTTTCACAAGGACGCAAATGGCACTCAACAGGTAGCGACCCCCACCGTATTGCAGGGTGCGCAAGGCACCGTTATCGCTTTGATAGGAAACTCTCCGCTGATTCTTGCGACTCAGACGAGCGGAGGACGTGCTATCGACTTCACCACATACGATTTCATGCATCCGGATCGCTTTGGATTCATGATGGGCATTGATGACCTGATCTGGAGGAGCATGGTGTGGGCGGCAAGAAAGCCCTTCATTGTGCGCGGATATCCGCGTTTCTACGCGCCGCAGATGGATGATGAAGTTGTCGGATGGGGAGCGCGCCTTCGCGATCTGTGGAATCCTTCATACACCGGGGACGTTGCTGGCGACGGAACAGGGGGCCCATGGAAGGTCACCGCTATGGCGCAACTGGTCAACCTACAGCCTGGCGGCCAGGATCGCGCCGATTCTATTGCCGACGAGAACGCCGGGTATCTCAAAATCGCATTTCATACGAACAGCGGAATTTCCGAAGGAGACTTGTATTGGAATCCGCAGTCTCCCGATCCGCTGACGGATGCGCAGTGGCAGAGCAACCTGGCTTACGCACTGCAGATACTTCAAGGTCAAGGCGGCTCCGATAAATTACCCACCCTTTCCAAATCGATGGTTCCCCACTTTTGGAACCTGAGCAACAACACAGGCTATGATCTGTGGCATTCGCTCAACGTCCGCTACATCACGGAGATTCAACAGCCCGGCGCCTACTACAGCTTCGGTCCTCCCAAGCCGTCGAGTATGAGGCTTTGGACCCATCCTTTCCGTGTCTATGAAATCCCACCAACCGGAGTCAATCCGAACGAGTTGTACACTCTTTACTCCGCCGATTTCCTTACCGTGGGCAGCACGGCAGGACTGCCGCCCCAGAACTTCTTTACCTTTACCACACAGTTGCTCGGAAGCAATTTTCCGAGTTTCGACGCGCGCTGGCCGAACGACAACCAGGCCATCAGTGTCCAGGAAAGCGTGAACAACTTTACCGAATACGCTTGGCGTTTTTGGTCTGGGATGGCGCCGGTCCAGATGTACAACCACGACGGAGGAAGTTTCGAAGTCAGCACGGAGACCGAGCGGCAGCAGTCGATCACGCAGATCTCCACGTTCCTGAATGCGAAAGGGGTGCGCCATGTATTCATGGAAGATCTCGGTGCGTACATGTGTGCACGGACCACGTCGGTGCTGTCCACCGCACAGGCAAGTTCATCAACCCTTACGTTGAATTTCGCCGGAAATGCCTCCGACATGGACGGCAATCTTATTCCGACAAATATCTATATCTTCTACGGGGACAATGAAGGAGTTCAGCGAACTGTGCCGGGCTTCACCGGCGGCTACAGCTTTAGCGCTCCGAATGCCGCACCACCCGCGATCGGACTGAGCACAACCAGCGTGATTCTTAGCGCTCTTCCGGGCTCCTCACCCGTCAGCCAAACTGTATCAGTGAATAACACCGGGAGCGGAACGCTCACGTACACAACCAACACGAGCGCTTCGTGGCTTACAGCAAGTATGGGAACAGGAACCGCGCCGGATACTTTGACGGTGAGCGCGGATCCAGGCCAGCTGGCGCCGGGCGTCTACTCAGGGACGGTGCAGATTATTGCATCGGGAGCCATGAACAACCCACAAACCATCAATGTAACTTTTGCGGTACAAGGTCCAACCCTGGTTCTCTCTGCTACAAACCTTGCCTACTCTGGGTTCGCCGGCACCTCAAATCCCGCAGCGCAGACCGTGGTCATCTCGAATATGGGAGCCGGTGCGATGAACTGGACGGCTTCCACAACTGCGCCATGGCTGCAGCTCAGTGCGACTTCGGGGACAACCGTATCCGGGGCTCCTTACATGCTGGACGTGACACCCAATATCACCGGCCTTGCTCCCGGCACCTATAACGCGACGGTTACCGTCAGCTCTTCGAACGCCGTCTCTGGTTCGCCCCAGACCGTGAATATAACCCTGACCCTGACGGGGATCCTGATGCAGTCGACCTTCGACGGCACAACTCTCGATGGCTGGGCCTACTCTCCTCAGGGAACTCCTGCCGGATGGAGCCTGACTAACGGGGTTCTTTCCTACAGCGGGGCAGGCGCGACGCAATTGTACGCAGGAAATGCGACATGGTCGAATTACACCGTCCAGGCGACATTCCAGCTATCTACGCTTACTGATTTTCCCGGCGGTGTACGCGGCTATATCAATCCATCCACCGGAGCTTCATACTCCGCCTGGCTCTACCCAGCGGAGAGTTTTATCAAGATCTGGCGGACAAGCGCGTGGAATATCAATACCAGTCCAGTCCTGCTGGGTACATCCGGACACCTAAGCATGGACAATGTAAATCCACATACGCTCGCTCTTTCCATCAACGCTGGAAAGCTCATCGCCTCCTATGACGGAGTTGCCGTTTTGACGGTCAACGATCAGACGCTCAGCTCCGGAATGGCGGCCTTGGACGTTTCGAACCAGCCTATCCAGTTCCAGAAGTTCATGGTCACCGGCAATCAGAATATTCAAACCCAGCTGACGTCGTCTCAATCCAGTCTCGTGTTCACGGTGCCCGCCGGATCCACGAGCACGAGCCAGAGTGTGCAGGTTGGAACGAGCGACGCTTCGGTCGCCGCTTGGTCAGCGTTTCCGCCCGCTTCGTCGGTGACTATCGCTCCAGCGACAGGACAATCCCCTGGTACTGCAAGCGTCCAGGCAAATGCGTCGTTCCTCTCGCCCGGCGTGTACAACACGATCATCAATTTGGCTTCATTCGGAGTTGCCAACAGTCCGGTTTCAATTCCGGTCACAATTAACGTCACGCAACCTTCGACCAACAAATTGACCGTCTCGCCAACCTCTCTTGCATTCAATGCGGCAGTTTCAGGACCTTTCCCCGCACCGCAAAACGTGAACCTCACCTCCACAACCTCGGGCTTGTCTTTCAGCACTTCCACTGACGCAGCATGGCTGGCGACGTCCGGTTCTGGAGCCACGCCAGCAACGTTGTCCGTTTACGTCAACCAGGCTGGACTTACCGCGGGTAACTACGTAGGACATATCACCATCACTGCTCCCGCGGCGATGAATCCCACGATCACCATGACCGTAACGCTCAATTTGACCCAAAATCCACCAGTAACCCTGATGCAGACCTCATTCCCGGGGTCGACTCTGGATGGGTGGGCATATTCTCCGCAAGGCCTTGCTTCCAACTGGAGCGTAAGCAACGGAGTGGTCTCGTACAACGGCGGCGGGGCGAGCCAGATCTATGCGGGCAACAACACGTGGTCAAATTACGCCGTCCAGGCAAGTTTCCGTCTCTCGACCCTCACCGATTATCCGGGTGGCATACGCGGCTACGTCAATCCGTCGACCGGAGCATCGTACGCGGCGTGGCTCTACCCGGCGGAAGGCGTTGTCAAACTCTGGCGCACTACCACTTGGAACATCAACACCAGTCCGGTGTTGCTGGGGACATCGGCACGCCTCACCATGGATACGACTGATTGGCATGCGCTCGCGTTGTCCATCAATGGCGGCCGAATCGTGGCGTCCTATGACGGGGTGGCGGTCGTTACAGTTTCAGATTCCAATCTGTCCGGAGGCATGATCGCGCTCGATGTCTCCAATAAGCCCATCCAGTTTGCCGACCTCGTTGTGACTGGGACGCAGGCAATCACGACACAGCTGAACTCGCCTCAAACAAGTTTTACCTTCGCCGTATCTACCGGTTCGACCAGCACGAGTCAAGCGTTGCAGGTATCCACCACTGATGGATCGGTCGCAGCATGGTCTGCTTTGGCCCCGGTTTCCTGGCTCAAAGCGACCGCGCCGACGGGGCAGACCCCAGGATCGGCAAACGTGCAAGTGAACGCTACAAATCTGGCCCCAGGCACCTACACGTCGCAACTGAACTTGGCTTCGTATGGCGGTACGAATACACCCATCGCCATTCCGGTAAGCGTCACGGTCACGACTGCCTCCACGAATCAGGTAACGGTCTCTCCGGGTTCGCTCAGCTTTACTGCAGTCGCGGGCAGTGTTGTTCCCGCGGCCCAGTCTCTCACAATTTCCTCCAGCACGGCGGGCCTGTCGGCGAACGTTACCAGCGACGCCAGTTGGCTCACATCCACTGCATCCGGCGTCACTCCGTTTACGGCTCAGGTCACCGTGAACCAGGCGGCGCTAACGGCGGGATCGTACACCGGTCACCTTACTATTTCCGCGCCCGGAGCCGCCAATCCAACCACAACTGTGACGGTCACGTTGACCGTTTCCAACCCGTCCATTGCTGCATCGCCCACATCTTTGAGCTTTGTCGGCTCCACGACAACCAACGCGCCGACACAGCCCTTGCAGATAACGAACGTAGGAGGCGGTGCAGTGGGTTGGACGGGAACTTATGGGAGCACGTGGTTCAGCCCCTCGACCACCAACGCAACCACTCCGTCAACCATCCAGACTGGCGCGCTGTCGTCGGGATTAGCGGTGGGCTCCTACAGCGATATATTCGCCCTAACTCCGAGCGTAGGGACCGGTTCCCCAACCCAGGTTCCGGTTTCCCTGCGCGTCGGACCGCTGCTATTCCAGGACAACTTCATCTCGAACTCCCAGTGGAAAGCCTCCCCAATGGGACTCGCCTCAAACTGGACAATCGTGAACAACACCTACTCCTACAACGGCGGCGGTGCAACCCAGCAATATGCCGGTAGCGCAACGTGGACCGATTACACGCTGCAGACAGACATCACCCTGAACACCGCAAGCAACTACCCGGGAGGCATTCGGTTCCGACTCAATCCTTCCACCGGCGGTTCCTATGCTGTTTGGCTCTATCCGGGAACATCCCAAATCAAGTTGCTGAAACCTTCCGTCTGGAACATCAATACCAATACCACTACGCTAGCAACGGTCTCCAAGGCACTTACTGCGGGAACTCATCATGTGCGTGTCGATGTACGCGGCTCGAGCATCACGGTGTTTGTCGATTATGTGCAGATGATTTCATTCACAGACGCTACTTACTCCGCCGGAGCCATCGCTTTGGATGTGTCCAGCCAGCCCGTAGCATTCTCCAACGTCAGCGTCGTCAGCTTCTGAAATCCGCCGGGAAGGTAACTCATGAGCGCAACCACCGCCGTCTTGCCATCGAGATCCAAACTGAATGCCGACTGGCGAGCCCGCTTGGTCCTTGCCGGCGAGCTTCCGATTGGAATTCTGTGGATCCTGGGTGCATTAAACTATGTTCGCCAGGAAGGACGGCTTGCCCCCATGTTACTGGCGGGTGCTCTCCTCCTGCTCGTTCCACGCATCTGGTCTTCTGTGTCGCACTTGGTGCGGCCTGCTTCGGCCATGCAGCCTGGCATCTGGGTCTATTTGTTGGGGCTTTTTCTCCCCGAACATCTAACCAGCGGTGGAACCGTCATCGCGCCCCATCTGGTCCCGCTTCTGATCGCTTTAGCCTGCTTGCTCTGTGAGTGCTTCACCTTGCCCCTGGCTGCCTTTTCGGCATGGCTTGCGCGCGGAAAACGAGCGCCCGCATGCCTGACCGTATTTGTCCTCACTTATCTTGTGGGGACTACCATTCTGGCCATCATGAAACTCCACGACTTTGGATATATCGGGCAGGATATCGGCTATTTCATGCAGTGCCTGTACACCGGGCTGCACGGGGAACTCTTCGCAAGCAATCAATATCATGACCTGCTCTATACCAGCACAGTGACCAGCGACTTCGCCGGCCACAATCAACCCATCCTTTTTCTGTTATTGCCGATCTATTGGCTTTACCCTCATGCCGAAACACTCTTTGTGGTGCGTAATCTCTTTCTTGCTGCTTCGGCGTTCCCCGCGTATCAGCTCGCGCGGTATCGTCTTGATCCGTTCCCGTCCTTGGCGGTAACAGCCGCGTTTCTTCTGGGCCCGGCGATTCTGTTTCAAACTTTTTACGACTATGCACCTCTCAGCCTCGCCGGGCTGCCGCTCCTGTTTGCGCTTTTGTTTTATGCTCGGCGCCAATTCACGCCCTGCATGGCGTCGCTGCTTCTCTGCCTCTTCATCCGCGAAGACCTTATCATCGCGCTCGTTGGAGTCGGCCTGGTTGCGGTAGTCGGGCGCCGTGAACGCAAGTGGATTGCGGCGCCGATTCTGATCGGCGCAGTATGGAGCATCGTCACCTGGGGCATAGTCTTCCCGCACTTTCGGCACGGTGCCACCTCGGCGGTCGAAAGCTGCTTCTCCTACCTGGGAAGTACTCCCGGCGAGTCGTTACGCACCATCATTCTTCATCCCGGAGCTTACGCAACGCATAAGGCCATCGTGTACGTCAAACAGGTATATACGCAGTACGGAATCCTATTGCCTTTCTTTTCGCCCGCCTCGCTGATTGCAATTCCGTACATCGTGATCAACGTGCTTGGAGACCCGGGTTGTAACGCAGCCATTGTGTTTCGCCACTATTCGCTGATTCCGTCCATACTCCTGCTTCCTGGGGTCAGCATTGCGATGGCACGCATTGCATCCCGCCCGAAGCTCGGCTGGAAATTGGATGCGGCCGCGTTTGCTCTCGTACTGGCGAGCCTTGGAACCACCCTGCTTTCTTTGGGGCAATCGGAATTGAATTGGTGGACCCGCGCCTCTTGGCAAGCGGAGGCTCGAAAGATTGCGTCGGAACTTCCGCCGTCGGCATCTGTTGCAGTTCCGCGCTACATGTTGCCTTTTACCGCCGACCGAAACAGCATCTACCAGACGCTAAGATTGCTCGACTACTATCACCCCAATGCTGAGTACGTGGTTGTCGACCGCAATCCTGAAAGAATGGGTGTTACCCCAACCTGGAAAGCTCATTACGAAGAACTGTTGACACGGCTCCACGATCCGGCACAGTTCACGACCGTCTATTCCAGCCACGAGTTCGAGATCTATCACCTGGTTGGCAAGCCGTTGGTTTCGCTTCGATCGGTTCCCGGAGGCGGAGCGAATGACTGACGTCCGGCAATTGCTTGTCCATGCCAGCCATTATCTTGCCGGACGCGCGGGACTAATGCTGCTTGGATTCTTCTCGTTTCCAATACTTACGCGTCTTCTGCCCGTCGCCCAGTATGGCGAACTCAGCCTGGCATTGAAGCTATGCTTGCTGTGGACCGTCCTCAGTAAATGTGGAATACAGAACGCAGCTCTTCGCTTCTTTCCCGAGGCGAGCAGGACATCTGAAGCGGACAAGCGAGCATGCGCGTCCACGCTCATCCTATCCGTCGCGGTCATTTCGCTGCTTCTGGGCGGCATCGGTTACGTGGCGATGCGATTCGCTGGATCCCGCCTTTCTCCGGCCGTCTCGGCCCTCGCACCATTACTTTTGATCCTTGCCTTCGTTCGTTCCCTCCAACCCACCTTCTCCGGACTGCTGAGATCGGAACGGCGCACCTGGCTGTTCAATACCTGCGAATTGTCCGGGAAGGCCATGGGCATCCTGTTTTCCATTCTGGCTCTGACGCTGATTGCAATCGATCTCCGCTACTTTGTTGCCGGTCTCGTAGCCGCTGAGGCGACCGTGATGATTGCCATCGGTACATGGTTCTATCGCGCCGGCCTGCTTTCTCTGCGGAGATTCAAGCTGCGCCTGGCATGGGAAGCCCTGCTGTTTTCATTGCCTCTGATTGCATACGAACTAACCAGCGTCGTTCTCGATTCAGGCGATCGGCTGCTGGTGGGACGATTTTTGGGGTTGACGCAGCTTGGACTGTATTCGGCCGCGTACTCGGTCGCCACGTATGCCGAAGAAGCGCTCATGACGCCGGTAAACATGGCCCTCATGCCGGCATACATGAAGATCTGGGTCGATCATGGTCGCGAGGCAACATCCCGCTTTCTTTCCGACAGCCTGGACTACTTTGTCATGGCCTGCGGCGCGGTTGCGGTGTTGGTTTACGTATGCTCACCTGATCTTATCGGAATCCTCGCGTCCAGGAAGTTCGCTGCTGCCCATACACTGCTGCCGGTTCTCGTTCTTGGTCTCCTGGTGTATGCCACTCATATCTTCTTCAACGCTCCCCTTATCATCTACAAGCGGTCGGTTGTACTTACTTGTGTAACGTCAGTCTGTTGCATCGCAAACATTGCGATCAACGTCCTTCTCTTGCCGCGCCTCGGCATCATGGGTGCGGCTGTCGCAACCCTCCTAAGCTATGCTCTGCTCGTCACAGGACTGCTCCTCGTGTCGCGTCGTTACCTCTCGTTTTCTCTTCCCATAGGTACGCTCTTCGTTTCTTCCATTCTTGTAATTGGGGTTCAGGCCTTGATGAATCAAATCTCATTTACCTCACACTGGATAAACCTGGGCATTAAGGGCGCCGGTGCACTTCTTTTGTATGGTGCGGGCTTGATGGTTCTCCGGCCTAAACTGCGCCGCGCCCTGTTCGGCGGCCCACGAAGAGCATTCGCATCCGGCTCGTATCTCACGGAGGTCGAACCATGATCACGGCACATTCCAGCCAGGGAACTTGGTCGAATGGCGGCTGCGATGTCCTGTTGGCTGTCGACGCCTACATGCCGTGGTCAGGTGGGTCGCGGATCTATTACGACAATCTGTACCGGCGATTATCGGGTCAGTACCGCCTGCGGGTGACTGTCGAGACCAGCCACTGTGAGGGCGATCAAACATTCGATGCAGAGTTTTCGTCAGAGATGCTCACGATTTACCGGCAGGGAACTCGGTTGCCGGATTGGAAGGTCAGTCGGGCTCCCCTGCTTGTGCGTAAGATGCTGAGGATCGGGAGCGCAACCAGCCAACTTGCTCCGGCAGCTATCCATTGCGGAGATCTCTTTCCCCAGGCTTTCGCAGGCATGCTGGTACGAAAACTTCGCGGCGTGCCCTTGCTGGTCTTTGTTCACGGAGACGAAATCAGTCAGACAGAGGGGCGGCGTTTGCAGCCTCACCTGAGAAATGCTATTTATCGTGCAGCCGATTCGGTCGTGGTCGCTAATCGTTTTGCTTATGAAAGGGTGATCGACATTCTTGGATCCGTGGATCGCGTCACAATGATTACTCCCGGGGTGGATATGAAGCGGTTCTATCCGGGGCCCCGGCCCGCATGGATTTGCGACCAGTTCCAGGTCGGAGATGATCCGCTCCTCGTGACCGTCGGACGACTCGTCAAGAAAAAGGGGCATGAAACGGTCCTGCGCAGCCTTCCTGTGCTCCTGCGGAAGTATCCGCATTTGAAATATCTGATCGTGGGCGACGGTCCTGAACGGGACCGCCTCGAGGTAATCACTTCCGAACTCGGCCTTCGCGGCAGCGTTAGCTTCGCCGGCAACGTTCCTAACTACAACGTCGGCGACTTCTATAGGGCCGCCGACATCTTCTGCCTCGTAAATCAAGAAGACGCATACGGAGACATCGAATCATTCGGAATGGTGTTTGTGGAAGCTGGAGCGTGCGGAAAACCAGTCATCGGGGGGCGCTCCGGCGGAACGTCCCAATCCATCCTCGATGGGCAGACCGGAATGTTGTGCGATCCCGAAAACGTGTCTCAACTCTGTGAACTCCTGGGCGTGCTGCTATCGAAGCCGGAGGTGCGCAGGCGCATGGGCGATGCTGGACTTACAAGAGCGCAGCGGGAATTCAGCTGGGACAGCAGGGCGGCGCAACTGTTTGATGTCCATAAATCGATTACACAGGCTACTCGCCGGAGCACAGGAGGCACAGACTTATGTTTCCAGCGCTAATGCTCATGGGCGGTGACGGCCTGGGATTAACGTCTTTGCTGGTCTACATAGCAGCGCTCTGTGCTATTCCCCTTGCTATCTTCTGGCGTCCCGTCGTGGCTGTCTATCTGCTTGTACCTTTGATGCCATTGCAGACGCTTCGATACCAAATGCAGGCTCTTCCGCTCGCAGGCAAGTTTGTGGACGCGTTGGTAATCGCCGGACTAATCGGGCTGTTCCTTCACAGAAACGAGGGAGAGCCTACCCTCCCTAAGACCCGGCTGAATCGCTACATTCTGATTTATTGCTTATTGCTGTATGTGTCCTTGTGGATGGGATCGTATCTCCTCAACCTGCCCTGGCCAATTTCGCCGAGAGACGAACGTTTTGCCGACTGGAAGAATCTCGTAGAGATGCCGGTTCTATTTCTTCTGGTGACAGCAACGGTGAAAACCAGAAAGCAGATGTTGATCTTGCTGGCGTTGATGATGCTCACCACTCTACGCGCCAACATTGGGTTCTACCACACCGTATCCGGGCGTGACTTCAGCCATTTCAGCAACAATCTTCGTTATGCGGGAGTTCTCGGATACGCAGGGCAAAATGGACTTGCCGCATTTATGGCGGGATTGCTTGTGTTTCTGCTGGCCATTGCGCCGGCTGCACGTGGATTGTGGTATCGCGCACTTGTATATACTTCGATCGCGTTTACAGCCTATTGCGTCCTGTTCTGCTTCTCGCGAGGCGGCTATGTGGGTGCGCTTGCAGGACTCGTTGTGTTGGGCATATTGAAGGATAGGAGATATCTGCTGGTCGTGGCAGCCTTACTGGCCACATGGGAGACGGTAGTACCCAATGCTGTAAAGGAGCGGGTTCTCATGACCTACGACGGCAACCAGGTAGAGAGCTCCGCCAATGAACGCCTGCAGTTATGGGAAGATGCCTTCAATATCATTCCCGAGCACCCTGTATTAGGCACGGGGTTCGTTACTTACCGTTATCTGGGACGAAGCGAAGACTACCTGGACACACATAACTACTACGTCAAAGTAACCGTTGAAACCGGTCTTGTGGGACTGGGGTTATTTGCCTACCTGTTGTGGCTCATGATCCGGGAGGGGTTTACGCTTTTCCGGCAATCTCGAGATCCGCTGTTTAAACGGCTGGGGCTTGGACTTGTTGCGATGATGATCTGTGCGATAGGTGTGAACTTCTTCGGAGATCGCTGGATGTATCAGCAGATTTCTGCCTACATGTGGACTTATCTTGCACTGGTATGTCGAGCGCGGATGATTGAAGCAGAGGAGGCTCAGGCAGAAACCCTTCCAGTCACCTTGGAACGTCGTGGTCGCCGCTCGCTGTCCTGGGTGCCAGCGGAGGGCATTGCAGAGTGACCATGCCAACCCCAGTCTCCGAGCAAGTCAGTTCCGAGATGTCGCAGACACTCAGCGCATCGGT
>WNGK01003467.1_pt1 | contig 17024 bp, 12 predicted proteins | sample 5400601 | NCBI WGS metagenome assembly WNGK01 (sample SAMN13153376, study PRJNA577476) | soil metagenome | isolation source: 60 cm soil or saprolite under Garry oak tree replicate 1 | place: USA:California | collected 2016-06-15
TTCAACGTGGGCTGGCTCGGCATTCCGGGCGGCAATTGGCGGGATGATGCAGAAATCGCTGTCTGCACGTCCTGCGCCGCCGCGTCGATGTTGCGGCTGAGATCAAACTGGAGAGTGATTTGAGTATTGCCGAGCGTGCTGGTTGAACTGACGACGTTCAGGCCGGCTATGGTCGAGAACTGCCGTTCAAGCGGAGTTGCCACCGATGAAGCCATCGTTTCCGGGCTGCCGCCTGGAAGTTCGGCGGTGACTTGAATCGTCGGATAATCAACGTTCGGGAGGTCGCTCACCGGCAGGGCGCGATAGCCGATCAAGCCGAAGAGCACAATGCCGGCCATGATGAGGGTCGTGGTGATCGGACGTTGGATGAAGAGTTCCGACATTTCTCACTCGCCCTGAGATCGCCGTTGTGGCTTCGCCACTTGATGTGCGGAAAGGCTCTGCCTTTCCGTGGTACCAATAAAGAAAATGTTTCGAGGCTATGCCTCGAATATAGTTCAGAGGCGTAGCCTCAAGCCAAAAACACTTCGCCGGAAAGGCAGAGCCTTTCCGCACATCGGGCGACAGCCGCATTAAGCTTTACTGACTTGGGCTGGCATTACTACCGCCACGGCGTCCGCCTCCATACCTTTGACCGCCCTGGCCGTCTTGACCTCCCTGGCCGCCCTGGCCGCCGCCTTGTCCCTTCACCTGAACTTTGGCGCCAGGCACGAGGCGCAGCTGTCCGTCGGTCACTACTTGTTCACCGGGCTTCAATCCATCCTCAATTACGGTCATGTTATCGATTGTCGCGCCGGTTTTCACATTTCGGACTTGCGCAGTCATGTCGGCATTGACTACGTAGACGAATGACTTGTCCTGTCCAATCTGTACCGCCTGCGATGGAACCACGACCGCCTGGTTTTCGATTCCCAGCGTGAGCACTATGTTGACGAACTGGCCGGGATAAAGCCGCCGGTCATCGTTCTGATAAATTGCTTTCAACCTCACTGTTCCCGTCGTGACGTCAACCGTGTTATCGACAAGCGATAACTTGCCCGTGACAGGGTTTGATTCATCGCCGGGAACGATAACCTGCACAGCGAGTTCGCTCGCACCGGAATACTGACGAATGCGCATTAAGTCCTTTTCGGGAACTGAGAACGTGACGTAGATGGGTGCCGACTGAGTGATCGTCACCATTGCCGTTGTATCGTTCGCACGGACGAGATTGCCGGCGGTTACTGCGAGGTTGCCGGTTTTGCCGGCGATAGGCGCGCGAATCGTTGTGTAACTCAGTTGCACTCGAGCATTCTCAACGGCGGCCTGCTCAGCTTTTTGCGCTGCCTGGAGATTTGCGACTGCTGATTGATCGGCGCGCACAGTTGCCTCATCGGATTGCAGCTTCGAAACGGCGTTGTCATACTCTTCGCGCGAGATTACGCCGGCTTCGATCAACTTCGTATCGCGGTTCACGATTGTTCGGGAGTTGTTGGCGGTCGCCTGATCCTTGGCCACAATGTCCTGGCCTTGTCTTACTGCCGCCATGGCCTTCAAAAGATTAGCTTCCGCTTGGTTTAACTGGGCTTGCAGTGGACGCGGGTCGATTGTGAAGAGGAGATCGCCTTTCTTGACTTCCTGTCCGGGCGCGAAAGCAACTCGCATCAGTGTCCCTTCAACCTGCGATCGAACCGCAATAGTCGAGAGGGCTTCGATATTGCCAATGCTCTTAATCTGAATCGGCACATCCTGTTGCGTCACGATGGCCATTTCGATCGGAACAACTTCACCGCGACCCGTGCCTGCAGCACGCGGCGCTGACTTATCGCCCAGAAAACGCCACAACAAGACGAGCAGCAGGGCGAGCACTACGAGACTCGTGATCTGGATTAGCCGGGCTCGAGTCTTGTTGCGCGGTCGGGCAGGGACGATTGGCTTGGGAGTATTTCCGCGACTGTCTTCCGCTGCGGGATTTGAAGCATCGGCGACGCGCGGGATCGGTCCTGAAACTTGTTCGTTCATCTCATCCATGTACGGTGGGACGCCATAAGCCATCCGTGCCAAACTTTCGCCGAAGCCTTCGGCCAAAGGTCCTGGCTCGCCGCCACGCTCTCGCAAACTCAACTTGGAAGTTGGTTTATGATTGCATACATATCTACGCTACGGCAAAGAACCTGGTTACGGAAAACTCGACTTGGATTTCGAGTCCTGGCTGGCGGTTTGCTTTGCAATCTAAAGGATTGAACACCAACTGACAAACCATAATGCTTGACTTCGCGGCGGCCAATGTTGAGACTTATGCCGCGATTCCAGCCCTGGTTGAGAACAATCTGACAACCGTGAGGTAGTCCATGAAAACTTTAGTAAAGGCTTCGAAACAAAGTCTATCTCTAATTTGTATTCTGGCATTGCTGGCCGCTTCTTTTGCACATGCTTTTGCCCAGCAACCTGCCAGCCAGACTAAACGACCTTTGACACATCAGGATTACGACTCCTGGCGCTCGATTCAAGCACCGCAGATTTCGCGCGACGGCAAGTTCATCGCCTATGCGTCTATGCCGGAGGATGGCGATGGCGAGATTGTCGTCCGCAATCTCGTAACCGGCATCGATTCGCGCTCGGCCCGAGGCTATCATCCGCCGGTACCTCCACCTGACGATCCGGGGGCGAACATCGCCGAGTTTCAAGCGACACAGGCGCGGCTGGTTCGACCTGTTTTTACCGCCGACAGTCGGTTCGCGGTCTTCACTATTGAACCGGCTAAAGCTGATGTCGCCAAAGCAAAGAAAGAAAAGAAGAAACCCGAAGAGATGCCAAAGAACGGGCTGGGGATTATGGATATCGCGACAGGCCAGGTTACGCGCGTCAAAAGGGTTAAGAATTTTCAGGTTCCCGAAGATGGCTCCGGCTATATCGCGTATTTGTTTGAGCCTCGACCGGAACCAAAGAAATCTGATGATAGAGCTACCACCGCAGGCGAGAGTGCGGCCAGCCCGACAGCCAGCCCGAGTGTCAGTAGCCCGACGCCGGGGTCCCCAGCCGGGCAATCCGGCTGGCGTGAGGCGGTGAGGGAGGGCTCCCAGGGAACATCCCGAGCTTCCAGGAAGAAAGAGTACGGCAGCGATCTCGTGCTGCGAAATATGACTAGCGGCACGGAACGCACTTTCAGTGACGTGCTCGATTACACTTTAAGCAAGGACGCGAAGACACTCGTCTTTGCAGTTTCTTCAAAAAAGGAAGAAACGAATGGCGTTTATGCGGTGATGCCACAAACTGAGGGCGCGCCGGTATCTCTACTGGCAGACAAGGGCAAATATCAGAAGCTAACGTGGGATGAAGACCAGACCGAGCTGGCCTTCATCAGCGACCGCGACGACGCGGATGCCAGGCAACCTAAGTTCAAGGTATATCTCTGGGAGCGGGGCAGCGGCGTTATGAAAGGCGGGGGCAGTAGCCGGACCAACCGAGGTCCCCAAGTGGGCAGCCCGCTTGGCGTGGTCGATAGTGAGGGCGCAGATCGTAACCACACTGCAAGGAACGTTACGAGCGCCACAGAGATCGTCTCAACTTCATCGCCGGGTTTTCGGAAAGATTTTGTAGTCAGTGAGAAAGCAACGCTTGGCTTCTCGCTCGACGGCACGCATTTGTTTCTCGGCGCGGCGCCGCCTGCTCCACCGGAAAAAAACCCGGACGAAGATGTTCCCGCCGACGAGAAGGTCCTGGTTGACCTGTGGCATTGGAAAGACGATTACATTCAGCCGATTCAAAAAGTTCGTGCCGAGCAGGATCGAAACAAATCTTATCGCGCGGTTTTTTTGACCAAAGAGAAAAGGTTCGTTCAACTTGCTGACGAGTCAATGGAAACAATATTGCCCTCGAGTGATGGACGCTTTGCCGTCGGGACTGATAACCGCGCCTATCGAATCACGAATGACTATGATCCCGGGCTGACTGATTATTATGTAGTGAACACTGCCGCAGGCACGCGAAAGTTGGTCGGTCAAAAGCAGCGATTTGGCACATCGCTGTCACCGAATGCGAAGTACGCAATTTACTTCGACGGCAAGGATTGGAATTCCTATTCAATCGCAGATGGCAGGACTGTAAATCTGACACGAAACCTCAAGGTACATTTCTTTAACGAAGATAATGACGAGCCGGCCACTCCGCCTCCGTATGGAGTCGCCGGCTGGACGAAAGGCGATCGTGACGTGCTTCTTTACGATCGTTATGACATCTGGCAGGTTTCGCCGGACGGAAGCGGGGCAAGAAGTCTGACGGACGGTGTCGGCCGCCGAGACAAGATCGCTTTTCGTTACGTTCGTCTTGATCCAAAAGAGCGGTCGATTGATCCCGCCAAGCCTTTGCTCCTGCATGCAGAAAACGAAGACACGAGAGACTCCGGATTTTATCGCGACCGGATTAACGGCGGTTTGCCCGAGAAGCTTATTATGGCTGCAAAAAACTTCAATAATCCGACGAAGGCAAAAGACGCCGACGTTTTGATGTTGACGGCTTCGCGCTTCAATGAATTTCCCGATGTGTGGGTGACCGGGGCGGATTTTAAAGATCTTAAGAAGGTTAGCAATGGTGACGCGCAGCGCACCCAGTTCAATTGGGGCACGGCGGAGTTAGTTCCGTTCAAAAACACCGACGGCGTGCCGTTAAAGGGTCTACTGCTAAAGCCTGACAACTTCGATCCGAAAAAGAAGTACCCGATGATTGTTTACATCTATGAAAGACTTTCGCAGGGCTTGCATGCTTTTCACAACCCCGGGCCGGGCACTTCCATTAATCCGACTTTCTATGTAAGCAATGGTTACCTGATTTTTGCACCGGATATCGTCTACACGATCGGCTATCCGGGACAGAGCGCTTTGAAATGCGTGCTCCCGGGAATTCAGGCCGTCGTTGACAAAGGTTTCGTCGACGAAAACGCCATCGGAATTCAGGGACATAGTTGGGGCGGTTATCAAATCGCTTACATGGTGACGCAAACCAATCGCTTCAAAGCCGCTGCACCGGGTGCGGCGGTCTCAAACATGACCAGCGCTTACAGCGGCATTCGCTGGGGCACAGGCCTCCCGCGACAATTTCAATACGAACGCTCGCAATCGCGTATCGGCGGCAGCCTCTGGGAATACCCGCTGCGTTACCTGGAGAACTCGCCGGTCTTTCGCGCCGACCGCGTGCAGACGCCGCTTTTGATGATCAATAACGACGAAGACGACGCGGTGCCGTGGTACCAGGGCATCGAGTACTTCCTCGCCCTGCGACGGCTGGGCAAAGAGGTCTACATGTTCAGCTACAACGGCGAGAAGCACGGCTTGCGCAAGCGAATAAATCAGAAGGACTACACGCGTCGCTTGCAAGAGTTTTTTGATCATTTCCTTAAAGGAGCACCTGCGCCTGAATGGATGGAGAAAGGCATTCCTTACTTGCAGCGCGAGAAGGAAAAAGAAAAGTATCGCGTGGTGGATCAGCCGAAGCAGTAGTTGGGCGAGCGTTCGAGGCAGTAGGCGGACCGTGGGAGAGGTGCAGTTTACGCCGAAGGCGTTCGCCAACTTCAGCCCGGCGTAACACGCCGGGAATGCGTAGCATCAAGATGAAAAAGCCCGCGGAGCCCGGAGCTGGCGACAGAAAGAAAGAACATGCTCGTCAGCGGATCCGCTCGATAACGCTCGCAGTTCTGTAATGGAGCCCTCCCTCACGGTCGGGCTACTGCCCCGCCTGCTTACTGTACTCACTGTGCTTACTGCTCACTGCTTACTGCTTACTGCTCACTGCCTTCTCACCATTCCCGTTCCTGTTTCTCTTTCTCCTTCTTCAGCCTGACTCCCAAGTGTTTAGGCCCTATACGTCCAGCTTGTGTTAATTGTCAACTAATTTTTTAGGACATTAGGGACAATCAGGTGATTCGGAAGTCGAGCACCGGGGTATCACTTTTTCTTGTACGCAGACTTGAAACGAAGCTGCCAATCCGGTAGGCAGAATCAGCTCTCGCGAACTCGTGCTTAGGCGCAGGGCCTCAACCGAGTCCCGTGTTGAGGTCATCATTTCCCCGAGTCGATTTAGCAGACCTTCACCCAACAAGAATTGATCCAGCCGTTCCACGCGTAGCGTCCGCAGGCCGGCCCGCCTACCAGCTTCTTTGATCTGCGTCCAATCGACGGTGGTCGTCAGGTCCTGCTCTCCGGGTGCCGCCAATACATCGTCAACCAGTTGATGGCGACGGAAAGCCCGGAGCGTCCCTTGATGGCGATTCGGAGAGCCCAAAAGGTCGTTTCGCACGGCGCCGTAATCGACGGTGACGACATAGCCGCGTTCAAGCAAACCGGCGGCGCGCGCGACAAACCGCTCGGCCTCGAGATTGACTTCGGCAATCTGGCCTTCTGAAAGTTTGATTCCAGCGCGCTCGCAGTATTTGGCGACACTCTTTTCCAAATCACTTTCCACCCAGACGAAACCATTTTCGTTCAGTCCAACAAACAGCTCCCGCAGTCTTTCGTCACGCTTGATTACCCGATGGACCGGAAACGCGTCGATGACTTCATTTGAAAAGACAATGCCTGCCTTGACCGGGATAGCGATTTCGCCGAGGCGCCGAAAGGCGACGCGATCGGCAAATTCAGACAGACGTTCGGCTGCTCGACGGCGCGCGGCCGGACTGACTTCATCGATTACATAGCTGGTGACCGCGAAGACTTCGGGAGAGTCTACGCGCAGGTTGTTGAGGAAACCATGCGCGAATTCGCCACTACCGGCCCCTGACTCAAAAATGGTCAAGGACGACGGCCATTTAAGATCGGCGAAGAGCTTCGAAAAATAAACCGCGAAAATTGCGGCGAAGAGCGGGCTCGTTTCAGGCGCGGTGCGATAGTCGCCTGCTCTCCCCTGACGAATTCGATCGGCGCGGCAATAGTAGCCGTCAATCGGATCGTAAAGCGCTGCACTCATCCAATCGTGAAAACTGATCGGGCCTTCGCGGCGAATACGCGCGCGCAGGCGTTCGCCGAGAGGTTTGGTGGCAGACTCGATCTCACCGACGCGTGTCATTGCAGATTGATTGTGCCCGCGAGGTTATATTTCGACAAGCACGGTTATTCAGTATCCGAGTCGCTTTTTTCCAGTAGGCGCGTGGTGTTGTCGGTGACGCTGGGAGGCTGAAGAATTTCGGCGGTCTCGGGCCGTGCCTTCCAACCTACGGTTGGGTTCCCCTTTGATGGCGGTAGAGCTGATAGGCGCGCCGGCGAATGGCTAATTGCCGGCGGTGCGTATGAAGTCGGCGCCACGAATTGGTGAGTTCGCGCGCTTTCTTCGAAGAGGGCGGCGTAGAACATTCGCAACGCTCCTCCGCCGAAGCAAATTATTGCCGCAACCGCCGCAAAGAATTGAAAGGCAACGCTAATGCGGTCCGGCGAGAAAGCCGCGAAGACTCCCAGTAAAGGCACCAGGAGCGCGCCGATCAGGAACAATAGCACTCCCTGCTTCACACCTTTGCGACGCGGCGAGACCTTTCTCTCTCCATCATTGGGTTCATAGCGTGGAAGCATTCCGCCGTGCGCTAATAAGGTCATCGCCCCTTCCAGCGGAAATCCACACCGGGAACAAAATCGCAGGGTGTCACTTACTTGTTGCTGGCCGCATCGTAGACAGAACATAAAAAGTAATCAGTGTTCAGTAGTCAATGCTGCTTCAGTTCGCACCAGTTCTAACGTTGTCCTGGCACTGCCCAGATAATGCGCCGCGCGAACTAACGTGTCCAGCAGCAAAGGCAGCAATTGCGTCTCACCTGACGGACACATAATGGTCTTCATTAAATCCTCGGCGCCTCTGAATGACTCGAATCCGCGTTTGCGTGTGGTTTCAACCTCCTGGAGGTAGTCGATGATTTTTTCCTGAGTCGATAAACTCTCAGGCAGCGTCCACTCAAATGGATCGTCCCACAGATTACTAGTAATCCCGCCGAAGGTTTGCTCGACCGTGGCCGCGCTGCGGAGAATCTGTTCGCCGCATGACTGGACGGGAAATGAGTTTAGGTCGCACACCGGCCGATAATAAAGCTGCTCAGGGGAAGTCGCTTTAATTAGTTCAAGCGACTCTTGATGAAGCTGCGCAAACTGGCGGTCGAGCGACCCAATCAATTTGTCCATTGAAGTATTGATTCATCAAGCCAATGAATCAATTCAATCAGTATGTTTTGGTTCGCCGGTGCTCTTCCTGCAAAACCATCCCGTAAGTTCTGCCGCCGAAACTAACACCGGTATGAACGTGCCCAGATGCGCCCAAACGCGCACCTTTCGAAGGAACACCTTGCGTGGTCGTTACCCAGATTCGGCCCGTCCCATCGTCCAGCTCATAGATACCGTTGCCGAGCACGCCGTAGCTGTCGGTGACCCTTCCGACCAGCGCTACTTCTTTATCATGATACCTGGCCGGATTCTGATTTATTTTTGAAATCGTGGTTTGACTTGGGCACGCTGTCAGCGCCACCGCACCCGCAAGAATTACGGAGAGAAAGAAAGCTTTACGGAAAAATTCCATTGCGTCTCCTTTGATGTTCGGGAATTCACTTCGGGAGAGCGCGTTTATCATATCACGCAGTCTTATCCTGCCGAACCCGGTCGGCGGCTGCCGGCAACGAATTAATGGGCCACATCGGCGTTGCTCCTTCAAGCGACAGATCCGACTGCGGCGCAAATACGCGCGCGCGACTCGTAACGTAGCTACGCAAGGCAAGGACAAGAATACCGACGGCAATTGCGATCCACACGATTGCCCAGATGAGAGCCGGAATTCCCGTAGCACTGGCCATGTTGACTGCATCGGTAGGCACTGTAGCCGCGAACGGCGATGATAGAAAGAAGACCGTCTTTAGATCGAGCAAAGCGTTCAAGACGCATTGCACCGCGAGCAGACTAACCACAAAGGTGGCCATACGTGCGCTGGCAAATCGCGCGACAGCCCACAATCCAATCGAAAGCGTTATGCCCGCGACCAGAGTGAACGGGACGCCGCCAAGTGAACTCCACGAACCGGCGAAGAGCGGCTTGAAGATGCCGAAAATCATCGTCAGCGCGAATACCAATACTGCTGAAGCAAGCAGTACGACGCGCGCCGCAACTGTCCTGCGAATCATCACAAGTAACAAAGCGCCATAGGTCATCGCGCCGAGGTAGCCGGCACTCGAGACCAGCATTTGCGAGAACATTCCGCCCTGCGTCGTGTACGTCTCACCGTTGCCATTCATGGCCACGCTCAGGCTCTGAACTGAATTTCCGGTCAGCAACGCTGCAATCGCATGACCGCCTTCATGGATGAAAGTCACAAAGATGCGGAAGGGATAGCTGAGGATCTCTGCGAAGGGGACGAACCACAGAACGATCGAGATTACGGCTGCGAACAGCAAAGTCATTGCTTGCGGTCGTGCATCGTAAGAAAGCTTGTATTTCACAAATAACTACCTCATCAGTATTCTTCTCGCCTGAGCATGAGGTCAGCACCACCCGCGTCAGCGGGTGGATCAAAGACTTAACATCAGATTGACGATTGGACCCACCTGCTTACGCAGATTGGTACTGACTTCATCACGAGCTTAAAACATTCGCTGACTGAAGTCCCATGTTCCACAATCAAGAACGTCAAACGCCCTCAGCTTGTTCCCTCAGGTTCGCGTTGATAGTCGCCCGATTTTCCACCCGTCTTTAGCTCAAGACGAATGTCGGTGATCGTTATTCCTTTGTCCAGAGCCTTGCACATGTCGTAAACGGTGAGCGCGGCTACTGATACAGCGGTGAGCGCTTCCATCTCGACGCCGGTCTGTGCTCGTGTCGACACTTCAGCTTCCAAACGAACGCCTTTGTCGTTCAACTCGGCGCGCACTTCAATATTCGTTAACGGCAGTGGATGACAAAGTGGAATCAGTTCCGCGGTGCGCTTGGCAGCGACGATGCCGGCCAGCCGCGCCGTTTCGAGCGGATTGCCTTTCGGAGTGGTGCGATCGCGGATCGCTTTCACAGTTGCCGCTGACATGAACACGCGCGCAGAAGCTATAGCCCGTCGAGCGGTGACCGGCTTCTCAGTAGTATCAACCATTTTGGCGCGACCGTGTTCGTCGATGTGGGTTAGTTCAGGCATATCGAGCTTAACGATTCAACGGACGAAAAACTTTTAACGCAAAGGAACGCAAAGGTTTTCGTAAAGGGCGTAAAAGTCTTAGAGTCTATTCACTATTCTTCTGATTCCATCTTTCATATGCACGACATTGAAGTTCAAAAGAAGCGCCAATCGTAAATTTGATAATCTAAGATAGGTCAGGACCTGAGCGAAATGAATTTCAGCCAGCGCTTCTATCGACTTCACTTCGATAATCAACTTCCTATCGATCAGCAAGTCAACCCGGTACCCGCATTCAAGTTTTACCGACTCATAAACAAACGGCAGAGGTTTCTGCGCCTCAACTGGTAATCCGGACTTGAATAACTCATAGTGCAGGCATGCTTCATAAGCAGATTCCAATAAGCCTGGCCCCAGAGCTGAATGCACTTTCAGCGCATAACCGATGACCACGCGTGAGAGTTCGTTTTCGGTCACTCGCGTCCCTTTGCGAAACCGTTTGTTCCTTTGCGTTTAGATCTTACTTCGAGGTTCGTTTTCGGTCACTTCGCGTCCCTTTGCGAAAACCTTTGCTTCCTTTGCGTTTAGATCTTACTTCGCATTTCATTCAAGACGGCATGCACAATCAAAGTATTTCCCCCCAGGAGAACCTCATCGGATGCTAACTCTGACGTCCAGCGCTCTGCTCGCTTGTTTGTAGGCGTCAGCCGCGCGACCAGTCTAATTAACGCGACCAATGGCCAGTATAGCCACGTTCGCGCCTTCGGCTTATCACGATGCAAGCCCGCGATTTGAAAGCCGCACTTCTCCAAGATGTAACGCAGCTCGGAGTAGCCAATCGGATTTACATGCGCGGCGATCTCTTCACGATTATCGTGCTCCGCCCGCAGCCGCTCGCGTTGCTGCCTGCTAATAGGTTTGAAGTGCGAAGTATAACCGTGAATGAGCCACTTCAGACGCTCTTCTATGTTGAGAATGTTAGGGATGCTTACAAACAACTGCCCACTCGGGCGCAAAACACGCGCAAACTCCCGGATCGCCTGCTGCGGATTCTCGATGTGCTCCAGGCCTTCCAGGCAAGTTACATAATCGAATGATTGATCGCCGAACGGTAATTCCGCATCAAGATTGCCTTGCTGAATATCGACCTTATCAAGGCGAAAAATCTCCGGATAAAGATCACAGCAGCGCACTTCGAATCCCGCGTCAATCAATCGCTCGGCCAACGCCCCCTGTCCAGCAGGCGCATCCAGCGAAGAGCCGCGCGGCAATTTTTCCAGGAGCGCAACCACCGTGTCGTGAATGGCCTGGTGCGCCATCGGTTCGGCCGTTGCGCCGGACTTTGCAACGATGACTGATGGCCTTGCCGCGGTCTGCATTTTACTTATTGTGGAATACCCATTGTCGAAGACGGGCGGCATTATGAACGCCTGCGGTTACCGGATCGAGCCTGGCAAGCGCATGACTCTGACCAGTTGGTTAGCCTCGATCGTTTTCGTTCCGGTCGGAACGTTAACAAGCGCAGTCGCGCGCGCAAAGGCCACGAAATCTGACGAGCCGCCCCATTTCAAGGGCTCAGCCAGCAAAGTTCCCTTCTCATCCATGCGCAGAACAGCCGGCAAATAGCTCTCTCGTTCGATTGAGCCTTTCACAGTGCGCGCGAGCACGGCGGTTTCTTCCTTCAACGCCGGTTCTTTTGCGCCTTGCATTGCGCGCAGAGCGGTGCGTACGAACAGATTGAAAGTCACTGCAACTGAAACCGGGTTCCCCGGCAGTCCGAATACGAGTGTGTCGCCCAGCCGCGCGAAAACTGTCGGCTTGCCCGGCCGTAGTGCCACGCGCTCGAAAAAGATCTCAGCGCCAAGTTCTTTCAAGGCCGCTTTGGTAAAATCGTAAACCCCCATTGAGACACCGCCGGACGTGATCAGAACATCCGATCGCCTGGCCGCATCGGCGATTTGCCGTTTCAATTCTTCGGTGTCATCTCCCGCCAAAGGCAGACGCTCGACTGTGGCGCCGGCCAGCGCAGCGTACGCAGCAATGGTGTAGTTATTCGAATCGCGAATCTGATCGCGCGCAGGCTTTTGATCGATGTCAACAAGTTCACTGCCGGTGGCCATTACTGCGACGCGCGGTTTGCGACCCACTTTCACCTGTGCATAGCCGAATGACGCCAGCGTCGCAATCATCGCTGCATTGATGTCTTCGCCGGCGTGCAGGACAGTCTCACCGGCTTTGATTTCAGCTGCCTGACTGACAATCGATCTGCCCGCTTCGACGACTTCGCGAATCTCAACGATGCCGCCGCCGTTGAGTTCACCAGTTAGCTCAACCTGCTGCACCGCATCCGCGCCGGAAGGAACGGGCGCGCCGGTCATGATGCGCACGGCCTCGCCCGCTTTCATTTCATTATGCCAACCAGCACCCGCCGCGGACTCGCCAACGATGCGCAAATGCGCCGGTACCTTAGCGACATCAGTCGCGCGCACGGCGTAGCCATCCATTTGTGCGCGATCAAAAGGGGGTAGGTCAGAATCAGCAACGATGTCTTCGGCCAGAATTCGGCCTGACGCCTCGCCCAATGCAACTGATTCAAACTGAGGCTGTGTCGAGCGCCGAAGAACAATACTGATCGCTTCGTCGACAGGAATCATTGTCAAGAGTTTAAGAGCGTGCGAGGCAAAGTTCAAAGATAAGCCTAAGAGTTTGACAAGGAGAGCCAGGATACCTCCTAAAGTTGTGTTGCCCGAGCGGGGCATTAGCCCGACCGTAAGGGAGGGCTCATATTGAGGGCATGGAATAGCGGAGCCCTCCCTGACGGTCGGGCTAATGCCCCGGTCCATGCTTCGAATCCTATCAACACAACTTTAGGACATCACTACTAATTTGGCTTGTATAAGGGCGCTGACAAAATGTTATCAACAGGAGCTTTCTCTCATGCAAGTAGTCCTTCAAACTCCTCCGAAGAACAACTCGCCAAGACCAATTAGATGGAGCCATCAAAGCCAACGGTCTGGAAACGACCGACCCGGCTGCTCACCTCAATCTCCCGTTGCCAGATCAGATGGTACCGCTTCAGGGGCGCGTTGCGTGGCGCCGGCGGGAAGCTTCGGCGCGCGCCGCGAGCCGAAGAAGGAAGTGCGGTCCAGTACCTTTTCCTGAAACTGTTCGAGGTAGAGATAAATCACCGGCGTGATGTAAAGCGTGATGAATTGCGAGACTACTAAGCCGCCGACCACTACCAGCCCGAGCGGTCGTCGAGAAGAACCATCCGCTCCGTAACCGAGCGCTATCGGCATCGCGCCAAACACCGCAGCCAGCGTGGTCATCAGGATCGGGCGAAATCGATCCATGCTTGCGTCGTGAATTGCTTTGTCGGCAGCCTCACCGGCATCAACTCGCGCTCGCGCGAAGTCCACGATCATAATTCCATTCTTCTTCACGATCCCCATCAGCATGAACATGCCCACGAATGCGTAGAGCGATGCTTCCTGGCCAAACAAAAGGAGCGTCAACAGACCTCCTACCAGCGCGGTGGGAAGAGTGGAGAGCACGGTCAGCGGATGCACATAACTCTCATACAAGATGGCGAGAATCACGTACATCACGAAGACTGCCAGCGCCATCAGGATGGTCAGGTTCATAACCGTGTTGCTGAACGTCTGGGCCTCGCCCTGTAACTCCGCGCGAACGGTCGGCGGCACAACTTCTGCCGCTGCTTTCTGGATATAGTTGGTCGCATCGCCCAGTGCTACCCCCGGCTTCAGATTGAAAAACAGCGTCATGCTGGTGAATTGATTCAAGTGATTCACCGTCTGCGGGCCCAATGACGTCTTCGAGGTAACCAGCTCGCCGAGCGGAACCAGACGCTGACCGTTGTCGGAGCGGATGTAGAGCTTCGAGAGATCTTCGGGGTTGGCCCGGGCTGAGTCTTCCATCTCCAAGATAACCTGGTATTGGTCCTCGGGCTTTTTGATCAGGTAGACATAGTTCTGCGAATACGCGTTGCGCAGCAGCGTCAAAATTCGCCCTTCCGAAACTCCGTAGGTCTTCGCTTGATCGCGACGCAGCTCAATATCGAGGTTCGGCGTGTTGTTGTAATAGTCGGACGAGACGGTCAGAAAACCCGGATACTGCATGAGCTTGCCCATCAGTTTCTGGCCAACCTCGTAAACTTGAGCGCCATTAACGCCAGAGACGGCGAAGGCGTATTGTCCCTGCTGCTGGCTCGTGACTCCCGTGCTAATTTCCAAAACCGGGAACGGCCGGAGGAAGGTGAAGACACCGGGAATCGAGTTGAGCTTACCCATCATCTCGGCGGTCACTTGTTGAATCGGTTGCCGTTCCTTGGGTGGCTTGATGAAAGTAAAGGTGATTCCCTGATTCGCCGCTAAAAAGCCGGTCGCACCGGTCATGGTGAAGTCCGTGATGACGTTTGGGTCCTGGTGCAGACTCTCGTCCACACGATTCTGTAAAGCACGCATTTGATCCGGTGAAGAGCCTTCGTGGGCGATGAAAGCGCCGAAGATGACGCTGCTGTCTCCCGGCGGCAGGAAAGCTTTGGGAACAAGCACGAAGAGCCAGATCGTGCCGGCCAGACAGACGACCCAAATAATTGGCGAGACCCAACGATGTCGCAGAAACCACCAGAGCGATTTGCCGTATCCGGCAAGTACACGCTTTTCGATGCCACCGATTACACGTTCCATCCATGTCTTCTTCGAACCGTGACCGCGCTCCTTCAAAAGTCGCGCGCACATCAATGGAGTCAGCGTCAACGAGACCAGGCCGGAAGCAAAGATGGCAATGACGATGGTAATTGCGAACTCGCGGAAGATTCGACCAACCAGGCCGGACATGAACACCAGCGGAATGAACACGGCCGCCAGCGAGATCGTCATCGACATAATCGTGAAGCTGATCTCTTTGGCGCTGCTGATGGCTGCCTCGAACGGTTGCTCTCCGCGCTCCATGCGGCGCACAGTGTTTTCCAGAAACACAATCGCGTCATCAACCAGAAACCCAATTGCCAGTGTCAGGGCCATCAGCGATAAGTTGTCGAGGCTGTACCCGAGGATACGCATCGCGACAAATGTGATCAGCACCGACAAGGGCAGCGCGACCGTGGGGATCAGCGTGTCCGTGGCGCGACCGAGAAAAGCAAAAATTACCATCACCACCAAAACAAACGCGATGGCGAGCGTAGTCTCCACGTCGATGACCGAATGAACGATGTTCTGCGAGCGATCATAGATGGGCGTGACGCGAATCGATCCCGGCAATTCGGCGCTGATCATCGGCAGTATTTCTCTGATGCTCTTCGATACTTCTACCGCGTTGGCGCCCGCCCGACGATTCACCGCTACGATTACCGTGGCGGACGGCACGTTGTACCCTCGCACCCAGAAACGCATGTTGACGCGTTCGTCCTGGACCGAATCCTTAACTGTGGCCACGTCGCGTAGATACACGGGCGCCCCGCCCGTGCCGCCCACGATCAAGTTGCTGTATTGATCAGCGTTCTCGAGTTGGCCTTGCGGCCGGAGTATCGCGGTGCCGGAACTGCTGTCCAACTGGCCCGCTCCCGTGTAGCTCGTTCCGTTCTTGATCGCGGCGCTCAGATCGTCAATCGAAATACCGCGAGCCCACATCGCCGAAGGGTTTGCTTTGATCCTAATCGCCGACTTCGTGCCGTAGACGTTCACCCGCGATACGCCCGGCAGGATACTGATTCGCTGGCCAACCTGTGTGCTCGCGTAATCATAAAGCTGTCCCGACGTGACTGAGTCGCTGGTCAGCGCGATGTACATGATTGGTTGATCGTTTGGATTGCTCTTCGAATACGTCGGCGGCGAAGGTAGATCGGCGGGGAGACTGCCAGTGGCCTGCGAGATCGCTGTCTGTACATCAGTCGCGGCGGCATCAATATTTTTCTCGAGCGCGAACTGAAGTGTGAAAGTCGCTACTCCCTGTGTACTTTGGGAAGTCACCACCTCGAGCCCGTTGATCTGCATAAATTGGCGCTCGAGCGGCGTGGCGATGTTATTTGCGATCGTATCAGGGCTCGCGCCCGGATAACCTACCTGGACCTGGATCACCGGATAATCCACCGCAGGCAGATCGTTTACCGGCAGCTGAAAGTACGCCAGTATTCCAAAAACGATTACTGAGAGCGTCAGGACGGCAGTCATGACGGGCCGCCGAATGAAAGGTTCCGATAGATTCATTGCTTCGCCCCGCTGCCCGCCCCGCCTTCGCGCGGCTCTTCGATGCGAACCTTGCCGCCCGGGGTGACGCCCACCTGGCCGTTGGTGACCACACGCTCGCCGGGCTCTACTCCTTTTTCAAGCACTACCAGATCTCCCTGCCGCTGGCCGAGCGATACAGGCCGCTGCTCAGCGGTCGAGTCCTGCTTGACGACGTAGACATACGATCCTTTGGCGGACATCTGCGGCGCGGTGGCGGGCACTAACACCGCTCCATGAATCGTACTCAAGACGAGACGAATATTGACGAACCGTCCCGGCCAAAAGTGATGTCCCTCGTTCGGAATCGTGGCGCGGAGGTTCACCTGGCCCGTCGTATTTTGGACGGCATTGTCCAGAAACGTGAGCTGCCCGGTAACTGAATTCTCCGAATCAGGCAGGCGCACTTCAGTCTTGAGCGTGCCCGCGCGCATTTGCTGCTGCACGTTCGCAAGGTCGCTCTGCGAAATAGTGAAATCCGCGTAGATTGGATCCAGACGCTCGATCACTAAAAGCGCATTGCCACTGCCGGAGGTGCCGCTGCCAGAACCGTTATTGCTCGCACTTCCGCTGCTGGACCCGCCCGGGTTAACGACGTTCCCGATGTCCACGAGACGCTGTCCCGCGCGGCCGTCAATCGGCGACCGAATGTAGCAGTAGCTGAGTTCCACCTTCGCGCTCTCA
>WNGK01003468.1_pt1 | contig 17023 bp, 13 predicted proteins | sample 5400601 | NCBI WGS metagenome assembly WNGK01 (sample SAMN13153376, study PRJNA577476) | soil metagenome | isolation source: 60 cm soil or saprolite under Garry oak tree replicate 1 | place: USA:California | collected 2016-06-15
AGCTCCATGCCCTGGGCGAGCCGGGCAGTGACTTCGAGCTGCGCGGTGACCTGCCGGACATGAGCGCTCAGCGCCGTGCGGGCGAGGCCGACTGCGACGATCACGCCGACGGCCAGCACCGCGGTGGCGATCGCCGCGATCCACGTCGGCACCGCCAGCGACATGGCGGCAGCTTAGGCCTTTAGGGGCGCATCTCGTCGCTGTTGTCGGGAATCTGATCATCCCGGCAGCGCAGCCCTACGCGTATCCCGGCCGGAGGGCCCGCTTGCGGAAGATGCGGACGATGAGCAGGATCAACGCGCCGAGGAAGCCCAGCACCATCAGCGGCACGGCCGGCAGCACGATGGTGACGATCCCGTGCGCGATGCTCCCGCCGAACGCGAGGTCGGCCCCGGTGGCCTGGGCACCCGTCGCGCTGATCGAGAACCTGCCCGGCCTGGTGACATTCAGCGTCAGGACCGCCCGCCCGTGGTGCGACCCGACGTTGTAGGTCACCGTCGACCCGTACCTGGTCAGGCTCGACACGGACGCACCCGGCGACGCGGGCGTGACGTTGATGTGGAACGGCGGGATGTTGCCGCTCTGCGCGCCCGGGCCCTCGTAGTAGATGGTGTAGCCGCCGCTATGACTCAGGCTGATCGTGCCGCCCGCCGGAACCGGCACGCGCTGCAGGCCGTTTACCGTGCTGGACAGCGACACGATGCCGACGATCAGCCACGCCGCGCCAGCCACGAAGAGCGCCAGCGGCACCAGGTACCAGATCCGCCCCGGCCGCACCTTCTGCCGCGGATACGGCCCTTGCTGGTACTGCCCCTGCTGATACGGCCCCTGCTGATAGGGCCCCTGCTGCGGCGGGTACGTCATGTTTGCGGTCTCCCCCGGCCGGCCGGCACTTAACCTGCCGCAGAGATTGCCGCGCCCATGCGGGCCAACCTGCTAGCTGGCCGTAGCGTCCCTACGGATAGGAACTCAGAAACTGACCTTGGCGTGCTGTCGGACTAGGTGACGGCCTGGCTGTGCACCCCGAACAGAGATTTGTGGTGGGTGTCATGAGCACGATGCGGCGTCAGCGGCCAGCGGCCAAGGGATTCCTGGCGATCGGCCTGCTCGCCGGCACGGCCATCCTGACCTGGGTCGGCAGCGCGGCTGCGGCCCACGCGGACCCCCCGGCCGCCACCATGAGCCCGGCTGCGGCCTACGCGGACCCGGCGGCCGCCACCATGAGCGCGGCCACCGCGAACGTCGCCTCCGCGAGCGCTGCGTCCCCGGCTCCCGGCAGCCTGCTCTGGCTGAACCGCTATCACGGACTAAACGGCTTTAACCAGGCCTACGCGATAGCGATCAGCCCCGATGGCGGCACGGTCTTCGTGGCCGGGACCCGCACGGCAACCGTCGGCGCGGGCGATCAGGCCGTCGTGGCCATCAACGCGACGACCGGTGTGCAGGTGTGGGCGAGCAGCTATGACGCGTTCGGCAACGACCGGCCTGCCCAGGTAGCGGTCTCCCCAGGCGGAGACACGGTGTTCGTCACCGGCGAGAGCGAAGGTGCGACGTCACACTTTGACTACCTGACGATCGCCTACAACGCCGCCACCGGCGCGCACCTGTGGGCCAGCCGTTACAACGGCGCCGCGAACAGCTTGAATACCGCCAAGTCGCTGGCCGTCAGCCCCGACAGCACCACTGTCTACGTCACCGGATACAGCGGTCTCCGAATCGGTTCAAGCCTCGACGCCGACTACGTCACCATCGCCTACAGCGCGGCCACCGGCGCCCGGCGCTGGCTAAGCCGGTACAACGGCCGCGCCAACCAGAACGACCAGGGCCGCTCGGTCGCCGTCAGCCCGGACGGGCAGACGGTCTACGTCACCGGACGCAGTTACGGGCGGGGCTCGTTCTACGATGTGGCCACGGTGGCTTACAACGCGGCCAGCGGCGCCCAGCGCTGGGTCAGCCGCTATAACGGCCGCGCGAACGGCAACGACTTCGGCACCGCCGTCACCGTCTCGCCGGGCGGGCGCTCGGTGTACGTGACCGGCGGCAGCACCGGCCGAACGTCCCGCTCGGACTTCGCCACGATCGCGTACAACGCGGCCACCGGCGCCGCGCGCTGGGTCGGCCGCTATAACGGCCCGGGCAACTTCGACGACGCCGGCGTTTCGCTGGGCGTGACCCCCGGCGGCCGCACGCTGGTCGTCACCGGCTACAGCTGGGGAGTCGGCACCAACCGGGACTACGCCACCATCGCCTATAACGCCGCCACCGGTACGGCGCTCTGGACCAAGCGCTACCTCGGCACTCCCGGATACAGCGGCGACACACCCGCCGCTCTCGCGCTCAGCCCGGACGGCAGCACGGTGTACGTTACCGGCGCCAGCGACAGCACCACCTCGACCGACTACGGGACGGTCGCCTACGCCGCGGCCACCGGGGCGCAGCTGTGGGTGAGCCGATTCGACGGCGCTCTGCACCGCCTGGACGACGCATTCGCGCTCGTCGCCGCACCCGGCGGCGGCGCGGTCTATGTCACCGGCTTCAGCGAGACGAGCCTGTCCAGCTCAGACTTCGTCACCATCGCCTACCAGGGCTGAGACGAGCGTCCGAGCCGGCCACCGCCCCAGCCCCGGCCACAGCAACAGCCCCGGCCCTAGCCCCGGCTCCGGCTCCGGCCCCGGCCACAGCCCCGGCCCCGGCCACAGCAACGGCCCCGGCCCTAGCCCCGGCGATGATCACCCATCGCCGGGCCGGTCAGCCGGGGTCAGCCCGATTACGCCGCGACGTCAGCAGCCGTCGTACGGCGCCCATGGCGAGGTGCCGTACTGCGCGTACAGCTTGTCGAACGCCGCCTTCTGCAGGGCGACCGACGACCCGCCGGCCGTTCCTGGGTAGCCGAGGGACGCCCACGTCGCCGGCAAGATCCCGAACAAGCCGGATGACGAGGCAGTCGGGTTGTCACCGCTCTCGCGCCACGCGACGCACTGCTCGAAGGCCGACATGCCCGAGGTCAGCGGGGCAGCCGGCTGCGCCGCCGGTGCGGCGGCCTTGGCGTGCACCCGGTGGTGCGCCTTGGCCCCGTGATGGGCGTGCTTGTGGCCAGCAGAAGCCGTCCGCGCCTGGCTGAGCTCCTGGCCAGCGCGGCCGTGCGCCGCGTGCCTGGCCTTGTGAGCCGGCGGTTGAACTCGATGAACCGGGTGACCCGGATGAACCTCGCGCGCCTGATGAGCCGCGGCGCGCGCGCTCGGATGGCTGGTCGCCGCCTGGACGGCCGCCCAGCTCGACACCGTGACGCCGGCCACAGCCGCCGGCACAAGCGCTGCTACTGCGATCTTCTTGATTTTCATCGGAGGGTAAACCTGCCCTGTCCGCCCTCAGCGCTTCGCGGCCACCGCGACCATCGGTTGCGGATGCGTGCCGCGACTAGCAGTTATCGGGCGTGACGTCGCCGCCATGACCACGGGGGTTGCTCACGGATGGTCACAGCTCAGATCGGGGGAATCGTGAGCACCCCCGGTACAACTCCCGCGGCGCGAGCGGAGCTTCCGCAGAGCGCCCGAATATGACGCATCTCACTCAGCGCGCCAGCAAGGATCAACGCTGGCAGACCAGGAAAGCCCGATCAGAGTTAACTAACTCGCGACCGCGACTCCGCGCTCACGATGAACTGCTCGACGACCTGCATGTACCGCGTGCGCTCCTCGATGAAGGCCAGGTGCGAGCTGTCCTCGAAGATCACCAGCTCGGCGCCATCGATCCCGTCCGCCAGCACGCCCAGGTGCTCAGGCCGCGCCTCGTCGTGCCGGCCGCCGGTCACCAGCGCCGGCACGTCGATCTCGGGCAGCCGCGCGGTGACATCCCAGCTGCGCAGGCGACCGGTGACCGGGCCGAACTCACTGGGCCCCCACATCGTCAGGTAGACCTCGCCGCCCATCCCGGCGAAGGTTCGCTCCAGGCAGTCAGGCCAAGGGCTCAGCCGGCACAGATGCCTGCGGTAGAACTGCGTGACCGCCCACTGGTACTCCGGGCAGCCGAAGTAACCCGCCGCCTCGTGGCTGTCGAGCACGTCTCGCACCGGCGTGTCGAGCATCGCCCGGAGCTGCGCGCAGTCGGTGATCCAGCGCTCGACGCTCGGCGGCGAGCTGCTGAGGATCAAGCTGGCGAGTTCCGGCCGGCGGTCGAGCGTGTACTGCAGCGCCAGCCAGCCGCCCCACGAATTGCCGAACAGGTGCGGGCGGACGACCCCGAGCTCCCGCTGGACCGTGGCCAGTTCCTCGACGAACCGATCGACGGTCCACAGCGAGTCGTCCGCCGGCCGGTCCGACCGGCCGCAGCCGAGCTGGTCGTAGAAGATCACCGGCCTGGTAGCGGCCAGGTCGGCCAGCGGCTCCAGGTAGTCATGCGGCATCCCGGGACCGCCGTGCAGGCACAGCAGCGGAGTTCCCGTCCGCTCCGCGCCGACGATCCGGTACCAGACCCGGCCGCCAGGGACCTCGACGTAACCCTCGGCGACCGAGGGCTCTGCGACCGATGGCTCGGAGGGGGCTGAGGGGTCGGAGGGGGCTGGCAGTTCGGTCGTGGCCATGGCCTACACCTCGGCTGAGAGTGAGATCGAGGCCAGTCGCCGGCGCCTGGTCCACCAGAGCGCCCAGACGATCCCGATCACCGCCCAACCGACGGAGAACCACACGATGCTGCTCCCGCTCTTGAACGGGAGCGAGATCTCGCTGACGAAGAAGGCCTTGTACAAGATGTACACGTCTATCACGATTCCGGCCACGGGGATGAATCCGTTGAGGAACCAGTTGAACCGGTCCCGGTGATAACGCGCGTGATAGAGCAGGTTGGCGAGGTTCACGAAGATGTACAGGATGAGGACGAAGAAGACGAACACCTCACCCAGGTAGGCGTACGCGCTCGACGGCCCGCCCTGCCAGAGGCTGACGACGACCAGGAAGACCAGGGCGACGGCCAGCGTCACGAACTCGGCCCGCCAGGGCGTCCGGAACTTGGGATGCAAGCCCTTGAAGTAGCCCGGCAGGAAGCCTTCACGGGAGATCGCGTACGTGATCCGGCCGGCCGCGTACAAGGACGCGCCGAAACTCGCGAGCGCGGCCGTGAACCCGGTTATCGGGACCAGCACGGCCCAGCCGCCGATGTACGACCGCGTGATCGGCAGGACCGGCGTGATCTGCCCCGCGCTCACGTAACTCTCCACGGTGTGCACCGGCACCGAGATCGCGAAGCCATACGACACCAGCGTCCAGAACAAGCCCGCGGTCAAGGTGACGAGGATCGTGGCCAGCGGGATCAGCCGGCGCGGCGTATGCGACTCCTCGGCGACCGGAGCCACGCTATCCACGCCGGCGATCGACAGGAACGCGAAGATCGCCGCGAGGCTGAGCCCGGAGAACCCCGCGGTGGCCGCGCCCGGGTTGAACGGCGCGGCGCTGAAATGCCCGAGGTGGCCGCCCTTGATCACGATGACGATCGCCACCGCCGCGACGAACGCCGCCTCGAGCACCATCAGGATGCCGATCACCAGCGACGACAGCTTGATGTTGTTGTGATTCAGGTAGCCGATGATCAGAACCGCGACCGCCCCGCCGCCGATGCCGGTCCACGTCGTCGCCGTCAGGTGGAAGTAAGCCAGCAGCGCGTTGAAGAACGTCCCGAAGGCCGGCGGGTACAGCGCCGAGACCACGACGTACGTCGTGATCATGATCCAGCCCAGCCAGAGCCCGATGCCCGGATGCGTCGACTCCCACAGCCACGTGTAGCCGCTGCCCGCGGACGGCCGGCGGTTATTCAGCACCGCGAAGCTGATCGCGGTCGGCAGCACCGCGATCGTGATGAGAATGAACAGGAACGGCATGACCGGGCCACCGGAGTCGGCCTCCATAAAGCCCATGTTCAGGTAGATCACCGGGGCCAGGGAGAAATAGGCCAGCCCGATGAATGCCAGCCGCGGAAGATTCAGGCTGTTCCGCCGCAGGCCCTGCTGGCCGCTGTCGGTAACGGCTTGCTGTGAGGTTGACTGCTGGTCATCCACAAGGCTGCCTCCCTGAACGCGAGTTGTTGCGAAGAAGACAAAGATCTATGAGAGTGAAATAGTCGCGGCTTACCCTGCGCTTTCGAAGATTTCCAGCGGCATGGTCATGCCGACATTCCAGACTCCGGCGTCAACGACCTCGATGATGCGGAGGTCCCCGGTGAGACTGCACAGCAGATAGGCGTCGTCGGCCGTGAGGCCGCATTCTGCGACCAGCCATTCGATCATCGCCCGGACGGCGATCCTGGAGCCATCCATCAGGTCGGGCGAGATGCCCATCGTGGCCTGGTAACCGCCGGTCCTGATCGCCCTGCTGGCAGCGGGCACCCGGAATCGCGGCGCGCTGACCGACTGCTTGTGCAGCGTGAACCGCAGGCTGCCGGTCAACGGCGCCTCGAGGGCGGTCACGGAGACCTCGCCGTCGCCCTGCGCCGCGTGCGGATCCCCGCAGGAGAACATCGCACCAGGGACGTGGACCGGCACCCACAGCGTCGAGCCCGAGGTGAGGTGCCGGTTGTCGATGTTCCCGCAGCCCCGGTGCGGCGGGAACGGCGAGATGGTCCTCGGCTCGCCCGGATGGGTTCCGATCGTCCCGCAGAAAGGCGCGAGCGGAATCCGGATGCCGGGAGCGAATTCCGCCTGCTCGTCTTGGAGTTCGAAGGTACGCACATAGCCGTGCGCGAAGTCGTCCGGCAGGAGGCCCAATTCAGGCAGGAAGGCAGCCCAGCCCCATGCACCGTGGCGCAGGTCCAGTATGTCGATCTGCAAGGTGTCGCCAGGCTCGGCGCCGTCCACCCAGACCGGGCCCGACAGGTTGTAGATGGTGTCGAAGTCAAAGCGGGCGTCTTCGTAGCTGGCGCCCGGCCATACCTGACCCTCGCCCGCCACCATGATGTCGTAGTGCACGACATCGCCCGAGCCGACCGCGAGCACCGGCTGAAGGTCCAGATCCCACTGATGGTGAATGACCTGGGGGTCGATTACGTGCTCGCGCGCCATGCCAACCCCCGGGGAGTACCACGCCGGAAGCAGCGGCTGCCACCGGCTAGCGAGGTTGCCGATGTCTCTTATGAGCAGGATGACACATCTGGCACGCAATGGCCATGAGAACCCCGGCCCCGGCAGACCAGCGTGCCTTCTCGCCGGGCGGGCGGGAACGACAACGCTGAACCCCCGCTGTCGCTATAGCAGCAGCGGGGGTTCAGCGTTGTCGTTCCTCATCCATCCGCGGCATGGCCCTGCGGGCGGGGCGACTCGGCGGGCAGGCGGAACTCAGCCCGCCGCGAGCTGGGCTACCAGGGCATCGGCCTGAGCGACCGTGATGGCGCTCAGGTCCGGCATCGGCAGCACGCGGCTGCCGCCGGCCAGGAAGATGACGCCGTCGTCCAGGCACGCGCGGATCCCCGGATGCTTCTCGGCGACCGCGATCTGCTCGCGCGCCGTGGCCTCCGCGCGAGCGGCCAGCGCCGGCACCGCGCGCTCGCTGACCGTCCGCTGTCCGCGGCGGCCAGCCGCCCGGCCGATGAACCGCGCGGCTGCGCCCAGCACGACGCCCGCGGCCGCCCCGTCGAACCCCGCCTGAGAACCATAGTCGTAGCCGGCTGTCCCGCCCCGCTGCCGGCGCTGCCGTGAGATCGGCCCCGGCTGCGGTTCCGCCGCCCAGCCCGGTACCGGCCCGGACTGCGCGCCGGGCGGGTAGCCCGGCTGCAGGCCGGCCACGTTCCCGTACGGAGCTTCGCCCAGCTGGCTCCGCGCGATCGCGGCTAGCTCGCTGACCGAGTGCACCGCGGCCGGGCTGCCGCAGCGCGGGCATGGCTCCATTGGCTGCGCATAGGTCACCGGCCCATTGTGCTCGCGCATGCGGTGCTAACGGAAGGCGTCACCCCGAAGTCTCGCCCGCCCGCCGAATCAGGCACCACCGGCTCCGCGGGCCGGCCTTCGATCACCGACCGCGCCAGGGGCAATAGTCACGACGCTGTCACACCACGCAGCGAGGGCTGCGCGGATCTCGAGGATGCCCTCGGCATCGAATCCGTCGTCGTTGGTCTACAGGACTCGCACGGCGTTCCCCGGAAGCGTGATGGCCGGTCTTGGGGACTACGGCATGCAGGGTCGGGCCAGCCTGCGTCTATCGTTGCGCTATGAGCGCCCGTCAAGCCGGGGCCGGATCGGTCACCAGAATCGAGAACTCCCGCACCATTCGCGACTCGGTAGCACAGCGCATCCAGGAATTGATCTCCGGCGGCAGCCTGGGCGAGGACGGACGGCTGCCGACCGAGCGTGAGCTCGCCATGCAGCTGGGCGTGAGCCGGACCACCGTACGCCAGGTTCTCGACCGGCTCGAGCACGAGGGTGCCGTGCACCGTCGCAGGGGACGCAGCGGCGGCACCTTCGTCAACCGGCCGCGGGTTGATATCGACTTCAGCTACCTGGCCGGGATTCCCGCCTATCTGCGCGCTCAGGGCTTCCGGCCGGGCGCCCACGTGGTGTCCGCGCGGATGCTGCCCGCCGAGGAGGCCGTGGCCGGCGCGCTGCACGTTCCGGCCAGCACGCTTGTGTACGAGGTGGTCAGGATCCGCCTGGCCGACGAGGTCCGCATCTCCCTGGAGACCGCGCGTATCCCGGTATCGCTCGCGCCGGACCTGCTGTCCCAGCCCCTCGACGACAGCATCTATGACCTGCTCATCGACCGGTACGGCGTGACCTGCGTCAAGGCGATCGAGCGCATGGTCGCGGTCCTGGCCGACCATGAGCAGTCGGAGCTTCTCGGCATCAAGGTCGGCGATCCGCTGATGGCCATCGAGCGCGTCGCATTCGATCTCGACGACAAGCCCGTCGAGTACTCGACCGACCTGTTTGTCGGGGACCGCACGACAGTCATCGCCTGGGCGCACGGCGAGGTGCGGAAGAGTTCCCCGACGAACCAGCCTGCCCCGGCCCCGCCGTCAGGCCCGGATCCGGGCACCGGCCGGATCGTAGGGTGACCGCAGCCAGACGCTGGCGTCGTAGCACTGGCCGCCGATGGCGACCTGGTACCTGCCCCGGCCTAGCCAGTCACGGTCAGCCTTGCCGCCGTCACGCCGCTCGAGATAACCGAGCAGCACCGTCCGGCCGAGCGTATGACCATAGGCGGCCGAGCTAGCGAACCCGCTTGGCTCGCCATCGCGCAGCAGCAGTTCGCCGCCCCACGCGTACGCGTCGGGATCGGAGACAACCAGGCTCACCAGGCGGCGGGCCGCACCATCCGCCTTGTGCCGCTCCACCGCCTCCCGGCCACGGAAGGCGATGGCCGTGTCCAGCTTGCAGGCAAACGTGAGGCCCGCCTCGACCGGTGACGTGTCCGGGCCAAGTTCCCGCCCGAAAGCGCGGTACCCCTTTTCCAGCCGCAGGGACTCGATCGCGTAGTAGCCGCCCGGCTTCGGCGTGATCGGATTGCCGGGATCGGTCAGCCGCTCGAACGCGGCCACCGCGACCTCGCTCGGAATGTACAGTTCCCACCCCAGCTCGCCCACGTAGGTCAGCCGGGTGGCGCGGACGGTCAGGCCGCCCAGGTCAACTTCGCGGCTGTGGCCGAACGGGAAAGCCGCCGCGGAGAAGTCGTCGCTGGACAGGCCGCCAAGCAGCGCACGGGACTGCGGGCCCATCACCGACAGCACCGCGTAAGACGAGGTGACATCGAAGAACTCAACCCGCAGGCTGGAAGGAACGCCCCGGCGCAGCAGATCCAGGTCGTGGATACCCTGGGCGCTGCTGGTCATCAGCAGGTACTCGTTCCACCGGATGCGGGTCACGGTCACGTCAGCCTCGTAGCCGCCGCGGTCGTTGAGCAGCGCCGTGTATACCGTGCGGCCAGGCCGGACCGCGACGTCGTTGGAGCACAGGAACTGCAGCGCGGCCTCCGCGTCGGCACCGCGGACGGCGATCTTGGCGAACGAGGTCTGGTCGAAGAGCGCGACCCCCTCGCGCGCCGCTCGGTGCTCGGCCGCGCTGTGCCCGAACCAGTTCTGCCGTCCCCAGCCATACTCGACGACCGGCTTCGTACCGGCCGGGGCGAACCAGTTGGCCCGTTCCCAGCCCATCCTGGTACCGAAGCACGCCCCTTGTGCCTCAAGCAGGTGGTGCACCGCTGACCGGCGGACACCGCGGGCGCTTTGCGGTTCACGGTTGGGCCAGGCCATCGCGAAGTGCAGGCCGACAATCTCCTTGACCCGCCCGCGCAGCCATCGCTTGTTGCCCTGCATCGGCGCAAACCGGCGGATGTCGACCGGGCCGAGATCGAGGTCGGGCTCCCCGGCGACGATCCACTTGGCCAGGGCGTTGCCCGCCCCGCCTGCGAACGCGATACCCGAGGAGTTGAAGCCGGCCAGCACGAAGTAGTTATCAAGCCCGGGTGCCAGGCCCATGATGAAGTTGTGGTCCGGCGTGAAGCTCTCGGGCCCGTTGTAGAACTTCTTGACCCCCGCGCTCTCCATGGCGGGCACCCGGTGCACGGCGTTGCGCATCAGGATGTCGAACTGGTCCCAGTCCTCAGGCAGCAGCTGGAACTCGAATGGCTCGGGGATCTCGTCGGAACCGACCCACGGCTTGGCGTCCGGCTCGAAGCCGCCCATCAGCAACCCCCGGACCTCCTCCTTGAAATAGGTATACCCGTCAGGGTCGCGCAACGTGGGCGCGGTCCTGTCCAGCCCGTCGATCGGCTCAGTGACGATGTAGTAGTGCTCGGCCGGCTGTAGCGGGACGGTGACCCCGACCTGTTCGCCAAGAGCCTTGGCCCACTGCCCGCCGCAGTTGACGACGTACTCGCACTCGATGTCGCCGCGGTCGGTGGCCACGGACGTGACCCGGTCGCGGTCGACGACCCAGCCGAGAGCCCTCGTTCGCTCAAAGATCCGCACTCCCCGGTGCCTGGCGCCCCTCGCCAGTGCCTGGGTCAGGTCAGCGGGGTTGGCCTTGGCGTCGTTCGGCAGCCAGATCGCGCCGACCAGGTCCTCGGTTCGCATCAGCGGCCACCTCGCGCCCGCCTCGGCCACCGAGATGTCGTGCGCCTCCAGGCCCTGCGCGCGGGCCAGGTCAACGGTCCTGCGCAACTGCGTCATCCGGGCGGCGGAGGCCGCGACCCAGAGCGCGCCGCACTGGTTCCATCCGGTGCCGAGGCCGACCTCCGCCTCCAGGCCCGCGTACAGCCCGCTGCTGTAGATCATCAGCCTGGTCAGGGACGGGTGCGTTCGGAGCTGGCCGACGACGCCGGCCGCGTGCCAGGTCGTCCCGCATGACAGTTGTCCCTGCTCGATCAGCACCACATCAGTCCAGCCGAGCTTCGCCAGGTGGTAGGCGACGCTGCAACCGACGGCGCCGCCGCCGACGATGACGACCTGCGCTCGCTGCGGGAGGTCACTGGTGGGCATTGCTCGGCCTTCCGCTGGTAACGCTCGCGCCCGCAGCCCGGCCCGGCTGAGCCTGCGGCCGGCCGAACCATCGGCATTTGGGCGCACCATATCGAACGTCAGCGTAACCGCGCCGCAACCTGACGCGCTAGCCGCGGTCCGTCGCGACATCGTCCTGCCTGCAGGGTCTTGTCAGATCTCACAGAGCTGCGTTACAGTGCGCCAAAAGTCCTTCTGATCCCTCAAATGGACCACCCAATCGAGAGAAGGGACGGTTCAGCGGATGGGAGCTGTCGAGACCTCACAGCCGTTCACCACTGCCGCCGGCAAGCTCACCAGAGTCCTGACGGCACTTACTAACGGCGCGCTCACCTTCGCCGGCGTCGGCGTCTTCGCCGGGCTCTTCTCTCTGTACGGGTTCGCCATGTCCAGCGTCGGGGGCGTCGAGTTCTGGGGCTGGCCGCTCGTCGCGGTCAGCGTCGGCGCGATGGTCCTGGTTATTGCCGAGCTCGCGTCCAAGTACCCTTTCGCCGGCAGCATGTACCAGTGGCCGACGATTCTGGCCGGCAAGCGGGTCGGCTGGTGGATGGGCTGGGTTTACGCCGGTGCGCTGTTTCCGCTGATGACCGCCTATTACGCGAGCCTGCCGGTGCTGATCCACCCGCTGTTCAACCTGGCGCCCAGCTTCACGACGGACGCGACCATCATCGTGATCGCCGCCGCGATCGCGGTGGTGTGGAACGTCGCCCGGATCGGCACTCTCGGCCGCATTACCGAGTGGGCAATGGGCCTTGAGCTGACCGTCGTCACGATCGTATGCCTGGTGACCTTCATCCTGGGCGCCAAGCACTTCGGCAACCTGACCCAGACCGCCGCCGTGACTACTACGAGCTCGGGCGCCGCGACCGTCCAGGCGCTCAGCGGCCTCAAGAACGTCTTCCCGCTGTTCGTGGGCGCCGGCGTGTTCAATGCGCTCTGGGTCCTTTACACGTTCGAGAACGGCGGCACGCTCGGCGAGGAGACGGTGGACGCAGGCCGTAACGCCCCGCGCGCCGTCATCGGCGCCTACCTGTTCGCGATTACCGCAGGCTTCCTGTTCCTGCTCTGCCTGACACCGTCGATCCCGGACATGAAGGCCGCGATGCTAGGTGGGGTGCCAGCGGAGAACGCCATCACTGCGCACCTGCCTGTAGGGGTCTTCAAGCTGTTCCTTGTGGTCGTCTCCATCGGGCTCATCGTGGCCACGAACGTCATGTTCACCGGCGCGGTCCGGCACATCTACGGCATGGCGAGGGACGGGCAGCTCCCGTTCTCGGCCACGTGGTCCAAGACGCTCAAGGACGGCGCGCCGTGGGCCGCGGTCCTGCTGCTCGGCGTGCTCTCGCTGGTCCCGGTGTTCGTGTTCACGACCAAGACGTCCTCGATCGTCGGCGGCGCCACCGCAGCGATGTACCTCGCCTACTTCCTGATTATGAGCGTCACGCTGATCTACCGCTTCCGCGGCTGGCCCAAGGTCAGGGGCAGGTTCTCGCTGGGGCGCTGGGGCATCGCGGTGAACATCGTCGCGGTGGTAGGAACCGGGCTGACCGCGCTGGACCTGCTGTGGCCACGCGCGGCCACCAACCCGACCTACAACCAGATTTCCGGCACGGCCGGCGGATTCTTCCTCAGGGATGCCCCGATGGCCTGGCTGATCATCGGCCTGCCGCTGCTGGTCGGCGTGGCGTTCTACGCACTCCGGTCCAGGCGCATCCACGATCACCCGCTGGCCATCGACCAGTACGAGCCTGAGCCCTGACGTGACCGCAGCGGCGAGCGAGCCAGCGACCGCAGCGGCGAGCGAACCTGTGACCGCAGCGGCGAGCGAGCCCGTGGCCAGCGCCGCGGCCCAGCGCTTCGCCGGCCCAATGAAACAGGTCGCGGCGGCGGCCGACGTGTTGCGCGGGCGGCGGCTTGAGTGGCGTCAGCTGTTCGGCGGCCTCGCGCACGTCACCTACGCGGTCAGCACCGAGACCGGCGACCGGTACGTGGTGAAGTTCCTCACCCAGGAGATGGATGACTTCGGGCTGATGATCCCGATCGGCGACCTGATCGCCAACACGGTGGCGGCGGGCGAGTCGGGCGTGGGCGCGCGGGTTGTCCAGGCGCTGCCGGAGCTGCCCGCTCTCGTGCTGGAGTACATCGACGGGCGGACCCTGGACACCCCCGACCTCTCCGAGGCCAGCCACATCCCGCGCATCGGGCGGGCCATCAGGGACCTGCATACCAAAGCTCCGCCGATGCGGAACGAGACGGTGATCTGGAAGTTCCTCGACGACTACCTGGCTCTGATCGGCAAGCATGAGCTTGCCTGCCCGGTCGCCATTGTGGACTGGCTGCCGACGGTGCGCCGGATCCAGGACGCGCTGGCGATCAATGCGCTGCCGCCGGTGCCGAGCAACAATGACCTGCTCGCCAAGAACATCATGGACGACGGCCGCATCCGGATCATCGACTACGACTTCAGCGGGATGAATGACCCGATGTTCGACGTGGGCGACCTGGCCATGGAAGGTGACTACGACCCGGGGCAGATCCGGACGGCGTGCACCGCCTACTTCGGCTCGCACGATCCAGTGCAGTACGCGCGGGCCAGCCTGTTCGGCATCGCGGCCCAGTACACCTGGTCGCTGCTCTTCGTCGGCATGGATGCGCTGCTGACCGACTCCCCCGCCGAGGGTTTCGATTACTGGCAGGAAGCCTCGTCGCGCTGGGACTGGACCAGGGCCAGGCTGGAGGACTCGTCGCTGGAGTCGCTGATCGCCGCAGCCAGCGCCAGCGCTCATTCTCAGTAACGCACGTACGCGCATTCAGGGGCACCGAGGAGGCACAGTGGACCGGGTTGCACTGGTGACCGGAGGCAGCAAGGGCATTGGCTACGCCTGCGCTGAGCGACTGCTCGCTGACGGCTTCGCCGTGGCGATCTGCGCCAGGAACGCCGACGAGGTCAGCGCCGCGGCGGCCCGGCTCGGCGGCCACGACCAGGCCGGCCAGGACCAGGTCCTGGGGCTGCGGTCCGACGTTGGCTCCGTCGACGATTGCGCCAGCCTAGTCCCGGCCGTCCGTGAGCGCTTCGGCCGGATCGACGTTCTCGTCAACAACGCGGGCGTCTACAGCCCGGTGCCGTTCCTCGACTTCACGGCCGATACCTGGGACGCGCTGATGGACATCAACGTCCGCGGCCCGGTCCTGATCGGCGGTGCCGCCGCCCGCGCGATGCGCGACCAGGGCACGGGCGGTCGAATCGTCAACATCGCCTCAACCAACGGCCAGCTGTCCGAGGCCGAGTTCGCCCACTACAACGCGTCCAAGGCGGCGGTCATCTCGCTGACCAAGTCGATGTCCGTCGAGCTCGCCCCGCTGGGCATTCTCGTCAACGCCGTGGCGCCTGGCTGGGTGCTGACGCCGCTGAGCGAGCCATTCGTGGCCACGCTCAGCGAGGACTCACTGGGCAGGATCAGCCCGCTCAGGAGAGTGGGCCAGGCCGCCGAGGTCGCGGCCGCGGTGTCGTTCCTCTGCGGCAGCGGGGCGACCTACATCACGGGCATCACGCTGAACGTCGACGGGGGCCTGACGGCCATGCACCCGGCAATCTGACGTTCTTAGGAAGCGATCGGCATCGGGTAGTAGTTCTCGTAGACGGCCTGCGCGTCCCGTCGTGCGTCCTCCCAGGACCAGGTCCTCGGGATGAACCGGTCCGGGCTCAGGGAGCGCACGTAGCCAGACGGATCGCCAGTCAGGCTCTCGACCAGGTTCATGGCGAGCCCCGCCGAGCCGGAGACCCCGTGCGCGTTGCAGGCGGCGGCGAACGCCAGGCCCGCGATCGCGCTCACGGGCCCGACAACGAATCTGCCATCTGGGCTGAACGCGGGCCAGCCCTGGAAGGTGGCGGCGATTCCGGCCGCGGGCACACCGGGCGCGAACGCGGCAAGGCTGCCTGCGAAGCCGCCGAGCACATCCCAGTCCGGTCGCGCGGCGAGCCTGGAGGTGACCAGCACGTCGCGCGGATCGATGCTCGTCCCCTTGTTCTCGAAACCGCCGCAGAGCACCCGGTCGCTCTCGCCGCGCGCATAAACCTGGACCTCGGGGATGCGCAGGCAGGGCAGGTCGGCGTGCCAGCCAGGAACCGGCTCGGTGACGAAGTACTCGTGCAGCACGGGAACGATCGGCAGGTCGAGGCCGACCAGCCGCGCCAGCGCCGCCGACCACGGCCCGGCCGCGATGATCACCTGATCGGTCCGGCAGGTGCCCGCACCGGTCGAGACCGACTCGATCGCGCCGCCGCGCACCCCGATCCCGGTCACGGCGGCGTGCGTGGCAACCGTGACACCCAGGTCCCGTGCCGCGCCGACATAGGCGGTCACGAGGCTGTTGGGCTGGAGGTAGCCATCGGTCGGCGACCAGAGCGCGGCTTTGACCGTCTCCGTGCGCTCGAGCACGGGGAAGACGTCGCGCAGTTGGGCATCGGTCAGGAACTCGACCGGCAGGCCGGTGCTCTCCGCCGTCTCGGCGATCTGCCGGAGCTCGCTGACGGATGCATCGGACAAGGCCAGCCGGACCGCTCCGCATTCGCGGAAGTCCGTCGGATAGCCAGTCTCCGCCTCGAAGCGGCGGTAGACGTCGGCGGCCGCCATGGTCAGCCGCGCCCGCTCGGCTGTCGGCCTGGCCTGGCCGACGAAGCCGGCGGCCTGGCTGCTGGTCGCCTCGCACAGCCCGCGGCCTTCGAGCAGCTGGATGTCACGCCGTCCGTCCCTGGCGAGGAAGTAAGCGACCGCGGCGCCGACGGCCCCGCCTCCGACGATGGTGATCTCGGCATCGCGCGGACCGGGCACGGGCTGACCTCATCTGCGAGAAAAATGGTACGCCCAAATCCTAGCTGAGCTCCGCGCCGGCGCCAATGCCCGAGCCCGCGCGGCAGATCGCGGGTCGGAGTCACCCGGGCGGAGGCGGCCGTTCCTCAGCCAAAGCGGCTCAGGTAGGGCTCGCCGATAACGCACGTCTGCGCGTTGTAGCCGCTCACGCGCATCTCCGCCGCCAGCTCGGTGTCGTGCCGCAGGCCCGCATAAGCGGTGAGCATCAGCCTGCGGAGCATAAGGAAGGTGTCGATCTCCTGCTCGTCCTCGGCCGATAGCTGCTCGACCTGCCGGTATCCGTCGACCCACAGCGCGACGAGTTCACGGACGTCGCCGCGGTCCTCGTTGAACGTGAGCGCGCAGGCGAGGTCATACAGGTACCAGCTGAAGCCGCAGTCCTCGAAGTCGATGACCGTGATGCGGCCACGGTCGACGAGCAAGTTCGCCAGCCGCAGGTCGGCATGGACGAGGCCGAACCGCGCCGCTCCCTCGCCGAACGTACGCAGCCGTGCCGTGACCACCTCGGCGAGGCGCTCCAGCTGCTTGAGCTGCTCGGCATCGGTCACGCTCGACTGCCAGGGACCCCAGTGCGGCCGATCACCAAGCGTTGTGCTCACGTCCCAGCGCGGGCGCCGGAACCACGACGGCCGGGTCCACGACCTGGCGTGCTGATGCAGTCGTGCCGTGATCGCGCCGAGCTC
>WNGK01003469.1_pt1 | contig 17022 bp, 16 predicted proteins | sample 5400601 | NCBI WGS metagenome assembly WNGK01 (sample SAMN13153376, study PRJNA577476) | soil metagenome | isolation source: 60 cm soil or saprolite under Garry oak tree replicate 1 | place: USA:California | collected 2016-06-15
TGGGAAGTCACACTCAGGTTCGATAGTGAAGGCGGTAAAACATTCGGCCAAATCACTGAAGCAAGTGTTGGCCACCGGTTTGCAATTGTCCTCGATGGCGTGATTCAATCCGCACCGGTTATCAAGACGGCGATCTATGGGGGTAACGCGGTGATCAGCGGCGGACGCATGGACGAAGCGGAGGCACGCAATCTCGCGAGTGTATTGGAAAATCCGCTGCAAACGCCGGTGAAAATTGAAGAAGAGCGCCAGGTCTCGGCGAGTCTGGGCAGCGACTCGATCAAAAGCGGCATCTATTCTGGAATTGCCGGTTTTGCGCTGGTCGTCGTGTTCATGATCATTTACTACCGATTGGTTGGTCTAATTGCAGACATCGCCCTGCTGATCAACTGCGTTATGGTGGTGGGCGCACTGGGCATGTTTAACAGTGTCCTGACGCTCCCCGGTATTGCCGGTCTCATTCTCAGCTTGGGAATCGCGGTGGACGCGAATGTTCTCATCTACGAGCGGCTTCGGGATGAGATTAAACAGGGGAAATCGCTTCGTGTAGCGATTGATACTTCCTACAGAAAGGCTTTCAGCGCGATTTTCGACGCGCACGTTACCCAGTTTCTTACAGCAGCGATTCTTTTCTGGCTGGCGAGTGGCCCGGTAAAAGGGTTCGCTCTCACGCTGACGATCGGCATCGTGGCGTCGATGTTTTCGTCGCTGCTTGTCACGTACACCTGTTTTTCGTGGGCGTTCGCGCTCGGCTGGCTGAAGCGCGTGTCCATGCTTCACCTCATTCGTTCAAAGGGGTTCGATTTTCTCGGAAACGCGTCCAAGTTCGTATCCATATCGGCCGTGGCCGCGCTTCTGTGCCTTGGCGTGCTATTCATGAAGGGCGAGCGCAATCTCGGTGCCGACTTTAGAGGAGGCGATTTGCTGGTTCTCTCTGCGGCTCACAAGCTAACACCAGATCAAGTTCGCGGCGCCCTGGCCCATACAGGATTTCAAAACAGCGCGATTCAATCGGAAAAGGTGGCCAATCGCGATCTCATTAGCATCCGGGCCGATGCCGGCGCTGCGGATAAAATCAAAGCGCGGTTGAGCGAGGCATTGCCAACAGCTGGATTGAAATTCGAACAAACCGACCACGTCGGCGCGCTTGTTGGAAGAGAATTAGCAACAAAAAGCGCGTTAGCTCTCGCGCTTGGGCTGCTGGGAATTTTCGTCTATGTGAGTTTCCGGTTTGGAACTTCCTTTGCCGTCGGGTCACTCGCGGCTTTGGCCCACGACCTTGTTATAACGCTCGGCATCTTCTGTTTGAGCGGGCGTGAACTTTCCTTGATTATGGTCGCTGCTGTCCTAACGATCGCCGGTTATTCGATTAACGACAAGATTGTCGTGTTCGATCGCATTCGTAGTGGCTTGCGCGACCGATTGTCTGGTTCGGTGGCGGAAGTCATGAATACGTCAATCAATGAAACGCTCTCGCGGACCATCCTCACCGGAGGCACAGTTTTGCTGACTGTGCTGGCGCTTTACTTTTTCGGCGGGCCTGTTCTAAACGATTTCGCGTTCTCGTTTCTGATCGGTGTTATCGTTGGAACATATTCGTCCATCTTCATCGCATCGCCCATTGTTCTGTGGTGGACTCGCGCGAGAGGTCGCGACACGAGTGCGCTTCGGCGCGAAGTGATTCAACAAGCGACCACTGCTGGCCGACTGGCGCCCCGATCATAACTGCCAAATCAGCAGCGCTCAGCGCGACCTGATGAATTTTTTCAAGCCTTCGCCTCGTAACGGACGGCGATTCGCATGCGCCCTCGTTGTTTGCCTTGTGAGTTTTCTGGTCTCCACTTTTGCACAAAATAATCAGCCGGTTCGTTCTCGCGACACGTCGCTGTTGATCTGGGACATCGATGTGAAGGTCGCTGACGCTCTTCGGCTAACCGCCCAAAAATCCTGAGTCACGGCTACGACGTGCTTCGACCTGATGAACCCGGAAATTGGAAGGCTCCTTACGCGGCAGTGCGCGCGGAGTTCATCCGTTTTTTATGATTATGCCCGCGCGAATCCAAATGGCCGACCACACCTTTGGAGCGATTGGTCGAAGTCCAGCACGCCGTGACGGAGCGCGTTTTTGTATGGCATCCCAATAAGGGAATAGTGGCGAGAATCGTCTTCTGAGAATAGCGCTGTTTGCGCTTGGGGAATTAGAACAAGAATTGGAGGCGAGGGGAGTTGAACCCCTGTCCTCGTCGCCGTCCGCGCAAACATCTACATGTTTATCCGACGATAAATTCTGAGGAGCCGAACTTTGCGTCGGCGCACTGCCGGCTCCCGAGCGTCCACGAAATCGATTCACAAACCGGCACGGTCGCTCCGCCGGTCCGCCAGCCTGCTGTCCACGTCTCCGCCGCTAGCAGGCGTCACTGCGAAAACGTCGCGGTCAATTAAGCCGCGAGAGCGAGACCTTCGTTGTCTGCGTTTATTTGTTTGGTCCGGTTTTTAACGAGGCCAACGAACCATCCTCGACATGCCGTCTGCGCTTCTAACGATGAGTCGAAGCCAGTACGCCCCCATAATAATTGTACTTGAAAACGTACCCTTGTTTGCAGTCTTATGCAACCACCGCGAAGGTGTTTCGCGCGAGTTGAATGGCTATCGATATCACATCTGAATCTTTGGCTGAAGCGCAGCCGGAACCAAAGGCCGTTTACAAGCAAAGCCAGCCTGCAGCAATTTCGGGCTTTTCCACCGCCGACAAACCCAACGCGGGTTGGCGATTTCAGCTGACGAATTCGAGGTGGACGCGGCGGAACTTTAGCAGCCGCGCCCGTGAACTTTCAGGGGGAAAGGCAATCATTCTTTCCGTTCCGAAGAGTGGTCGCACCTGGCTTCGGGCGTTTCTGTGCGCATACTTCTGCAAGCGTTTCGGTCTTGAATTCACGTTACGTCCGGACCGTCACCAAGACCAGCGTATTCCTCGAGTGGTCTTTTCTCACGATCTCTTCGAGCATCGCACTAAAGGGGATCGATGGGACAGGCTACGCGGCAAGTATCTGGTGCCGAGGCGCGAGCTTAACCGGGCAAAAATCATCCTGCTGGCTCGAGATCCACGCGACTGTTTTGTTTCTTTGTATTTGCAGCTGACAAAACGCGATCCAAACGCGCCAATTAAGCTCGGACAGAAGACTGTCAGCGAAATGCTGCGCGACCGAAGATTCGGCATGCACGCTATCATTAATGCGATGAACGATTGGATAAATGAGTTCTCTGGCCGCGACAATTTCTCCCTCATTCGATATGAAGCAATGCGCGCTTCACCGGCTGAACATTTCCGTGATCTGCTCGCGGTCCTTGGTGAATCCTCTGCCGAGGCGAATATTTTCCAGGGGGCGCTTGAGTTCTCGCGATTTGAAAACATGCAAAAGCTTGAGGCGGCTGGAGCATTTGATTCAAACATCCTGCATCCGGGTGATGTTCGCGATCCCGAATCGTTCAAGGTGCGCCGCGGGAAAGTAGGCGGTTACCGGGAATATCTTTCTATTCAGGATCAGGAATACGCTGCAAACGAGTTGGCCAAACTCGATCCGCGCTTTGGCTATACTTTCTAAGCATCGCGTTTCCGGGTGATTTCCGCCCTCGGCCGAGGCGGATAAGGAATATCCATATAGGCGTTCGGCGCTTCGAACGCCGGGCCGGCAAAAACTGAAAAACAACCGGCCGAACTGTGATCGGCGCTGCTCGGCGGCAAACCTTGCGGCAAGCGGACATTAGAAAAAAGACGAAATAGTTCCGCCACAGGCTGAAAATCCTGGCGGTTTATCCGTGCTGCGAATACGACCAAAAATGCGCCGCGATCCGATCACAGAAATACTGACAGTTTTACCCTACTGCTACAGTATAATTTAAAACCCTACCATGGTTTGCAACATAGACCGAAAACCCGGACCTAAATTATGAAGCACTACACACTTCGAACGCTAATTCACGACGCCAAAGTCTTTAACCAATTACGTCGGGAATATCGCCGGACCAAGAAAAACCGCGGCACATCCTCCGAGCCTGACTGGCGGTCCCGTTGCTTGGCTGGCATGAGGCGATGCGCGCGAGCTTGACAGAATTGATTCGCGCGATCCTCGCGACCCGGATGGTTCGAGGGAAGCTGCGGCAAAGTAGGCGGCTACCGGGAATATCTTTCACAGACGGTTCCCGTCTTCGCCTGCGACCGGTGGCCGCGCGTCGGGGCCCCTTTTAGCCCTCCCAAAAAAACTTCACAAAACTGCTTGCGCTTTATTTCCTATGACTCTAGTAGTGTATTCAATCATAGTGAAACAATAGACATTAAACGAAGTTAACGGAGGGGAAATTATGAAACGGTATACACTTCAAATGCTAATTCACGACGCCAGGGTCTTTAACCAATTACGGATGGAATACCGCCGGGATAAAAAGAACCGGCGCGGGGCTGCCGCCGGCGCGTGGTTCTCCCGTTACCTGCCCGGCATGAGGAGACGCGCGCGAGTTTGAGAGGATGGATTGTGCCGATGTTTCGTAATCAGGATCGTGCAAACGCGCTGCGGGACGGTTCGCGGTTAGCGGGAATGTTTTTCTGTCCAGGGTCAGCAATACGGTGCAAACGCGTTTCCCAACTGGACCCGCGCTTTGTTATGGTCTCCAAGTATCGCGTCCGGATGATTTTCCGTGCTGGGTCCCGTGAAGTCAGTTGTACAAGACCTGAATTTGGCGAATCGCCGACAGCCCGTCGAAAAACGTTAAAAAAAGAGCTTGCACTATTCCATACGATATTAATATGGATAGAACTCATATCGGAACAGTAGACATTGAACCAGGAAAAGTGAAACAGTTGGGAGGATAGAAACCATGAAACGTTATACACTTCGAGGGCTAATTCACGACGCCAAAGTCTTTAAGCAATTACGGTTGGAATACCGCCGGACTAACGGAAATCAGCGCAAAGATTCCTCCTCCGGTTGGCTGCTCGGTTACCTAAGCGGCGTGAGGCGGCGCGCGCGCGCTTGAAAGACCGGCGAAAATATCTGGTTCGGCCACAACTGCTCTACCGTGGTTTAGGCGAAACTCGATCAGGCGTAAACGAAGTGAAACATGAAAATTTCTAAACGTGGCGAGTACGCCCTGCGATCTCTAATTGACCTCGGGATCGCGTCAGAACTGGGATGGCCGATGCTTCAGGTCAGCGAATTGGCGTCAAAGGAAAAGCTGCCGATCAAATTTCTGGAACAGATTTTTAGTCAACTGAAGAGGGCTGGATACGTGGAAAGCAGACGCGGAAAATATGGCGGCTACTCGCTCGCCCGCCCCATGAGGCAAATCAAATTTGGCGAGGTCATTCGCCTGATCGATGGCCCACTGGCACCGATTCGATGCGTCAGCCATACGTCATACGTCCGCTGCTCTTGTCCGGATGAGGCGCACTGCGGCCTGCGCATGCTGATGTTCGACGTGCGGAATGCCATCAGCACAATCCTGGATCGCCATACCCTCGCCGACATAGTCGAAATCACGCTTCGCAAATATCGGCGCGACAAAATTACGCCGCCCTTCCTTCACCGATCTGTTGCGCTTGCATCGATCTTGCCGAAAGAGGGCGAGCAGCCAAATCGTGGCAAAAGCAGAGTAGAAGCTCTAAAGCATTTTTCTGGGTACCAGGGGAGCCAGTCATACAACGGCCGCGCGAAAGACGCGGCAAAATAGGAGAAACTTGTGTTAATCAATAAAATTATTCTACGAGCAGCCGGCGCCGGCCTCGCTGCAATTGTCTTGTTAACCGCGCATCCGCTACGCGCACAGTCATCGGACAGTGCACGACTCGAAAAACTCGAGAGCGCGGTGGAGCTATTGGAAAAGCAGAACGCGGAGCTGAAGGCAGAGATCGGCAGTTTGAAAAAACACGAGACGTCTGCACCGAAGGTCATTGCTGAAGGGCCAACAAAGACAGAGATCAATTACGACGGTAAGACTTATGTCGAAAAAACTGTCCCGCTAGAAAAATCCGCGGCCGACAAATGGAAATTATCCACCTCCATCACCGAAATGGAACTCTACGGCGACCTGCGGGTCCGTTACGATTACAGGGGAGGCGAGACCAAGGACAGGGGCCCGGTGGCGTCGCCCGGTGCGGGCGTCGCAGGGACAAACGATTGGCAGGAGCGCGAGCGCGAGCGTTATCGTCTTCGCCTGGGGCTGCGCGGAACGCTTCTGGATGATTGGTTCTTCGGTGTTCGCTTGGAAACCGCCAATGGCGCTCGCTCAACAAACGTGACGTTTGGCGACGACACAGCGAGTAGCACGCCTGGTGGCGGCGGACCATTCGAGAAAAACAGCGACGGTGTTTACGTCGGCCAGGCGTATGGCGGCTACAAAGGTTTTCCCGGCTTTACGTTTACTGCTGGCCGGATGCCCAATCCGCTTGTCATCGCGAACCGTCTGGTGTGGGACCCGGACATCAATCCCGAAGGATTGGCTGAGCAGTGGAAACACACATTTGTCTTTGGAGCAGAACCCGCTCCGCCGCCCTCCTTCAGCAAGGATGACAAAACGGTTGTGGCGCCGAAACCGCCGGCGCCATTCCTGAAGCTCGATCTCTTCGCGAATTTCGGCCAATTCGTTTATGACGATTCGAATCCAGAAAATCCGCTTGGTGCCAGAGCGACGACGGGAGCAAACGGCGGCACCCAGCTAGTGCCGAACACAGATGCGTTCCTGCTCGCGTGGCAGGTAGGGGCACGGTTTAATTTCCCGCACAATTTTTACTTTCAGCTGGCTCCCACACTCTACAATTACACGGGCAACGGCGACACCTTTAACGTCCACTACGTAGGCGGTGATCCTCACCTAACGAACGCAGATTCGCTGGCGACGAACCAGACGGGGATCAACAGCCTGTTGGTGTTCGATGTGCCGGCGGAATTTGGCTGGAAAGCGTGGGGAATACCGATGCGAATATTCACCGATTTTGCTACAAATTTTGAGGCTGACGATCGCGCCGCCGCCGCCGGCCAGCCGGGTCAAGGCAGCCAACGCTACGCGTATCAAGCTGGGCTCGGTATCGGCCAGTTGAAGAAGAAAAACGATTGGCAGATCGACCTTTGGTATCAACACACTGAGCAGTACGCGCTCGATCCGAACCTGATCGATGACGATATTTTCAACGCTCAAGAAAATATGCACGGGATTGTGGCTCAGGCGGCATATAACTTCACGAGCGCTGTGAACTTCCGACTGACCTATGCCCACGGTTGGTGGTACAATCACAATCTGGGCACCGGCGGAAATACCGGTACTATTACCATCGCCACCAATCCAACGAATCAATACAATTTGTTCCAAGCGGATTTGAACCTCAATTTCTAACTGGTTAGGTAATGAAAGCCCGCCGGGAGAGCGTCCGCCGGCGGGCTTATGGAAGAATATCTGTGTATCTGCTTAGGTAACGAGCGCTACCGGCTCGTGTCTCGCCATGAAGGTTCCAGTTAGCGGGTAATCGAGGCGCAACGATGAAAACTATCTGACAATTCTAACCACGCTTTGTCGCTCTCGCCTCCGTCCAATCGTGAATTTCCCAAATACGGCAGATTGGATTCGAATTTGCGCCGGAATTAGCTTGCACTCCTATATCATTTGAGTAGACATTGGCGAAAGCTATACTGAAACAATAGGATTAGTGCCTATGCATATAAGAAAACCAGCGATCGTAATCTTCGTCTTAGCGGCGGAGTGCGACGGATCGGGGACTTTGGTCCGCCCTATCGGTTTCGAACAAAATCTCTGGGGCCATCAAAGCGCCGATTTGAAATTTGAACGCGCATAGGCGCAACACAAGTCATGTTCACTAGAAAAAGTTTCCTAGGCCAGATCAGTGCGCTCGGCATTGCCTTAGAAAACGAAAAAGCAAAGTCGCTGCCAATTAGACGCGAAGTTAAAATCGTAAACGAGCAGGGCCTGCATGCCCGCCCCGCCGCGGAGTTCGTCCGAGCGGCAAACGTTTTTCGCTCCGAAATTTGGATCATGAAAGGCGAAAAGCGCTTTTCCGCTAAAAGCATCATCGAGGTGCTAACGGCCAACCTCAATTGCGGGAACACGGCTGTCATTGAGGCGGAGGGGCCAGATTCGGAGAGCGCGATAGCCTGCCTCGCCAAGGTGATATTGGAATTTAAGGACGAAGACCGAAAATATGGATGGAATCGGTGCAACTGTTTAGAAGAAGATTTTTAGACCCGTAATCGCTGTTCGGCTGGCTGTCCTGACATTTAGCCGGCGGGAGCCGCCGCGCGCACACGCTTGAGAGGACTGAAGTCAAATGTCGAGTTGGATAACAACGCTTGGTTCCTTTGGTGGCGGAGGATTTCGGTACCGATGGAAGTCATGTTGAGGTTCGAGCACGAAAAAGATCGTCGAGACGGGATGTAGAGGGCTCTTATCTCTGATCACGTTCTGTTAATCAAAGGAAGTATGAAAATAAAAATAACAGCAATTATTGGGATGCTCCTGTTTTGGGTGTCTTTCACGATGGCGCAGGAGAAGACAACGATTCGGTTTGGGCATTTCCCAAATATCACTCATACGCAGGGTGTGATCGCACACGCGCTCTCGCGGCAAGGAAAGGGGTGGTTTGAAAAATCTCTCGGCCCGAACGTCGAGATTCAGTGGTTCACGTACAACGCGGGCCCGTCAGCAATGGAAGCGATCTTCGCAAAATCGCTTGACGTCACTTACGTGGGTCCGGGACCAGCTCTTAACGCGTATTTGAAGTCGAATGGGGAAGAAATTCGGGTCATTTCCGGCGCAGCCAATGGCGGCGCCGCGCTGGTAGTAAAAGCCGATTCGCCGATAAAGACTCCGGCAGATTTTCGTGGAAAAAAAATCGCCACGCCGCAGCTCGGCAACACGCAAGACATTTCGTGTCGGGCATGGTTGAAAGCGCAAGGATTCAAGGTCACTCAAACCGGCGGCGACGTGACCGTGATCCCAACTGCGAACCCAGACCAGCTCCCACTGTTCCAAAATGGCGGGGTTGATGCTGTTTGGACAGTCGAGCCGTGGGTGACTCGTCTCGAGCGCGATGCGAAAGCACGCGTTTTTCTCGAAGACAAGGATACGATCACGACCTGGCTTGTATCCAGTGTGAAGTTCCTGCGGGATCGCCACGATTTGGCTAAGAAAATCGCGGACGCGAACGTCGAACTGACGAAATGGATCCAGCAGAATCAAACAGAAGCGCAGAAGTTATTGATCGAGGAACTCAAAGCCGAAACGCGAGCTGATTTCGCGCCGGATGCCGTCGCACAGGCATGGAATCGGATTCAATTCACGAGCGATGTATCCCGCGAGTTAATTGCCAAATCGGTGCAGGATGGAAAAGATGCGGGTTTTTTGAAAGGCTCCACAGACACTTCGAAGCTGGTGGAAACCCCTTAATGCAACTGGCCCACCGCCATCACTCCTCAGCGACCGAAGAGCTCCAGGTCGTCGCACCCTCGAAGCTCGCGATCGACAACGTGTCGAAAAGCTTCAAAGGTGGCTCTGGCTCAGTTCTCGCTTTGGACAAGGTGAGTCTCAGTGTTGCTGAGGGAGAATTCGTCTGTCTTGTCGGCTCCAGCGGCTGCGGCAAAACGACATTGCTCAATATGATTGCCGGTTTGGAAAAACCCGACAGCGGAACGGTGCGTGCCGATGGCAGACCGGTCACCGGGCCAGGTCGTGAACGACTCGTGATGTTCCAGGAACCGGCACTGTTCCCGTGGCTGACCGTGTTTGGGAATGTTCTGTTTGGACTGAAACTCAAACCGAATCTGACAAAGAAAGATCGGCACGATGTGGCGAAGTACTATCTCGAGCTGGTCGGTCTGAGCCGGTTCGAGCGTGCCAATATTCACGAGCTTTCCGGTGGGATGAAGCAGCGGGTTTCGCTTGCCCGCGCGCTGGCTCCCAATCCGCGCATGCTATTGATGGATGAACCGTTTGCCGCTCTTGATGCGCTGACTCGGGAGCAACTCTATGGCGATCTTCAGCGAATCTGGCAAGCGCGGAACAAAACAATCGTGTTTGTTACGCATAACGTTCGAGAAGCAGCTTGTCTCGGCGACCGGGTGATAGTTTTTTCGCCGCGCCCGGGGCGCATTCGGGAAGAATTTACTGTGGACCTGCCTCGGCCGCGCGACATCAACAGTGTAGATCTTGCCGCCCACGCCACAGAAATTACCAAAGCGTTGAAAAATCATAGCCAACCGGAGCTCGCAACCGCAGAATGAAACGTTTTCTTTTCGCTACGCTGTTCTTTGCTGTTCTCCTATTGATTTGGGAGGGGCTGTTCCGTGCAAAGATTTGGTCGCCTGTCCTCGTGCCTTCGCCGCGGCAGGTTGCAGTTTATTTGGAAGATGCTGCCGTGGATGGAACCCTGGCAAAAGCCACGATCGTTACAATGCGGCGGTTGCTGATAGGCTATATCATTGGATTGCTTGCAGGACTCCCATTGGGGCTGCTGACGGCGTGTTCGAAGCTGTGGCAAGATACGATTGGCACGCTGGCCCTCGGTCTACAGGGGCTGCCGAGTGTGTGCTGGGTCCCGCTTGCGCTGTTGTGGTTCGGACAGACCGAGGCCGCTATGCTTTTTGTCGTGGTAATGGGCACGCTGTGGTCGGTAGTGATCGCTACAGAAACTGGTGTGCGCAATGTGCCGCCAATTTATCGTCGTGCCGCATTAACCATGGGCTCTAAACGTTTGCACATATGGTTCAAGGTGATTTTGCCCGCAGCGCTTCCGTTTATCGTCAGCGGAATGAAACAAGGCTGGGCATTCGCCTGGCGTTCATTGATGGCTGCGGAAATTTTCGTGACAATCCTGACCGGTTTTGGGCTCGGGCAGCTTCTGCACTACGGTCGTGAATTAAGCGCCATGGAACAGGTCATCGGCATCATGATTGTCATCGTTGTGATCGGTTTACTGGCCGACAAGATTTTCTTCTCTCCGATTGAAAAGTTTTTGCACCGGCGTTGGGGAACAAGTCAGGCATGATCTTCCGGCAAAAAGGGGAGCCAGTCTTCGCTCGGCGCGAGGTGCGTATAATCAACAAGCTCGGATTGCATGCACGACCCGCAGCTCAGTTCGTTAAACGGGTCACCGGTTTTCGGTCGGAGATCTGGCTTGTCACCGCTGACGGGCGGTATTCCGCGTCAAGCTTGATCGAGGTTTTACGCGCCAATCTCGATTATGGAGCTACGGCAACACTTGAAGCGCACGGCGTGGACGCTGAAGAGGCTGTCGAACGATTACAAAAGTTGTTCGGCGAATTGCACAAGTTCGATGAACCTTAGCGCAGAGGGCGGGCGACCAAAATTCCACTATCGGAGCGGTATCGATAGAGATATTTCGAGAGCTGGTCGTCCACGATAACTTTGCCATAATTACTCGGCGAAGAAGCGTGCATGAAGTGCAAGACGCCATCGCTCGTGCGCAGCGCCAACCCCACATGTGCGGTTGAATGTAGTCCGTTTCGCTCGCGGGAAATTACTCCGATAACATCGCCGCTGCGCAACTTTGGCTCGATCTTCGCCACCTGGCTTTTTGGAATTTCATAGAGGGGCCGCGAGGATACATTCGCCTCCATGCGCGCAAGCGGTCCGAGTAGCGATTGGTTCGCAGCAAGATAACGGTAATGCCGCCAGCCGACGCTCATCTCGCGCGCGGAATGGGGCACACTGCGCCCGCCAAGTTGACGCGTCAGATCGTCAACCAAGCCGCGGCGATCGTTATCGTACAGCCAATCTTCGAGGTAATGCAGCCGCGAAAGATAATCGCCGGTACACTGGCCGCCGCGATAACGGTCCATTTCAATGTAATATAGCAAGCGCTCGGGCGCCCAATTTGATTCCGGTTCGTTTAACATGCGCGCGAAACCGAGTGCCGTTTCGAAAAATGTCCAGCAATCCATTCCGTAAAAATTTACCGAAGGCGACTCGACGCGATTGTCGATCTCGAGTGTAAAATGCTTGTAGCGTGTTCCGACCAGCGCTTTCCCAACTGCCGCTGCCCGATCCCCGATCGGCAGTGCTTTCCAGTTCTCGGCCTTTGCCTTTGCAACTAGCCGGTTGAATTGGTCCTGACCCTTGAACACCGTGCTGAACGGCAATCGCGATTCAGAGGCCACCGCGGCTGAGCAAATCAAGACCAAGGTGACGAAAAGTTTCCACTTCCGCATGTTAAGAAGTTCAACTGAACGCGGCGTGAAGAAAGTTACAAGATCAAAAGATTACAAAGGCAAACGTTGAAAGAGTGTGACATCTCAACTTTGTAAGCTTTAAGGCTTTCCAGTTGGTTACTGTCCAATATCGTTCTTAAACACTGTGCCAATTCGTTTTCCAAAAAAGAGCCGCCGAAATATTGTCCGCCAATCATCCCTTGATGAAGGCCCAGTTCCACGGGGGCAACATTCGACGCGCGTACGTTTGCGGCCGCGGCCCGATTGGCACAAGCGCAATTTTCTGACAAGCGTTCTGATTCCGTCGCTTTTTGTAAAGCGATCCGGCGGACACGTACCGCCGAAATTTCCGAAGATCCACCAGGACGAAATCTGCATCACCTGGATCGGTCATGCCTCATTTCTGATCCAGACGCATGAGGTGAATATCCTGATCGACCCGATTTGGTCGAAATGGCTCAAAGTAATCAAACGACTGAAACAGCCCGGGTTCGAAATTCATCACTTGCCTTCGATTGATTTTGTCCTGGTGACGCATGCGCATTTCGATCATCTCGACCGACGGACCCTGCGGCGCGTCGCTGCCGACCAACCGATTGTAGTCCCCACCGGCGTTGGCAATTTGGTGCACCGTCTGGGGTTCCGCATTGTGCACGAACTCGATTACTGGCAAACAGTCGAGCTTGGCCCGCTCAAGGTTTCGCTTACACCATGTCACCATTGGGGTGCCCGGTTCCTTGCGGATTTGCATCGGGATTTCGGCGGATTCGTGATCGCGTCGAACGGCCGCACGATTTTTCACTGCGGCGACACCGCTTATTTCCCCGGCTTCAAAGAAATCGGTGACCGCTTTGATGTGCAGCTGGCTTTGCTTCCTATCGGAGCTTATGACGCGCCCACCGGCCGTGAAGTTCACATGAACCCAGAGCAGGCGGTGAAGGCTTTTTTGGAACTGCGTGCCAAAACTTTGATTCCGATGCACTACGGGACCTTTCCGCTCGGCTTCGAGCCGCTACACGAACCGCCGCAACGACTGCTTGCAGCGGCGCGGGCGCACGGCATTGAGCAAAAGATCCTCGTAATGACCGAGGGCAAGCCGGTCGTGTTGTGAAAATTTTTGCTAGCCACAGATGAACACAGATGAAACACGGATTGATTTTCCTGATCCGTGAAAATCCGCGTCAATCTGTGGCCCAATCTGACCGGCGCAATTTCAGTCGGTTTACTCGTCGCCGGCTTTTGTCTGATCCTCCTCTGGCATAATCCGTTGGTTTTTTGGAACGACGATTATGAGTTGTCTGTGCTGCCTGTATTGGCTGACATCGCGCGTAGTTGGTCCGAAGGCCAGTGGCCCATTCTGAGTCCGTATTCATGGGTCTGCGGCAATCTCGCGGGCGAGTTTCAATACGGCGTGTTTTCACTCTTTGTGAATGCCGCCGTCATTTTGATTTGGAAATTTCCGCTGACATTTCCACAACAGGCCGCGGCACTTTCCATCGCTCATCTTGTTGTTCTGGCGATCGGCGCATTTCTATTGGGGCGCGGTCGCGGATTTTCCGTTGCGTTATCGATCTTTGTCGCGCTAATCGCCTCGTTAAACGGCTGGATCATCTGCTGGGGAGCAACCGATTGGTTTGGTGCACTCGGTGCATTCACGTGGCTGCCATGGACCTGGTGGGGAGCCGAACGTGCGCTGGACGTGCGACGAACCAAATGGCGATTCCTTTGGCCCGCGCCTTTCGTTTATCTCCTCGTCACAGGTGGATTTCCCTACACCGTATTGATGCTGCTGCTCTTGATCGCGTGGTTATCGCTGAAATCACTGATCGAAACTCGAAAACTTTTCTCGATTGTGCCAATGCTCGTCGGCGTAGCGCTTGGTTTCGGTCTTTCCGCGCCCGCGTGGCTGGCGCTCCTTGATCTGGTTCGCGGTTCAGCTCGCGAGTTACAATCGGCCACAGCACATTGGCAATGGCGCGTCCCGCCTGCGGCGCTGCCGGGACTGATTCTGCCATCGTGGACAGTGAACTGGACGGATTTTTCCTCGCGTAATCTAGCGCACACCGCAGGCGAATTGGCTTGCGGCCTGGTCGCTCCGGCTGCTTTTGTTGCAGCACTCGTGTGGCGCGGCCGACCGCTCGTTAGGCGAATGAAGTGGGAGCTCCTATTGCTGTTTGTCGTACTCGCGCTCTGCATGACTCCAACAGCTGGCCTCTTTCGCTGGAGTTTTCGCTGGCTGCCATTCTTTCATCTGATCCTTGCCATCTGCGCGGCGGAGGTGCTTCGTGGCATCGGCTTCCAGCCGATGAATGCGGGCAAGATGCCCGTGCCACGCCTCGGCTTGATTGCGCTTGCTCTCGTGCTTTTAACAGCCACTGCAATGTTGATCTTGCGTTCAACTGGCTCGTACGCTTTTCCCCTCACATGGATCTTTGTTGGACTCGCGGCATTTTGGTGTCTTTGGGAGATCGCGCTCCGCCATTCTGAGCCGCAGAAATGGGCGCCCGCGGTGATTACATTTTGCGCGCTTCTCGCGACGTACCTCTGCATCCCGACAAACGGCGGAGTTCCAACATACAATTTTACCAAGGAACTGCTTAAACCCGCGCCACTTGATCCACAGCGGCTTTATCTCAGCGTCTATCCGTGGGCGGAGCTCACATATTGTGTATCGAATAAGCCGCAACCGGTCGGTCAAACACTGCGCCCGGGAAGCACGTCGATGTGGGCCGGCTTGCGATTTATCAATGGTTACAGCCCGATCCGAGCCGCCGGCGTGGCGCGCGAATTCGCAACTAGCATCCACGGTGAAATCAATCCTGATGTGGGAAGCAACTCACTAAATCACCAGGCTGGACCAGAGGGCGAGCTGGCTTTGCTGGGCGTGGACGGAATCGTCGTTGCACGAGAAGTAGATCTCGCGCCGCAACCGCCCACAGAATGGGAACTGGTGATTTCAACTGACGAGGGCAATGTCTTTCATCGGCGGGGCGCGCCGTTCGCGAAAGTGCGCTCCGTCACCTCCATCGACTCGCGGCCTAACGAGCAATTCGTTCCTGCGACCGTCGCCAACATTGATGATTCGCGAAATCGCGTGCAAGCAGATGTCGATGTCCCAAACGGCAACCAATCCGCGCTCCTCATTTTTTCGCGGCCGTACTTTCGCGGATACGAAGCACATATCGCCAATGAAAAATTCCCCGTCTTCTCCTATCGCGGATTGTTCCCGATCGTGGAGGTGCCGGCTGGGACAAACGGACGCCTTACTCTAAGCTATCGACCGCCCTGGCTGACTGTGGGAAGCGGCGTCGCTTTCGTCTGCCTTCTCGGCGTGACATTCGGTTCCCTTGCCGCATGGCACAGTCAAATTCGGAATCGCTGCACGATTTGCCTGAGCTTACTCGTTTGCTTGCTTTTGAGCTTTCGGTAAGAGGCTGCCCACTCCGCCGAGATTTCATTACCCTGTTTTTCAACCGCTGGTGCGGGGATTTTCATTCGGTGTGGCAGCGGCAATGCCAAAAATTCGAGAACGCGTTCCGCTGCGGTTCGATGGCTTGCAACGATATCTTCGTAATAAAGGACCAGCGGCTCGATTTGGTTTTCGCGAAAATAATTTGCCCAGCTCGCTTCGTGGGCTGCGATGCGGTTGCACCATTCGTCAATTACCTTGAAGTCAAAGTTCGGTGTGGTGCATGGTTGCGATGTGACTCCCCCTTTTTGCGCCCAGACGCCCGTCTGGCATGCCATGGACCAGGAGACAGCTTGCTCGACTCGATTTCTTCTGCGCATCCAGATGTATTTTGGCCGGTTGAACAGTTCAGCCAGCAATTCCGCTCCGCTGAATCTATTGTACTCTCGAACTTCTTGTAACATTTGCAGCATTCGTTCGAAATAGCTCCACATCACGACAGCACCAAAAACGCCATTGGTCCCGGTATTGTCTTGGAACACGCGCTCGATAAAGCCAGCGCGAGATGGGGCATTCCAGCGTTCTTCCCAGGTTTCGCCGGCTTTTGACATGAAAAACTCCCCGGGCGAGCCGGCAATGCCTGTGCTTCGCAGTATGCTGCAAAGCAAATGTGTACCGCTGCGCTGCGTCGAAGCAATGATGTAGGAAGTTGCAGGCTTCATTTTCGGACAAGAACGTCATGTTTTCGCGGCATCCTGAAATTCTGGAAAAGCGCCGTTCGAATGCTGGCGCTTCCGCACATTGCAAATCCCGCATGGACTGTGAGCTGTCCCATCACGTTGCGAGGGTACCCTGACGCCACAAACTTTCGCATGCAATGCCGAAATAGAATGGCGAAGAAGGAAACCGACTTCAGGAAAGCTACTGGTTCAAGGTCTGAAGAGGGCTCGAGACGGGCCGTTTACCCAATAGGACTCAGTTCGACTGTCCAAGAGCCCTAGTTGGCTGGGCACTTGTCGATTTTGAGGACCGATGTGGTTCGCGCACGGATCGAGACATTGCCCCCCGGGGTGACCGTTGTAAGGACCGGGAGAGATGGGGACAGGATGGTCAGCGCGGGATCGACAGCATGGAGTGGCGTGGCGTCGTACTGCTGATCGCAGATCCCAACGATTCCCCAACTGTCGGTCTTGACCGCGTACAACTCTCCGATACCAGTGATATCGTTTTTCTCGGTAAAGCCGATGGCCATGAAGCCGCCGTCATTCGTCGGAGTTGAGGAGGCGAAATACTGGCTGATTGGCCGACCGGTGGTTGTGTACGCGTCGTAGTAGAAATATTGCCACAGGAGGTTCCCGGCAGAATCAACCTTCGCCAGCCAAGGCG
>WNGK01036609.1_pt1 | contig 17022 bp, 13 predicted proteins | sample 5400601 | NCBI WGS metagenome assembly WNGK01 (sample SAMN13153376, study PRJNA577476) | soil metagenome | isolation source: 60 cm soil or saprolite under Garry oak tree replicate 1 | place: USA:California | collected 2016-06-15
AGCGTGACCTTGGCGCCGAATCCGAGGGCGATCTTGGCTGCGTTGGTGCCCACTACGCCGCCGCCCACGATGGTGACATGCGCCGGCGGCACACCGGGGACGCCTCCGAGCAGGATGCCGCGGCCGCCTTTTTCCTTTTCAAGATAACTTGCGCCGACCTGAACGCTCATGCGACCCGCGACTTCGCTCATCGGGGTGAGCAGCGGGAGGGTGCCGGTGCGGTCGCGCACGGTTTCGTAGGCGATGCCGATGACCTTGGACTCGAGCAGTTTGTTGGTGAGGCCGGGGATGGGCGCGAGGTGCAGGTAGGTGAACAGCACCAGGCCTTCGCGGAAGTAGGGGTACTCCTGCTCGATCGGCTCCTTGACCTTGACCACCATCTCCGACTTGCCCCATACGTAGCCGGCGTCGCCGACGATCTCCGCGCCGGCGTCCTGGTACTCGGCGTCAGGGAAGCTGGACATCGCTCCTGCGTGGGTTTCCACCAGCACTTTGTGGCCAGCGTCAGTGAGCGCCTTCACGCCTGCGGGGGTCACGCCAACGCGCGCTTCCTGGTCCTTGATCTCTTTGGGAACGCCGATGATCATCTGTCTGCTTGCTCCTGACTGTTTTGGATGCCCTTCCGGTTCGCAAGAGGGATGGGGCGGAATGCGCGCAGTTCTGATGGGGGAATCGTACTGCGCCGGAGGCTTTCAATGTGTGCAAAGTTCGTAGTAGAACAACAGTATGGGAACGAAACGTGAGCGGAAACGCGAAAATGCGCATGAATTGACGAACGCCATGGCGGCGGGCGGGATGGATGAGCTGGATGCGGGCATTCTGCGGCACCTGGAGCGCAACGGCAGAGCCACCAATTATGACGTGGGCGAGGCGGTGGGGCTGTCGGCCTCGGCGGCGTCGCGGCGCATCCAGGCGCTGGAGGGGATGGGGGCGATCCGCGGCTATCGCGCGCTGATCAACGACCACCTGCTGGGCAAGCACATGACGGTGTTTGTGCGCGTGACGCTGGAGCGGCAGTCGGCAGCGGTGCTGGGGGCGTTCGAGACGGCGGTGCGGCACACGCGGGGAATTGTGAGCTGCCACCTGATGGCCGGCCAGTACGACTACATGCTGGTGGCGCGGGTGGCGGATATCGATGACTATGGGCGGCTGCACCAGAATGAGCTGTCACGGCTGCCGGGCGTGACGCGGCTCGAGACGAGCTTTGCGCTCCGGGATGTGCTGGAGGGCGCGAAGTTGTAAAGTGAGTTTTCGACCATCCGCCGATCCAATTCGTCTCGAAGTGTAACGCCGCGCTCAATACGACTCGCTCTTTGCGCGCGAATTCAGGTACGTTACCCTTGGAAACACGCGGACAGTTTCAGCACGGCCTTCGTGACATTGTTCGATCACCCTTCTTCCCAACCTTGGTTTCACTTGAGTTTTGTTTGAGGAGATTCGATGCTGCCCAAGTCGAGTGTTTGGATTCGTGTCTTTTGCCTTGCCGTGTTCCCTCTCTCTTTGCTCCCGGGCCGCGCCGGAGCGCAGGTGCCCACGCCCGCATCGGTGCTGGGGCATGCGCCGGGTGATGACTTCTATCTGGCAGATTACGAAGACACGGTGCGGTACTTCCATGCGCTGGCCGCGGCGTCCGATCGGATCAAGATGTTCACCGTGGGGCAAAGCTCGGAGGGCAAGAATATCGAGATCGCGGTGATCTCGTCTGCAGAGAATCTCGCCAAGCTGGATGAGACCAAGCAGATTGCGGGGCGGCTGGCGCATGGGACGGATCTGACTGACGATGCGGCGCGCGAATTGGCGCGATCGGCAAAAGTGGTTGTGCACATTGACGGCGGCCTGCACGCGTCGGAGGTGGCCGGGCCGCAGCACACCATGATTCTGGCCTACAAGCTGCTCTCGGCGAAGAACGATCCCGAAGTGGATGCCATTCTCGACAACGTGGTGCTGGTGCTGTGGCCCACGCTGAATCCCGATGGGCAGGACATGGTGGTGCACTGGTATCGCAAGAACCTGGGCACCAAGTATGAAGTTAGCCCGCTGCCCATGCTCTACCAGGAGTATGTGGGGCACGACAACAATCGCGACGGCTACATGCTCAACATGAAGGAAGAGCAGGTGGTGACGAAGACGCAGCTGGAGTACAGCCCGGTGATCTTTTACTGCCAACATCAGACGGCGCCGTTCCCCGCGCGCATTTGGATTCCACCGTTCTCCGATCCTATTTCGAGCAACATAAGCCCTTACGTGCGCAGCTGGCTCAACGTGGTGGGCACCAACATGGCGGCCTACCTGAACGCGCACAAGATGCCGGGGGCAATCTCGGAATCGCGCTTCGACAACTGGTACGCGGGCTTCATGGATTGGGCGCACGTGTTTCGCAACGAGATCTCGTTTTTCACGGAAACCGCGCTCTACGAGTACGCAACGCCGCACTTCTACACGGTGAGCGATTTCCCCAAAAACTACCAGGATCTGCGCGCGCTGACCATGTACACCACGCCGTGGGAGGGCGGCTGGTGGCACTTGAAGGACGCGGTGGATTACATGGTGGGCGGGTCGATGAGTGTGCTCGACCTGGCCGCGAAGAATCGTGAGACGCTGCTCTACAACCGCTACCAGGCCGCTCGCGACAACATCGAACACTACCGCAAAGAGCCGCCGTTCGCTTATGTCATCAGCAGCAAGCAGACCGACACGCCGGAGGCCGCGCTACTGGCGCAGAAGATGATCGACAACGGGCTCGATGTGTACGCGAGCAAGGACGGGTTCAAGGCCAACGGTGTGAGTTATCCCGCGGGGTCGTGGGTGATTCCCATGGACCAGCCGTTTTCGGCAATGGCGAAGGAGTTGTTCGAGCGCCAGAAGTATCCGGATGCGTTGGAGAATGGAACGTCGAAGTCCATCGACCTGCCCTACGACGTGACGGGATGGACGCTACCGCTGCAGATGGGCGTTGATGTGGATGCGGTGACAGATCCGCTGCTGCCTGAACAGCGCAGCCTGCTTGCCCGGATCGACAAGGTGGAGGTACCTGCGGCGGCCGTCGACGGTATGGGAACTGTGTTCGCGGTGAGCCACAAAGTGAATGCATCGTTCGAACTGGTGAACGCGGCTTTGCGCGAAGGTGGGACCGTTTCACTCGCGCAGGATGCGGTGAAGACGTCGAGCGGCATGGAGAAGGGTGCGTTCCTGGTTGGCGGCGTGGGGCGCGCGAAGCTTGAGGAGTTTGCGAAGAAGTATGCGTCGCCGGCGAATTCCGTTGCCGCGCCCGCGCACACGCTGGCATTGAAGAAGGCGCGCATCGGGCTCTATCGGCCGTGGGCGCCGTCTATCGATGAGGGATGGACGCGCTGGTTGCTGGAGAACTACGGATTCGAGCCCAAGAGCCTGTACAACGCGGATGTCCGCTCGGCCAATTTGCGCAGCCGGTACGACGTGATCGTGCTGCCCGACATGTCGTCGAAGCAGTTGATGGATGGCTATGGCGTGGGCGTGGTTCCCGGGCAATACGCGGGCGGCCTCGGCCAGGACGGGCTCAACAACCTGCGCGAGTTCACACGCGATGGCGGCACGCTGATTGCGCTGAACAAGACGGCGAGCACGCTGATCCCGCTGCTTTCGCTGCCGGTGCAGAACGTGATCGAGGGCGCCAAGAGCGACAAGTTCTTTTGCTCGGGGGCGCTGCTGCGCGTGAACCTGGAGCATGCGGATTTGCCGGTGAACTATGGCGTCTCTGATTCGCCGGTAGTGATGTTCCAGGGCGGCCCGGCGTTCCAGGCACTGCCGGGATTTCATGGGGCGGTGCTGGCGCGATATCCCAAGGAGACGAATCCGCTGGAGAGCGGGCTGCTGCTGCATCCGGAGGCGATCGAGGGCAAGGGCGCGGCGGTAGAGTTGGTGTACGGGCGCGGGCGCATCGTGCTGTTTGGATTCAAGCCGCAATTCCGCGGGCAGTCGCATGCGACGTACAAGTATCTGTTCAACGAGCTGTACTCGTACGAGCATCCTGACCTGCCGGCTGAACCGGTTGTGGCGCCGGTGAAGGAGAAGGATGCGGTTCCGGTGAAGACTGCGAGTACGCAGGCGCCGGACGACGAATTCCCTACGGAGTAGTCGGATTGTCCCACCCTCGGCGCAAAAACAGAGACTCGCCGCAGGTGGGGCACCCGGATCATGCCGGTTAGGTCGCGCTACGCCATAGTCTCGCGGGCTTCGCGCCACAGGTCGATGCCGGCATCCTGCGCGTGACGCTCGATTTCGGCCATTTCGGCTTCGCTGAAGTCGAGCTTCTTGACTGCGTCGAGCGAGTTGTCGAGCTGCTCTACGTTGCGGGCACCGATGAGAGCTGAGGTGACACGCTTGTCGCGCAGCACCCACGCAATTGCCATCTGCGCGAGCGTCTGGCCGCGGCGCTTGGCGACGTCACTCAGGGCACGGACGCGCTCGATGTTTTCGGGCTTGAGGAAGTCCTTGAGGAGCGACGAATTTTCCGCCGTGGCGCGCGAGTTCGCCGGGACGCCATTCAAATATTTGCTGGTGAGCAGTCCCTGCGCGAGCGGCGAGAAGGCGATGCAGCCGGCGCCAAGTTCGTCGAGCGTGGCGAGCAGGCCCTTCTCAATCCAGCGATTGAGCATCGAGTAGCTGGGTTGATGGATGAGCAGCGGGACACCCATCGATTTCAGGATTTCGGCCGCCTGGCGGGTGCGCTCCGCGCTGTACGAAGAGATGCCGACGTAGAGCGCCTTGCCCTGGTGAATGGCGGTGGCGAGCGCGCCCATGGTTTCTTCGAGCGGCGTGTCGGCCCAGGGTCGGTGGGCGTAGAAGATGTCTACGTACTCGATGCCCATGCGCTTGAGACTGTCATCGAGCGAGGCCAGTAAATATTTCCGAGACGCGCCGATGCCGTAGGGGCCGGGCCACATGTCCCAGCCGGCCTTGGTGGAGATGATGAGCTCGTTCCGCAGACCGGTGAAGTCCTTGCGCATTACGACGCCGAAGTTTTCTTCTGCCGAGCCGTAGGGCGGGCCATAGTTGTTGGCGAGGTCGAAGTGGGTGACGCCGCGATCGAAGGCCCGAGCGATACGGGCGGCAGCACGATGCCGGATCGGCCGCAGGGGCGGAAGGTGGCGGCGTCGTAACGGTTGGGAATGGGAACGTATGGCTTTTCCATATCTCAGAAATCCTAGCTCATGCGCCTACCGCCGCGGACAATGAAGCGGCATCAGTTCTTCTTCGCTTCGCGCAAGAAACTTACGTCGATTCCGTTACGTCCTGCCCAACGAATGCTGTCCATCAGGTTTCCCTGATTTGGAACGGTGATCCGTTCTGCAGGAAAGTACATTGCGAGGCAATTGGATGACCAGTGTTTGCTCACGAAGTACATCAGCGACATGTACGCGGAACCCAATCGGCCTTCCGTTCGAAGCTGGGCCGTTCGGCGCCTGGGAAGATCAACGGAGAGCCAGGCTGTGTGCTGATCCCAAGATTGTTGCTGGGCCAATGAGAGGTCGAACTGGCCGACTTCATAGCGACCTGCGAATGCATGTAATGCGAATGTGAGGGGGCTAACGCGGAGGGCAAAACTGTGTGGACCGGGGGTTCCGAGCAATTCCACCGGCGCGGCAGCACCCCAGGCTGCTCGCGCCATTTCGACCGCCTGTTCTGCGGTCGGCAGATGCGCCTGCTTAAGCAACAGCACGATGCTGGGCCAGTCCTCACTTGGCTTGGCCTGGTCTCGTCCTCCGAATATCTTCCGCAATGAACCAAACACGGTTTCCCTACTCTGCATTGACTATCTGCGCCCGTTGCGGCTTGTTGTCTCCTCCAAGAGAGGATCACTTCCTCAATCGACGGGCTGCGACTGGACCGCGCGCCAGCTCTGCAACCTTCTCCGCGCACCACAACTTGATCAGCGATTGATAGGGTACATCGAGCCTTCGGGCGTGGTCCCGGATGGTATTCAGAACAACTTCAGGCATGCGGATAGAGATTGTCTCCGTCGACGGCTTCAGGCGTGGAAAGGTGGTGAGTTTTGCCTTGTTCCAATCGACATATTCCGTGCTGTCGTTTTCAGGAGATTCCCAGAACGCCCGCTCTTCCGCTTCATCCTTGAACTTCGGGATGGGCTTTAACCGCCTTCTCATAGATTGATCTCTCCTTCCTGCTCATGTCACGCGCCGAGATCGGACGAACCAGCACTCCACTTCCCCGCTCTGTGAATGTGATGTGCAGCCAACGATCCGCGTCAGTCCTGCCCAATGCGTGGAATCTTCGCTCATCGAAGCTGTGCTTTGAATCGTCCGCCACAATCAACGGGATGTTCAAGAACGCCTGCTCGATTTCGGCATTCGTTACACCATGCATCTCGTTCTTTCGGGTGTTTCCCGCATCCCAGTCGAATCCGACGTACGGCATCACGACCTCGAACTCATCGGATTGCCCCGCCTTCGTGCCGGCGCTTCCGTATATGTATCCAATATACACCGGCCGGGATGCATCACGCGATTCCGGGTCGTTTCACTCCGCGTTGTCGATCTGGGCGCGCTGCAGCTTGTCGGAGTAGTCGATGTAGACGGCCTTCCACGTAGTGAAGAAGTCGATGGCCTCGGAGCCTTCGCGGTGGCCGTTGCCAGTGTGCTTGACGCCTCCGAAGGGCAGGTGAACCTCCGCGCCGATGGTCGGCGCGTTGATGTAGGTGATACCGGCCTCCAGGTCGCGGATGGCGGCGAAGGCGCGGTTCACGTCCCTGGTGTAAAGCGCCGTCGAAAGCCCGTAGTCGATGGAGTTGGCGATCTGGATGGCCTGCTCGAATGTGTCGAATTCGAGGAGGCTGACCACGGGGCCAAAGACCTCTTCGCGCGCGATGCGCATATTTGGTGCGACGCCGCCGAAGACGGTGGGTTGGAAGAAGGTTCCCTTGTCGAAGTCACCGCCGGTCAGTGCCCGGCCGCCAATAAGCAGCTTGGCACCTTCGCCCGTGGCGATGCCGACGTACTTCTTCGAGGTCTCGATCTGTTTCTCATTGACTTGAGGGCCGACTTCGACCGCGGCATCGAGGCCATTGCCGACCTTCAGCTTGCGGGCGCGCTCGACCAGGCGATTGCTGAATTCCTTTACGACGCCCTTCTGGACAAGGATGCGGCTGGTGGCGGTGCAGCGCTGGCCGGTGGTGCCGAAGGCACCCCACAGAGCGCCGTCGAGCGCCAGGTCGAGGTTGGCGTCGTCGAGCACGATCTGTGCGTTTTTGCCGCCCATTTCGAGTGAAACAGGCTTGAAGTTGGCGGCGGCGCGCTGGGCTACGATCGAGCCGATCTCGCTGGAGCCGGTAAAGCTGATCGCGCGCACGTCCCTGTGCTCGACCAGCGGTGCGCCGGCGTCGGGGCCGAAGCCGGTAACGATGTTCACCACACCCGGCGGCAGCCCGGCATCGATCATGGTCTGCACCAGATTGAAGGTGGAGAGCGGCGTATCCTCGGCCGGCTTGATGACGCAGGTGTTGCCCGCGACCAAAGCGGGAAACAGCTTCCAACTTGGAATCGCCATGGGGAAGTTCCACGGCGTGATCATGCCCACCACGCCCAGCGGCATGCGGATACTCATGGCGAACTTGTTCTGCAGCTCGCTGGGGGTGGTTTTGCCGAAGAGGCGGCGGCCTTCGCCGGCCACGTAGAAGGCCTCGTCAATGGCCTCCTGGACATCGCCGCGGGTTTCGGCCAGCACCTTGCCCATTTCGCGGGTCATGTCGCGGGCATACTGCTCCTTGCGCTCCTGGAGCAGTTGGCCGGTGCGGTAGAGAATCTCCGCGCGCTTGGGGGCGGGCACCAGCCGCCAGGTGGCAAATGCCTTCTTGGCGGCGGCGACGGCGGCATCCACGTCTTCCGCGCCGGAAGCCGGAAACTCACCCACCACGTCGGAGTGGTCGGCCGGGTTCACGTTGAAAAAGGTCTCACCGGAGCGCGCGAGGTGATGCTCGCCGCCAATCAGGTTCAGGTAGGTCTTGTGCGACATGGGAAACCTCAAATGCAGTGAACAGTGAACAGTGCCGTCCGGCATTCGCCCGCTGGCCGTACAATACTCTTGAGGTAAAAGCAAGCTCCCCATGTCTTTAAACGGCTATCCTTCGCGCAACTCGCGCTCGCACGGCCTGCGTTCGCTGTTCAGCATGTTCTCCAGCGATCTCGCGATCGATCTGGGCACAGCCAACACGCTGGTGTATGCGGCCGGCAAGGGCATCGTGGTCAACGAGCCCTCCATCGTCGCCATCAACAAGAACACCGGCGAAGTGGAAGCCGTGGGCAAAGAGGCCAAGGAGATGCTGGGGCGCACGCCCGGCAACATCGTGGCTATCAAGCCGATGAAGGATGGCGTGATCGCAGACTTCAAGGTCACGGAGAAGATGCTCAACTACTTCATCCAGAAGGCGCACAACCGCAAGATGCTGGTGCATCCGCGGATCGTGATCGGCGTGCCCTCTGAGATTACGCAGGTGGAAAAGCGCGCGGTGGAAGACTCTGCCTATCGCGCCAAGGCGAGCGAAGTCTATCTGGTGGAGCAGGCGATGGTGGCGGCCATCGGCGCGGGATTGCCCATCACTGAGCCCTCGGGCAACATGGTGGTCGACATCGGCGGGGGCACCACGGATATCGCCGTCATCTCGCTCTCCGGCATCGTTTACTCACGCTCGGTGCGCATGGCCGGCAACCAGATGGACGAGGCCATTACCAATTACCTCAAGCGCAAGTACAACCTGCTGATCGGCGAGCGCACGGCCGAGCACATCAAGATGGAGATCGGCTCGGCATTCCCGCTGGACAAGCCGCTCACGATGGAGATCAAGGGCCGCAATCTGATTGAGGGCGTGCCCAAGACGATATCGATCGACGACAGTGAGATTCGCGAAGCTCTCGGCGAGTGCATTGCGGTGATTATGAATGCTATCCGCGTGGCCCTCGAGCGGACGCCTCCCGAGCTTTCTGCCGATATTTCCGATCGCGGCATCGTGCTTACCGGCGGCGGCGCGCTCATCAAGAACCTCGACAAGCGCATTCGCGAGGAAACCGGCCTGCCTGTCTCTGTGGCAGACGATCCGCTGGCCTCGGTGGTGCTGGGCACGGGCAAAATGCTGTCCGACTTCCGCCTGCTGCGCAAGATCAAGATTGATTAAATACAGTGGACAGTGAACAGTGCACAGTGTACAGATCCGATGCCACTCGACCGGCTGAGATGACACTGTTTGCGACTCCAGTTCAGAGCCGGACGATAGCTTGCCTCAGACCCACTGTTCACTGCCCACTGTTCACTGTTCACTAACCCCATGGAATCCTTCTTCGTCCGCTATCGAAACCTCCTGGTGCTGCTGGTGCTGCTGCTGGCGCAGATCATCGGTCTGGCCATGCAAGTGCGCCGGACAGCCTCGGGACGCAACACCTTCGATTCAGGCGACGGTTCAGGGGTGCGGCTAATCCGGCTGTGGGCGAATGCGGTGGTTTCTCCTCCGGAGCGGGCCGTGCAGAATTCGAAGACCGGGGCCGGCAGCATCTGGTCCAACTACTTCGACCTGCGTCACGTTCGCCAGGAAAACAAGGACTTGCAGGCCACCGTCGACCGGTTGCGGTTGGAGCAGGCGGCTCTTCTCGAAGATGCGCGCCAGGGCCAGCGCCTGCAGGCAGCGCTCAATTTCCAGCAGAAGTACCTCTACTCGACCGTCGTCGCGCAGGTGATTGGAACCAGCGGCTCTGACCAGTCACGGGTCTTTTACATCGACAAGGGCAAGTCTGACGGGCTCGCCCGCGACATGGCCGTCATCACCGGCGACGGCATCGTGGGCAAGGTGCGGGAGGTGTTTCCGCACACGGCGCAGGTGTTGGGCATCAACGACCAGAGCAGCGGGGCGGGCGTGATCCTGGAATCGACGCGGATTCGCGGGATCCTGCGCGGAAACGCCTTTGGCCAGCCGCAGATCATTGGACTGCTTGCCGACCAGCGCATCAAGCCGGACGAAAAAGTGCTGACGGCGGGCGGCGACCAGATCTTCCCCCGCGGACTGCCGGTTGGCGTTGTGCAGAAGGTCGTCACCGATCCAGACCGCGATGGCTTCATTGAGGTCGTAATCAAACCGGCCGCCCACCTTGACGGCCTCGACGAGGTGCTCGTGATTACCTCGACGGAGCCGCGTTTCTCAGACAATCAGAAAAAGGACCTGGCCATGAGCCAGGACCTGAAGGGCGCCGAGGCGGCCGCTTTGGCGGACCAGAAGAAGGCGTCCGAGATCATGGCGGAGCGCCTGCCGGGCCTGACCGATCCCAATGCATCGACTCCAGCCGCGAACGGTACCGCGACCGGTGCGAACGGGACGACCGACGCTGCCGGGATCGACAGCGGTGGTTCCCAAGCTTCTGCCCCCGCAGCATCCTGACCGGTTCACGCCGGGCAATGCGGTCCCAGGCAACGCAGCCCCGGGTAACACGGCGAAACCGGCGACACCTCCGGCTTCGCAACCCAAGGCGAACTCCCCGGCGACGCCAAAAACCGCCCCACCCAGCGTCCCGGCTAAGAAACCGGCCGAGCCGAACGCGAATGCACCCGCCACGAAGACACCGCCGGCCACCCATCCGGCACCCAAACCGCAGGCCCCGCAGTCGCAGGAGAAGCCATAAATGTCCGTCATGATGGCTAACTCCCGCCGGGATCTGGAGATCCATCGCTACCCGGCGCCGGTCTATGTCGTGGTCATGCTGGTTGCGCTGGTGTTGCAGGCGCTGCTGCCCCGCGTCTTCGGGCAAGGTCACATCTGGTTCGATATCCCGCTTGTCATCACCATCTACTTCGCGCTTGCACGGCGCAGCCCCATCGGCGGCATGTTCATCGGCGGCATCATGGGTATCTTTCAGGATGCGCTTACCGGGCACGCAATCGGAATCTACGGCATCGCCAAGACGCTCTCCGGATACATGGCTGCCTCGGTTGGCATCCGGATCGACGTGCAGAACACCATCATTCGCGTCATGCTGAATTTTTCGCTCACCGTGCTCTGCAGTGCCATCTACCTGTTCATTTATCGCGTACTGCTGGGCATGGAGTTCTCTTGGAACTGGCCCAACACGCTGATCCAGGCAGTGGGCAATTCGGTCCTGGCGCTGTTTGTCTTTCCGCTGCTCGATCGGTTTCAGGTGAGGGACTAAGGCAGTGAACAGTGAACAGTGGACAGTTGAAAACATTCTTCGCGAGTCTGAAATTGGATTCGCTGTATCCTTATAGAGAGAATCATGTATCAGGACAGAAGTAACCGCGGCGAAAAGCTCTCCTCCGTGAAGTCTACTGCGGTGCAGTACGGCATTCTCTTCATGATGCTGGCTTTGGCCGCCGGCTTGTGGCGGCTGCAGGTGCTGGGCGCCAGCAACTTCCGCGAACTGGCGCAGCAGAACCGTATCCGCAAGGTGCCCATCCTGGCGCCGCGCGGCAAGCTCTTCGACCGCGAAAACCGCCTGATCGTCGACAACTACCCGTCGGTCTCCTGCTTCCTGGTTCGCGAACAGAACAAGAACATCGATGCGGACCTGCCGATGATCGCGCAGGGTCTGCACCTCGACCTCGAACAGCTGCGGGCCGCACTCCGCCACTATCGCGCTGCCCCCGGCTATCAGCCCATTCCGATCAAGCAGGACGTTACGGCCGACGAGCAGGCGTTTATTGAGGCGCACCGCAACGAGCTGCCGGAGCTCGAAACCATCGACGAAGAGCGCCGTCTGTACCCGCGCGACGGCTTTGCCGCGCACCTGATTGGATATGTGGGCGAAGTGAGCGAAGAGGACCTGAACCAGTCCCGTTACGCTGCTTATCAGCCCGGCGACGTAGTGGGCAAGGCTGGTGTGGAGGAGACTTACGACCAGTTGCTCAGGGGCGAAGACGGGTCGAGAGATGTCATTGTCGACAGCCACGGTCGCGAGGTGGGCATCCTCGGCACCGACCACGCAAAGCCCGGGCAAGACTTGAAGCTCACCATCGACCTTGACCTGCAGCGGGAAGCGGAGATCACGCTGGGCGACAACAATGGCGCCGTGGTGGTGATGGATCCTCGCAATGGTGAAATCCTGGCGCTGGTGTCGCACCCCAGCTACGATCCCAACGCGTTTGCCGTCCGCATTCACCGCGACGAGTGGAACAAGCTGATCACCGATCCGCGCCACCCGCTGATGAACAAGGCCATCCAGGACCAGCTGGCGCCGGGTTCAACGTTCAAGATCATCATGTCCGCGGCCGGCATGCAGGAAGGCATCGCCCAGAATATGCATGTGAACTGCGTGGGCGGCGGCGACTTCTACGGACGCTTCTTCCACTGCGACCATCACCATGGCGTCCTGGACATCCACGAGGCCATTCCCATGTCCTGCGACACGTTCTTCTACACCATGGCGCAGCGGCTGGGAATCGACACCATCGCGAAGTACGCCATTTCGTTCGGCCTTTCCCAGAAGACGGGCATCGATCTCCCCAATGAGATGAGTGGCATTATGCCTTCCACGCAGTGGGAGATGAAGAACTACCACCAGAAGTACTACGCCGGCAACACGATCTCGGTGGGCATCGGGCAGGGCGAGACGCAGGTGACGCCGATCCAGCTGTTACGCGCCCTTAGCGGCCTGGCGTCGAATGGGCACTTTGTCCGGCCGCACACCGTCGGAGCCGACCAGGTGCCGGTGGAATTCCGGCAGGCGGTGATGGATTCGTTCCCGGGATCGGGCGACCGCAACGTGCCGTTGAATGAAGACACCTGGATGACGATCACCGACGGCATGGCCGCCGCGACCACGCCCGGCCTCTACCACACTGCTGAAGGGGCGCACCTCGAAGGAGTCGACTTCGCCGGCAAGACCGGAACCGCGCAGGTTGTAGGCGGCGGCGACACGCACGTGAAAGGCGGCGCTCGCACCCCGAACTCGTGGTTTGTGGGCATGGTGCCGCGGCGGAATCCCGAATTGGCCGTGGTAGTGTTGCAGGAACACGGCGACTGGGGATCGAACTCCGCCAAGATCGCGCAGGCTATCGTGACCACTTACGTGAATAAGGTGCGGCGCCAAAACAAGAACGTCAACGACCGCGCTGGCGCCACCAAGCCAGTAGAGGTGGGCGTTATCTGGTCCGAGCCCGCGCCGGCCGATCCAAAACATCCGTCCGAACAGCCTGCCGATAGCCTCCACCTAGGGCATTTCATGGTGAATCCTAGCGAAACCGCAACCGCGGTCAGGCTGTCGAACCCAGGCTCCCTGTTTGCGGCGTTGCCGTTGCGCCGGCGCGAAAGGCTTCCCTGATGCGCCGATTCCTGAGCTTCCGGGATTTTGACTGGGGGCTGCTGCTGATGATCCTGGCTCTCTGCGTACTTTCAGTTGCGGAGATTTATTCGGCGACGCTGCACACCAAGTACATTGGCTTTCACACCAAACAGGTGTACTTCATCCTTGGCGGCCTGGCGGCGATGCTTATCTTCGCCAAGATCGACTACCACCGCCTGCTGGACTGGGCGCCCTGGGCATACGGGGTCTGCCTGGTGGCCCTGGTGGCGGTCAAGCTCGTGGGAACCAAGGTGCTTGGCGCGCGGCGCTGGATCAAAGTGGGGCCGATGCACTTTCAGCCCTCAGAGTGGGTCAAACTCATTCTGATCCTTATGGTGGCGCGCTACTTCGCCAACCTGGGCGGGCGCAGCCTAACCTGGAGAGACATCTTTAAGGCGTTTGCGCTGGTCGGCCTTCCCATGTTGCTCGTTCTGGTCCAGCCCGACCTCGGCACCGCCCTCACTTACACCCCGGTCCTGATCGCCGGCATGTTCCTGGGCGGCATCAACTGGCGCCAGTCCCTCATCCTTATTACCTGTGGTGTGATCCTGATCGCGGGCGTATGGTCCAGCGGCAAGATCCTCAAGCCTTATCAGAAGGCCCGGCTTACCAGCTTCGTTAATCCCGACAACGACCCCAAGGGTTCGGGCTACCAGATTTTGCAGTCGAAGATCGCGGTGGGCGCGGGCGGCATCTGGGGCAAGGGCGCGGAGAAGGGGTCGCAGACGCAGGGCGCCTTCCTGCCTATTCCCCATGCTGACTTCATCTTTGCCGCTTTCAGCGAGGAGCACGGCTTCGTCGGCGCGCTGTTTGTGCTGCTGCTATACTTCTTCGTATTGATGCGTTTGATTCAAAACGCTCAAACAGCCGCGGACCTGTCCGGTTCCCTGATTATCATGGGGATCGTGGCTGTATTGACCTTCCAGATCCTGGTCAATGTGGGCATGGTCATAGGCTTTATGCCGGTCACCGGAATCCCTTTACCGTTAATGAGTTACGGCGGATCTTCGGTTTTGTTTACCTTCCTGGCGCTGGGCGTCGCGATGAACGTGCGCATGCGCCGGTTCGTAAACTGAGTTGCACCAAAGGATTTTAACTCCGCGGCACGGAACTCCGAGTCGCGGAATACAGTTTTCAACACATTCGCCGGCCAGGTTCCCTGAGGGAGACCGAGCCCGGCAGGATTGGGTTCATGAGTACGCAGAAACGGGCAAACCGGACGACCCCCGCGACAACAACTTGTCGCCCGGGACCCCGGTTCCGACGGCAACGCATGAGTTGCACAGAGCGCGCGAGAGCCTGGGGCAGAATTCTCTCCACTCGGTTTGCGCGGTTCGGCTGTGCAGGTGCCGGCGGTGGAACGGCCCCGCTCCTATTGATCATCATTTGGTCGATTTGGGCATGGTTGGCCACAAAATTTCTGCAAGCGGATTTACTAATTGGACAACTTGTTCGGCTGGTTCTTTCGGCTGAACGGACTGGTTCGCCGCCGCCCCTCGGGGCTCGCCGCCGCCTTAACCGGCTTGCGGCCATCGGCACACCAGTTTCTCCCCGGTCGTCCCTTCCGCCCATCCCCTTCCCTTCCGGATTCACGCCTCTCCATCTGACCTTGCCGCAGGCCCCGGACGCCGATCAGCGCCGGGCGGAAAGGTACGATGGCAAAAGAGATTTGTATTTCCTCCACGCCGCATGAAACGCGGCTGGCAATTCTTGAGGACGATCAGCTCGCTGAAATCTATTACGAGCGCGAAAACGAGTACACCCTCGCTGGATCGATCTATAACGGACGTGTAACCCGCGTTCTGTGACGAGGTTGAGAAAGCTGCAGTTTCTGGCGGAAACCAGGCCCCGCGCGAGATTGTTCGCAATGCGAGCGCTCCAGCTGAGCGGGCACCCAGGTCGGATGGGCGGCGGGATCGCGGAGAGCGGCCCGAGCAGGACCGGACACCCCGGGATCGCAAGCCTGCTTCCGAGCCCACACTTGAGATTGAGCCGGTAGAGTCCGCGGCGACTGAAGCCTCAGCTGCAACTGGATTCACCGAGGGCGAAGGCGAACAAGGTGGCGAGCAAGGCGGCGACCAGGGCGGCAAACGCTGGCGTGGACGCCGTCGGCGGCGCGGTGGCCGCGGCTCGGCCGGGCCAGTTTCCGATCCGGTGGAGACTGAGGCTTCCGCTGAGACGTTTCTCGAACCTACGGAGCGCACGGAACCCGCGGTTGCGACGGAGCTTCTGGCTTCGTCCCATGAGCCCCAGGGCTACTCTGGCCGTGGGAGCAGCGCCCCACCGTCCCGGGAGGCGCGCCCGGAACGCCAGGCCGCTCCATTTGTTCTGCCCGGGGAGTCGCTATCGAAGTACGGCGGCGAGCCGGCGCCAACCTCAGCAGCCTCCACGCCACAGCCCGCGACTCCAGCGCGTCCCGTCACGTTCAAGCCTTCCACGCTGATTGAGTCCCCGATTGAGTGGGACGGCAGCGGACTACTACCCGGCGAATCGCTGTCCCGGCACCGCAGCCGCTCTGCGGAACCGCCCCGGACGGATGGGCCTTCGCTGGAGGTGGATGCGGAACCTCAGGGAACATTTGCGGACGCCCCCGCCCATCACGTCGGGCATGGCGGGCATACGGTATTCGAGGAGACGGAGGAATCGGCGTCCGAGTACGTGTCACTCTCCAATGACATTTTTGAGTCCCCCTATCTGACGCCGGAAGAACGCCCGCTGCACGCGGACGACCTGGTGGAAGAGGAGTTGGTGCGCGAAGAGCAGCCTGAAGAGATTTTGCCGGGTGCGCACGCTGAAGTGGCAGAGACTGCCACAGAAGACCCGTTTGCCGACCCCTTCTTCACGGAGACGCGTCATGAAATCGCGGCTGGACAGGAGTCGCATGGACCTTCCGGTGGTCACGAGGGTTACCAACAGGAGGAGCACACCGGCCAGCCGCATGGCAAGCCGGCAGGCGAAGACAACATCGGCCACGAGCCGATCGGGGAGCCGTCGAAGGAAGTGGTTGCCGACGCGGTGTATCCGCAGACCGGCGATCCCGACAAGCCGGAAGAGGACCGCTCCGCCTCGCACAATGTGGATCCGCTACCGCCCAGCGAGTTTCGTCTGTTCGGCATCGGCGGCAAGAAGAAGAAGTCCGATGAGCCGATCGCACCCGAATATCCCGCGCCTGTGACGACTCCAGTGTCACAGCCCATGGGAGCAAGCGCGGGTACGACAGCGCGTTCGGTTTCGGGTTTTGCGCCCGGCACCGGCCTGGTGGAAGAAGAGACGATCGAGGGAGAGGAGTTTGAAGCTCCCCGTCATCATCACAAGTCAGACGAGCACGACCTGGACGATTACGAAGAAGAAGAAAAACTGCAGACCCAGATCCGCTCGGGCGAGCTGGGCGAGATGTTCCAGGAGGCTCACCTCGACCATCGCATCCAGCTGAACTTCGACGACAAGAACGGCGATGCCGCGGTTGAAGACGAATACGAGATCGAAGAAGAGGAAGAAGAAGGCAGCGAGGAGCAGACCACAGCCGATGGCGCCGCTCCGGCCGGGCAGCAGCGTCGGGAGCGCGGCGGCCGCGGACGGCGCGGTGGCCGGCCCGCACAGGGCGGACGAGGCGGCGATCGCGGCGGGGATAGGCGAGGGGGCCCGTCGCGGCGCAGTGCCCAGACCTCCGACCTGCCCATCATCTCCGATCTTC
>WNGK01003470.1_pt1 | contig 17020 bp, 13 predicted proteins | sample 5400601 | NCBI WGS metagenome assembly WNGK01 (sample SAMN13153376, study PRJNA577476) | soil metagenome | isolation source: 60 cm soil or saprolite under Garry oak tree replicate 1 | place: USA:California | collected 2016-06-15
ATCTCGGTGCGCGAGGCAACTCCGCAAAAGTTCACGCCAGTTAGCTTGAGGTCAGACACCAGGCGCCGGATTTCTCCTTCCAGCGACCCGGCGCCAACTAGGTCCAACTGCGCCGCCGGATATTCCTGCTTGACCTGCGCGAATGCCTTAATAACGACGTCAATCGAGTAGTAAGGATGAAACCCGCGCGTACAGACGAGATGCGGGCGAAGATTGCCGCGTTCACGATAGGTGAATTGCGAGAAGTCAACGATATTGGGAACGGATTCTGCGGATATTTCGAACTGGCCAAAAACGTCAACCAGATACCCTGAGGGGCTCACCACCCGACCGGCACGCCTCAACACCGCACGCGCGAACCCTGAACCCTGTAGATGATTGCGCGCTTCACCACTGTGATAGTTGATCAGTGCCTTCTTTCCGAGCATTGTGGCAACCAGCCAAGCAGGAAACGCTGCGACCACAAATGACGAGTAAGACGCCGAGAAGATGTGAGCAACATCGGCATCGCGCAATCCACGCCAAAGCCCCGCCAGATAAAATGGCGTCCGCAAGATCGTGCGAAGGAAAGGCACGCGACACACCCACTGCAGTCCGGCGGGAAAGTGCGGATCAACCGGAATAAAGCTGACTTGCACGTCCGGATCGCCTTCCCAAAACCGCGCCAGCAAATCCGCCTGGACTGATTGCCCACCTACATAGCGCAACGAAGGAGCAACGATGGCAACCCGCAATCGGCGTGAAGAAGCCCCATCGCCGTGGCCCGGGGCCTTTAAACTCTGGTCGCGCGAAATGTCTTCCGCCACTTCCATTAGTCTGGCTCTCCCGAAGCCACCTCGACGGGATGCGATGTCACGGCTCCGGCAAACCGATCCAAAAAGTTGCGATGCCAGAGTTCGAACAGCAGTAGCCGCCAGACGCGACCCGAGTGATTGCGCCTCCCGCTGAAATGCTCCTCGAGCAAATGCCGCACACCTTTGGGATCCAGGTATCCTCGTTGGAGCGTGCGCGAATCGAGAAGGACGCCAAGAATCAATTCCTTCATTTCATTTCGGGTCCAATGCACCAGGGGCAAGGCGAACCCGCGCTTGGGACGATAGAGAACTTCCCTGGGCACACCCACCCGTTCGGCCAGTTTGCGGAAAATGTATTTCTGTTTGCCGTCCCGCATCTTCCATTCCGGACCGAGCGACGTCACCCACTCGACAAATACATGATCCAGAATGGGCACACGGACTTCAAGCGAAGTCAGCATGCTCATGCGGTCCACTTTGGTGAGGATGTCCTCCACCAAGTACGTCTTGGTATCCACATAAAGCATCTGGCTTATGGGGTCGTGGGCTGGAGCGCTTTCGAATAGTCGCAGCAGCAGATCCTGCGGATCGCCGCTCTCTGCAATGGTCGCGCGGAATTCCGGCGAAAGAAGTGGCATGTCACGTTCGAACGCTGGGATCAGGCAAACTTCATCGGCATAACGCTCTTTCCATGGCAGTGAAAGGTTGTAGGAAAGTTGGCGGCCCTTCATTCGTTTTGGCAGCAGTGGAAATAAACGCTCGCGATAAAACCGCCAAAGGCTCTGTGGAATCATGGCAGACGCCTGCCGGCGCTGCTGAATGCCATAGCGCGTGTAACCCGCAAAAAGCTCGTCGCCCCCATCGCCGGACAGCGCAACCGTCACGTGTTGCCGTGCCAGGCAAGAGACAAAATACGTAGGCAGGATGGACGCATCGCTAAACGGCTCTTCCAGTGAACTCGTCAATTTCTCCAAGCTGGCGACGATGTCCGGTTCAAGAATCAGCTCATGGTGCTCGGTTTCAAATTTCTGCGCGACCAATCGCGCATATTGCGACTCGTCAAAGTCAGCCTGCCGAAAGCCGATTGCGAAAGTCTTAACTGGTTTTGAGCTTGCCCGCGCCATCAGGGCGACGATGGTTGACGAGTCCGTGCCTCCACTCAGCATTGCCCCTAACGGCACATCTGAAATCAGACGAATTCGCGTGGCTTCCGCCAGTCGCGCTTCCATCTCCTCCAGACACTCTTCTTCGCTCATCGGCTTGTGAGTGCCGTATTCCGGGAGGTCCCAATATTTGCGCACCCGCACTTCGCCGCGCTGAAACTCCAATAAATGCCCCGGCGGCAGCTTGTGAATTCTGGAAAATGCAGTTGCTGGATCCGGCACATATCCCAAATACATGTACTGCATGAGCGCGGCACGATTTACTTCCGCCAGTTCAGGTGCGACGCTGAGGATCGATTTGATTTCAGAAGCGAAATATAACTTGCCATTGTGCAGCGCGTAGTGCAACGGCTTCTTGCCCAATCGGTCGCGGGCAATCAACAACGACTGGCGGCGATCGTCCCATAGCGCAAAAGCGAACATGCCCCGCAGTTTCTGCACGCAGTCCGCCCCCATGTCTTCGTAAAGATGGACGATGGTTTCCGTATCGCTGTGCGTGGAGAAATGATGGCCGCGTGCTTCAAGCTCTGGGCGGAGTTCAGGAAAGTTGTAGATTTCGCCGTTGAAAACGATCCAGGCTGAGCGATCTTCGTTGAAGATCGGCTGATGTCCACCGGAAAGATCAATGATGCTCAGGCGGCGCATTCCCAGGCCGACGTTTTGTCGCGCGAGCAGGCCTTCGTCGTCAGGGCCGCGATGCACGATGGCCTCGCACATCTGATGGACGAGAGTTTCGTCGATCCGTTCCGTCCGGTCTGAGCTTACGATTCCCGCAATCCCGCACATGCCTTTTATGTCCTCAGTGCCAATCCTGCAGCCTCAGGCGCAGGTTTTGCAACGGGCATGCGCCCAAGCCTGTAGCGGTAGTCACGATAGGAGCCTGGATTCCCTTCCCGCCCGTCGCATGCCGCAAGGATGATGTTCGTCATTTCCCGCGCTGAAACAAAATGAAGTACCTCGTTGCGTTGTGCCGCTCCCGCGATCAATTCTTTCAGGAAGAGCTGCACCGGAGCACCCAACATCGTATCCATATCAGCTGGAGCCATGCCATGAGTGTGCAGCTTGATAAAAATCCAGTCGGGCCTGCCCGCAACTGTGATCCCTGCTTTTTTCCACAGGGCCAACCGACGCAGTGACGGCGGATTCGGCCCGGTAAGCGCGCCATTATCAATTCGTCCCCAGCCATTGCGCGATGCCCCGTCGAAGTCCATCATCCATGGACCTTGCACCAGAAACGGAATCCTCGTGACCGGACGCCCGATTCTTAGCCCTCGCCCACGCCGCTGCGGCGCTCTCTCCCCAAACGGCAATGCGCATTCGTAAATCGAGTTGATCCTGGCGATCTGGGCTGGATGAAACACCGCAGTCGGATAGGTCATGTCAACGTAGCATCCGCTATCGGCCAGAATTTGCATTTCGTTATCAATGCCGCACGCAAATCCATTCGCGCAATTCGCCAGTGTGAAGTTACCGTGAATGAAGGCGTATTTGGGACTAGGGTCGTCTCGCTCGTATGAAAGGCATCCGTGATCGTTCGCCAGAGCGTCGCGGAAGCTGATTAACTGTTTTTCGGTGGCCTCAGCGGTCGTGGGTTCCGGAACCCCGTGATGGAGATGAATTTCAATCTCTCCCCAGCCCGCATGGCAGAAGTCGGCGAGTTGCTCCATGAGGGCTTTATCGTATTGCTCGGCAGGATAAAAATACGTGTGATTGAGCCGCTGGCCTTCAGCGTCTCTGAATACGTCGAAATTTCGCGAATATTCCCTGCACCACGTCTCAAGCCGCTTTTCCTGAACATCCCTCGGAGCATATCCAGCCACAAACCCCGGCATGCTGCTCGGCTCGAAATGGTCAGCAACCGTGATGACAAGGTGGACGGTGCCGCGCGGAGCCCGGCGCGTCATTCGCTGCCATCCATAGCTGGGCAGGCAATTGGCTGCATACCTCAGCTTGCGCAAAAGTGGATTGCCCATCCCAATTTTGTTGCCGCTGTTATCCATTTCGTAAGCCTGCTTTTACAGATCCAGCTCAGTGACTCCTTGTTGAACCTGCATAGCCGGCACATGCGCTCAGGGCTTCCCGCGCCCTGTGCCGTCTTTTGATCGCAACTTTTGCAGTTCGCCTGAAGACTCTGCGTTGTCGAAAAGCATTTAGATGTTTACTGGCACTCCGGCGGTATTGGCGTAGCTCGACGATACAGGCCGAGCGAGCTTCTGCGTAAGCGACCCAGAAGCGGTGGCCTTGGCTCGATCATTCTCCCGAACGTAAGCGAGTAGCGCCGACGTGTAGGCAACGGCAAAGAACGGAAAGAACTGGTAGGCCTCCGGCGCAAACAAGGCGCCAACCGCGAAACCCACCATCACGCTTTGCAATGCACCGGTGAACAGTTTCAGCTCCGGACTCAAATCCTTGCGCTTCAACAGCTTTCTTACATTTCTGAACCCACAAAAAAAGAAAAGCAGGAATAAGATCAAGGAGAGAATGCCGCCTTCAACTCCGATCTGCAGATACGTCATATGCACTTCGAGCCAAACCGTCGAGTACGTTTCAAAATTGCGCGTGCCGATGCCAATGATTGGGTATTCCTTGATGCCCTCAAGAGCGCGGTTAATCAAAAACTGGCGCTGCTCCAGCGAGGCCTCGGCCCGTAGTTCCTCGAGCGGGTGTCTTCCCTGGTTCCCTCCCCACATAGTGCTCATGCGATCCATCAGCGCGCCGCCCGAGACGGCCAACAGAACCATGCCGGCGAGCCCGGTAGCGGCGATCAAGTAGAAACGCTTGCCTCGTACTCCGAAGTGCCACAGGCAGACCACGGCGGTACACACGAAGGTGACCAATCCGCCGCGAGAGGCCGTCAACATCAGCGCGGCTCCCATGGCGAGCATTCCGACGATCCACAGAAGTTTCCGAAAGCGGCTGGGTGTAGTCAGAAAAAACATCAGGCACAGAGGAAAAGACAGAGCGATTGCAAAGGCCAGATCGTTCGAATTGGAATAGATACCGCCTAAAACACCTTCTAGACGCACTGTGTGGCGGCCCTTGACCATCGAAAGCAGGCTGACCAGGGGAACCGAAACCGCCTGAATGTAAACGATGCGCCGAAACCTCGGGAGGTCCGTTACCAGCAAATATGTGAGTACCCAAATCACCCAGACCTTTGCGAAATCCGTGGTGCGGGAGATGGCGCCGCCCTTCCAAATGGGCGAGAGCATGGACGATACCGTGAGAATCGCAATTATGGCGAGGAGCAGGTATCCTTCAACTGGAAGATCGCGGAACTTGCGTCGGCCCTTTCCTGAGGCGAACAAGAAGGCCAGCACGGCTCCCGCGCTGGTGATCTTGGCCAACGGCAGAAATCCTAAGCCAGCCACCCAATCTTCTGGCCGTCCGCAATACACCAGGTAAAAGGCGCTCAGCCAGAAAAAGGCCATACCAGCGCCTTTCAGGCTGCCAGCCACGTTCGGCTTAGGAGCTGTTATTGCGCTAGTTACCAATTCTCACTCCACCTGCACTGGCTTGAAGGTTTTCCGTTCCCGGTGCGGACCACGGTACTTTGCGGCCGGAAACGAATTTCAAAAATGCCACTAGAGCTGCCGTATTGAGCACAATAAAGGTTCGCGCCGGATCGGCTACCCGGGCGAGCGGCCCTTTTGCTAATTTCATCACCGCGAGCAGGCCTAGCGCATAGAACACAATTTGCAACGCGAGCGCGAACCGATAAATCGTGTGCGGCAGCGCGAGCGTCGAAACAAATGCGGCGATCAGGAGAAATGGCGCGATCAAACGAAGCAGCTTGTGGCTGATAAATTCGAAGCGCAGAGGGTTTCCCGCACTTAATAGCCAAGGCGCCAGTTGCAAGAGCTGATAATTGCCGCTAAGCGTCCTGACCTTTCGGAAAAACTCACGTTCACTTCCCTGGTCTACTACGTCCCAGGCGCGAGCGTCAGGAACGAAAATCACCCGGAACCCTTGACGCGCAACACACATCGGGATATACACGTCATCGAGAATTGTTCCCGCCGGGACTGTGACAAGTAACTTTCGCCTTACTGCATAGAGTGCACCTGTGGCTCCGACCACTGAAGCCGAAGCAGACTCCATTTCGCGTACTTTCTTTTCTATTTGCCAATATAGACCCATTCCGCGCGCAGTCTCACCGCGGGCAGGATCGCCCAGCATGAGTTCGCCACTGGCGCAACCGATCTGAGGATCTTCAAATGTTTTCGCTAACAGCCGCAGGGCTTCAGGTTCGATCTGCTGGCGCGCGTCGGTGAACACAACAATTTCGCCGCGCGCTGCGGCGATTGCATCGTTCAGGCAAGCCGCCTTCCCCCGCGATCCAGAATTCAGAACGATGCGGACTCGGCAGTCGGCTGCGTAGTAGTTGAGAATTTCGTTTGTCGTATCTGAGGAACCGTCCGAGACAATGACGATCTCACTGAGTTCGGCGGGATAGTCCAAACGGAGCAGGTTGTTCAGTTTGCGCTCAATGACGCCGCTCTCATTACGGACCACCATCGCAATCGAAATTGAAGGCGTAAACGCCCCCGCTTTCAGCGGACGACGGCGTACGAGCGAGCGCAGCCACAACCAAACTGGATAGCCGCAGTAGATGTAGGCCAGCAGGGCCGCCGAAGTCCAGAAGACCCATTTCACGCTGCGCACCCGACGATTGAGCACCTGGTCATTGTGCACCCCTCCCCAGCAGCACAATCTTGATCGTCTGAAACATGATCATCATGTCGAGACCGGGCGACATGTTCTTGATGTAATAAAGGTCGTACTGAAGTTTTTCTTTGGCATCGGCAATGGTGTTGCCGTACTTGTACTTGACCTGTGCCCATCCCGTGATGCCGGGCCGCACGGCATTTCGGACGCCGTAGAACGGAATCTCTTTCGCCAGCATCTCCACAAACTCTGGACGCTCCGGCCGTGGCCCAACGAAGCTCATGTCACCCTTGAGCACACACCAGAGCTGCGGGAGCTCGTCCAGGCGGGTCGTCCGCAGAAATTTTCCCACCTTCGTGATGCGGGGATCATCATCCAGTGCCCAAGTCGCCCCCGTATCAGCCTCGGCATCCTGGCGCATGGTGCGGAATTTGTAGCAATGGAAAACCTTGCCGCCTAGTCCCACACGTTTTTGCCGGTACAACACCGGCCCGCGGGAATCCAGCTTGATGGCAAGCACCACGAGCGGAAGGATGGGAAGCACGATCAGGAGAAGCAGCCCGGCAGCGATGACGGCAAGTATTCTACGCAACAGCATGAATCCGGCGCTGAACCGGAATCCGTCGGCAAAAATCAGCCAGCTTGGATAAAGATTATCCACCTCAATTCTTCCCGATATCTTTTCCAGCCACGAAGTCGCTTCTTCAATCTTAATGCCGTTCAACCGCAACTGCAGTATCTCCATTACGGGAAGCGTGCCGCGCCGGTCGGCCATGGCCACGATAACGCGATGGACCCGATGCTCACCGACCAATTCCATGAGATGAGAAGCGAGCGCCTCGCGAGTCAGTTCGCCTTCTTCATTCCCGCTCCAACCGGCGACCTGAACGCCCAGTTCGGAGCGGGTGCGCAATCCACTAACCAACCGCTGCGCACGCTCTCCCGTCCCCAGCACATAAACCTTCTCGCGCAGATAGGGTTGTTGAGAGAGCCACGCATACATCATCCGCCACGCAAACAGAGTGATGGTCACAAGCATCAAGCCGAGAACGGCTGCATTGTTACCTACCAGCACTCGCGGAAAAACGTAAGCAATCGCCGCCAATGCGAGAGCGAGGATTCCCGGCACTAAGAGCAACCGAAAATAGAGTTCCCCTCGCGCGCTCCAGCGGGCAGGTTCGTAGAGATCGAAGAGATGTGAAAACAGCAGAACGGCGATCGTCGCCACCAGGACCTTAAAATACCCGCCTTCGTAATTGAGCATTACGTAGTAGTCTTCCGGGTGCCGCAAGATAGCGGCAATCAGAAAAGACGTCCAGACCAGCAACGCTTCTCCGCCAAGAAGCACGAGGGTTCGGACTGGGTAATAAACGTTAAAGAGCCGGATCACGTTTTTTCCTCAGTTACTCGTTTCTGTCTTGGGTACCCCGTACGGGTAGTAATACTGGGAGTACGGCGACATATCCGACGCGATCCCATTCAGCACCACGCCCACCACATTCCGGTCGGCGAATTCCCTTCTCGCCCGTTTTGCCGCGTCCACCGGAGTGCTATTTGAGCGGACAACCAACAGGACACCGTCACAGTAATTCGCCAGCAAACCTGCATCAGACACCAGCACGCTCGGCGGTGAATCAATGATGATCCAGTCGAACATCGGTTCTAAACGGCTCAGAAGGAACTTCAAACGGCCGTTGGCAACCAGTTCTGCAGGATTTCCGGAGTTACGGCCTGCCGGAATGAAAAACAAATTCTCCATAGGCCCGCGCTGCATGACTGAGCATTCGTCAACTTCCGAGCGCAAGTATTCGCACAATCCAGGTCCCGGCTCTGCCCCGAGCAGTCCATGGAGCTGTGGATTGCGCAAGTCGGCGTCAATGATCAGTGCGCGCTTGCCGTGCTGCCGCACGATGACCTGCGCCAGATTTGCCGAAGTGAACGACTTCCCCTCTTTCGGCAGGGCGCTTGTTATAAGCAATTTCGAGAGCGGCTGCTTTTCCCGCGCCTGATACAGACGGGTGCGCAGAGTTCGGAATTCCTCCATTCCGGGGGCATGCTCTTCGCCGCCGAAGAACAGCATCGTCTTGGGATCGGGACTCCACTTGGTTTGGCGGCTGCGCGCCAGCGAAATCTCAGGTGACAGAGCCATAGCCGGAGCAATCCCAGAAAAGGCAGCTGCCGAGGGCATCATGGCAGCAGGATTCATCAACGGTTCGAGCACAGCTGCAGGTGCGCTCTCAACTCGACCGCCCGCCTGCGCGAGTGCCCTTTCTTCCTCGGCTTTTTTTAGGGCTTCGTGAATTCGGCTCATAGTTTCCCTTCCTTTTCGCGTTCCGATTCCTTTAAGCGTTCGGCCAGACTAGAAATTGTCTTCAGCGCGTCCACCAGATCAAATTTGTCGGGCGTTTGCGCCGGCGAAGGCGGAACCGCCGCGTGATTGTCGCCGAGATCAAAATCCCGCGCCACCGCGTCCACAATGCCGGTGCCTACAACCTTTTGCTGGTCCACAAATGCGCTGACCAGGCAGTGCTCACAAATCAGGTTTACCACGCGGGGTATACCGTTCGAGTAGCGGTGAATTGCGGACAATGATTCGCCCTCGAAAATTTGTTGTCCGTTAGAACCTGCAATTCGCAGGCGCTGCTGAATATAGGATCTGGTTTCGTCGAGCGTCAGCGGATGGGTCTTCGCCCGCAGCGTCAGCCGCTGGCGTAATTGGCGGAGGTTGGGCTGCTTCAGTTTTTGTTCAAGCTCGGTTTGTCCGACCAGAACGATCTGCAGCAGCTTCTCCGTGAAAGTCTCCAGATTAGTCATCATGCGGATTTCTTCGAGGACCTCATCAGCCAGGTTTTGGGCCTCGTCCACAATGAGCACCGCAGTCTCGCCCGCGCGGTAGCGTTCCAGCAGCCAGTTGTACAGGCGCAACAATATCTGGCTTTTCGACCGGGTATCACAGGGAATACCGAAATCGGCCATCATGTAATCCAGAAATTGTGGCACATTCATTCGCGAATTAAAGATGAAGGCCGTCGGTACCTGCTGTGCGCGTAACCATTCCAGCAATTTATTGATGAGGGTGGTCTTGCCTGTTCCAACTTCCCCGGTCAGCAGTACAAAGCCCTTGCGGCTCTGGATGCCGTAGGTCAGGCAGGCCAGTGCCTCCTCTGTGTGCCGCGTGAGAAATAAGTAACGCGGATCAGGATTGACGTTGAACGGGTTTGCACGCAGCCCAAAAAATTCCTTATACATTCGACCCTAAACCTCGACCGTTTCTTTGTCTTCTTGTCCGGGCTTCACTGGCGAGCCGGGCTTCCGCTTGCGGTTTCCATTTTTCTCGGCTGCGTCCACTCCAACCCATGGCACTTGCGAGAGAACGGGCAGGTCGAGCGCGGCTTGCACATCAGTTTCGGTGCGCAGCGAGGTGTCGCGCATCTCAAGCCACAGTGCAAGGCCAAGACCCAGACCCAAACCGAGCGCCAGTCCGCCGGCGGCAAACAATGGTCGATTGGGAAAACTGGGATCATCAGGAAGGCTGGCGGCGTTCAGTATTGACATCTGCTCCCCTTGCTGCTCCCTTTCCATCGCCGTCTGCATTTCAGACTGTTTCCGGTTGGCCAAGCGGTCTTCATAGAATTTTTGGGCGGTGTCGTAGTCGCGTGTCAGTTGCTTGTACTGCTCTTCGATCGCGGGACTTAGTGCTACGCGGCCTTGGAACACCTTGATCTGTTCCTGCAACCTTTGCTGGTCACGTGTCGCTTGACCAATCAGTTGCTCGTACTGATGAATCTGCATACGCAGTTGTCGGATCTCGGGTGGCTCAGAGAGGTTCTCCTTCGGGGTCGCGACGGTTGAGGGATTAGCAGCTGCCGTGTTGATCTCATCCAGTTTTTTTTGCAGGTCCGCAATGTCACGCTTGGTCTTGACCACGTCTGGATAGTCGTCGGTGTAATGAGACTGCAGGCTGATCAGCTGTGACTGCAAAGTCGCCAACTGCTGCTGCAAAGTCTGTGGATTGGTAGAAGTCTGCGAAGATTTCCAGGCGGCAAGTTGCTGCGCCAGCATGGACTCGGTATAAGCCTTGTCCTGCTGCGCTCGATTCAACGTCTGAGTGTTGGCGTCAAGTTGGGAATTCATTCCCATCAATATTTTCAGGTTATTGTCTTCATCACCCGGCAGTTGGCCCATAAACTGTTTCTTGAAGTTGGCCAACTTGCTGTCCAGTTCGTCTAAATTGCGTTTGGCATCTTCAACCTGGCGCCCTAAAAAGTCAGTTGTATTCTGCGCGGCGGAGGCACGGTCGTTCAGGTTCTCATTAATCATGATGTTGGTCAGGCCGGCGCAAACAGCCTGGGCCCGGTGCGGGTTGCTGCTAGTGAATGTCACGTTAAAACCCGGCACCGCTGTTTTGTTTTTCCCTTGAGGGGTGGGTCCAACCGTCGCAGCCAGCACCGGCGCGATCGAAACATTGTTACGGATATCGTCCATCATGCCATCTCCGGCGGCGCCATGAGCAAGCCCCAGGCTCTCGATGAGCGGGCGCAGATTCTCCGCACTCAAAGCGCGTTGCTCAAGGGTCGCCACTCGCTGACTCAAGTCCTCGGTCACAACCGGCTTTACGTAGCCCTCCGGCACCTTTTGCTCCTCGACCAGGACCAGTGACTGCGAGGTGTACTTCGGCGAAAAGGCATAAGAGACGGCAAACCCGGCCAGGGGCGCCAGAACAGCAGGTATCAAGATGACCTTCAGACGACGCCGCAGCATCGCCAGGTAATCATCCATCGTCAGTTCGCGATTCTCGATCATTGTGGTTCCAGTTCTGCCAGCCTCGGCCGGCGCAAAATTTATTCGAGCCGGATCGGACTGGGCGTCCAGTCCAATCCGATCAGTCCTACATGGCGGCCATAACCTGTATTGCACGGTTTGCCGGGAACACAGATACCGCTGGCGAAACCAATGCTGTCGTATTGGTAGTCTGCGAACGCGCCAAGATGGCGGCTCAGTTGCCGTCTCAGCGCTCCCCCTGCATACCAGTAGCGGTAGAACGACGCATTGCCCGCCTGCGTAGTCGAGGCAGGCAACACCCTCTTGCTGTATGAGTAACCGGAATCCATGGTCATGGTCCAGCGGCGCGTTAACGTGTGGGTAGCGGCAAGTCGGATCGCATCGGTGTTGGCGCCAGTGAGTATCCCTGACCCAGCGTTCGCAGAATGCGTGTAATTGAGATTGAAGTTGGTTCGGGCGGAATAGTAGTAGGTCAGCGTGGCACGCCCTGAGCCGGTAATAAAGGTGTCACTTACAGGCATTGCAGGCACTCCAGCCTTTGCCGGCGTCCAAAAGTACCGGTGCATCCACTGCGGTCCGCCGCCAAATTGAAAATCCAACTTCCCGGTGATGCGATGTCCGTATAAAACCTGCCAGACATTGGAATTGAACGATCCGCTGCCCTGCTTGGGAAAATGGAAGTCCTGGTATGCGTATGAAACCGCTACTTGGTCGTGACGTGATATCTGCCGGTTGTAACCGAGCTGACCGCTGACCTGCTGGCTATTAACGTAACCCGTGGGGTTATCGAGGAAATCGTTAAAGGTGTATCCCGCCGCCATGGTTATGGAACTGCGCGGAGAAAATGACTGCGTAACGTCCACGATGGACGCATTGGAAATGCGCGGTTGATTAAGGGTACTTCCAAAGTTATTGTTTCCAAGCGTACTGCCCGTCCCTCCGCCGGGGAAGCCAGCGCCACCTGAAAGCACACTAGATCCTCCGAATGAATTGAAGCCGAAATTTCCCGTTGGAAGATAGCTGAAGGAATCACGCACGGCGAGTTGGCCCGTGCGCCACAAAAATCGCTGAACCGCAGCCATAGAGTGCAACTGATAGATCTTGCCTGTGCCCTGGTACCACGCAACGCCGCCCGAGTAATCAATGTTCAGAGGATGGATTTTCCACATCTTCTGCAATTCCATCGAACCAAGACCGCGCGTTACACCCTTGATCGCCGAATTGTTGCCCAACTGTCCAACCCGGTTGGTGTCCACAGCTTCGTTGACCTGAAGCTTCGGCACCAGATAGCTTCGTGCTCCGAAACCTGGCTCGAAGGAAGGCTGGTCGAGGCCAGAAAGCGGTGGGTTCTCGATGGTCTGCGTCTCAGTGTCAGGCCCCGTCGCCGCCGGAACGGCACCGGTGGGACCGGGATTCGAGGTCTCTTGCGCACGCACCCGCGTACTGGCAATTACAGCCAGTATCAAGGCCAGTGTGAGTGCAGCGGTCTTTCTGAGCGATGTATTCATGTGCACCCTACGGGACAACAATGGTGTCCCCCGGTTTGAGCAGAATGTTGCTTGCACTGTCTTCGCCTTTGATCAATTTTTTGTAGTTCACCGGATACTTCTTCTGTGCTCCGTTCTCATTTCGGAGGACATAAATTCCCTTGGTATTAGCGAATTGGGAGAAGCCCGCGCTCGACAAGGCTTGCAGCACCGTCATGTCGGGAGTCAGAGGCATGGGCCCGCTGTGCGACACCTCGCCAGTTACGTACACCCGTTGACTATTCATCTGCGTGACCGTGACCGTCACTCTTGGGTCGGCAACATACTTCTTCAGCTTCTCGGTAATCGAGACTGCGAGCTGCATCGGCGTCAGGCCTGCAGCCTGCACGTCGTTCAGCAATGGCAGTGAAATCATTCCATCAGCGCGCACCGGCAGGGTGGCGGTTAAGTCGGGCTCTTTCCAGACGTTGACGTAAAGGGTGTCGTCGGGGCCGATGACATAAGTCGGGCTGACCTGCGGTGCAGGCGGTTTCGCGCTCCCGGAATCTTTAGGTGGATTCTGGGCCAAAACTGCCGAGCTGAGCAGCAACACCGTGCCAAGCACGACTGCGAGGGTGCGGTTCATATCGTTCTCCGAAATCATGTAGCTCCGTATTCTCCGTAACCAATTTGTTTCAGTTTGTACAGCAAAGCCTTGTAGCTGATCTGCAATTCCTCGGCGGCTCGGCGGCGGTTCCAGCGCGTCCGGTTCAAAACTTTCAGGATCAGCTCCTTCTCCGCTTCTCGTGAGGCGGCGCGTGCCGCTTCTTTCAGCGACACTTTGTCGCCATTCGCCCCGCTGCCGGCGCGGCTCATTGTTGAACGCAGGCCGCCCATGGCTACCGATTCATCGCCGACGGCCACGATCGCGCGCGCTACGGCCTCGAGCTCGACCAGGTTCCCTGGCCAGGTGTGGTCGTGAAACAGCTGCCGCGTTTTGGTGCTCAAGACAGGAACCGGACGTCGAAACGTTTCGGAATACCTCAGCAAAAAGAAACCCATCAGATGAGGGACATCCTCTTTCCTTTGCCGCAGAGGCGGAATCCGGAGGCAAATACCGCTGAGACGGTAATACAAATCTTCCCGAAAGCGCCCGGCACGTACCTCTGCCTCAAGGTTGCGCGAACTGCCGCAGATGATGTGGATGCCCGAACCGTCGAGACCTTGCCCCGACAACACGTCCAAAAGCTGTTTCTGACACTCAGCCGTGAGGTCCCCAATCTCATCGAGATAGAGCGTTATTCCACCGCGGTACTTGCTGGGCAGGAGTTCCTGAGCGGAGAGCCCGGCACAAGTCATGTCCAGAAATTCATGTTGGGGACGGTCCGACGCGCGATGGATCCGTTGCGCAATGGTTCTTTTACCCGTGCCGCGTTCGCCGAGCAACAGAACAGGAACCGAGCTGTGCGCCAGTTCCCGCACTACAGCCTCAACCGCCTGCATACTCGGGCTTACAGCCTCGAACAATTGCGGCAGTGCGCTGGGTGCGACGCTAGACAAAGTTGGGCCCTCGATAGATTTCTGTTCCATGATTGACCTGCTCATGGCCGGGGGGAGCTCAACTCGCAGGATGGTCGGTTTCCTGAATAAGCACGGATTGGGCCACAAAATCCGCCGATCGCATTCGATCGAGGCTCAAGCACCCAACACGCCGCTGTTTCAATTACTTGGAAGCCCACGAGTTCTGGAGAACGACCTTTGCAAACCTACACCATGTTGCACAAAAGAGAAAAGTTTTTCTCACAAATCCTGTAACCAAAGTTGGTTCCCCTTGAGCGAAGCCGCATTGATTTATAACAAGTACCATAGAATGAATATGTTATCTATTCGACACAGCTTCAAATCGTATACTGGCAACATGTGGAAACATATTATCCTTTTTATCCTGTGAGTCTCTCCAGATTCGAACCACATATCCGGAGATAGGCTCGCTAACGCTTTCACTAATCACTAACAAGCGATTCTGCTGCAAGCGCTTATAGCTTCCAGTGCCGCTGCGTCGAATCGAAAACACCCTTTCAGATACGCCGTCCCGGCGTGGTCTAAGTCCCGGCCCTCGAATTGCAGCTTGCTTCTGGGTTGACTATGCTTTGGGGAGTTCCTAGACCGATCTGATGGGCAATGTTGCACAACTCGCCGTGCTTCCAGCATCGGGATCGGCTTCGCCTTTCCTCAACAGATTTGGTGGCTGGAAGACAATAATCCTCCTGATGTTGATCGGCTGGCTTTATGTTCCCATCCTCGTACCGCTGGTTCGCCAATGGTGGATCGACCCAAACTTCTCGCATGGATTCTTTGTCCCACTGTTTTCCGGTTTTGTGGTATGGCAGAAGAGGTTGCAGTTTGCGAGTATTCCTCGTGTTCCGTCGTCTTGGGGGCTGGCCGTTATCCTCGTTGCGGTATTCACGCTAGTTCTTGGGGTGTTTGGCGCGGAGTTGTTTTTCTCGCGAGTTTCGCTGCTCATGCTGATAGGCGGACTGGTGATCTTCTTCCTGGGTTGGCAGATGCTCCGCGCGATCCTGTTTCCACTGCTCTTCCTGATTCTGATGATTCCGATCCCTGCCATCATTTTGAATCAGATCACCCTTCCTTTGCAGATTCTCGCTTCCAAGCTCGCCGCCTGGAGCCTTCCCCTCTGCGGCGTGCCGGTTCTGCGGGAAGGAAACATCATCAATCTGCCAGCCATGCCGCTGGAAGTGGCCGACGCATGCAGTGGAATTCGTTCGCTGCTGTCCCTCACGACGCTCGCTGTGATGTACGGATTTCTCTTAGAAACCCGCGTCTGGCTGCGAATCACGATCGCGCTTGCTTCCATTCCAATCGCAGTAGCTGCTAACGGCTTTCGTATTTTTGGAACCGGCCTGCTCGTACAGTACTGGGATCCAGAAAAAGCAGAGGGCTTCTTTCACGAGTTCTCCGGCTGGTTGATCTTTGTCGTGTCCTTGCTGCTACTCTTTGCCTTGCATTGGTGCGTCAAGTCCTTGCTTGATCGCAGGGAGGCTGCGCGATGAAATCGTATTGGCGTTTCCTGATCGTCGTTGCAGTCCTGGGTGGCACCGCGTTGATGCTACACGCGCGCAATAACGCGGAGATTATTCCCGCTCGGCAACCGTTGAGTTCGTTTCCCGCTGCGTTAAATGGCTGGAGCTCAAACGATCTTGCTCTTCCTAAGGCAGTTTTAGATGTTCTCGGTCCTGGAGATTTTCTGCTTCGCAGGTACCAGAATGCTTCAACGAATTCGTTTGTGGATCTGTTTATCGCGTACTTCCCCAGCCAACGGTCCGGCGATACTATTCATTCGCCTAAGAATTGCCTTCCGGGCTCGGGGTGGACCCCCGTCCATTCTGACCGCATTACGGTGACTTTGCCGGCTCAAGCTCCCTTTCCGGCGAACCGTTACCTGATCGCACAAGGAGGGCAGCGCCAACTGGTGTTGTATTGGTATTGGGCGCACAATCGCGCGGTTGCAAGCGAATACTCCGCTAAGTTCTATTTAGTGACAGATTCAATTCGAATGCACCGCAGCGACGGATCCATGATCAGAGTCTCCACGTCTCTAGCGGAGAATGAGAGCATTGACTCAGCGCAGCAACGCTTGCTTTCGTTTGCAGGCAATATCACTCCTGTGGTGAACAGCTATGTCCCCCGCTGATGATTTTTACAGTTCGGAAAGCAAGGCGTCCGCATGACGCCAGTAACTTTCGAGTAATTTCTTGATGCAGTACTTTGATCGGTTGACAACTTCGAAGCATAAGGCGCACAACGCGCCACTGGGAGATTTTGTAATGAAGCGTTTTTCTCTGGTTCCTGCACTTATCGCAATTGCCTGTTTGACTGGACTGCTAACTGGTTGCTCGCGCGATCCCAATGTCCGCAAGCAGAAGTATTTCGAGAGCGGGCAGCGATACTTTGCTGAAGGCAAGTATCGCGAAGCGGTCATTCAGTTCCGCAACGCCACCCAAGTCGATGGCCGGTTTGCCGACGCGCACTACCAGTTGGGTCAGGCGTATCTGAAAACGCGGGACTGGCAGCATGCCTATACCGAGCTGGCCCGTACGCTGGAGTTAGAGCCGGAGAATTACAAAGC
>WNGK01003472.1_pt1 | contig 17016 bp, 18 predicted proteins | sample 5400601 | NCBI WGS metagenome assembly WNGK01 (sample SAMN13153376, study PRJNA577476) | soil metagenome | isolation source: 60 cm soil or saprolite under Garry oak tree replicate 1 | place: USA:California | collected 2016-06-15
TGCACCAGGCGCGCGTGGCGACCCGAAAGCTGCGATCGCACCTGCGCACTTTTGCCCCGCTGCTGGAGCCTGAGTGGACGGAGCCCTTGCGTTCGGAGCTTGGCTGGCTGGCGATGGCGCTCGGCGCGGTGCGCGACCGCGAGGTGCTGCTGGAGAGGCTTCGCGAGCGGGCAAAATCCCTGCCGCCCACGGATTCGCGCTCCGCGGCATCGCTGCTGAGCCTCCTCGAGCTCGAGATCGACTCGCTCCGGAAGAAGCTGCATTCGGAGCTCGACTCGCAGCGCTATATCGACCTGCTCGAGTCGCTGGTGGCCGCGGCGCACTCGCCCGTGTGCACGCTCGACGCCGACCAACCCGCATCCCAGGTGCTGCCGCCGCTTGCAACCGGTCCTTGGCGCCGCCTGCGCGGCGCCGTCAGGCAGCTGCCCGAGCAGCCGACGGATCCGGAGCTGCATCGAATCCGCATTCTCGCCAAGCGTGCCCGGTATGCGGCGGAAGCCGTGGCCCCGGTGGTCGGCGAGGGCGCGACGGCGTTTGCCCGCGCCGCCGCCAAGCTGCAGACGATCCTCGGCGAGCACCAGGACAGCGTCACCGCCCAGGCCTGGCTGCGCGCGGCGCGGGTGACGGGGCGGCGGGCGTTCGTGGCCGGCGAGCTCATCGCCATGGAGCACCTGGCGGCGGAGCAGGCGCGGGAGCAGTGGCCGAAGGTCTGGAAGGCCCTCGACCGCAAGCGCCTTCGCAAATGGATGAATCTCACCGTATGAGACAAAACCTGCCGGTTTTTTCTCATCGCGCGGCTTCGCCGCGCTGCTCTTTTTCCCGCGGTTCGGATCTTCTGAAAGATTACCCCCGGCCACGTCAGCGGACATCAGAGACAAAGTCGCGGCCGGGTCAAGCCCGGCCGCCCCATGCCGTGCCAGTAACGGTATGAGACAAAACCTGCCGGTTTTTTCTCATCGCGCGGCCGCCCATGCAACGCCAGTTAGAGGCAGCCTGCCGGATTCCCCGTGAGCATCTTTTACTTCGTCCGCCACGCCAAGGCCGGCAGCCGAGGCCACTGGCAGGGAGATGACAGGGTCCGTCCGCTGAGCAAGAAGGGCATGAGGCAGGCCGAGGCGCTCATCGACGAATTCAAGCCTTTCAAGATCGCGGCCATCTACTCGAGCCCGTTCCTTCGCTGCGTGCAAACCGTCGAGCAGCTCGCGGCCGATCGAAGCCTCGAGATCCAGCAGACGCCGGCCCTGGCGGAAGGCCGCGGTCTGCGCGGTGCCTTCGAGTTCATGAGCGATCCCCGTCTGGATGACGTCGTGCTGAGCACTCACGGGGACATGGTGTGGGAGCTGGTCGAGGACCTGGTGCGGCGCCGCGTTATCAAGCCGGGCGAGGGCGGTTATGGGAAGGGCTCGACATGGATGGTCCAGGTCGACGACGGCAAGCCCGTTCGCGCGCGCTACCTCCCGGCTCCCTGACCCCGCCTCGGTTAAATTGCTTTTGTGACCGTTACGCTCCGGGGCGCCTCCCTCGACGAGGAGCAGGTCGTGGCGGTGGCGCGTCACGCGGAGAAGGTCGCGCTCTCGGCCGCGGCCCGCGCCAAGATGGAGCAGAGTCGCGCCCGCGTCCAGCAGGCGGCGCGGTCGCGCGAGCCCGTCTACGGAGTGTCGACCGGCTTCGGCGCCCTGGCAGGAACGCGCATCGCGCCCCTGCGCCAGCCGGAGCTGCAGCTGGCGCTCATCCGGTCGCATGCCGCCGGGGTCGGACCGCCGGTCGACGTCGAGGTGGTGCGGGCAACCATGCTGCTGCGCGCACGCACTCTCTCCATGGGTCTTTCGGGCACCCGGCCGGCTGTCGCCGAAGCGCTGGTCTCAGCGCTCAACGCGCAGGTCACGCCTGTGGTTCCGCGCTACGGCTCGGTGGGATGCAGCGGCGACCTCGCACCGCTGGCGCACATCGCGCTGGCCCTTGTCGGTGAGGGAGAGGCGGTGGACGCGGAAGGCGTCAGGCAGCCTGCGGTCCGTGCGCTGCGGGCCGCGAAGATCAAGCTGCTCAAGCTCGAAACCAAGGAAGGCCTATCACTGATCAACGGCACCGACGGCATGCTCGGCATGCTCGCCCTCGCGTGCAGTGACGCGGAGCTGTGCTTTCGTGTCGCTGACGTCACCGCCGCAATGTCGGCGGAGGCGCTCCTCGGCACCGACCGGCCGTTTCAGTCGCATCTACACCAGATCCGTCCGCATCCGGGGCAGGTGGCCAGCGCCGCCAACCTCGCCCGCCTCCTGCGCGGGTCGGGCATCGTCGCCTCACATCGCCACTCGGCACACGCGGTCCAGGACTCCTATTCGGTGCGCTGCAGCCCACAGGTGGCCGGCGCCGCGCGCGATACGCTCGACTTCGCCCGCAGGACCGCATCGGTGGAGCTCGCATCCGCCATCGACAATCCCGTGGTGCTGGAGAACGGCGAGGTGGAGTCCACCGGCAATTTTCACGGCGAGCCGCTGGCGTTTGCGGCGGACTTCCTCGCCATCGCCGCTGCCGAGGTGGGGGCGATTGCCGAGCGCCGCGTCGACCGCCTCCTCGACCCGCACCGGTCCGAAGGCCTGCCGCCTTTTCTCGCCGAGGAGCCGGGCGTCAACTCCGGGCTCATGGTGGCCCAGTACACGGCAGCGTCGCTGGTGGCCGAGAACCGCAGGCTGGCTGCACCCGCGAGCGTGGATTCGGTGCCCACGTCCGGCATGCAGGAAGACCACGTTTCCATGGGGTGGGGCGCGGCCTTGAAACTGCGCACGGTGCTCGACAACCTCATCAGCATCCTGGCCGTCGAGCTTGTCGCCGCCAGTCGCGCCCTCGACCTGCGGTCGCCTCTCAAACCGGCACCGGCGACGGCGGCGGTTCGCGACCTGGTGCGCAGGCAGGTGCCTGGCGTGGGACCCGACCGTTACGTCGCGCCCGAGCTCGCGGCCGCCGAAGCCCTCATCCGGAGCGGCGCCGTGGTCGCGGCCGCGCAAAGCGTGACCGGTGCTCTGAAGTGAGCTCGGCGCGCGTCGTCCGAGCTCCGCGGGGCGCCGAGCTGAGCTGCCTGGGCTGGCCGCAGGAGGCCGCGATGCGGATGCTCATGAACAACCTGGACCCGGAGGTGGCCGAGCGGCCCGAGGATCTCGTCGTCTACGGCGGCACGGGGCGCGCCGCCCGATCGTGGGAGGCTTTCGATGCGATCGTGCGTGAGCTCAAAGTCCTCGATCGCGACCAGACGCTCCTCGTCCAGTCGGGCAAGCCGGTGGGCGTTTTCGAGACCCACGAGTGGGCGCCACGGGTGCTCATCGCCAACTCGCTGCTCGTGCCGGAGTGGGCGACATGGAATGAGTTCCGGCGCCTCGAAGCGCTCGGGCTGACGATGTACGGGCAGATGACCGCCGGGTCGTGGATCTACATCGGCACGCAAGGCATCCTCCAGGGCACTTATGAAACCTTCGCCGCCATCGCCCGCAAGCGTTTCGATGGCTCGCTCGCCGGCACGATCACGCTGACTGCGGGCCTGGGCGGCATGGGCGGTGCGCAGCCCCTGGCCATCACGCTCAACGGCGGAGTCGCGATCTGTATCGAGGCCGACGCGGAAAGAATCCAGCGCCGCCTCGACCATGGGTACCTCGACACGCGCGCGTCCGACCTCGAGGAGGCGCTGCGCCTGGCCGGCGAGGCCAAGAAGGCGAAGCGGGCGCTGTCGATCGGCCTACATGGCAATGCCGCCGAGATGCTGCCGGCGCTTGCCGCGCGCGGCTTCGAAGTGGACATCGTGACCGACCAGACATCCGCGCACGACCCGCTCAGCTACATCCCCACCGGCCTCAGCGTCGACGATGCGCAGGAGTTGCGTCTCGACGACCCCGATGAGTATGTGCGCCGAGCTCGCGACAGCATGGCTCGCCACGTCGACGCGATGATCGAGTTCCTCGACCACGGCGCCGAGGTGTTCGACTACGGCAACAGCCTGCGCGCCGAGGCGAAGCTGGGTGGAAGCGTCCGAGCATTCGAGTACCCGGGATTCGTACCCGCCTACATCCGGCCTCTGTTCTGCGAAGGCAAGGGACCATTTCGGTGGGTGGCGCTGTCAGGTGACCCCGTGGACATCGCGGCCACCGACCGGGCCATGCTCCAGGAGTTCTCCGACGATGCCGCGCTGGTCCGCTGGATCGAGGCAGCCGGCGAGAAGGTCAGGTTCCAGGGATTGCCGGCGCGCATCTGCTGGCTCGGCTATGGCGAGCGTGCGCGCGCGGGCATACGGTTCAACGATCTGGTCCGCACCGGAGCGGTCAAGGCTCCGATCGTGATCGGTCGCGATCACCTCGACTCGGGCTCGGTCGCGTCCCCATATCGCGAGACGGAAGCGATGCTCGACGGTTCGGACGCCATCGCCGACTGGCCGATCCTCAATGCGCTTCTCAACACCTCTAGCGGCGCTTCGTGGGTGAGCGTGCACCACGGCGGTGGCGTGGGCATCGGTCGCTCGATCCACGCGGGGATGGTGGTGGTCGCCGACGGTACCCCAGACGCAGCGCGGAAGCTCGAGCGTGTGTTGACCAATGATCCCGGCAGCGGCGTAATGCGGCACGCGGACGCCGGATACGATCGTGCGCTCGACGTCGCGCGCGAGCGCGGCGTGCGCATCCCCATGCAGTGAACGGCTCCGGCCTCTGGCATGCCGAGCACGCCTGGATCGGCCACAACGCCGAGGACGTCCTGATCAAGGTGGAGAACGGCCGCATCAAGCTCGTCACCGAGGGGGTACCGCCACCGGCAGGCGCGGTGAGGTTGCGAGGTTGGACGATTCCGGGCCTGGCCAACGTTCACAGTCACGCGTTCCAACGTTGGCTGCGCGGCGAGGCCGAATCGCGCGGCGATGACTTCTGGCAGTGGCGCGAGATGATGTTCAGCACAATCGGAAGGTGGGATCCTGACACCTACCGCGAGTACGCGACGGTGGTCTTCCGCGAGATGCTCGAGGCCGGTATCACAGCCGTCGGGGAATTCCACTACCTGCACCATTACGGCAATCGCCAGGGCGAGGCGCTGATTGCCGCAGCACGTGAGGTGGGCATCCGCATCACGCTGCTGGATGCCTGCTACCTGCGCGGCGGCCTTGATGGCAGTCCGCTCGAGGGCGAGCAGCAGACGTTCTCCGACGGCACCGCCGACCAGTGGGCGGCGCGGGTGGACGAGCTCGACGACGACGACGGAGTCCGCATCGGGGCGGCCATTCACAGCGTCCGCGCGGTCGATCCGCGCTCGATGCGGACCGTCGCCGCCTGGGCTCGGAATCGAAATGCGCCGCTGCACATCCATCTTGCCGAGCAGCCCGCCGAGGTCGAGGAGTGCCTCGCGGTCGAAAATTGCACACCCACACAGCTGCTCGAGCGCGAAGGGGTCCTCGGTCCGGACCTGACCGCGGTCCACGCGATCCACGTGACCGATGCCGACGTCGCCTTGCTGGGCCGGCATCACGTGTCGATCTGCTCGTGCTCCACCACTGAGCGAGACCTCGGCGACCGTGTCGGCCCGATCGGCGCCCTGGTCGATGCCGGCAGCCCGCTGTGTGTCGGCAGCGATTCGAATGTGCTGATCGATGCCCTCGAGGAAGCCCGCGGCGCCGAGCTCGATCAGCGCCGGTCGACCGGGCGCCGCGTGCTGATCTGGCCGACAGCATTGTTTCGCGCCATCACGATCGACGGAATGCGCGCCCTCGGCTGGGAGGCCGGCGAGCTCAAGCCCGGGCGCCTCGCCGACTTCGTCACCATCGGCCGTCGACCCAAGCAACCCACCGGCATCGACCTGAGCTATTTGATCTTCTGCTGTTCGGCGTGCGACGTGAACAACGTGGTCGTCGGCGGCAAGACGGTGGTCGCCAATTGAGGCGCCTGTACAACATCGGGCGCCTGTTCACCGGGACGAAGGCCGGCGTGATCGAGAAAGCAGCGGTCATCTGCGACGACGACGAGCACATCGCCTGGTGCGGGCGCGAGGGCGAGGAGCCGCGCGACCTGCTCGGTTACGTCGCACACGATGAAGACTGCGGCGGCGGGCTCGTCACTGCTGGGCTCATCGACGCGCACACGCATCCGGTGTACGCGGGCAACCGCATGGCCGAGGTCGCGATGCGCTCGGCCGGCGCTTCGTACGAGGACGTTGCGAAGGCGGGCGGAGGCATTGTGGCCACGGTCAAAGCCACGCGGGCAGCAAGCGCTGAAGCACTCGGGCAGGCGACCGCGCAGCGCCTGCGGCGATGGCTCGAAGGCGGCGCGACTTCGGTCGAGGCCAAGACCGGCTATCACCTCGAGCGTGAAGGCGAGCTCGAGGCGACGCGGATCCTCCAGCGCCTGAGCGAGCGCAATGACCTGCCTCGCATCGAGGTCACGTTTCTGGCGGCTCATGCACAGCCGCCGGACCGCGGCGCCAACCTCGAGAGATACTCCAAGCAGGTGGCGAGCTGGTGCGCCGACGCGGCGCTCGCGGGCGCGCGATTCTGCGATGTGTTCTGCGACCGCGGCTACTTCTCGGTCGCGCAGTCGCGGCGTATCCTCAAGGCGGCGATCGGAGCGCACCTCATCCCGCGCGTTCACGCCGACGAGCTCGCGCGCACGGGCGGCTCGCGTCTCGCGGCCGATCTGCACGCGGCGTCGGCGGACCACCTGTTGCGCGCGAACCGCGGCGATGCGGTGGTGTTGGCCCGCGCGGGGGTGGTGGCCACGCTCGCTCCAGGCACAGCCTTGTCGATCGGAAAGCTGCCGCCGGTCAAAGAGCTCATCGCTGCCGGCGCTGTCATCGCCCTGGGTACAGACCACAACCCGGGGACGAGCGGGATCACGAGCATGAGCGTGGTGGTGGCGATGGCCGTGGCCGTCTTCAAGCTCTCCGTCGAGCAGGCGCTGCTTGCGGCCACCGTCGGCGGCGCGCGATCGATATCGCGCTCCGATCGTGGCGTCGTGGCCCAATCGATGCTGGCCGACCTCGTGCTCTGGGACGCCGATCACGAGGGGGCGTTCGCCTGGGCTTACGGCCTGCGGCCGCGCCGCGTCTGGCGCGGCGGAGCGCAAGTTTTGAGCTGAGTTTGAGTTGACTACCGTTGCAAGTCACGTGCATTTGGCGTACAACGTTGGCTACAAATGACCGCTGCGCTCACAAAATCAAACAACCAACTGCGGTCGAAATGGAGGAAAGGGACTAGTGGCTAAGTGGAACCCCTTGGCGTTGAAGCTCCTGATGTGGGTGATGGGAATCCTGATCGTCGCAGGTTCGGCATTTCCCACCTGGATTCCGTTCGACACTTGGTTCGGCGTCACGGCTTCGGTGGCCGGGGTCGCCTTCGGCGCCGGATTGATGATCGCGGGCTTCGACCCAACGGCCAACGTGAGCTGGGTCCGCGCCCTGATCCTCTACGCGATACTGCAGGTGATCTATCAGGTCTTCTTGCAGATATCACTGGGCCGCTTCGACATCGTGGCCTTCATCATCGCGATACTCGCCGGGGTCCTTCTGATCGTCCTGTACCCGAACAAGGCCGAGCTGTGGATGACCGGCACGATGAAGATGCCCGGAGGCATGGCCCGCTCGAAGATGTAGCTCGTTCGCGATCAACATGAGGGGCAGCCCGCGCTGTCCCTCTTTCTTTATGAGGAAAAGCCTGCCGGTTTTCCCTCATCGCCGGGTCGGCTTCGCCGACGCGGCTGCTCTCTTTCCCGCGGAATGGATTTTCTGAATGCTTCTCCACTCGACGCAAGGCGTGGGAAGAATTCGAGTGGACGGCCTGGCGAAGCCAGGCCTGCTGGCGACGCTGGATCTATGTGGTCCCGGGCTCGTCGCCGCTGACGATCCACCGGCCCCCGCCGCCCGCGGCGACCAGGTCGTCCGCCGCCCTGGGACCCCACGACCCCACGGGGTAGACCTCCGGGTGGCCTTCGGACTCCCAGGCCTTGATGAGAGGGTCGACGATCTCCCACTGCAGCTCGATCTCCTCGGCGCCTGGAAACGCCGAGTGTCCGCCGGTCAGCACCTCTGACAGCACGTTCTCGTAGGCATCGGGCAGGGGGGCGCGCGTGAGCTTCGCATAGTCGAGGCGCATGCCCGCGGGCACGAGCTCGAACCTCGGGCCGGGGCGCTTGGCGCCGATCCGCAGCGTGATCCCCTCGTCCGGTTGAACCCGAATCATGACCAGGGTCGGGATGCCGCGCTGGCGGCGGCCGCCGATGCGCAGCAGCGGAGCATCGCGCAGCTTGATCAACACCTCGGTCGCGCGCCGCCTCAGGGCCTTTCCCGTGCGCACGAAAATCGGTACGCCGTCCCAACGCCAGTTCTCGATCGCCACCCTTGCGGCGGCATACGTTTCCCGCCTGGACTCGGGCGCGACGCCCGGTTCGTCCAGGTATCCCTCGTACTGCCCGCGCACCGCCGATGTCACATCCAGCGGCGACATGGCGCGGAGGGCCGCACGCTTCGCACGGCGAACGTAGTCGGGATCGAACGTGGTGGGCGGCTCCATCGTCACCAGCGCGAGGAGCTGGAGGACGTGGTTTTGAAAGATGTCGCGTACGGCCCCGGTCTGGTCGTAATAGCCGGCCCGCTGCCTGATGCCCTCCTCCTCGGCGACGGTGATCTGGATCGTCTCGACGAGGTTGCGATTCCAGACCGGCTCGAAGAGCGAGTTCGAGAACCGGAAGGCGAGGACGTTCTGGACGGTGTCCTTCGCCAGGTAGTGGTCGATGCGGTAGACCTGCGATTCGTCAAAGGCCGTCGCGAGCTGGGAGTTGAGCATTCGCGCTGATGGAAGGTCGTGGCCCAGCGGCTTCTCGAGGACGACCCGGCGCGAGGGGTCGCCCTTGGTCACCATCGCCGAGTTGGCGATCGCGACCAGGATGGGGCTGAACGTCTCCGGCGGTGTGGCGAGGTAGAAGATGACCACAGGGGTGCCCGTGATGAGCGCATCGACGGGGGCAAAGGTCGCAGGGTCGGCGTAGTCGAGGTGCACCCATTCGGCCGTGGCCGCCAGCTCCTTCCTTCCGCTCGCCTCCATGACCTCGCCGCGAAACTCTTCGGTCGATTTGGGGCTGCGCCCCGCGCCGATCACGCGCAGCTTCTGGCCTTCTCGCGCGGTCAGCGCGCCCAGCGAAGGAAGGATCTTGCGCCGAGCCAGGTCGCCCGATGCACCGAAGATGACGAGATCCGTCGCCGCCGCCACGATACAGATGCTAAGTGCTAGTCGGAGACGACCTCGGTGCAGGCGATCTCGTCATGGACCGCGCGCATCCTTATCGCAGCCAGGGGCAGCGACAGCAGGCGGACGAGCGACTGGCCGATCGTCAACCGCGATCCGTCCACGGCGATCACTCGCTGCCTGGCGATCATGCCTCCCAACGTGCGTCCCGAGCTGCTCCAGCAGGCGACGTGGTAGGCGGCCGTGATGCCTGCCAAGGCCGCGAGCCGGCGGCCCTTGCCGGCTGCGAGCGCCGCCGCCGCGCAGATCGACACGTCGATCGCGCCCGCCGCGATGCGGCGGGTCGGAGCCGCCGGCATGCCCGGCTCCGGCAGTCGCCCGCGTTCGCGCAGAAGATGCAGGCGCATGACGAAGTGGTGAAACGGAAGCTGTGTGAGCGCGTAGAGCGGCATGGGCAGCCGTGGCCGGTATTCCTCCACCGTTGCGCTGATGCGCCCCCCGGCCGCAACGATGCGGAGACGCCCGCCTGCTGCGCCCACGGCGAGCCCGCCTTCGATCGGGAGGTCGACACTCGAGCGAGCTGTCTTCCCGCGTCCGAAGCGGATGATCTCGAGCCCGCCCAGCCACAGGGAGGTGCTGCGGGGGCGCACGAGGCCGAGTGTCAGCGGCGCCATGTCAACGAAGAAATCTTCGCGAAGCTCTCGTCCGGTGACTCGACGAGATGAGGCGACCGAATCCTCGACCGTCACGCGACCGCCGCTGCTGATCACAGGAGATATGTTGATCGCTCGATGGCCACGATCGAGTTCACCGCCTCGGTGGTCATGCACACGACGCCAGAGCGTGCCTTCGACTATTTCGCCGACCACCGACACGTGGCTCAGGTGCTGCAGGGCGTCACGCGATGGGAGCCGATCGGCTCCCGCTCGAAGGGAGTCGGCGCGCGCTACAGGGTCGAGCTTGTTGCCATGGGCTTCCCGCTCAGGAGCGTGCTGCGCCTGAACCGCTGGCGGCGGCCGGACGAGATCGGCTGGATTTCCGAGTCGGGTCTGATCAAGCAGGAGGGAGATTTCACGTTCACCAAGGCGCCGGACGGCGTTCGGGTCGATCTCCGTATCGCCTATACGCCGCCGGGCTCGGTGATCGGCGAGGTCGTCGCCCGGCGCCTGGAGGGGGTCGTCACGCAGCGCCTGCAGCGCGCCATGGAACACATCCGCGACGCTCTCGAAGCCGCGCCGCCCTAGAGTTGATCCTGTGCGTTTGAGCCGCGAGGCGCAGGGGATCCTGGGCCGAGCCCGGATCGGCATGCTCGCCCTTCGAGCCGCCCGCCTGCCCCTGGTCAACCCGGCCGCATACAGCTTCACCGCGGGATCGGTCTGGATGACCACCTCCCGCTACGCGGCCAAGAACCTGCTGGCGAGGCGGGATCCGCGCGCGGCGTTTTTCGTCGATGCCGGCGCCAAGGCCGTGCTCATGCGCGGCACGCTGGAGGTCTTCGATCCGCTCTCCGTCTCCGATGAGGTGCGGGCCGCGCTGAGCGGGCCAGGGTTGTACCTGGGGATGGCCGAGTATGCGCTGCGCAACGCCCAGTTCGTGGCCGGGTACGTGCTGGACATCATGCGTCTGCCGCGCGAATGGATGCCCTACAACCGCATCGTGCTGCAGCTGCACCCCAACGACGTCGATGTGGTCGATGTCGGCCCCTTCCCGCCGGCGCAAGCGGCCAGGGTCCCGGCGGTGCCGGCCGAGGTGAGCCGCCGGCTGGCCGGGGTGCCACGCGGATACGCATGCTGGTTCGAGGGCGGCGCGCCGGTCATCCGCCCGGCTCTTTGGGAGGTTGACCGCGGCACGGTGATGCTCGCGCCGCCCGGCGGCCACCCTCGCGCCGGGTCTGCCGGCGCGCTTGTGGTCGAAGCGCATCACAGCTTCCGGCCGTCGCTCATGGTCGGAGCATGCGTGCGCGGCACCTTCGGCGGCTCCGCCGATCGCGCGGCGATCGCCGAACGCTACGCGATCGATCCGTCGGACGTTCCGGCTGCCGCCGAGCTGCGGGCCGAGCGGGTCACCTCATGGCGGGGCTTTGCCATCGCCACCGCGGTTCCGAGGGCGGCGCGCCGCCTGCGGATGGCAGAGGGCTGATTTGGCCAAACCCGCAGCGCCTGGGCTGCGAATCCGTCGCTACTCCGCCGGCGAGTGGACCGAGAGCCCGGACGCCGTCGTGACGGAGGAGCCGCTCCAACTTCTGCTGAGCGGCGAGCCGCTCGCGGTCGTCATGCGCACTCCCGGTGCCGACATCGAGCTCGCGCTTGGGCTGCTGTACGCGGAGGGGATCATTCGGTCGGCGCAAGACGTCCGCGGCATCCGAATCAGCGCCGAGGCAGGTGAGACGGAGGCCGGGCTGAAGGTCGACTCGGTGCTCGTGGAATCCAACCAGGTCGATGTGCAGCTCGCATCGCAGCCGAGGCGCCGGCCAGAGCGCTCGATGCTGGCGAGCTCTGCGTGCGGTGTGTGCGGGACGCAGATGATCGAGGACCTGCGCCGGGACCTTGCCGTCCTGCCGCCCGGTCCAGGGTTCGACCCGTCGCGGCTCCCGGGCCTTGTCGATGCTCTCCGTTCGGGCCAGGGCGTGTTCGAGCGCACGGGGGGCCTCCACGCCGCCGGCCTGTTCGATGCGGAGGGCAAGGTTGGCGCCCTGCGCGAGGACGTCGGTCGTCACAACGCGGTCGACAAGGTAGTGGGGCGGCTCTTGCTCGACAGCCACCTGCCGGCCTCCGACAAGCTTCTCGTCGTGAGCGGCCGCGCGGGCTACGAGATCGTGCAGAAGTCGATCGGCGCCGGCATCCCTGTGTTGGCCGCGGTCGGGGCTCCGTCCAGCCTCGCGGTGGCGATGGCGCGCGAGTTCAACCAGACGCTGGTCGGATTCCTACGTGGCGACCGGTTCAACGTGTACTCGGGCCACGAGCGCCTGACCCGAGGCGCTGGGTCCTCTCCCGGATAATCTGACCGTGCTTTCGGTTGTGGCCGCCCGCCCGGTCCTTCGGGCGGCCGTGATTGCGACCTACGTCCTGCTGGTGGATTGGTCGCGGGCGTTGGTGTCGACAGCGCCGCATGTGGCGATGGCGGCGCTCGTCCTCGGAGGAGCCGCTCTGGTCCTCGCCGGCACCGGATGGCCGCTCGATCGGCTCGGCATCGGCCGCTCCCGCCTGGGCTTTCGGGTCCTTGGCGGGCTCGCGCTGGCGGTTGTGCTTTTACTTCCCGCCGCCGCCCGCGCCAGCGCGGCGCCCATCCTCCCCGCTTTCCTCGTCGTGCCGGCGATCGTCGTCTCGGTAGGCGAGGAGATCGCGTTTCGGGGTGCGCTCTACGCCGCGCTCGAAGACCTCGGCGGCACGCCGGTGGCAATTGTCGGCAGCACCGCGTTGTGGACGGCGGCGCATGCACTTTCGCATCCGCCCCAATTCCTTTTCACTGTCGCCACCGCCGGCCTCCTGCTGGCGCTGTGGCGATGGGCATGCAGGGACCTGGTCGCCCCGATCATCGGCCACGTCATCGCGGACCTCGCCCTTTGAGACGGCTCGGGCTGCTGGCGACGGCAGCCGCGGTCTACCTTCTCGCCGCCTGGATGGTGGCGCCTGGCTTCTACGACGGATTCGCTCCGCAGCAGCCTTACAACTGGGTCTGCCCGCCGGTCCATGTCGGCTCGAACAAGGCGCCGAGCTCGGGCCACCTCGAGATCCAGGTCATCAACGGGGTCAGCGACGCCAACTCGGCCTTCACAGACGACGGTCAGTTCGTGATCGGCTTTCTTCCCGGCGCCTTCGACGTGACCGGGAAGACCGTCATCACGGTCGACATCAAGCCGGTGAGCCCGTGCCCGAAACCGCCCGGCATCACCTTCGCGACCAACACGTACCTGCTGACGGCGGACGCGTCGTTGGTCAAGAAGGCCAACATCGTGATGCGCTACTCGGACATCGTCCCGGCGCCGAGCACCGTTTACCAGTCGACGTCCGCGGACGGACCGTGGCAGTCGATCGGCGCGCTGTCGGAGTCACAGCCCTTCACCGTGGACACGACCATCGACAAGTTCGGCTACTTCGCCGCCGGCTACCCCTCCAACTCCGTCTCCCATGGTGGCCCGACCAGCCAGCTCCTGCCCATCGCGATCGCGGTGCTCATCCTGGGGGTGCTCGTTGCGGGCATCCCGCTGGCGATCATCCGCCGACGGCGCGCGGAAGGCGGCATTGAGGATGCCGACGACCAGGACGGGCCGTGACCTTCATCGTCACATTGGCGCTCACCTATCTCGTCGGAGGAAGCGGGACCGCGGTCACGCCTCGTATTTGATCGCTTCGAAAAGGGTGCGGCAGCGCCGGCAGCGGTACTGAAGGGTCATCGCCTGCGTCCCGAAGAGTGAGATCACCTCGGCGTCACGCGCGCCGCAGTGAGGGCAGCGCGGGTCGGCCCTCGGGTCAGCTTTCTTTCGGCTGGGCCGTGGCGGGGGCAAACCTTTTCTCCTCGAGGCCGCGAAGCATGCCGAAGGTGCGCTCGTCGATCGCGCCCAGCCGGCCGCGTCGCCGGATCGGGTCCCAGTGGTTCCAGTCGATCTTGAGGTTGGGCGCTTTCGTCTCGAGGCGCTCCTCCAGCCTTGCTTTGAGCTCGGTGGGACCCATGCCCAGGCGGCCGTCATCATGGAGTTCTGAAGTTTCGCCGCCGGGTGGCCCGAACCACTCGATCGCCTCCTGCCAGGCCTGGCGCAGGGGGCGGGCGTCGATTCCCGAGCGCAGCCAGCTGCGGCCGTGGAGGAAGTGGTAGCGCTCCTCCATCAGCATCTTCCGTAGGCGGTGCTGCAGCACCTCGACCGATCCGCCTACGCAGGCCTCGATCATCACGGTGAAGGCGGTGTCGAGCACCGAGTTCGCGGCCACGAACTGCCCCCACTCGGTCCAGGGCTCGTCGAAGTATGGGAGGGAGCGGATGCTGCTTGCATCCGTCTCGCGCCCGGGGCCGCGCGGGTCCTCGCCGAGCGGCTCGAGGCAGCCGTACAGCACCCGGCTGTGGCCGAGGTCGTCGAGGCCCATCGCCGCAGCTGCGATGTCCGCCTCCAGGGACGGAGCGCGGGTGGCCCATTCGGCGTAGCGCAGGCCGAGCATCTGCTTGTTGTCGGCGATGCTCAGGACCAGGTCGGCGAGGCTCACGATCGTCTAACTATCCCAGTCTCGATGGACTACCTTGCGGGCCGGATAAGGTCACTCGCCCGGCTGCCAGAGCTCGATCATGTGGTCCTTGCGAACGATCGCCATCTCTACCCATCGCTCTTCGTCATAGGTCGCGCGGGCGTACGCGGCCGCGAGGTCGTCGTCCGGCGCGACGACGCTGCCGACCTGGTGGAGCGGCTCGACCCGGGTCTTGCGCGCGAACACCTCGTACTCGACGGCGTCGCCGCTGACCCGCTTGTACTTTGTCAAACAGCGAGGCCCCAGGACTCGAGCGCATCCCGCCCGGCCTGCGTCAAGCGGGCACTCGTCCACGGCGGGTCCCAGACCACATTCACGCGCACCTCGCGCACGCCGTCCTCGCGCAGCAATCGCTCTCGCACGTCCTCGAGGATGAAGTCCGACGCCGGACAGCCCATGGCCGTGAACGTGAGGTCGACCTCGACCACTCCGTCGCGCTCATCGATGCCGTACACGACTCCCAGGTCGACCAGGTTGACCGGCATCTCGGGATCTTGGACCTCGGCGAGCGCAGCCCAGAGTCTCTGCGTCATGACCCGTTCTTGTGGTGCGTCTTGCGGAACTTGTGGAACTCCTCCTGGAACATGGCCACCATCTCGGCGTTGCGAGGCCCGCGGTCCCGCCAGCGGACGAGCACGTCGTCCCAGCTGATCGGCTGCTTGAAGTCCCAGCGCTTCGCCTGCGCGTCGAACTCGCACGGGAACGGGTAGTCCAGCTCCCACACGTCCTTGCCGTCGCGAGTCTCTTTGTGTGCGGGGACGTTGATTCCGATCTGCTCGCAGTAAGGCACGACCGTCGAAAGCCACCACTGCCGCAGCTGGTCGTTGGTCAGTCCCTTGAGCCGGTACTCGAGCTGGGTCGAGTGCATCTTCAGGTTGTCAGGCAGGCCGAACCATTCCACGCTGAGCGGGAACATCCAGTCAACCGCTCGCTGCAGCTCTTCTTTCGCCGAACCACCCGCCGCGCTGATGCGCTTCATCCAAGTCCGCCCATTGCGGAGGTGGAAGTTCTCTTCCGCCATGACCTTGTTGAGGCCGCGCTTCCACGGGCCGTACGAGCACTTGTCGTGGATGTCACCTAGGAGGCAGAAGCCGGCCTGGTCGTACATCCCGTTCGCGACCACCAGCTCCGTCCAGGAGTCCAGCGGCACGTCGAATGCATATGGGTAGCGGAAGCTCTTGGGATCGCGGCTGAAGATCAGCTTCTCCTGGTCCTCGCCGAGCTCCTCGAGGATGTGGTAGGCGATGTGCGCGTGGGCCAACTCGTCCTGGATGATCGCGATGCCGGTCATGAACGCGTTGATCGACGGCGCCCGCTTGGCGGCGAGGTAGTAGGCGGGGGCCGAGATCAGCTCGGTGTCGCCGGAGACGATGAGGGTGTGCTTGAGCTCGCGTAGGTACTCGGGAGTCATCTCCCTGGGGGACTCGATGAGCTCGCCCGACTTGATCATCTCGTCGAACTCGGCCTGAGTTGGCATCGTCCTTCCATTCTCTGACAATCGAGGCGGGTAAAATCGTGGTCCCTGACCGGGCCGACGAGTCCTGGCCCGCACCGTGGTGGCTATAGCTCAGCATGGCAGAGCACCAGATTGTGGATCTGGGTGTCGCGGGTTCAAGTCCCGCTAGCCACCCTTTACCGCTACTTTTGAACTCCCGCCATCTAGCTGCTAACGTGCATCGGTGCGCGCGGTTGTCGTTACAGTACTGATCGACCTGCCGGCCAGCCACCGGTTTCACCGCGCAACCCTCGCCGCGCTCGGACATGCATCGGATGAGCGCGGGATCCCGATCGAAATCCGCGTTATGCCCACCGACACGATTCGAGACGCGTCCGGTGTAGCCGCGGTTACCTCGGCGATCGTCATTGGGCCTGGCAGCCCGTATCGCGATCCAGAAGCGGCGCACGCTGTCGTTCGCGAGGAGCGCGAGCGCGATATCCGTCTAGTTGGCACTTGAGGTGGCTTTCAGCACGTGCTGGTCGAGCACGCTCGGACTCTTGGAGGGATAGCTGATGCCGCCCACGCTGAGTACGGCCTGGGAGGGACACCCGTCATTACGCTGCTTGCTTGTTCGCTCCAAGACCAAACAATCACTGTCGAGCTCACACCCGGCTCCCTGCTCGCACGGCTCTACGGCAACCGCGTTGCGGTCGAGAACACCACCTGCTCGTATGGGCTGGCGCCCGAGCTGCAGCACATCGCCTGCGAACACGGGATGCGCATCGCAGCCACCGACGCGACCGGCGAGGTCAGGGCTATCGAGCGAAACGACCACCCCTTCTTCGTAGGCACGCTGTATCAGCCGCAGCTCAGATCCGCGCCAGACTCGCCACACCCAGTATTCATTGGTCTGCTCGACGCCGGGCACGCGACCCAGGTGGCGGGGAGTTAGATTTTTCACTTCGACGAGCGCCTCGCGTCGAGTGAGTGCTATCGGAGCGCTCGATTCGAGTTCATCTATGAAAGGAGCTGACTTTGTCAAGCCCTCTTCCAAGTTCGTAAGCCTGAGGGTGACGAGTTGGTGGGGCGTGTCTGAACTCCCGCCGTGCGGATGATCGTCGCCGTCTTTCCCGGCATCGTCTCAGGTC
>WNGK01008416.1_pt1 | contig 17016 bp, 10 predicted proteins | sample 5400601 | NCBI WGS metagenome assembly WNGK01 (sample SAMN13153376, study PRJNA577476) | soil metagenome | isolation source: 60 cm soil or saprolite under Garry oak tree replicate 1 | place: USA:California | collected 2016-06-15
CCTACAGACACAAGAAATGTCTATGCCTGTATTATTTTCTTCCATAAGCTTATTGGGAAAGGCTACCTTTGCGTTTTCCTCTATTGTTGAGCACGGGAAATGCGGGAGAGCCAAATTGACAGTGCCTGCGTCTTAATGGAGAAGCGCTACAAGCCATTCCGGACGCGAAAAAATGACAGCTACATTGACAGCCAAACTATGCGATAGACCTCTACACCAGGGGACACACTAGAATAAGCGTTTTTGGATCCATCGAGTTCAGGAGCACAGTGATGGCTATCAAGGTAGCGGGAAAAACGTGCCGGAAACGCGATATTTGCCTATGAAATGTGGATGGTGTATACTACGTATATATCGTACGAGGGTATCTCGTTAAAACACACACATGTTGTTATGGTCAGCACCGCGTAATCTGTTGAGAACGCCAACCTGGAATGACCATGAATAAGCGCATTTTGCTGGGCATCGATACCAATATCTCGCCTGCCACACAACTCGCGCTCCACGAGGTCAGCGCCCTCATGGAGCAGTCGGAGCCACAGCTACATGTGGTGCTACTCAGTGTCATCCCTGTTCCTTACATGACCTCCCCCTCGATCGGTATGTACGTTGGACACCTCATCCCCATGTCCATTACCTCCGAACAGCGCAGCCAGGCCGAAGCTGATCTGCACCAGGCTCGTTCGGAACTGCTAAAAAACGGCGTTGCTCCAGAGCAGATCGAAGTGCTGATCCGTGTTGGAGTCCCCGCTGATGAAATCGTCAGGGCAGCGAAAGAGCTGCAGGTCAACTTCATCGTCGTGGGCAGCCGCGGCCATACACAGCGCCAGAAAATACGGCGTTTTCTTGCTGGCAGCACCTCACAGCGTGTATTACAACTTGCCCACTGCCCGGTAATGATCGTTTCAGCCCCACGAGTGCCGCGCCACACCAACCTCGTTGCCTGGTATGCAGAGGCGATTACCCAGTATCTCCAACAGCATCCCGACTCCCTCACGGTCTTCACTCCGCGCGAAGTAGCGCAAAAGTTTGTGCCTCCCAACAAGAAAAAACCTGGCCGCAGGGAAATTGCTGCCGCCACCCTTGCCCTGGAAGAATTGACAGGTTCCGGTGTCCTCTGCTGTCACGATATCAAAGGCGAGCTGAGATATGTGAATGATTAGACCTCACTCAAACACTTTACTTTTCTCTTCCGGTATGGTATCTTACTTGTAATCAATACATATGGCACCTACGCGAGACATGTCCCTTCCCAGGAGTGAGCAGAGAGGAAGCGCCAGCGGCTGAAAGCGCTCCTACTTGCAAGAATAGGATACCCCTCGCTAGCCTGCGCAGAGCCAGTAATGTGCACGCCTCAACCTCGTTAGCGGTTGTTTGAGCGCGTTCGTTTTGTTTGAACGCGGAATCTGGGTGGAACCACGAAGAGTGTAATTGCCTTTTCGTCCCATTGTGGGATGGAAAGGTTTTTTTATTGTCCTGTCTTTTTCTATGGAGGAAATGTTTATGTCGGTGGAAGTAGAACTTGAGGAATCGGTCGGGTATACGCCGATTCAGCGCATGCGGCACTCCGCGGCCCACGTGATGGCGGAAGCGATCCAGGAGATCTTTCCTGATGCGCGTTTTGCCATTGGACCGGCCATTGAAGATGGTTTTTACTATGACTTTGATCTGCCGCGCGCGCTCACTCCTGATGATTTACCCGATATCGAGCAGCGCATGGCGCGCATCGTTGACGGGAAATATCCCTTTATGCGCGACCGCTGGCCGCGCGAGAAGGCGTTGGAGCACTTTCGCGCTAAGGGCCAGACCTATAAAGTTGAACTGATCGAAAACCTGCCCGACGCGGAGCTGGGCATCTACCAGCAGCACAATTTTCTTGACCTGTGCCGCGGCCCGCACGTGACCAACACGGGAGAAATCGGCCCGTTCAAGCTGATGCGCGTCGCCGGGGCTTACTGGCGCGGCGACGAGAACCGCCCCATGCTGCAGCGCCTCTATGGCACGGCATGGTTCACGCGGGAGGAACTCGACCAGTACCTGTGGCGGCTGGAAGAGGCGCAGAAGCGCGACCACCGCAAGCTGGGGCGCGAACTCAAGCTCTTTGTCTTGAGCGATGATCTGCCTGCCGGCGTGCCCATGTTCCTGCCGCGCGGCGAGACGCTGCGCTACCAGATGGAGACCTATGTCCGTGAGACACAGGAACGCTACGGCTATCAGCATGTCTGGACGGCCCACCTGGGCAAGGTGCGGCTCTATAAAACGTCCAAGCACTGGTTCACCTATCGCGAGAATATGTTCCCGGTCATGCAGGGCGAGCAGGAGACATCAGAGGACGAGGCCTACGTGCTGAAACCCATGAACTGCCCCCACCATATCACGCTTTATAAGTCGCAGATGCACAGCTACCGCGAGTTGCCTGTGCGCTACGCCGAGTTCGCCACGCTGTACCGCTATGAAAAGGCGGGAACGCTGACGGGCCTGGCGCGCGTCCGCAGCCTGACGCAGGATGATGCCCATGTTTTCCTGCGCCCCGATCAGATTCAGGAAGAGTTTGATCGCTCGTTTAACCTGACGCTCGAAGTCTTCAATACTTATGGACTGGAAGACTACTGGATCGCGCTTTCTTTGCGCGACCCGCAGAATAAAGAGCATTACGTCGGCAGCGACGAGGTCTGGGAAAAGGCCGAGAGCGCCCTGCGCGCGGCAGTCGATGCTAAAGGCGTCGAGTACAGGGCGGTCATTGGCGAAGCGGCATTCTATGGGCCAAAGGTGGACTTCATGGTGCGCGACGCCCTCGGTCGCGAGTGGCAATGCTCAACGATCCAGCTCGACTTTGTGCAGCCTGAGAACTTCGGCCTCGAGTACATCGCCGAGGATGGCCAGGCGCATCGCCCGATCATCATTCACCGCGCCGTCACCGGCTCAACGGAACGCTTCATGGCGATGATCATCGAGCATTTCGCCGGCGCCTTCCCGGTCTGGCTCTCCCCGGTACAGGTCATGATCATACCCATTGCCGACCGTCACCAGGGATATGCCAACACGGTGATGGAGACGCTCAAAGCGGCAGGTGTGCGTGTGGAAGTGGATACACGCAGCGAGCGCATGAACGCCAAAGTCCGTGATGCGCAGATGCAGAAGATCCCCTACATGCTGGTCGTCGGCGACAAAGAGGCCGCCGAAAACGCCGTGGCCGTGCGCCTGCGCACCAACGAAAATCTCGGCGCCACACCCTTGACCAGTTTCGTAGAACGTATAACGAACATCATAAAAACCAAAAGCAGAGACCTGTAAAAACCAGCATCATACACAACTACATACAGCCTATACGCGAGACACGTCCCTTCCCGGAGGCACACAGAGAGGAGCGTACAACAATGCCGGAAGACATACTATCCCAGGAATCCAACAACCATCGTAGATTGGGACGCGAGCTTGGCCTCTTCACGTTTTCGTCCGAGGTCGGTTCAGGACTGCCGCTCTGGCTCCCCAAGGGCGCTGTCCTGCGTGACACCCTGGAACGCTTCCTGCGCCGGGAACAGCTAGAGCGCGGCTACCTGCCGGTCATTACGCCGCATATCGGCAAAATCGAGCTGTACAAAACGAGTGGGCACTGGCACAAATACCGCGAGAGCATCTTCCCGCCCATGGTCGCATCTCGCGCTGACGCGGAAGAACACGATCAATGGACGCATGTCCATGATAGCTGCGCGGCTCCCGCTTTTGAACATGCTTCTGGACATGCTTCCAAAGCAGAAAATGATGGAGCGGATGATAGAGATGGCGAGGCATACATCCTTAAACCGATGAACTGCCCGCACCACATCCACATCTATAAGGCCGAGCCGCGTTCCTATCGCGACCTGCCGCTGCGCCTGGCCGAGTTTGGCACGGTCTATCGCTATGAACAGAGCGGCGAACTCAACGGCCTCTTGCGCGCGCGCGACTTCACGGTGGATGACGCGCACATCTTCGTCACGCCCGCGCAGGTCGAAGAAGAGTTTGCCAATGTTGTCAAACTGGCGCTTTTCGTCTTCCAGGCCCTCCAGCTTGACGACTTTTCAGCCCGCGTTGGCCTGCGCGATCCCGCCAGTTCCAAGTATATCGGCAGCGACGAGGCGTGGGAAAAGGCCCAGGCAGTGATTATGCGCGCCGTTGAGGAGCTTGGGATTCCCTACAGTATCGAGAAAGGGGAGGCAGGTTTCTATGGCCCGAAATTAGACTTCCTCTTCCGCGACGCTCTCGACCGCCAGTGGCAGCTCGGCACGGCCCAGGTCGACTACAATCTGCCCGCGCGCTTCGATCTCGCGTATGCCGGCGAGGATGGACAACTCCACAGGCCGGTGATGATCCATCGAGCCAACTTTGGCTCAATAGAGCGCGTAATCGCCATCTTGCTTGAGCAGCATAGCGGCGCTCTCCCTGCCTGGTTAGCGCCCATTCAGGCAAAGCTTATCCCCATCTCCGACCGGCATCTGGCTTACGCGCAGGAGGTCGCGGCACAGATCAGGGCAGCCGGGGTGCGCGGCGAGGTAGACGCGCGCGGCGAGCGCATGAACGCCAAAGTCCGTGACGCCCAGTTGCAAAAAATACCGTATATCCTGGTCGTCGGCGACAAAGAAGTTGCCGAACATGCCGTATCCGTCCGCCTGCGCACGAATGAGAATCTCGGGGCCATGTCGTTGACCAGTTTCGTAGAACGCGTCACGAATAACGTCAAAACGTACAGCCGGGATTTGTAAACGATGAGACCGGACGTCCATAGTGCGGACCGGGCGAGCACAAGACTCGCCCCTACTATGATACGAAACCGCTGTGCAAGCTCGTTCGTCCATGGTAGGGGCGAGTCTTGTGCTCGCCCTGGTAACTTGTGGTCGCCGATCCTACCTGCTAATCCAGGTACCCATACGCTGGCAGCGTCAAAAACTCAACAAACTGCTCGCTGGTAATTATCTTATCCAGCAACTGCGCGGCTTCCCCAAATTTCCTTGACGCGAACGCCTGCGCGCCAACCATTGCTTTAATCTTCTGCAGTTCTTCAGCCGCCATCTGGCGGAACAACTCGACCGTCACCTTTCTGCCGTCGGCGAGAATGCCCCTGGGATGGCGAATCCACTGCCAGATTTGTGACCGGGAAATTTCGACGGTCGCGGCATCCTCCATCAGGTTGTTGATGGGCACGCAGCCGGAACCCCTGAACCACGATTCCATATACTGCAAGCTGACGCTGATATTGGTGCGCAACCCCGCTTCGGTAATCGTGCCATCGGGCACGGCCAGCAGGTCCGCCGCCGTCACCTGCACATCTTCGCGTTTCCTGTCTATCTGGTTAGGGCCGATCATGACCCGGTCGAACTCTTCCAAAGCGACGGCAACCAGACCGGGATGGGCCACCCAGGTGCCATCGTGCCCATCCGTCGCCTCGCGCTTTTTATCCGCGCGCACGCGCGCCATCGCCTCTTCGTTGGCCTGTGCATCGTTCTTAATGGGAATCTGCGCCGCCATGCCGCCGATGGCGTGGGCATTGCGCCGGTGACAGGTCTTGATAGCAAGCAAGGAATACGAATGCATAAAGTGCGTCGTCATGGTCACCTGGGCGCGGTCGGGCAGAATAAAGCCGGGGATGTTGCGGAACTTCTTGATCGCGCTAAAGATATAGTCCCAGCGGCCGCAGTTCAAACCGGCTGAATGTTCCCGCAGTTCGTACAGTATCTCGTCCATCTCAAATGTGGCCAGGATCGTCTCGATGAGCACCGTCGCTTTGATCGTTGCGCGTGGAATGGGCAGGTAGAAGTAGGGACCGGTCCCTCTCTCCAGCAGCGACCTGACATTGTGGAAGAAGTACAGCCCAAAATCGAACAGCCCGCCGGAGACCTGTTTACCATCGATGAACACGTGCTTCTCCGGCAAATGCCAGCCGCGAGGGCGCACGAGCAGTGTAGCAGTTTTCTCTTGTAGAGCATACTGCTTGCCCTCGGGCGCGGTATAGCTGATTGAGAGGTTGACCGCGTCACGCAGGTTGATCTGTCCCTGAATGGCGCCTTCCCACGTGGGTGAAAGCGAATCTTCAAAGTCCGCCATAAAGACTTTCGCGCCGGAGTTCAGCGCGTTAATGATCATTTTTCGTTCAGCGGGACCGGTAATTTCCACGCGCCGGTCCTGCAGATCACGAGGAACGGGGGCAATCGTCCATGTCCCCCGACGAACCTGCTCAGTCTCGGGGAGGAAGTCAGGCATTTTGCCCGCGTCAATCTCTGCCTGGCGCTGCATCCTCCTCCGCAAGAGTTCCTCGCGCCTGCCTGAAAATGCGCGCTCTAATGTTGCCACAAACCCCAAAGCCTCCGGGGTCAATATTGCCCTGTTTCGTCATTGGCAATTTATTCCTTTCAGCAAGCACTGTCATGCTTCGCTGCGCTCAGCATCTCGGTGTTTCGTCCATTGTAGGGGCGATCCTTGTGATCGCCCTTCCTACTATTTTAATGAAATTGTTCCACTTCTGTCGAGCCAACGAGCGCAACCGTTGAGGACGTGCCGCCCGAGATCGCCTGAGACACCTCGTCGAAGTAGCCTGTACCCACTTCGCGCTGGTGCCTGGTGGCAGTGTACCCTTCCTTCTCCATCTCGAACTCGGCCTGCTGCAATTTGGAGTAAGCCTCCATGCCATGATCGCGGTACCCCCGTGCCAGCTCAAACATGCTGTAGTTGAGAGCGTGGAAACCTGCCAGGGTGACGAATTGGAATTTATAGCCCATCTTCGCCAGTTCTACCTGGAACGTCGCAATGGTCCCGGCATCAAGCTTTTTCTTCCAGTTAAACGAGGGAGAGCAGTTGTAGGCCAGCAGCTTTCCAGGGAAGCGTTCATGAATGGCATCGGCAAAACGCTTTGCCTCGCGCAGACCTGGCTCAGAGGTTTCGCACCAGATGAGGTCACAATATGGCGCGTAAGAAAGCCCCCTGGCAATGGCGGCGTTCAGCCCGCCATGCATTCTATAGAAGCCTTCCGGCGTTCGCTCCGCTGTGAGGAATTTGTGGTCGACCGGGTCAATATCGCTGGTGATGAGGTGCGCCCCGTTCGCATCGGTGCGCGCAACGATGAGCGTCGGAACGCCCATCACGTCTGCGGCTAAACGCGCAGAGGTCAGGTGTTTGATGGCCGCCTGCGTTGGGATCAACACTTTTCCGCCCATATGCCCACATTTTTTCTCGGAAGCCAGTTGGTCTTCAAAGTGGACACCCGCCGCTCCAGCTTCAATCATCGACTTCATCAGCTCAAAAACGTTTAAGGGACCACCAAAGCCAGCTTCGGCGTCGGCCAGGATAGGCGCAAACCAGTACGTGTCGCCGCGACCCTCCGCGGTCTGAATCTGGTCGGCGCGCTGCAGCGCCTGGTTAATGCGCCGTACCACGTTGGGCACGCTGTTGGCAGGGTAGAGGCTTTGATCAGGATACATCTGTCCGCTCAGATTGGCGTCGGCAGCCACCTGCCAACCGCTCAGATAGATGGCTTTTAAGCCTGCTTTTACTTGCTGTACAGCCTGATTACCGGTCAGAGCGCCAAGAGCGGCAACATAGGATTCGCTTTGCAACAGATTCCACAACCGCTCGGCTCCCAGCCGCGCCAGCGTGTATTCAACCTGGACAGAGCCTTGCAAACGGACAACATCCTCAGCCATATACGGACGGGTTATCCCTTTCCAGCGGAGATTGCCTCTCCAACTGGAGGTCATCTCTGCCGCGAGGCGTGCCTTACTATTCACTAAATGTTTGCCATGACCATTATGATGATGATTACTGTTCCCATTCCCATTGCTACCATTATGCACGTAGCTATATCCAGTTAACGTATGTTGATCGCTCATCCTGATGTTCCTTCCTCCTTATAACCATTTCTCATAACGTTTAAAAAGGGATTTGCTCCCTCCCCAGAACTGACCGTTTCCCTTAGACACATTTGCACAGGGGGTAGGGACCCAATTTATTGCGTCCAGGGGATAGCTCGACGCCCAAAATCCTCATTTGTTACACAAAGCGTAACATTTAAACACAAAGAAGGTCTAGGATATAGCTTTCAAGCTTGTTTGGAGTTGTATAAGTAATTGGTTATGTAATAAGGGATTACGATAATTTTTTTGCTAACTGTTTGGGACGATCTTCCGGCTAACATCCGCCATATAGCGTATTGCATCCTGATGGGTGTTGATGTTCAAATAATTCGCAGTAAGTTGCTCTTTCTCCGTTGGAGAAGCTGTGTGCATATCTCTTAAGAAAGCCACGTGCAAAAACCCCTGGATGGAGGGGTTCGGGATGTTTTCAATCAATTGCCTCGCTGCAATACGTTCTTCCACCTCGTCCCCACACGGAATCCCGGAACGGGCAGGTTCCGGCAAAGTAAGTGGGGCATCTGTCCTCGGTGTGGCGAGTGAGAAGAGGTGATTTAACGAATGCGCTTGCTTATCGCGCCCGGTCAGGGGCAGCAAGCCAAAAATATGCTCAACAGTGGCAAGGACCGATGTGTGATCATACACGCTATGGTCAATGATTCCCCCTGGAATCAGGGGCGATACAACAATGGCGGGAACCCGCACTCCCAGTTGTGTAAAATCAAAAGAAAAGTGGCTATTTTCTGGATCGGTCGGCGTATCTCCAGGAGCGACGGTTTGTGGCGGAGGCACATGATCATAAAATCCCCCGTGCTCATCATAGGTGATGATGAGCACGCTGCTTTCCCAGTGGGGCGAGGTTCGGATCGTCTCGTAAATCGTCTTGAGAAGCGCCTCGCCTCGTGTGATGTCGTCTTTTGGATGTTGCGAATTGCCGCACACGAAGTCCAACGTCGTGTGATAGTCCGGCTCGATAAAGGTATAGGACGTGGCATAGCCAGGATCATGCACATCTCTGCTGAAGTCCTCAAAGTCTCTGAAGCGTCCTTCGGCGGCGCGGACAGTCATGCCGCTTATAGCCAGCGCCTGTGGAAATGGATCTCCATGATAGATAGTCCAATTCAAGCCTTCATCGTCGAGCCGATCAAAGATGGTTCCATTGTCAAATTTATAGCCGTTGAAGAGGATGGAACTGGCTACATTTGCCGTGGATGGACTGTGGTCCAGGCCCCCTGACGTTGCAGCGTGAATAAAGAAGCGGTTTGGCCATGTCGGGCCGGGCATGGAGGAAAACCAGTGATCGCACACGGCAAATTCCCGCGCGAGGGCAGTGAGCACGGGAAGTTGATCCGGAGCATAACATTTCATGATCTCGCACGGATTGGCCCGATCGACATTGGCATAGTTCGCGACGAAGCCGCTATTGTCGATGTAGGGATAATTGCCCTGGACACCACAGAGTTGTTCCTTGACATCGTTAAACTCGTGGCCGGGATCGTGGGATATCACCCACTCGGCAGGAGAAGAAACACCCACTTTTTTCCCATCCAGGTCGAGATTCCAACCATTTGCGGGGTTCAGCCCCTCGATGGTAGTTGGCTGCCCGGTGACAGCATCGGCGCCCTGGAGATTGGAAAATCCGAGCAAATGGTCAAAAGACCTGTTTTCCAACATGACCACAAAAACGTGTTTGATGCGATCGGGTTTCTCTTTGTTGCGCGCAACGAGCCTGCAGGTTAACCACATCAGTTGCGCGCCGAGCAGCCAGAAAACATTGACCAGGTTGGCAAAAAGGAGGCAAGCATATTTGGCAACAGTATAGAAAGCCTGGCTGACCCAATTACCGCTCTGTTTGACGCCGTCGTCAGCCCATGTTGTACAGCGAGTGGTAATCCCGATCAACCAGCGGCTTCTAGTGCGATCAGCCTGTAACTTACGATACCCACAGAGTGACATCCTTTTACCTCTTTTCTCTACTTATCGTCCTGGTCGCTCCCCGGCTTTTAGATTGTTGAACAGATGACATCATAATATCACGGAGGAACAGCATCTTGTACGTGTTAACCTTATTCCATATTAACGCCAGGGTAACAAAAGAACAAGGTCTCCTCAAGGGAAGCCTTGTTCTCAGGTGAGCTGACGGTAATGCTTATTTGCCGCCTTCAGTGATCTCAGTTGGAAAGCGCTATGAAACCAAAAAGCCCATGCTGCTCATCGCCGATGCCAGCAGTAAAGAAGAGCTGGTTGGTTTGACCGGCGAGTGCTCCATTACCGAAGTCCAGGCCCCACAGATCATCAATTATGATAGCTGTGCCACTTCCCTTTTTAAGTGGACCAAGGGAAGCACCCGTATTCGGATCAAAAGCATTGATGTGACCGTTGCCGAAATTACCGACGAGCAGGTCGTTGCTGAACTGCCCAAAATTGGAAGGAGCGAGCGCCATGCCCCAGGGCGAGTTAAGCGGACCCCGCGTAACGAGGCGCTTTATGAAATTCCCATCGGTGTCGAAGACATCGAGGAAGCCATGCCCGGCCCCTGATACATCATCATGTTTTGCGGCATCTTGCTTGGCATAGGTGACATAGAGTTTGCCACCAAGGTTTGTGATGTTGAACGGCGCGTAACCAAGCGGTATGCCTGGATCCTTGAAGGAACCTGAGAGAGTGGCCGGAGCAAACTGTTCATCGTAAACGTCGATGTTCCCAGAATTGAAATTTGCCGCGTAAATAAATTCGCCGGAGCTGTTGCTTCCAATGGCAAGCCCTTTGTAAACAGCGCCAGAAGCTGAGTTATCCACTGCAATAACAGCATGAGTTAAGTCAACGTTGGGATTCCAGCCTGATATTGTGCCGTCTTCGGTATCAAACATGAAGACGCTTGGACCAGATGCACCATTTGCCGAGACGACAAAACCATCTGTATCTGTGCTGGTGTTGGGATTGAAAACGATACCTGTAGGGGCGGCTGAAGTTCCACCTGCAGGAGGCGGAACTGCGACCACCAGAGGTGAGCCAATTGGGAATTTTCTACCTTGCCCATTATAGAGCGTTGAAACGCCTGTGCCATTGTCTGCAATCCAGACGGGCGAAGTGGAGCTAAATGCTATGCCCCAGGGATTGACCAGGTTCGGGTCGGTATTTTTAGCGACGCCGTGGAGGTCTGAAACCAGATTTGTCTGCTGGTAGACACTAACGCTGGTGTTGGGATGGGCACTAGCGGCGATTGGCACAGCCAGCAGCAGAAGAACGATGATTGTGATGAACAGGACTACAAATCGTGATCGCGTGGGTAATTGACGCACATGCATAGTTGAGCCTCCTTTGGTTGTGAGAGATTTTCAGGACTTGCCTGTTCTACTGCTCCATAACTACCCATAACTGGGAAGATGTTGGAGTAGATGTCTGCATCTAAGGCAGGACGGCGTTCCCCCGGCCGTCAACAAGCAATAAAGAGGAGATGCTACACCCCTGGTGAGCATAACCCATATATATATACGTAGAAGGTTACAGTATGCCAGGTGTAGTCGAAGCAACTATACATATAAATTGCGAATGAGTTAAGATTTGATTTCAGAAAGATAAATCTAGAGGCGCCTGTCCGGCTCTTCTGCATATCTCCCTCTACGCCCCGTGGCACTTCTTATACTTCTTCCCGCTGCCGCAGGGACATGGATCATTGCGCCCAATCCTGCCTGGGGCAATGGTTCGCGCAGCTTGCGCGGCGGCAGGCGCGCGCCCATTCTGGCCGCGCTGAGCAGCAGAAGCGCCACTCCTGCGTCCCGCGTTTGGCCGGTCATCCACCGTATCGCTCTTGGCCTGGCCTATCGTCCTGGCGAGTTCATCGGCATTGGTGCGCACTTTACGCGGGGCCTTGCGCTGGGGCGCCGGTTGCTGAACGCGAATGGTGAATTCACCGCGCACGAACTTAAGCAGTTCGTTGACGATATGATACTGTATGGCCGCCTTCAGTTCGTCAAACATACGGAAGGCTTCGTTCTTGAACTCGACCAGTGGATCGCGCTGCCCAATTGAACGGAAGTGGATGCTGGCGCGCATCACATCCAGCGCGTCAATATGGTCCATCCACAGGCGGTCAACGATCTGCAACGTGAACGAACGCTCGAAATCGCGGATTGTCGGGACACCCATGCCTGGATTCTGTTCCGCCAATTCATCCAGCTTGCTGCCGCGCTCTTCATAATGATTTATGGTCAGATCAAGCAGTTTGCGCCTGAGTTCTTCGCGGCGAATAGCGTGGTAATTTTCCGGCAGGACATCTTCAGGCACCTGCACCCACGTCTCAAGCAGCGTCAGGAGTCTCTCTAATTGCTCCTCTTCGGTAATCATATTGCCGGGAATACAGGCATCGACCAGTTTGTTCACTTCGGCACGGATCATTCCCAGCACGCGCTCATGCATATCGGCGCGCTCAAGCACAGCCCTGCGATCAGCATAGATGACTTCACGCTGCTTGGCGATGACGTCGTCATAATCGACCACGTTTTTACGAATATCGAAGTTGTATCCCTCTACCTTTGTCTGAGCCTGCTCGATGAATTTCGAGACCATGCCACTCTCAAGCGGCGTGTCCTCTTCAAAACCGACCATTTCCATGACTTTCGCCACGCGGTCGGCGGCAAAGCGGCGCATCAACTCATCATCCAGGGCCAGGAAGAAGCGCGATTGACCGGGGTCGCCCTGGCGTCCGGCGCGACCGCGCAACTGGTTATCGATACGGCGCGATTCGTGCCGCTCGGTGCCGATGATGTGCAGGCCTCCCAATGCTACAACACGATTGTGATCTGCCTCGCATTCACGCACCTTCTGCTGCAGCAGTTCATCCTTTTCTTCGCCGGTCATGTTTTCTATGTGCTGCTGGATAGCCTCTTCTTTTTCGGCCTGCTCATCTTCAGTCCGCGAAGGTATGTCGCGAATATAACTGACCTGCTCCGCGTGTTTGCGCAGGATACTGTCGAAGTAGCCCTCCGGGTTGCCGCCGAGCACGATGTCGGTGCCACGACCCGCCATGTTGGTGGCAATAGTCACGGCCGCGCTTCGCCCAGCCTGCGCCACGATCTGTGCCTCGCGCGCGTGGTGTTTGGCATTCAGCACGTGATGGGGAATACCCTGTTTATCCAATTTTTCGGAAAGGTACTCCGAGTTCTCAACCGAGGTAGTGCCCACGAGGACCGGCACACCTACTTCGTTCAGCGCCTTGATCTCTTCCACGGCTGCATTGAATTTTGCCTCGGTTGTGCGGTAGATAAGGTCGGGCAGGTCCTGGCGAATCATTGGCTTATTTGGCGGGATCACCATTACTTCCAGTTTGTAGATTTTGTACAGTTCCTCCGCCTCCGTCAAGGCCGTACCGGTCATACCGGCCAGTTTCTTGTACAGGCGGAAGAAATTCTGGTAGGTGATGGTGGCGAGAGTGTGATTCTCACGCTGCACCTTAACTCCCTCTTTGGCCTCGATCGCCTGGTGCAGACCCTCGCTATAGCGCCGCCCCGGCATCTGGCGACCGGTGAACTCGTCAACAATCATCACCTCGTCATCTTTGACGATGTAATCTTTGTCACGCTTGAAGATGATCTCGGCCTTAATGGCATTCTCCATATAGCGCGCCAGGTCCAGGTTGTTCTCGTCATAGATATTTTTCACACCCGCCAGATGCTCAAGTTTATCGATACCCGCCTCGGTCAGAATTACCGTGCGCGTCTTCTCCTCAATCGTATAGTCGGCTTCGTGCTTCAGCCTCGGCGCCCAGCGAGCGAACTGGACATACATATCGGTCGATTCCTGACCCTGGCCCGAGATGATCAACGGTGTGCGCGCCTCGTCAATCAGGATGTTGTCGACTTCGTCGACGATGGCATAATTCAGTTCGCGCATCACCGACTGATCCAGCGAGCTCACCATATTGTCGCGCAGGTAGTCGAAACCGAACTCGCTATTCGTGCCATAGGTGATGTCGGCATTGTAAGCGGCACGCCGTTCAGGCGTTTGCGGCTCGACGGCGTTCACTAAGACACCCACGGTCAATCCCAGAAATCTATAGATTTGCCCCATCCACTCGGCGTCACGTCCCGCCAGGTAATCGTTGACGGTCACGACGTGCACCCCTTTACCGGTCAACCCATTCAGGTAGACGGGAAGGGTGGCCACCAGTGTTTTACCTTCACCGGTCTTCATCTCGGCAATCTTGCCCTGGTGCAGTACAACGCCGCCGATAAGCTGCACGTCATAGTGTCGCATCTTGATCCTGCGCCAGCCCACCTCGCGCACGACAGCGAATGCCTCGGGCAGCAGATCCTCGAGCGTTTTCCCCGCCTTGTAGCGTTTGACCAGCTCCGGTATCAGCGCATCCATCGCCTCGGCCTTGAGCGCTACAATTTCTGCTTGCAACTTTGCCAGTATCTTGCCAAGCAGTTGCTCCAACCGCTGATCAGCCCCCTCTTCTTTATCGGGCGCATTGCGCCGCGCCTCTTCAAACGCGGGCCAGGCAGAGTTAAATGCCTCTTCCAGCTCATCACTCTCAATATCCTTGAGATCAGGTTCGATCTCCCCGAGCAGCGCCAGCGTGGCCTTTTGCGGATCTTTGCCCTCATCCGGCCATTCCTGCCGCTCCTCGGCCAGGTCCATTGCCGCGTTCACCCGCAGGGGGATCAGCGCTGGAAAGAGACGTTCATAGGCCGTTTCAAAGCATTCTGAGAGGGTATCTTGCAGGTTATCGCGCAGATAGCGCTCGGCGTCACGCCGCCTTTCGAGCGCCTGGCGATACTCCGTGACCGCGGCGCGCAGCAGTTCATCGGTACATTTTTGGGCATACGTGTCTACCGTCTTGAGCGTCTCGCGAAAGAGCCTGACCAGTTCATCTTCGAGCACCGTGCCGCCCTTGAGATACAGAAAGAGTTGCGCGCGAAATTCTGCCGTCTTGGCCGCAAGTTCTTCATCGCTCAGAGCCTTTATAGCAGGCTCGAGCGCAATAATTTTATCTATAACAGGCTGTATGGCCTTCAAGTCCCTTTTATTGGGGTCGCCCATGATTTTCCCAAGTAATTGCATATTGGTCTGATCTCCTGGTAAGAATGAGTTTAGTTGGAAGTTTGCCTACTGGTTGTTTTGCAAATAGTTCCGTTCATTATACCATACGAAGTGGTTTTTAGGGGGTTGTAATTGACTCATAGGAAACCTGTCGGTCTCCTCCTCTTGCCAGGAATCATTCTTTTCCCTTTTTCCTCTGGCCGCGCAGGTGTTGTGAAATGTTCGTGACCACGATGTCGCGGCGGGCCTGCAAGGCGGTCTTCAACTGAAACGCCGTCTGGTTATGCAGGAGATACTCCCACCAGTGGGCCACTACAAATTCGGGAAGGATCACCGTCAGCATATCCTCCGGATACATCGATTGCACCGTGTCGATGTATGCTAAAAGCGGGCGCATGAGGGATCGGTATGGCGACTCGATCACCACAAGGTAGGTCTCCTCCTCGTGGGCGAGACGCTTTTGCAAGCGCTCCCACTTCGACTGCACTGCCTCCACTTCCTGCTCATCCATGGCTATATGAGCAGCCGTCACGTGGGCAGAGATCGAGCGGGCATAGGCGAGACTCTGGAGCGAAACACGATCCAGCTCGGCGATCGGCACGATAATGCGGTGGCGGACATCCTTTGGGCGTAGGGGAAGCAGGCTGTCCTGTGACGGAAGCGTCAGGTTGGTCAGCACAATCGAGGGCTGGAAGAACAACCTGATCTTCAAATGCAGCATACTGGGGTTTTGCAGCAGGCGTTTGAAGAAGGAGCCTTCGGGGTACTCCGGCAGCACGACCGTCAGCGTCTCGTCAGGGTATTGCTGTTGCATCGCATCGATGTAGCGAAGCAGACTGCGCGCGAGGGAGCGGCGCTCCGGCTCGACGATCTCGAGGGGCACGCGTTCGTTTTCAGAGAGGGTGATTTGCCACTCTTCCCAGGCGGCGTGCAGGGCTTCAGTCTTCTGCCGGTCAAGGGCCACATGCACCGCGGTCACCTCAGAGATGATCGAGCGGGCGTAGGCCAGGCTACGTTTCGTCGCGGGGTCCAGGCGCTCCACCGGGACGATGAAACGGTGGTGAATGTCTTTCGGGCGAATAGGAATCTCAGTGGTACGCTCGCGCTCGACACGCTGGTAGTGCCGGTGGATTCCGAGGAACATCAGCACCAGCAACGGAATGAGGATGACGACGATCCAGGCTCCTGACAGGAATTTCGTCGTAGCGATCACCAGCGCCACCAGCAGCGTGGTGACTGCGCCCAACCCGTTGATCGCCAGGCTGCGCTTCCACCTCTTCTGCTCCCCGCGCAGGCGCCACCAGTGACGCACCATCCCGCTCTGTGAAAGCGTAAACGACATAAAGACGCCGACAGCGTACAGGTTAATGAGGTTGGTGGTATCACCCTTGAAGACGACGAGCAGCAGGCTGGCAAGTACCGCCAGGAATACGATGCCGATCGAGAACGCCAGCCGGTCGCCGCGGAAGGCGAACTGGTGCGGCAGGAAGTTATCGCGCGCCAGCAGAGAAGCCAGGCGAGGGAAGTCGGCATAGCTGGTGTTGGCCGCCAGCGTCAGGATGAAGAGTGTGGCGAGCTGGAACACAGGATACATGAAGAACAGCGGTCCCGTAAACACTTGCTGCGCGATCTGCCCGATCACGGTCGGGTTGCCAGATGGAACAGCCTCGATGTGATAGGACATCGCCAACACGGTCGTGCCAATGAAGAGCGTCCCCAGGATCACAACCATCCAGGTCAGGGTGGTGGCGGCATTGCGCGCCTCGGGTTTCTTAAAGGCGGGGATGCCATTGGAAATGGCCTCGGTTCCCGTGATCGCCGCGCATCCAGCGGCAAACGATCGCAGGATAAGGAAGACCGAGAGCGATTCGGTGGCAGCCACGTAGTGGAAGTGGCCGATGACGGGGTTTTGCTGGAAGACAAAGGACTTGAAGAAGCCGACAATGATGAGCAGGAGGGCGCTGCCGATGAATATGTAGGTGGGGACGGCAAAGATAGAGCCTGATTCACGCAAGCCGCGCAGGTTCACCATCATAATCAGCAGAACCAACGCCACATCTATGCTCACAATGACCGGCGTTGGGGAGAGGAT
>WNGK01010626.1_pt1 | contig 17016 bp, 17 predicted proteins | sample 5400601 | NCBI WGS metagenome assembly WNGK01 (sample SAMN13153376, study PRJNA577476) | soil metagenome | isolation source: 60 cm soil or saprolite under Garry oak tree replicate 1 | place: USA:California | collected 2016-06-15
CCAACCGAGATCTGGAATTTGTCATTGCCTACCGTGCCCAGAATATAGCTCTGCATGAGATCGCCGCCGCCTTTGCCCGTCCATTGCCCATATAAAACCCCGATTTCTCCACCGTAATAAACCCGATCCACAGGCGACATCACGATCCCGGGCGAATCCTTGCCATCCGCTCCAAAATTCCCAGATGGCGAGTCAGAAGCAGCGCGTCCTTTCCTTGCTGGCACAGGTCCAAAAGCATTCGGGGTCAAATACGCAACCGGAAACAGGTCGAGCGGCTCCAAGCCAATGTCGGCCAATGCGTTCTCACTTACGAGTCGCCCACCGTCCGACCACGCTTGCACCCGACCTTTATGAAATAGAAGGGAACTATCCTTCGCATTAAGAATTTCCGGTTCATAAAGGCTCAACGCAAAAGCGGGATCGTTTTGTGTTGCTCTCCGCCAGTTCGCTTGCTGCGCTGCGACGGGTGAGCAAACAGCAGCTAAACCCACGGCCACGAAAAGCGCGCGCCCCATGATGCGAGAATTCACAACCAAATTGCCATAAGCGCCAGTAAAATTTTACGGGAGTTGGGCGAGGTCTGATTTGTTACAAGGTTTCATAGTTACAAAGGTTCGATGGGCCTTCTTTGTGTAACCGTCGTAACTTTTTTAACGATTTAACGACTCGCTAAAATACTCGATCGTCTTTTTGATTCCCTCTTCGAATTCCACACACGGCTCCCAACCAAGCACTTCTTTGGCGCGAGAGATATCCGGTTGGCGCACCTTTGGGTCGTCTACGGGCAATGGTTTGTATCCGATTGCCGACTTTGTTCCTGTGATGCGAATAATTTCGTCGGCGAACTGTTTGATTGTCATCTCGCGCGGATTACCCAGGTTGACCGGCTCGTGAAAATTGCTCATGGCCAGTTTGAAAATGCCATCGATCAAATCGGACACGTAACAAAACGAGCGCGTCTGCGAGCCATCGCCAAAAACGGTCAGCGGCTGACCATTCAAGGCCTGTCCGATAAACGCCGGGACCACGCGACCATCGCGCAACCGCATTCGCGGCCCGTATGTGTTAAAGATGCGCACGATTTTGGTGTCCACTCTGTGATAGCGGTGATACGCCATCGTGATCGCTTCAGCGAACCGTTTCGCTTCATCGTAAACACCGCGCGGCCCAATCGGGTTGACGTTGCCCCAGTAATCTTCCTTTTGTGGATGCTCCAGAGGATCGCCGTACACCTCAGATGTTGACGCGAGAATGAACGAGGCCCTTTTGTCCTTGGCCAGGCCGAGTGTGTTGTGCGTGCCGAGCGCGCCCACTTTGAGCGTGGGAATCGGGAGTTCCAGATAATCAATCGGGCTGGCCGGCGACGCGAAGTGAAAAACGTAATCGATCTTTTCTTCCGGCAGAAAAATGAAATTGGAAACGTTGTGTTTGATGAACCGGAAATTTTTGTTCCCGGCGAGATGTCCAATGTTCGCCGTGTTACCGGTGATCAAATTATCAATGGCAATGACGCGATGACCCTCCGTCAAAAGTCGGTCCACCAAATGCGAGCCGAGGAAACCCGCACCGCCAGTAACGACGGAAACGGGATGGGTGTTTTTGGCGGCCATTACGCAGTTTTATCTAATGGTTACCGCGCAAGTTTACCAGCAGGAAGTCAGGGGATGGCCAAATCGCGTCGTACCAGACCGGGGCCCGGCATTCTCAGTTGGGCGTTGAAAGTTAAACGTTGAGCGTTGAACGTTGCAGCCCATGCGCATTCTCTCCGGCATCCAGCCCAGCGGCGTTCTGCACATCGGCAATTACTTTGGCATGATGCGGCCAGCCATCGCGCTCCAAGCTGAGGGCGAAGCGCTTTATTTCATTGCCGATTATCATGCGCTTACCAGTGTGCGCGACCCGGAGGCTTTGCGCACGAACAGCCGGCGCGTGGCGCTCGATTTTCTCGCGTGCGGACTTGATCCAGAGCGGGCAACGCTTTTTCGACATTCAGATGTACCGCAGGTCACGGAGCTGGCGTGGATTTTATCGACGGTCGCGCCAATGGGTCTGTTGGAGCGCGCCCACTCTTACAAAGACAAACTCGCCCGCGGCGTGGCCGCTACAGTTGGACTATTCAACTACCCGGTACTCATGGCGGCGGACATTTTGATTTATGACAGCGACGTCGTGCCGGTCGGCAAAGACCAAAAACAGCACATCGAGATGACCCGCGATCTCGCTGTGAAGATCAACGAAACCTTCGGACAGATTTTTAGGTTGCCTGAAGCGCGTATCCAGCCCGCGACAGAGACGGTGCCGGGTATCGATGGCCAGAAGATGAGCAAAAGCTACGGCAACAACATCGACATTTTCAGCGACGAAAAAGAAACGCGGAAACGCGTGATGAGCATCGTGACCGACTCAACCCCCGTCGAAGCGCCGAAAGATCCGGAAAGATCGACCATCGTTCAGCTCTACTCCCTCTTCGCTTCGAAAGATGAACTCGCGAATATGAAGGAGCAGTTCAAAAAAGGCGGCACCGGTTACGGCGATTTCAAAAAAGAACTCTTCGAGAAGCTTTGGGGATATTTCGCGACGATGCGCCAGCGCCGCGAAGAAATTCTGCGCGACAAATCGTACATTGACGATGTCCTCACCAAAGGCGCCAAACGCGCGAATGAAATTGCCGATCAGGTCATGCACCGCGTGCGCAAAGCAGTCGGTTTGCGCTGAACGATTACAGAATTCGGGTTCAAGGCAATTCAGCGAATGCGACGGTCATAGACCGCCGCTACACTTAGTTGATGGCTACTCTCCGATTCCACATCGCTCCGAATGCCAAGATCGACAAGGTAATCGGCGAGTACGGCGACGCGATTAAGATCAAAGTGCGCGGCCCTGCGGCGAAAGGAAAAGCGAATGCCGCTCTGCGTTGTTTTCTGGCCGAAGAATTGAAAATCGCAAAAAACGCGATCGTGGTGAACCATGGCCACAAATCGCGCGGCAAAGTGATTCGCATCGAAGGCCTGAGCGCAGCAGATGTGCGCCGGCGTTTGCTCGGCACAACCTGAAAGGAATCGGACGGCTACTCGGTGATTACTTTATCCGCCCACTCTATCAGTGAGACAAAAATCTTCGGATTGCCAAACCTTGCGGCGTATTCGGCCAAATCTGCCTCGGTGACGCCTCTTGCGCGAGAGCACGCGCCACATGCGTAGATTGGTATCTTCTTCGTCACAATTTTATTCAAAACTTCTGATAATGGCGGCCAGCCAACGGGAACGACTGCATTAGCGACTGATTTTCGCATCAGAGAGACCCCTTCGCCGAGAAGAAAGATTTGGACTTCGTGACCGGCTTCAGAAAGCGCGTCGCCGTGAAGAAATGGAAATGCGGCTTTGGTCGGGTCGTCCGAACCCCAGGCACTCTTCATTAGAATTTTTAGTTTCGTCGTGCTGGTTCCGACAGTAGAAGGCGCTGCGGCTGCGACAAGCGGAACCGCTGCAAGATGCTTCAGGAATGAGCGCCGTATCACGCGATCCCATGTAAGCGGAAACGGACCGGACCACGCAATCCATTTCGGACAATCTCAGCGACTCCTGGTTTGGCGCGCCGGTTTAGTTTGCTCCGGCGGCTTTGGCTGAGCGGTTGCAGCTGTATCGCGATAAAACAAGACGCCGTGCGCTCGCAAATTGGTGATCAGCGCGTGCAGATCAGCCGCTAATGCTGGATCGTTCAGGAGCGTCGCCACCAAACCTTTGCCTTGCGTAGCACTGCGCAGGACCTTGCGTGTGTCAGCGATTGCGCTCTGCAAGTTGTCCGCTGCTGTTTTTGCCGAAGCCATCGTTGAATCCGCCTGATCGTCCAATTTCTTTGAGGACTCCGCCAGCGCACTGGTAGCCTGGTTTAAATGTTCCATGCTCGACTTCAGATTCTCCATGTTTGCAGAAGAGAGCGTGTCTTGATTCAATCGGTCCATAGTCGTGTCGATCTTTTGCACGGTCCCGCGGAGATCGTTCACGAGCGCGCCGCCTTCACGCGTGAGGTCGTTAACACCGCTCTCGCGCGCGCCGCTGATGTGGGCGTTAGGCGCCAGAAAAGCCTTCGGCTGCCCATGTGGCATCACCACGTTTACGAAGCGATCGCCGAGCAAACCGGAACTTCCGACGGTGAACTTGCTTCCTTCAGGAAGCTTAATGTAATCATAAATCTTTAGCGGTACATCCACACCCTGGCCCTCGCGAACCATTCGTGGACCACCAGAGACTTTTCCGATTTTGGCGCCCGCGAGCAAAACATCGGAACCTTTTAACAGGCCACTCGCGTCAGTGAAGCGAACGGTGAGAGGGTAATACGTTTTGAGCCCTTCTCCCAGTCGCCCGAATTGCACGACCAGCGCGCCTAACATCGCCAACCCGACGAAAACAAACGCGCCAACTTTAAATTCCAAACCTCGCTCGTGCCGATTCATTGAACGTTAATTGTCGGTCTTACTATTGATTTTCGCAAGATAGGAGCGGTTCACCCGCCTTCGCTTGGCTACGTCGTGACAGGCCCGAACTGCCCCGTCGTCGCATACGTGAATATACGGAGCTGCGGGCGATTGAGGTCAACTCGCGAAAGCTTTCGGAGTCAATCGCCCCTACCGTCGGAGCGTCCGAGCAGGAAATCCTGCAAAATCGGATCGGCCGCCTGCTGAAGTTGAATGGGCGTGCCATGGAAATAAATCCGGCCTTCGTGCAAGTAGGAAATGTGATTGGCGACGTCGAATGCGCTTTTCATGTCGTGCGTAACCACTACGCTTGTCACTCCCAGCCGCTGCTGCAATCGGCGAATCAGGCGATTGATACTGTCCGCGACCACGGGATCGAGGCCCGATGTCGGCTCATCGTACAATACACACGAGGGCCGACGAATGATGGAGCGCGCAAGGCCAACGCGTTTCTTCATTCCACCGCTCAAACTCTCCGGCATCTTGTCCTCCTCGCCCTCCATTTCCATCACCTCGAGCATCTCCTTGACTTTTGAGTGCAGAACCTCTGGATCGCGCTCGCCAGCCTCGCGCAGAGGGAAAGCGATGTTTTCCTCCACGGTCATCGAATCAAAAAGCGCGCCGCCTTGAAAGAGAATGCCAACCTTTTTGCGGATTGTCCCGAGTTGACGCTCGTTCATTCCAATGATGTTTTGACCATCGATCCAAATTTCTCCCACGTCCGGCGCCATCAATCCCACGAGATGTTTAAGCAAAACGCTTTTGCCGCCGCCGCTTCGCCCAATAATCGCGAGTGTCTCACCAGTTGCGACTTCAAGATCAACGCCGCGCAAAATTTCCTGCTGCCCAATCTTTTTGGCCAACGATCGGACTGCGATCATTGGGGAAGAATGGCCCGAAACCACACGAGGCTGACCGGACGGTTTTGGAGACGGCGGTGCTTCGATCATCGCAAGGCTCAAACTCTTACCTCTCAACCCTCAACTCTCAACTGCCGCACAGCGTTACTGGTATCCCGCCGGATAAATGATGTTGAGCAGCATCGTGAGGAAAAAATTGCAAATTAGAACTGCAAGCGACGAATTCACTACCGCTTCAGTCGTCGCGCGGCCGACACCGACGGCGCCTTCGCGCGCGCTCAATCCTTTTTGGCAACTGATGAATACAATCAGAATCCCGAAACAAAATGCTTTCGACAGGCCCATGATAATGTCGCGATTACGCGTCCAGCGCACCATGTTCGCCATGTAATACGTGCCGTTGATCTCGAGCAAAAAAATCGCGATGAAATAGCCGGCAGCGACGCCGACGGCGATACATTCGGCTACCAACAGCGGCATCGACACCATCATGGCAAGCGCGCGCGGCACGACCAGATAATCGGTCGGATAGACTGCGAGCGCTCGTAACGCGTCGATCTGCTCGGTCACTTTCATTGTACCGATTTCCGCCGACATTGCTGCGCCGACGCGACCTGCCACCATCAACGCCGTGAGGACGGGGCCAAGCTCGCGACAGATCGAGACCGATACCACTGCACCGGTGGCCGATCCCATTCCGATCTTGTTAAATTGAAAGAAAGTTTGGGCCGCGAACACCGCGCCGGTAAACCCACCCGTGATCACGACAACAAGTTGTGAGAGCAACCCAATCTCGACGACTTGGTTGAGAAATAATTTCCAGCGGAGCTTGTGCGTAAAAATACAACGAAACGTGTCGGCTGCGAGCAGGACAACCTCCCCTAAATACTGAAAGAACGAGAGCAGCGGCGTGCCCAGAGCGTTGAAGAATCGAACCATTATCAAGCGAGGTGATCAGTGACTAGCGATCGGGGGAACGGTAAATGACGGAGCACGAATGTCATTCTTTCTCTTTGCCGGATTTCCAAATTCGAATTTCGAATTTGGCATGTGCGCAGGTTACAATTGCGCCTGACGCAAAGCTGCATAAAAGAATGTCCATTGAAGGAATGAGACGCGCCGTTCACTTTCTGTTCGCTGGGAATCTTCTGCTTGGCGCCATATTTCTCGGTAGCTGCCAGACCATGCCGCAGGGGATCCATCAGGCAAGGATCGAGATGGCGCAGCATATCGCCGCCGAACCGACGGGAGATTATTTCATTGGTCGGCGTTACTACAAAGCCGACTTCAAATTCTGGGGCTACGTTCGGCGCCCGGGCGAACCGTGGAGCACCGCGCAGTTAGTGATGTTAAATGAAAAAGAGAAACTGGCGCCCGATCGCGAACGCCTCGAATTCGGCAGCGACAACAATTGCGAATACAAACTCTACGGCCATTTCAGCGGCGACAAAGTCTATGAGCCGGCCAGCAACAGCATTTATCCGGAGTTCGTTTTGAAGGGCTACGAATTAATTTCGACCAATCCGCCGCCGATTTTCCAAAGTCAGATCCGGGGGAGACCAAGCCCGACGGAACTGCGCTATACGGTCGAAAAACCGGAGTAACATTTGCTGTTGTCATTCCGAGCGAAGTCGAGGAATCTCTGACTGTTATTTCCGAGACACGACACCATAAGAACGACAATCACCCGCGAGTTGCAGACTCCGCGGATGGTAACGAACGCGGCCGGCACGCGGCAGCAAAAGACGTTCTCGTGGAGGAATTCCTGCGTTATTTTGCGAACGAGCGAAACGCTTCGCCGCGCACACTCAAGGCGTATCGCCAGGCGCTGACTGCTTTCGGCACGGAGACCAAAACGCCGTGGAAAAAATGCACGTCCGACCATTTCCGCGATTATCTCTTTGCCCTTATGAAGCACGGGCAAGCGCGTTCGTACGTGCGACTGCAATTCTCAGCGTTGCGCACTTTTTATCAGTTTCTCGCAGCTCGAAAACGGCTGCGGGGCAATCCCGTGCGAGAAGTGCAATTGCCAAAACTTGAGAAAAAGTTGCCGCTGGTTCTCACACGCCAGCAGGTTGAAGAACTTCTTGCGGCCCCAACGCGTCAGATGAAAAATCACGCCGCACCTGTTTGGATGCCTCTGCGTGATGTCGCGATCATGGAGTTATTTTACAGTAGCGGTTTGCGGCTGAGCGAGCTGGCCGAACTCGATGTAGCCGACGTCGATCTTTACACAGAGTCTGTGCGCGTTTTTGGCAAAGGCCGGAAGGAGCGCGTCTGCCCAGTCGGATTGCCCGCGCTGGAAGCCATCTCCCGCTATCGCGCTGCGGCCAACGTGCACACGGGCCCGCTCTTCATAAACAAGGCGCGAAAGCGGATATCTGCGCGCTCGATCTGGCTCGTATTAAAACGCTACGTGCGCCACACATCAATTCCAATCTCAATGAGTCCGCACAAGTTGCGGCACAGTTTCGCGACGCACATGCTCGATCGCGGCGCCGATCTGCGCAGTGTACAGGCGTTACTGGGGCATTCCAGCCTTTCGACGACACAAATCTACACGCATGTGACTGTCGAGCGGCTAAAGAAAGCCTACGCGGATGCTCATCCGCGTGCGTGATTTGTAACGCGCCTCAGCTCGCCGGCGCAGTTGCGCTACTCTGCGCTTGCGATTCCGGAACTTGGAACGACAACTTCCCATCGACCGCCACAACTTCGACTTTGTCGCCGGGTTTGACGCTGCCGCGAAGCAATTCTTCCGCTAGCGGGTCTTCGAGAAAACGTTCCACTGCACGGCGCATGGGCCGCGCTCCATACTGCGGATCGTATCCTTTCTCAATGAGGAATTCTTTCGCGCTTTGCTTCAACTCGAGGTGGACATCCTTGGCTTTGATGCGCGTGAGCACCTTGTCCACTTCCAAGTCAACGATACGCAACAGCTCTGGCTTGCCGAGCGAATGAAAGACGATGATCTCGTCCAGCCGGTTGAGAAACTCGGGTTTAAAGACGCGCTTAGTCTCTTCGAGAATTTTGTCGCGCATCGAATCGTAATCATGTCCTTCCATGGGCGCACCGAAACCCATTACCGTTTGTTTTTTCAACAACTCGGCGCCGACGTTGGAAGTCATGATGATAATCGTATTCCTGAAATCGATCTTCCGCCCCAACGAGTCGGTGATTTTGCCGTCTTCCAGTATCTGCAAAAGCAAATGCATCACATCGGGGTGCGCTTTCTCGATCTCGTCAAAAAGCACGACCGAGTACGGCCGGCGTCGAACGGCTTCGGAAAGTTGTCCTCCCTCCTCGTAACCGACGTAACCTGGTGGCGAACCGATCAAACGCGACGCGGTAAATTTTTCCATGTACTCCGACATGTCGATTTGAATCAATGCGTCGGCGTCACCGAACATGAACTCAGCGAGCGTGCGTGCGAGATACGTTTTGCCGACGCCCGTGGGACCGAGAAAGACAAACGAACCGATCGGGCGCTTCGGATCTTTTAAGTCCGCGCGTGAGCGGCGCAAAGCTTTGCTGATCGCGGTGACTGCTTCGTCCTGGCCGATGACGCGCTGCTTCATCTCGGCTTCCATCATGAGGAGCTTTTGTGTTTCCTCCTGCTCCATTCGCTGGAGTGGAACGCCGGTGACCTTCGAGATGATGTGCATCATGTCGTCCGCCGTCACCACGACTTCTTTCTCCTCTCGCTCCTCACGCCATTTGTTGAGAATGGCATCGAGTTTTTCCTTGGTTTGTTTCTCCTTATCGCGAAGCGCGGCGGCCTTTTCAAAATCCTGCGCCTTGATTGCGCCTTCTTTTTCCAGGCGGATCTCTTCGATTTCTTTCTCGATGTCTTTCACATCAGGCGGCCGCGTCATGGAGTTGATGCGGGCACGCGCGCCGGCCTCATCCATGACATCGATCGCCTTGTCGGGAAGAAACCGGCCGGTGATATAGCGCTCGGAAAATCTGACAGCCGTCTCCAGCGCCTCATCGGTGAGTTTTGCTTTGTGGTGCGCCTCGTACTTTGGTCGAAGGCCTTTCAAGATTTGAATGGCTTCATCCACTGTCGGAGCATCCACCTTTATCGTCTGGAACCGGCGTTCCAGCGCTGCGTCTTTCTCGATGTACTTGCGGTATTCGTTCATCGTGGTCGCGCCGACGCATTGCAATTCACCACGACTCAGCGCGGGCTTGATGATGTTCGATGCGTCCATCGCGCCTTCGGCCGAACCTGCCCCGACAATGGTGTGCAACTCGTCGATGAAAAGAATCACGTTCTTGGAACGGCGAATTTCGTCCATCACGGCTTTGATGCGTTCTTCAAACTGGCCACGGTATTTTGTGCCGGCCACCATCAACGCCAGATCGAGTGTGATTACCCGCCTGTCGCGCAACAATTCAGGCACGTTGCCGTTTGCAATCTCCTGCGCCAATCCTTCCGCGATGGCCGTTTTGCCGACGCCTGCTTCGCCGATCAGGACCGGATTGTTCTTTGTCCGTCGGCAAAGCACCTGAATCACCCGCTCGATCTCGTTGTGCCGGCCAATTACAGGATCGAGTTCGCCCTTCCTTGCCAGCTCCGTCAGGTCGCGGCCAAATGCGCGAAGGGCTGGGGTCTTGACGTCTTTTCTCGTCGGCTCGCCGCCTTCCTGCTCGGATTCAGAGGGCGTGAAGTTTGGATCAAGCTCTTTAAGAATCTCGTTGCGCGTGCGTTCGATGTCGAGTTCGAGACTCTTCAGTACTCTCGCAGCGACCCCCTCGCCTTCGCGCAAAAGCCCGAGCAAAATGTGTTCGGTGCCGACGTAGGAATGATTGAGCGCCTTGGCTTCCTTGCCCGCGAGCGCCAACACTTTCTTGACCCGGGGCGTGTAGGGAACGTTGCCGACTATCTTGGTCTCCGGCCCCGAGCCGACTTGTTTCTCCACCTCCATCCGCACAGTCTCAAGATCGAGACCCATCTTTTGCAAAACGTTCACCGCCACTCCCTGGCCCAGCTTGATGAGTCCCAAAAGCAGATGCTCTGTGCCGACGTAGTTGTGGTTAAATCGGTCCGCTTCCTTCCTGGCAAGCGCCAAAACCTGTTGAGCTCGCGGGGTGAAATTATTCATTATTCGATGGCGCCTTAGTCAGGCCATTGCCCGACTCTCTCGCCATCTTACTAATATCAGGTTTGGGAAAGAGTTTCAAACGGTCGCGGATAATTTGGGCGCGTAGATGATCGCGCTCTTCGGCATTCAGTTTTTGTTGCGAGCTTTTTTGCAAATGCGCCGGCTGCGTCTCGATAAATAATTCATCGACCTGCAGGCGCTGGTCTTCGGGAAACGCGCCCAAGTCCATGCCAAGTTTGATGATCGACAGCAGGTTGAGCGCTTCCTTCGACGGCATGGCGTGCGCGTAGGTCAAAACGCCATAGGCGCGACCGATCTGGTCGCAGAGTGTGTTCGGTTTTTTCTGGAGCAAAATTTGCCGCGCATCGTGTTCCTTTTCGATGATTGTTTCAATGACTTTGCTCAGACGATTGATGATCTCTTCCTCCTTCTCGCCGAGCGTGGTCTGATTTGAAATTTGGAATAGGTTGCCCATCGCTTCGGTCCCTTCACCGTAAAGACCGCGCACCGCGAGACCGATTTTGCTCACTGCTTGAATGACTTGATTGATCAGATCGCTCAGGACAAGCCCCGGCAAGTGGAGCATAGCGGAGGCACGCATACCAGTGCCGACGTTCGTGGGGCACGCAGTCAGGTATCCCAGCCGCGGATCGAAAGCGAAGTCCAGTTTGCTTTCAAGTGCGCTGTCGATCTTGTCCACCAGCTTAAATGCCTGTTTCAACTGCAGGCCGGAGCGAATCGATTGCATCCGCAGATGATCTTCTTCGTTGATCATAATGCTAAGAGTTTGCCGCCGATTCACTACCACCGCGCTCCCCGCGCCCTTGGCGGCATGCTCGCGACTGATCAGGTGTCGCTCCACAAGCACCTGCCTGTCCAAGGCCGAAAGGTCCTGCAAGCTTTCAGAGAACGATTCCTGCATTTCCGGAAGCGCTTCCACATGCGACCTGATCAGTTCGAGAATTGAACCGCGTTCCGCTTTCTTCGCCCAGCCCGGAAACGGACGGTGGCGCAGATTGCGCGCGAGCCGCACCCGGCTACTGATTACAATCTGGTGGTGCGGCCCTTCACCGCGCAGCCACTCTCCCGCAGTGGAAAGCATGTTTGAAAATTTCATGGTGAATTGGAGAGCTCGCTTTCAAGCTGTTTAATTTGATCGCGCAGCGAGGCGGCCGTCTCGTAGTTCTCATCTGCCACGGCTTTCTGTAGATTTTCGGTCAGCGCGCGCATTCGGTGACTGAGCGCAATTGAGCGCTGCGCGCGTTCCGGCAGTTTCCCAACATGTTCGGTCCCTTTATGCATTGCTTTCAAAAGCGAGCCCAGGCCCTCTGCAAATGTGACGTAACATTCGCTGCATCCGAGGCGCCCAGTTTTTTTTAAATCAGCGTGGCTAAAACCACACATCGCGCATTTTTGGGTCGATCCTCCCTTCTCAATCTCGTCTGTTGCGCCCAGGCCGAGCAGCAGATCGGCAAGCGCGAAGCTGGTGGGGTCCTGTACACCTTTTTCTTTGGAGCACGCTTCGCACAGATTCACCTTGTGCATTTTGCCTTCCAGAATCTGCGTCAGGAAAACCGTCGCATCATTACATTTGCAAACGTCGCACAACATCTCCGTTAATTAGACCCTGATATCTTGGAAACATTCAACCCCGAATATTTCCGGAGGTTCTCCATCAGGAGCGGCTTTGCTCAATGCTAGGCGAAAATCGGTGTGCCCGTTTCGCGTGTCATTTCCCGGAAGCGCGCAATAATGCGCGTAGTGATGGGGCCTGGTTTTCCGTTACCGATCACGCGCCCGTCAGCTTTGACCACGGGAACGATCTCTGCAGCCGTCCCGGTGAGGAAACACTCGTCCGCGACGTAAATATCGTGGCGGGTAATATCCGCCTTTAAAGTTTTGAAGCCGAGTTCCGCCGCAATCTCAAACGCTACGGACCGTGTGATGCCGCGAAGCGCCCCTGCAGTCACAGGTGGCGTAACAATTTGACCGCGCTTGACGACGAAAACGTTGTCCGCTGTGCATTCGGCAACGTTGCCTGCGTCATTCAACATCAACGCTTCGTCCGCGTCAGCCAAATTCGCCTCTAGCCGTGCCATCACATTGTTCAAGTAGTTGAGCGACTTCACTGCCGGATTGAGCGCACCGGCATTGCAGCGGCGCGTTGCGCATGTCACGATCGTTAATCCCTTTCGATAAAGGTTCTCGTGATAGAGGGTGATTGCTGCCACAATAATAATCACGCTCGGCCATTTACATTGCGTCGGATTTAAACCCAGATTGCCAATCCCGCGCGTCACCACCAGCCGGACGTAACCGTCCCGGACGTGATTTTGCCGGATTGTCTCGAGGAGCGCTTCCGTCATGCCCTGCTTGGTCATTGGAATCTCCAGGCAGATTGAGCGAGCCGAATCCCACAAACGATCGAGATGGTCTCCAAGCCGGAAAACACGCCCATTATAAAAACGAATCCCCTCGAAAATTCCGTCGCCGTACAGGAGACCATGATCGAACACGGAGACCTTCGCGTCCGCTTCGGTGTAAAATTTTCCGTCGACGTAAATCTTCGCGTCCTTGATACCCACTGTGGTGGGCCGTGGGCGACCTTCGATTGCCGGTTCAACTACTGCATCCGCAGTAGGCTCATGAATTTTAGGTTCGTCTAATACCGCAGCGTCAGTGGTTTTCATAATCTACTCGCGTAATTCAAGCAGCAAAAAATAAAAGACGCTGAGCCGCGAAAATGTTACATCTTCCTGTAGTCGCTTCGCTGTGCGAAGCGCGGTCCGAGGTATTCGCAACGACCGCTACCTGCGCGTCTCACAGAGACGCGGCTACAGAAGGTTTCGACTCTTCAGCGGTTTAACGTTTCGCTCATTGCAACACTCCATCCTTGATGTGCAACTGCCGGTCGCCGCGCGTTGCCAGACGAGTGTCGTGCGTCACGACAAGGAGCGTCTTCTTCCGATCGCGCGCGAGATTTAGCAGAAGATCCATAATCGCATCGCCTGTTTTTGTCAGCAAAGATGATGTCGGGATTGTTCGTCAACGCTCGGGCGATGGCGACGCGCTGCTGTTCTCCGCCTGAAAGCTCCGCCGGCAAATGATGCATGCGATCAGCAAGTCCGACCGCGGCGAGGCTCTGCGCAGCCTCGTCCATTGTTGCCCGCGACCCGATTAATCCAGGCAGCAGCACGTTTTCCAAGGCCGTAAGTTCAGGTAAGAGAAAATAACCCTGGAAAACAAAGCCCATCTTCTGGTTCCGAAGACGCGCCTCGACGGAGGAGCTGCCGCAATACAGTCGGCGTCCTTCGAATTCCACGCTTCCTGACTCAGGACGCTCCAGCCCCGCTAATGTGTAGAGGAGCGTCGTCTTGCCCGCGCCGGACGCACCCGAAAGGAAGACGGCTTCGTTATGCGCAATGTCCATCGAGATGCCGCGTAAGACTTCGATCCGGCGCGCGCCCATTCGAAACGACTGGTAAATATCGCGGGCGATTAATTGCGGTGCCTGCACAAGCAACTATCTCCCGCTAAGATCGACATCGTGCAACGCTATCACAAATTGTAGGGGAAGCCGAAGGCTTCCCCTACACACGACGGGTTACGCGGTCAAAATTGTTCTTATGTCATTCCCAACGATTGCAGCGTCGGCTGATCTATCGATGCGGTCTCGTAAAGTCCGTGGTCGCGTTGGTAATTCGCGAGTGCCTCGCGCGTCAGCGGTCCAATAAGACCGTCCACCTCTCCGTGATAATAACCTTGCTGTTGCAGCGCCGCCTGCGCATTGGCAATAACCTGATCGGGCGGGAGGTGATTATACCCGTAGATGGGGCCGTCCCAGGCATAATAGGCGTTCGGAGAGTAGCCCCAGGCGGGGAACCAGTAACCGGCGTTCCAATAATACGGGGCGCCGAATACAAAAACGATATTGTTATGGTAACGACTATGCCACCAGTTCTGGTCGTGCCACTCTGATCTATAGTTGCGGAAAACAGTATATTGTTGGCCCTGCCAATTCTGGCTGCCTTCAATCCGGTTACCCTGCTGGAACTTCACAGGCGGGGCCTTTGCGATGTTTGGCTGTTTTGGAAGATCGAAGTGCTGCACCTTAGGTGGCTTCCCCGTTGCTGCCTTGCCGATTGCTGCTGTCTTTCCGGCTGTGGTCGTTGCCGCTGCCTCGCTCGGCTTGCCTACTCCCGTTACTTTTCCACCCTTCGCTGCCTTGCCTTTCTGCCCCTCATAAGCTCCCATTGAGGTTTGGCCTTTCTTGCCCTTTTGGCCTTGATAAGCTTCTACTGAGGTGTGGCCCTTTTTTCCTTTCTGTCCCTCATAAGCTCCCATTGAGCCTTGGCCCTTCTTGCCCTTCTCCCCCTGGTAGCCTCCCACTGAGGTTTGCCCCTTGTTGCCCCTGTGCCCCTGATAAGCTTCTGCTGAGGTCTGACCTTTCTTGCCCTTCTGCCCTTCATAAGCTCCCATTGAGGTTTGGCCCTTCTTACCCTGATAAGCCCCCATTGAGGTTTTCTTTGGGCCAGCTCCAGCGCCGGTCGCATGTCCGGTCGTGGATGGAGGCGCGTGCTGCACCGTTTGCGGCTGCTTTTTCTTCTGTTTGTTTTCTTCTTGTTGCGCGCCGTGCGCGCCACTCACGAGCCCAAGACTGCAAATTAGAACAACAAATATTCTCATAAGATTTTTCCTTTTGGGATGCAGTTATCAAGGTTGGCAGCGAGTAAATCTTCCGGAAGCCCCTTTGTCTCGCGGCCAAACACGAGGAAATCATCGTTCTGAAATTTTACGTCGTAGTACGGGCGTTTGCTTTTCGTCGTCAGAAAAAAATAGCGCGTCCCCGACGGCTGCGCGCGGGACAACGCGTCGAAAGAATCCCACAACTGCAGACGCACTTCCTCCCAGTAATCCAAGCCTGCTCGGCGCAATTCTCGATCATCGAGCGAAAAGCCGAGCGGTTTGATCAGATGCAGGGTTGATCGCGTTGCGACACAAAGCCGACCGATGTTGCCCGTGTTCGGCGGAATCTCCGGCTCAATTAAGACAACGTTGAACACAAAAAATTTAATCTGGAAATCAGGAAGCCATGAAATTGTTTTTGATACTGCCTGTCCGGCTCGGACTTCCTGGACTCCTGGCTACCAGATTTCTCCGATCCGCGTAATCCGCGGTCAGTTGATTTTGCTGGCGACGAACTTCTCCAGCTTCACCACATCAGCCGCGAACTTGCGAATGCCCTCGCCAGTTTTCTCGTACGCCATCGCATTCTCGTTTAGCAACCAGCGGAATTTCTTTTCGCCCAACTCGAGCTTCTCAATCTTCGCCGATTTCGCTTTTTCGGGATTAAGTTTGCGTTCGAGCGGCTCGGTCGATTCGGAAAGTTCTGTCATCAGTTCGGGGCTGATCGTCAGGCAATCGCACCCCGCCAGCTCGCGGATTTGACCGATGTTGCGGAAGCTCGCGCCCATGACCTCGGTCGGGATGTCGAACTTCTTGTAATACGTATAAATTTCATTAACTGACTGCACTCCTGGATCTTCTGGTCCGACATAATCCCGCTTGTTCGCAGCCTTGTACCAGTCGTAAATTCTCCCAACGAAGGGCGAGATGAGCTGCACTTTCGCTTCCGCTGCACGGACCGCCTGCGGAAGTGAAAACATCAGCGTCAGGTTGCAGCGAATCCCTTCCTTTTGCAGTTGCTCGGCCGCAAGAAGTCCTTCCCAAGTCGACGCGATTTTAATCAACACCCGTTCGCGCGGAATCTTGCGCTCCTCGTAAAGTTGAACCAGTCGCCGCGCTTTTTTGATCGAGCCTTCGACGTCGAATGACAATCGGGCGTCCGTCTCGGTCGAGACGCGTCCAGGCACAATCTCGAGAATGTCGGAACCGAATTGAACCAGTAGATGATCGCAGATGTCTTCGATCTGCGCCTGGCCACTCAATCCCGAATCCTTCCGATCCTTCAAAACTTCATCCAGCAAATGCCCGTATTGCTGCTTTTGAGTAGCGGCATAAACCAAGCTTGGGTTCGTCGTCGCATCCTGCGGTTTAAAATCCTTGATCGATTCAAAGTCGGCCGTGTCTGCGACGACTTTGGTAAACTTCTTCAGCTGCTCGAGCTGATTCAGTTTCGTTTCAGTTTCTCGCTCTTCGGTAACAGTGGTACTCATAATCTTTTGCTCCTTCTTTCGACAACGTACGCCCCAGCTAAGGATGGACAATGGCAAATTGAACTGTAGCGGCAGCCTGTGACCGTTGAGTGCGTCCTGCTCTCTGCTCACAGAGAGCCGCGACGGCCGCTACAGTTTGGCAGAAACAGCCGGCCGGGATTGAACAGGTCGCTTTGAACCGAGCGCTGCTTTGACGAAATTGTTTCCAAGCTCCCACATCGGGCCGGGGAATTTGCGGCATTCGGTCAGCGCGTCGTCCAGCGCGTTCACGAACATGTCGATTTCTTTTTCGCCGATGATCAGCGGCGGGAGAATTTTCATCACGTCCATCGCGTGACCGGCCACCTGCGTGAGAATGCGATGTTTGCTCAACATTTGGGTCACGATCATTTGTGCGA
>WNGK01003473.1_pt1 | contig 17013 bp, 15 predicted proteins | sample 5400601 | NCBI WGS metagenome assembly WNGK01 (sample SAMN13153376, study PRJNA577476) | soil metagenome | isolation source: 60 cm soil or saprolite under Garry oak tree replicate 1 | place: USA:California | collected 2016-06-15
CGCCGGAGCAGCTAGCGACATTGCTGGAGGCGTGAGCACATTCCTACTACCTCAACGCGGGGCTGTAGATGCCGAACAAGAAAGCGATCATCGAGACCAAAAAGGGCACGATCGAGCTCGAGCTGTTCGCCGACGAAGTACCCAACACAGTGGCGAACTTCGAGAAGCTGGCCAATTCGCAGTTCTACGACGGCACCAAGTTCCATCGGGTGATCCCGAACTTCATGATCCAGGGCGGCGACCCGTATTCGAAAACCGGCAAGGGACCGGTCGGCACGGGCGGTCCGGGATACACGATCAAATGTGAAACGCAGAAGAACACGCACAAACACGTCGCCGGAACGTTGTCGATGGCGCATGCCGGCAAGGACACAGGCGGCAGCCAGTTCTTCATCTGTCACGCGCCGCAGCGCGATCTCGACGGCGTGCACACCGTGTTCGGGCAGGTTACGAAGGGGATGGACGTCGTCAATGCCATCAAGGGAAACGACGAGATCACGTCGATTCGAGTCTCCTAAGGGGGAGTTCATGCTAGCGTTACTGTTGACACTTTCCTTCGCCGTCCAGGACTCTGGAGCCTTCGTCGTCAAGTTGGGGAACGACACGGTAGCCCTTGAGCAGTACACGCGGACGGCGACGCAGCTGCGCGGCGACTACGTGGTGCGTACGCCCCGGAGCATGCATCGCATCTATACCGCCGACCTAAATCCCGACGGCACGATTCGGCGGTGGGAGCTGGTCACCGACAACATCGGTGGCGGGCCAGGCCCGACGGAGACGAAGTCCTGGGTCCAGTTTTCCGGCGACACGGCAGTAATGGTGTCTCCACAGGGAGACAGCACCGTGACGTCCAAGTTCGTCGTGCCGCGCGGTACGTTTCCCTTTCTCATCTACGGGTATGGCTTGATGGAGTACATGGGCCGGTGGGCTCGCGGCACCGGAAAGGATAGCGTCCGATTCACCGCGCTTGCGTCGGCCAATCAGACCAGCGGCGGCTACATCCGCAAACGTGGCGGCGACACGCTGGTGTTCATGCTCGATCAAGGGCAACTCGCCGGCGTCGGCCCGTTCACATTCCGGCTCGACCGCCAGGGTCACCTGACGTGGCTCACGGGGAAAGGCAGCACCCTCCAGGTCGACGTCCAGCGCGTCGCATCCGTTCCTATGGCTCAAGCCACGCAGTCTTTCGCGAGCCGGCCGCTCGGCCAGCTGTCGCCGCGCGACACCGTGCGCGCGACCATTGGCGGCTCCGAGGTCTGGATCGATTACAGCCGACCGGCCCGGCGCGGGCGTGACATCTTCGGCGTGTTGGAGCCGTGGAACAAGGTGTGGCGCACGGGGGCTAACGCGGCAACGCAGCTCAACACGCCCGTGGACCTGGTGATCGGCGGCGCCACCGTTCCCGCCGGCAAGTACACCCTCTGGACGCTGCCCTCGCCGACCGGATGGAAGCTCATCATCAATAAACAGAACGGGCAGTGGGGGACCGAATATCATCCGGAGCAAGACTTGGTCCGTGTCGACGCCAAGACGGAGACGCTCGCCACGCCGGTCGAGCAGTTCGTGATCGCGTTCGAGCCCGCTGCCGCACCCTCGGCTATCACGTTCGCATGGGACAAGGCTCGCTACTCGGTTTCGGTGGCGAAGAAATAAGTGCATCTCGACTTCGCCGTCGTCGCCGACTACGCGCTGGTCGACCAGTCGGGCAAGATGTCGGTGCTCGGCATCTTCCAGCACATCTGGGTGCCGCAGTTTCCAGCGATGCATCCGCGCCTGCACCTCGTGCTACGCCTCAAGGGCAAACGCACTGAAGTCGGTGAGCACCAGGTGCAGATCAAGCTGCTGGATGAGGAAGACGCGGAGCTGTTGGGCGGCTCGGGGACCGTCAATTTCGCCGAGCCTCCGGCCGGCGTGACGGAGATCGAGGCAGCCGCCGTGCTGGTGTTCGACGTGCCATTCCCGCACGCGGGTCAGTACCGCTTCGAGATCACCGTCGACGGTGAGCGCAAGGCGAGCGTGCCGATCACGGTCTCGCAAATGCCGACGGCGCCCGCGCAGCCGCCGCCCCCGTCCTCGACGCCACAGGTTCCCGGTTCCTAAAACCTTTCCGCTCGGCGCCTATGTGCGGCTGCCGATGCTGCTCCTCGCCGCGGTGCTTGCGCTGGGATTCAACCTCGGCGGCTATCCACTGTTCGATCCCGACGAGGGGCGCAATGCTGAAGTCGCGCGGGAGATGGCGGCGACGAACGACTACGTGCTGCCGCATCTCGATGGGCTGCCCTACCTCGACAAGCCGATCGTCTACTTCGCCGCGGCCGGGGCGAGCATGGAGGTGCTGGGCCCGACGGAGACGGCGGCCCGGCTGCCGGCGTATCTCTTTACGATCGCGACGCTGGTCATCGTCTGGTGGTTTGCCACGCGGCGTTGGGGTCGAGATGCCGGATGGCTCGCCGCGTTGGCGCTGGCGACGATGCCGCTCGTGCTCGCCTACGCACGCACGACGATCATGGACAGCGCGCTCGCGTTCTGCACGACGCTCGCGATTCTCGCGTTTTGGGGCGAGCGGCCGGTCCTCGCCTGGGCGGCGATCGGGTTAGGATCGATCACGAAGGGCCCGGTCGCGCTGCTCATCCCGCTTGCCACCCTGATGCCGTATGCGCTACTGACCGGTCAACGACTGCGTCGCCTTTTTCCGCTAGCGGGGCTCGCCGCCTTTGCGGTCGTCGCACTTCCCTGGTTTCTCGCGGTGTCACACCGCGTTCCGGAGTTCCCCCGCTACGTGTTCGTGCGCGAGACGTTCGAGCGCGTGACTACGAGAAGCTTTCATCGCACGGCGCCGTTCTGGTACTATCTGCCGATCATTCCGGTCGCGGCGTTTCCCTGGATCGTGCCGGCGCTCGGACGCGCGAAGAACTGGCGGTGGGTCTGGCTCGCCAGGCGGGTCAATCCGCAGGCGCAGGAGGCGCTATTGCTGGTGTGCTGGATTCTGGGTCCGCTCTTGTTCTTCTCGCTGAACCAGTCGAAACTGCCGCAGTACATGCTGCCGCTCATGCCACCGTTCGCCCTCGGCGCCGCACACCTGCTCACGCGCGAGGCCACTGAGCTCGGTGGCGGCGTTGGAGTCGGGCGACGGGCGTACGTGGGCACCGCGACGGTGTTGGGCCTCGCGCTCGCTTCACTCACACTCTGGCTGCCCGCTCCAATCAGCCTGACGCCGGCCGAGCGCGCGGCGATACCGCCGACGGCCCTCGCGTTGGGAATCGCGCTGCTCACGTCCGCGGTGCTGGTCTGGTACGCGGGACGAGCCGCGCAACCGCGCCCGGCGCTTGCGGTGATGGGGTACGCGTTGATCGTGACCGCCACTCCTATCCTGTCCGGCCGGCTCCTCGCCGCGGTCGGCGAGGATCGTTCCGCGGCGGCGCTCGCGCGCGTCATCCAGAACACCCAAGCGACCGATGTGATCGGCATCTCCGCGTTCCCACCGTCGCTGCCCTTCTATCTGCGGCATCCGGTACCAGTCGCGACCGCGACGGGCCGAGAGCTGACAAGTACGTTCATCGCGGATTATCAGGAAAGTTTTCGCACGGACCCGACGTCGCCGCTCAAACCGGCAGATTATTGGCGCGATCGGATCGCGCACTGCCAGGCCCCGGCGGTATTCGTGGCGCGCGCCGGCGACACCCGAGTGCGCGGCGAGCTGGACCGGTCACTTCCGCTGCTTGCCGTCGAAGGCCACTACGCGGCGTACGGACCATGTGCGGCATCTTCGGCGCGATAGCCCGCCGCGACGCACCGCTGCGTCATCCTGAGGCGATCCCCCGGATGGCGGCGGCGCTGCGCCATCGCGGTCCGGACGGCGAATGCATCGTGGGGCACGAGCGCGCGCGGATCGGCGCGCGCCGCTTGGCCATCATGGATCTCACGACCGGCGATCAGCCCTTCCAGAGTCCGGACGGCACGATCTGGATGGTCTGCAATGGCGAGATCTACAACGCCCCCGCGTTGCGCCACGAAGCGGGCACATGGCGCTATCCATTCCGCTCGCTCGGTGACATCGAGACAATCGTTCCCTTCTATGAGCGTTTTGGGCCGGATGCGGTATCGCGACTCGAGGGAATGTTCGGACTGGCCATCTGGGATGATGCGCGCCGGCGCCTGGTGCTCGCGCGCGATCGGGCGGGAGAGAAGCCGCTGTTCTGGACCGAAGTCGATGGCGAGCTACGCTTCGCCTCGGAAATCCAGGCGCTGCTCGAGTTCCCCGACCAGGCCCGCCGGCTCAACCGGAAGGCGCTGTCGCTCTACCACGCCCTGGGCTACGTCCCCGCGCCTTATACGATGTTCGACGGCATTCACAAACTGCCGCCGGCTTCACTGCTCATTGCGGAAGGCGAGCGCATCGAGATCCGCAACTATTGGAGCGCGGCCGAGGCGGCCAGCCGACCGTCCACGCTGTCGCGCGAGCACACCGACCAGCTGCGCGACACGCTGCTGCGTGCCGTCAAGCGCGAGCTGATGTCGGATGTCCCACTGGGCGTGTTCACGAGCGGGGGCCTCGATTCGTCGCTGCTCGTCGCCGCGGCCGCGCGCGCAATTCCCGGTGAGCGCATCCACACCTACGCCATCCGCTTCACTGAGCCCGGCTACGATGAAAGCCCGTACGCCGAGGCCGTAACACACCAGATCGCCAGCGTCCATCACGTCGTGACCGCGGACGATGAGTCGCTCGGCCGCGCGTTGGAGGTGGTATCGCGCTCGCTCGCCGAGCCGCTTGGCGACCCCGCCGTACTGCCGACGTGGCTGTTGGCGGAAGCGGCGCGCGAGCGCGTCAAGGTGATTCTCTCCGGCGAAGGCGCCGATGAGCTGTTCGGCGGCTACCCCACCTATCTCGGTCACAAATTCTCGGCGAGCTGGCTCCGCCTGCCCCGCCCGCTGCGCAGCAGCGCACGCTGGATCATGGACCGCTGGCCGTCATCGACCGGCAAGATGACGCTCGAGTACATGCTCAAGCAGTTCCTGGCGGCGACGGAGCAGCCGTGGCCCGAGCGGCATCTCACATGGATGGGGGCGATGAAGATCGAAGACGGCGTGATCGCGGAGCTGGTCTGCAAACTCGATCGCTTTCCCCATGACGATCCGTTAAATCGCGTCATGTGGTTCGATTTTCTGACCTATCTGCCCGACGATCTGCTCGTGAAAGTCGATCGCGCGACGATGCTCGCGTCGGTCGAAGCCCGCGCGCCGTATCTGGATCGTGAAGTGATGGAGCTGGTGCTGCCGGGGCCGGCGCGTTACAAGGTGCGGGGCCTCAGCACCAAAGCGATATTAAAGGAAGCAGCGCGCGGACTCGTCCCCAGGGAAGTCATCAACCGGCGCAAGCGCGGCCTGTCCGTGCCCGTGGCCCGCTGGCTCAACACGGGCCTCGCCCCCCTGGCCGACCGGTTGCTCGATACGCCGCTCCTCGCCGAGCACCGGACGGGCCGCTGCAATCATGCGCGGCGATTGTGGCCGCAGCTCATGCTCGCGCTCTGGAGCGAGCGGTGGGGAGTCGACCTGTCATGAATCGTGACGAAGCCCTGGCCCTGATGCAGGACCACACGCAGTCCTCTTCGCTGCGGCAGCACATGCTCGCGGTCGAGGCCGCGATGCGCGCCTATGCCGCCAAGTTCGGCGAAGACGCGGAGTCCTGGGGCCTCGTGGGCCTGCTGCACGATTTTGATTACGAAAAATTCCCCAACCCGGAGCACTCCCCGACGGACGGGCATCCCGCCTGGGGCGTAAACCTCCTGCGGTCCGAGGGGGTTGCCGAGCCGCTGCTGCGCGCCGTCTTGGGGCATGCCACGTACTCCGGCGTGCCGCGCGATTCGCAGATGGCCAAGACCCTCTTTGCCGTTGACGAACTGTGCGGGTTTCTGGTCGCGTGCGCGCTGGTGCGGCCGTCCAAGAGCTTCCAGGATCTCGAGGTCCAGTCGGTGAAGAAGAAGCTCAAGGACAAGGCGTTCGCGCGCGGGGTGAACCGCGACGAGGTACGGCAGGGCGCCGAGGAGCTCGGCGTGCCGCTCGATGATCACATCGCGTTCTGCATTCAGGCTCTCCGGCCGGTGGAACCAACGCTGGGTCTCGCAGGGTGAATCCGTTTTCGCAGGCGCTCGATCGCGCGACCGGCGCGCGGCCGATCCCGGGCAACATCGTACGTCACATCCCGAGCAGCAGCGACGCGCTCGACGCCATGCTCGAGCTGATCGCGAGCGCCCAGCGCACGGTGCATTTCGAGAATTACATCATTCACAACGATGACACAGGCCGCCGCTTCGCCGCGGCGTGGGCGCAGCGCGCGCGCGCCGGTGTGCGCGTGCGCGTGCTCTACGACGCGTTCGGTTGCCTCGGCACTGGCAGTCGCTATTGGCGAGAGCTGCGCAGCCACGGGGTGGACGTCCGTCCCTTCCGCCCGATCTGGACCAGCGGTCCGATTGAAGCGTTCTCCCGCGATCACCGCAAACTCCTCGTCGTGGACGGCGAGCAGGCAATGACGGGCGGCCTCTGCATCGGCAACGAGTGGGCGGGCGATCCGGCGGATGGCAAACCCAGCTGGCGCGATACGATGGTGAAGGTGTGCGGGCCAGCGGTCGCGGCACTCGACGCTTCGTTCGGCCGGATGTGGGCGCGGGCCGGGCGTCCGCTATCCGACGACGAAACCAGTCCGGTGCCGGAAGAATGCGGACCGTCGGCCGTCCGCGTCGTGGAGGGATTTCCAGGACAATCGCGCATCTACCGCGCGGTCCAGCTCCTCGCCGCGGCGGTGACGGAGCGGCTCTGGATCACGGACGCGTACCTGGTCGCGCCGCCGCCGCTCTATGCCGCGTTCGTAGATGCGGCGCGCAGCGGCGTGGATGTGCGGTTCCTCCTGCCGGGGACGTCCGACATTCCTGTGATCCGCAGTCTCACGCGCACGGGATATCGCGAGCTGCTCTACGCGGGCGCGCGCATCTTCGAGTATCGCGGCCCGATGCTGCACGCCAAGACGTTCGTGGGCGACCGCGAGTGGGCGCGCGTGGGCTCGAGCAACCTCAACGTGTCCAGCCTGCTCGGCAATTACGAGCTCGACCTCGTCGCCGAGCATGACGGATTGACGGCCACGCTCGCCACACAATTTCTGCATGACATGGCGCAGAGTCGCGAGATCGTGTTGATGGCGCGGCGCCGGCTGCCGCTCCCGCCAAAGTTGGTTGATACCGTCGCCGTGCAGCCGCCTCACGCGGGCCTGCCCCGGGAATCGCCCCCTCCTCTCCCCGTCCCGCACCACAAACGATCCCTGCGCGAGCGCAAGGCGGTGGTCACGGTCACGCTCATGCGGGTCGCCGGGGGTGCGCGCCGGATGCTCGCCGGCATTGCGGCGGCGTTTTTCCTGGTCGCCGGCGTCATGCTCATCCTGTTGCCGGTCGTCGCCAGCACCGTCCTGGCAGTGGCTGCGCTGGCCGCATCTCTCTGGCTCGCCGGCGTGGCCGTCGCCCGGCGGCGCCGCCGGCGTGAGAGCGATGTCCGCTGAGGCCCCCCCCCGCCCGGGGGATGGGGGGGGCGGAGGGGGCCGAGGGGACGGGGGGACGGACCCGACTCAACCTCCCAGCGCCCCTGCGCGTATGGGAAACAGCGAAAACGACGCGGCGCTGGTCGCCAGGACTGTGGCAGGCGACCGCGCCGCGTTTGGGGTTCTCGTAGACCGCTATGCCGGACAGGCGCGGCGCGTCGCCCGGGCGGTGTTAGGTGATCCCGACGATGCGGATGATGCGGCGCAGGACGGGTTTCTCTCCGCCCTGGTGAAGCTCGGTCAGTACGATGCGCACCGGCCGTTCGGGCCCTGGTTGATGCGGATCGTCGCGAACGCCGCCACCGATCGACGCCGGCGTCGCAACGTCCGGCGATCCGAGCCGCTCGATCCCGCGCTGGTCGGCGGTGGTCCACGACCCGACGCGGTCGCGGTCCAGAGCGAGCTGGGCGAGCGGTTGCGCGCCGCCCTCCGGGAGCTGCCGGAGCGGCGCCGCACCGCGGTGGTCCTGTTCGATGTCGAGGGTTACTCCCATGCTGAAATCGCCCGGATCCTCGGGATCCCCGAAGGCACGGTGCGATCGGAAGTGTTTCACGGGCGTCGCCGTCTGCGCACGCTGCTGGCTGACTGGAAGGAGCAGGTACGATGAAAGAGATGCCGTCGGAGTTTCAACCCGATCTCGAGCTCGCTGCCGCATTGCGGAGCGCGCTGGAACCGAAGGGTGATCACGCGGCGTTCGTTGCCCGGGTCATGGCGCAGTATGACCAGGCGCTCGATCGCACGACGGTCCCGACGCTGGATGTGCTGGCGTCGTGGTTCCGGCCCGGCATCGCCGCCGCGGCCGCCGCGCTCATCGCCGGTTTCCTGTTGGGCCGCACGATCCTGACGCCGGTGCCGGCATCGATTGATACCGCGCTGGCGCCGATCGAAGGGACAGGCCTCGCGGCGCTCGTCACGGCGCCCGATCCACCCGATGCCAGTGTCGTGTTTACATCACTGGTCGAGCAACGTTAGAAAGAGGAAAGCGCAATCATGTTGAATAGATCGAAACTCGCCGCCGTTGGCCTGTTGGCCGCCGTGTTCGTGGCTGGCGGGCTGGCCGGGTGGGGCGGCCGCGAGGCAGCAGAGCGCGATGAGCGAGGCCCGGGTGGTGGCGGTCACCGGGGTCCAGACGCCCTCGTCGCCTACCTGAGCCGCGAGCTGAGTCTCAACGCCGCGCAGCGCGACTCTGTCCGCGCGATCATCGCGCGCCACCGCCCCGAGACCGATGCGCTCTGGGCGCGCGTCCGGCCCCAGTTCGACTCGATCAAAGCGCGGATGCGGGCCGAAATCGACGCCCAGCTCACGCCCGAGCAGCGGACTCGTCACCAGCAACTGATTGACCAGGCTGAGCATCTCCGTAGAGAGCGGGAGGGGCGGGCAGACTCGACGAACCAGAAGGCGGGAGGACATTGATGCGGCGAGGCTTACTGGTTGGGGTGGGGGCACTGACGATCCTCGTCGCGGCACCGGCAACGGCGCAGCGGGTCGAGGTCACCCTGCAAGAGGCGGTACGGCGCGCTCTGGACGTACAGCCCGCGATGGTGCAGGCGCGCGGTGACCAACGCAATGCCGGCGCTTCATCGCGCTCGGCGTTCGGGGCGTTCCTGCCGACTGTCACCACCGGCGCATCGGCGGCACGCAGCAACGTCGGTCGTATCGATCCGACCACCGGACGACCGGTGCCGCCCGACTATTCCTACACCGGCAGTCTCAACCTCAGCCTCCAGCTGTTCGACGGCTTTCAGCGCTTCGCCAACCTCAAAGCCGCATCCGCCACGAGCAACGCGGCGGAAGCGGGTGCGGTGAACCAGAAATTCCAGATCACGCTGGCCACAAAGCAGGCCTTCTACAACGCCATTGCCAATGAAGAGCTCGTCCGCGTGGCGGACGCCCAGGTCCGGCGCGCGCAGCAGCAGCTACAGATCTCGATCGACAAGCTGCACGCGGGGTCGGCGACGCGCTCCGATTCGCTGCGCTCGACGGTGGAATACGGCAACGCGCGGATTGCGCTGCTGCAGGCGCAGGCGAATCTCGCCACGGCGGAGGCGAACCTGGGACGGCAGATCGGCGTCGACGCGCTGGTGCGCGCCATTCCCGACACCACACTGCCCGCGGTGCCCGACACCGCCGATTTGCGGCGCGCCGCGATCCAAAGCTCACCCGCCGTCGATCAGGCCGAGGCACAGGCGAGCGCGGCGCGGGCGCAGGTCTGGAGCTCTCGGGCGCAATACTGGCCGTCGTTGACCGTGAGCTACAGCAACAACCGGCAAGGCACCGGCTCGCCGAACTTCCCGCTGTTCAGCAGCTACCCCGAGACATTTTCGTGGCGGTTTGGCCTCTCCTGGACGGTGTTCAATGGATTCACGCGTGAAGCGAGCCAGGTCAACGCCTCGGTCAACCGCGATGTCGCCGAGGCGCGGGCGGCAGATACGCGCCGCCAGGTGAACGCCCTCATCACGCAAAACCTCGCGGCACTCTCGACGGCGGTCGAGCAGATCAACATCGCGAAGGACAACCTGGCCGCTGCAACGGAAGACCTGCGGGTGCAGAACGAGCGCTATCGCGTGGGTGCGGCGACGATTCTGGACCTGCTCACCTCCCAGGCCGCCCTGACGCAGGCCGAGGTCAACGTCGTGCAGACGCGCTTCAATTACCTGATCGCCCGAGCGCAGGTCGAGGCGGTGGTGGGACGGACCCTATGACGGCAACCCAGGCGATGACCTTCCGCACGGGCGACACCCCGACGCCCGACATCGTGATCCTCACGCACAATCTCGCGCGCGAGTATCAGATGGGCGCCGAGGTCGTGCATGCGCTGCGCGGCGTGGACATTCAGATCAAGAAGAACGAGTTCGTCGCGATTATGGGACCCTCGGGGTCCGGCAAATCGACGCTGATGAACCTGATCGGCTGCCTCGATACGCCGACGACCGGGGAGTACTGGCTGAACGGGCAGAAGGTGAGCGACTTGACCGACGACGAGCTGGCCCGCATCCGCAATAAGGAGATCGGGTTCGTCTTCCAGACATTCAACCTGCTGCCCCGCGCCGACGCGTTGCACAACGTGGAACTGCCGCTCATCTACGCCGGCATGGCTGCCAAGGAAAGGCGGGAGCGCGCGGCCCACGCTCTGAGCCAGGTGCAGCTGGCCGACCGCATGGATCACCGGCCCAACGAGCTTTCGGGCGGACAACGCCAGCGCGTGGCGATTGCGCGGGCACTCGTCAACGCCCCCAGCATCCTGCTCGCCGACGAGCCGACGGGCAACCTCGACTCGGCGACGGGGAACGAAATCATGGCGGTCTTCAGGGATCTGCACCGGGCGGGCCAGACCATCGTGCTGGTGACGCACGAACACGACATCGCGGCGAACGCGCACCGCCAGATTCACCTGCTCGACGGCAAGGTCGCGCGCGATGAGAAGATGGAAGGATAGCCGTGAACAAATACCTTTGGGCCAGCGCCGCAACGGCGCTCGCGCTTACCGGCATCGCCGGCTGTCACAAGACGCAGACCCCGCGGGCGTACGAGGCGGTTCCCGTCCAGCGCCGCAACCTGGTGGTGTCGGCGTCCGCGTCGGGAGCCATCGAGCCCGTCCTCACGGTCGACGTGAAGTCGAAGGCGTCGGGTGAGATCATCGGCATGAACGTGCAGACCGGCGACGACGTGAAAGAAGATCAGCTGCTCGCGTCGATCGACCCGCGCATCCCGCGCAACAACCTCGCGCAGGCGCAGGCCAATCTGCAGGTCGCGCAGGCGCAGCTGAGCAACGCCAAGGCGCAGCTCGCGCGCTCGGACACGCTGTTCAAGGCGCAGGCGATCACGCAGACGGAGTACGACGGTGCCAAGCTCGACTACGCGAACGCGAATGCCGCCGTGATCCGCGCGGAGTCGGATCTCGAGAACGCGCGGGACCGCATGAACGACACGAAGCTGCGCGCCCCGCTCGCCGGCACCATCATCACGAAAAACGTCGAGCTCGGCACGGTGATTTCGTCGCCGACGACGGACGTCGGCGGTGGCACGGTGCTGTTCAAGATGGCGAACCTCGATACCGTGCAGATCCGCGCGCTCGTGGACGAAACGGACATCGGCAAGGTACAGCCGGGCATGCTCTCGACTATCACCGTCGACGCGTATCCCAACCGGCCGTTCGAGGGCAGCGTCCTGAAGATCGAGCCGCAGGCCACGGTCCAGCAGAACGTGACGATGTTCAACGTGCTCGTGCGGATTCCGAACCCCAGTCACCTGCTCAAACCCGGGATGAACACGGAAGTCGAGATTCACGTCGGCCGCCGCGACAACGCCCTCGCGATTCCCAACGCAGCGCTCCGCACGCAGCGCGACGTCGCCTCGGCCGCGCAGGTGCTCGGTCTCGATCCCAACGCCGTCGAGCAGCAGCTGGCGGCGGCACGCCAGCCGCAGGGTGGCGCCGGAGGGGCGTCGAACCGCGATAGCGCTTCGCTCGGCGGCGGCGTGGCCAGCCGTGATTCGACCGCGCGCCGGGACTCCGCCGCAACGGCGGGGGGCGGCAATACGATGACGACGCCGGACGGCCGCACGATCCAGCTGCCGCCGGGTGTCACCGAAGCGCAGGTCCGCTCGGCATTTCAGAAGCGGATGTCGGGCCAAGAGCTGACGCCGGCTGAGCAAAACGCGATGACGGCCATGCGGGCCGCGTTCCAGCGCATGGGTGGCGGGGGCGGTGGCCAAAGCGGAGGCTTTCGGCGAAACCAGGGAGAACAGTCCAGCTACATCGTGTTCACGTTGAAGAATGGCAAGCCGACGCCTGTCCAGATTCGGACGGGGCTGACCGACCTCGATTTCATCGAGGTCCTGAGCGGGCTGACGGAACAGGATACGGTGCTCGTCCTGCCCAGCGCGTCGCTGATCAATTCACAGCGCGACATGCAGCAACGGATGCGGAACGTGGGTGGCCTGCCGGGCGTGCAGCAACAGCAGCCCGCAACGCCGCCGCGGCAAGCGACGCCGGCGAGGCCGTAGCATGCTGCTCGGCGAAATCTTCCAGGTCGCGCTCCAGGCGATCCGCGCCAACAAGCTGCGGTCGTTCCTGACGATGCTGGGCATCATCATCGGCGTCGGCGCGGTCATCACCATGGTGGCGCTCGGCAGCGGGGCGCAAAAGGCGGTGCAGGAGCGTATTCAAGCGCTCGGCCCCACGCTGCTGTCGCTCTATCCGGGGCAGTCGTTCCGGGGCGGCATCATGATCGATTTCGGCTCGCGGGTCAGTCTTACCGTGGACGACGCGAACGCCCTCGCCAGCGATGCACAATACCTCAAGGCGGTGGTCCCCGAGCTGACGCGCAATCTGCAGATCAAGCGCGGCGGCCAGAATGCGAACGTGAATATCGTCGGCACGACGCCGAACTACCCCGTCGTGAAGAACTACACGCTGACGGCGGGGCGGATGTTCACCGCTGGCGAGGACGAAGGCCGCCGCCGGCTGGCCGTCCTCGGTTCGGCCATCCCCGACATGTTCAACGCGAACCCCACGGCGATGATCGGCCAGGAGATCCAGATCCGGGGCATTCCGTTCGAGATCCTCGGTGTGCTCTCGTCGAAGGGCTCGGCGATGGGATTCGGCAACCCGGACGAACAGGTGCTGATTCCGCTGCAGACCGCGCGCTACCGGATCATGGGGACCGACCGGCTGCGGACGATCACGGTGGACGCGGCGAACGTCTCGCAGATGACGCTCACGATGATCGAGATCGAGCGCGTGTTGCGCCGCGAGCACAAGATCCGGCCCGGCGGCGAGAACGATTTCCAGATCCGGAATCAGTCCGACATTCTCGCCACGTTCCAGCAGACGACACAGACGTTCACCTATCTGCTCGCGGGCATCGCCGCCGTGAGCCTGCTGGTGGGCGGCATCGGCATCATGAACATCATGCTCGTGTCGGTGACGGAGCGGACGCGCGAGATCGGCGTGCGCAAAGCGCTCGGCGCGACACGATTCAACATCCTGTTTCAGTTCCTCGTCGAAGCGCTCGTGCTGTGTCTGGTCGGCGGGATCATCGGCATTCTGTTCGGTGCGCTCGGCGCCGTGGCGCTGTCGAAAATCGCGCACTGGAATACGTCCATCAATTTCTTCGCCATTCTCGTGGCGTTCGTCTTCAGCGCCATGGTCGGATTGTTCTTCGGCATCTGGCCGGCAAGGCGGGCGGCGTCCCTCGACCCCATCGTGGCCTTGCGGTACGAATAGACCCGAGCGCCGACGAACTGTCGGTGCGGCGGGATGCGGGATGCGGGATGCGAGATGCGTGAGTGACGAACCGTTCACGTATCCCGCATCCCGCTTCTCGCATCCCGGCTTTAGATTCTCGCAATGCTCTCCGTTCTTTGGCTTCTCGTGCAGTCCGCGGGCGCACCGCAGCCAGTCTACGACGGCCGTTTGCATCAAACCGACGTCCGCATTCCCCGCATTGACGCTGGTGTCACGGTCGACGGCGTCCTGGATGAGGAGGTGTGGCATCAGGCGGCGCTGCTCAAGGGCTTCACGCAGTATCGGCCCGTCGACAGCCGGCCGGTCGCCGACTCGACGCAGGTTCTCGCCTTTTACGCGGCCGACGCGATCTATTTCGGGATTCGCGCGTACGAGGGGCACGGCGCTGTCGTGCGCGCGACGCTCGCCGATCGCGATAACATCGGCACCGACGACAACATCCAGATTCTGCTCGACACCTTCAACGACCGGCGTCGCGCCTTGCTCTTTGCGGTCAATCCCCTGGGGGTGCAGCAGGACGGTGTGCGCAGCGAGGGTCTGGCCGGCGCCGCGGGCGGCCAGAACGCCGGATTCCGCTTCGACGGTGTGGTCGATCTCAATCCCGACTACGTCTACGAGTCCAAGGGACATATCACCCCCTGGGGCTACGAAGTCGAGGTGCGCATCCCCTTCAAGAGCCTCCGCTACCAAAGCGGTGCAACCCAGGACTGGGGCATCCAGATCATTCGCGTCACCCAGCACACCGGGTATGAAGACACGTGGACGCCGGTGGTGCGCGCGAATGCGAGCTTTCTGATTCAGTCAGGGACACTCAAGTCGCTCACCGGATTGCGTCGCGGCCTGGTCATGGATGTGAGCCCTGAATTCACGTCGCGATTGGACGGCGCGCCCGCTTCGCCCTCCTCGTATCAGTACAAGAGCATCGACCCCGAGCTGGGCGTGAACCTGCGCTGGGGCATCACCCAAAACCTGAGCGCCGCCGGCACCGTGAATCCCGACTTCTCGCAGGTCGAGGCGGATGTTGGTCAGGTGACGGTGAACCAGCGATTCGCGCTCTTCTTCCCGGAGAAGCGACCATTCTTCCTCGAGGGGCTCGAGCAGTTCGACACGCCCAATGCGCTCATCTATACGCGGCGGATCGCCGCGCCGATCGCGGGCACCAAACTGACGGGCAAGGTCGGGGGGACCGCGATCGCCTACATCGGTGCCGTGGACGACAACGGCATCCCAAACGGTCCCCACCCGGTGGTCAACCTGCTGCGCCTACGCCGCGACCTGGGTGCCAGCTCAACGCTCGGACTCGCGTATACCGATCGCATCGAAGGAAGCGACTGGAACCGCGTCGTGGGAACCGACGCGCGCGTTATCTGGAAGAAGATCTGGTTTTCCGACGCGCAGATCGTCGGGTCCTGGACGAAAGACGTTGTCGGCGCCGCGGCCCAGGCCGGCGCGCTGTGGGACGTCACTTTATACGACCGCACGGGCTATGCCTATGGCAACCACGCGGAGCTCGTCGGCATCAGCCCCCAGTTCGCGGCTCTCAGTGGATTCGTGAATCGCGTGAACATCGTGCAGGGGCGCTTCGCCAATCGCTTCACCCGGTACGGAAAGCCCGGTGCGCTGCTGGAAAACGCGACCACGTTCATCCTGGTCCAGCCAACGTGGCGCTACCGCGATTTCTTCGATCTCGGCAGCACCCTCGAGGGCAGTATCAACGACAACCTGATTCTCACGTTCCGGGGTGGGTGGAACGTCACCACCTACCTGGCGAATGATCATCAACGCTTCGACCCACCCGACTACAGCGGGCACCAGGTGGACTCGAGCGGTGTGCTGCGGCCGTTCGTGATTCCACACGGGCTGTATAATCTGTGGAGCGGCATCGTGGCGCTCGCGACGCCCGAGCGCACGGTGAAGATCAACATCAGCGTTGGGCGGAGATCGGGCGCGATCTTTTCGGAAGCGGCCGAAGGCCGCGCCTGGAACATCTTTCTCGCGGGCACGTGGAAACCGACGTCGACCTTGCGCTTCGATGCGCAATGGCCGCATCAGGTGATCACGCGCGCGCGCGACGGTAGCTGGTTTTCCACCGCCAACATCCCCCGGCTCAAAGTCGAGTACCAACTCACGCGTGCCATCTTTTTCCGCTACGTCGGACAGTACACCGCACAGAAGATCGCGGCGCTGCGCGATCAGCGTACCGGCGACACTTTATTCATCAACGGCGCCAAGCAGGCCGGTCAGACGACCACGGACTTCCGAAACGACTTCCTGTTCTCCTATCGGCCCACGCTGGGAACCGTCTTGTTCTTTGGATATGGCGCCTCGCTCACCGAGGCGGATCCGTTCAGCTTTCGACACCTGAGCCGCACCGGCGATGGCTTCTTCCTGAAAGCCAGTTACCTATTCCGCATGTGACCAGTCTCGAACATCAGCTCCTCGAGGAGCGACTCGCGAAGCAGCGACACTACGTGCTGGAAAACACGCGGGCGCGCTGGGGTTTCGTCGGATTCGGCATCGTGCTGCTCGCGGCTGTGAAGCTCGCGGGGCTCGCCACGATCTCCTGGTGGTTTATTCTCGTCTTCGCCGCGAGCTTCGCGGGAGCCAACGCCGGCGTGCGCCGGCTCGTGCAGGGCGGTGCGTTCGAGCCGTGGTACGCGCAGCTCAATCTCGTCGTCGGCTGTCTGCTCATTTCGGCCGTGTTGTTTGCGATGGGACCGAACGGTCATATCCTCTACGGCGCATACCTGATCGCCCCGCTCCAGGCCGCGCTGTACCTCGAGCGGCGCGAGGCCTGGGGGGCGTTGATCATCAACCTGACCGCCTTCACGCTGGTCACTGCGGTGACGCAGGTGACGGGGCACGGCTGGAGCTGGTCGCTCTACATCCAAGAGAGCTTGGTGATGGTGTTCGCGTGCGTCGCGCTCGTGCCGGCCCTCGTGCAGATCGTCGATCGCTTGCGGACCGCGCGCGGCGTGCTCGGTGAGATCGAGCGCGGCGACCTGACCCGTCGGATGGAAGCGGGAGGGGCGGGAGAGGGGAGCAGCGCCGCTGGCGCCACCGACGAGCTCGGTTTCCTGAGCGTGTCCGTGAATCGGACGACTGCGGCAATCGCCGACATCCTGCGCGAGATCGGGCGCCAGGGGAATACGCTCGCGGCCATGGCGCGCAGCCTGGCGACCGC
>WNGK01005349.1_pt1 | contig 17006 bp, 17 predicted proteins | sample 5400601 | NCBI WGS metagenome assembly WNGK01 (sample SAMN13153376, study PRJNA577476) | soil metagenome | isolation source: 60 cm soil or saprolite under Garry oak tree replicate 1 | place: USA:California | collected 2016-06-15
CACCACCAGCTTGGCCAGCAGGCTGTCGTACTGCGGCGGCACCGCCGAACCCGCCTGGATGTGCGTGTCGACCCGGATGCCAGGCCCGGCCGGGAAGACCGCGCTGGTCACGCGTCCGGGACTTGGCCGGAACCCGGCCGCGGGGTCCTCGGCGTTGATCCGGCCTCGACCTGGTGGCCGAGCAGATCGCGGTCGCGGAGGGGCGCCGGCTCGGCCACCAGGTCGAGGCCGGTGACCGCCTCGGTCACCGGGTGCTCCACCTGGATGCGCGCGTTCACCTCGAGGAACCAGAACTCCGACCGCGCGGCGTCGACCAGGAACTCGACGGTGCCCAGGCCCTGGTACTTCAGGTGCTGGCCGAACGCGACCGCCGCCGCCCGCATCCCGACCCGCAGCGTCTCGCCGAGCCGGGGCGCCGGCGCCTCCTCGATCAGCTTGGCGTAGCGCCGCTGCACCGAGCAGTCCCGGTCACCGAGGTGGATCACGTTCTCCCCGTCGCCGAGCAGCTGCACCTCCACGTGCCGCGCGGGGGAGACGTACCGTTCCAGGTACACGCGCCCGTCCCCGAACGCCGCCTGCGCCTCCGCGCTGCCCATCGCCACCGCCCCGGCGAGGTCCGCCGGATCTCGGACCACCCGCAGCCCGCGCCCGCCGCCACCCCCCGCCGCCTTGACCAGCACCGGGTACCCGATGCGCCCCGCGATCTCTCCGGCCGCGCCGGCCCGCACCAGCCCGCCCGGCAGCACCGGCAGCCCCGCCGCCACCGCGTGGTTCCGCGCCGCGAGCTTGTCCCCGGCCGCCTCGAGCACGTCCGCGCCCGGCCCGATGAACACGATGCCCGCCGCCTCGCAGGCCCGGGCCAGCCGCGGGTTCTCCGACAGGAAGCCGTACCCGGGGTGGATCGCCTCTGCCCCCGCCGCCACGGCGGCCCCGACGACCTCGCCGACGTCGAGGTAGGACCCGATCGCGATCGTCTTGTCCGCCAGGCGCGCCGGGACCGAATCCGCGTCTCCCGCCGCTACCGTCAGCGCGGTCTCGATGCCCAGCCGCCGGCACAGCACGGTCTCGATGCCCAGCCGCCGGCAGGTGCGCATGACGCGGACCGCGATCTCGCCCCGGTTGGCGATCAGCATCCGCCGCAGGATCACCGGTCGGCCCTGATCCGCAGCAGCGCGGCCCCCTGCGCCGCGAACTCGGCGTTCGCCACGCAGAACTCCGCGACCACCCCGGCCACGCCCGCGGGCACCGAGTTCATCAGCTTCATCGTCTCTACGATGCCGATCACGGTGTCCGCGCCGACCCGGCTGCCCACCTCCACGAACGGCGCCGCCCCCGGCCGCGGCGCCCGGTAGAACGTCCCCGGCAGCGGCGCCCGCACCGCTACGAGCTCTCCGTCTTCACTGTCCCCTTCCCCACTGGTCACGTCAGCCTCATCCGCCGCACGGCCATGCTCCTCAGCGCCCGCCCGCGACCACGGCGATGTGACTCTGCAGTGGTCCTGACCACGGCGATGTGACATCGCCGTGGTTGTCTGCCCGGCCGGTGGACCTGCGTCCCCGCCCGGGGCTGCCTCATCAGTCACAGCTTGCTCATCCGACGCGCTAGCGTTCCCCCCGACTGCGAGCGGCTCGGGTGCGGACAGGATCTGGGTGCTCTGGGTCCAGCCGTCCGCCCTGCGGCGGAGCGTGAGGCGGAATCTCGGGGTCTCCAGGTCGAGCTCGTCGTAGGGGAGCGAGTCGAGCAAGGCGAGGATGTCCGCCACGTCGTCGTTGGTCAGGGGGTTGAGGTCCATCTACAGCCCCCCGGAGAACCGGGCGAGCACGTGGTCGCTGGCCTTCGCCTGCGGGGACGCGATGGGTCCCCGGTCGCGCGCCGCCCAGACCGTCTCGGGGCGGCTCTGCAGCAGCACAAACCCGTTAGCAAGATCGGCGGGGTGGCCGGGGTTGTCGTCGAGCAGCGCCCACTCGATGTCCTGGGGCGCGCCGTAGTGGTCCTCGACCTGCTGCCCGAGCCGGGCCAGCGTCCGGACCTCGTCATCGGTCAGGCACGGGGTCCGCCGCAGCGGGACCGCCATCGGCGTGGCGGAGATCCCCTGACCGTTCGGCGTGAATGAATGAACCCGCAGCTTGACGCCGACCCGGCGCCCGGTGATCTCGCCGGTCACCTTGCTCACCGTGAAGCTGTCCGGCGTCACCTCGCCGCCCACCAGGGCCGACCCCAGCCCCCAGGTTCCCTCGATGGCTACCACCGAACGGTCGCCGGTGACCGGGCTCCGGGTGAACACCACCCCGGCCGAGCGCGGGTTCAGCATCCGCTGCACGACGACGCCCATGGCCAGGCCGTCTTCGCCGGTGCCCTGGCGGCGGCGGTAGGCGATCGACTCGTCGTTGTACAGGCTGGCCCAGCAGGCGCGCACCCGGTCGAGCACCGCGCCGGTGCCGCGGACCGCCAGGTAGGTGTCCTGCAGCCCGGCGAAGCTGGCCTCGGCGCTGTCCTCCATCGTGGCGCTGGACCGGACCGCCACCGGGCCGTCGCCGAGTGCCGCACAGGCCGGTGCGATCTCGGAAGAGACCTCAGGCGGCAGCCCCGTAGCCGTCACCCGGGCGCGCAGGCCGGCCGCGGCGCGGGCGATCCCGGCCAGGTCGTCCGCTGCCAGCGCCCCGAGCGCCCCGCGCGCCGCGCCGTCCGGGTCCACCCCGTCCATATGCAACAAGAACGCGGCCGTGGTGATCACGAAGCCGCGCGGGACGGGCAGTCCGGCGCGGGCCAGTTCGCCGAGCGCGGCGGCCTTGCCGCCGGCCCAGGTCGCGTCCGCGGCGCCCACCCCGGCGGTCCAGCAGGTGAACAACTGCGTCACGCGATGACCTGGACGATCCCGCGGTCGCCGTCGACGCGCACCCGCTGGCCGGTGCTGATCCGCTTGGTCGCGTCGCCGGTGCCGACCACGGCCGGCATGCCGTACTCCCGCGCCACGATCGCCGCGTGCGACATCGAGCCGCCGATGTCGGAGACCGCCGCCTTGATCTTGCCGAACACCGGCGCCCAGCTCGGCGCGGTCACCGGGCAGACCAGGATCTCGCCCTCCCGGACCTCGCCGATCTGGTTGACGTCGGTCAGCACCCGGGCGGGCCCCTCGACCACACCAGAGGAGGCGCCGATGCCCCGGACCTCGCCTTCAGCAGGCTGCAGCCAGGCCTCGATCGTCTGCTGGGTGACGCCCCACAGCATGCGCACGGCCGGGTCGTTCAGCGCCTCGGGCACCGGGCCCAGCGCGGGCGGCGGCGACCAGCCGCGCAGTGCCTCGAGCATCTGCTTACGCGAAGCGACGATCGGCCGCCAGTGAGCGGCACCGACCGGCGGGGCGCCCGCGGCCCAGGCCAGCATGACGTCGGACAGCGCCTGGTCGACCTCGGTGTGGTGCAGCTGGAACACGTCCTCGGCCTCGGCCAGCACCCCGGACCTGGCCAGCAGCGCGCCGAATTCGCGGATCCGGCTGAAGAACTGCGACGTGAACCAGTGCTCGCAGTAGAACTTGTGGTCCTCCACGTACGGGAAGACCACCCGGCACAGGCCGAGCATCTGGTCGAACGCGGCCTTCTCCTCGCCGGAGCCCAGCAGGTCCCGGTAGGACGACGCGATCCGGTCGCGTTCGGCCCGCAGCGCCTCGGTGGGCCGGTCGGCGAGCAGGCCGTCGCGGACCTGGGCCACGTACCGGGGGAGCGCGGCGAACGGGACCGTCAGGTCGTCGGCCCAGCTGCGGTGGTGATGGTAGAAGCCGTCTCCGGTGGACACGTTGAACCAGGGGTCGCGGGCCCGCTCGAACGCCTCGAGCCAGCGCCGGCCGCCCTCGCCGCGCTCGGCCAGCGCGGTCAGCACCGCCGCCGACGAGCAGCCCTCGGTGAACAGGTCGTCCACCCCGGCCTCGATGGCCAGCCTCGCCAGCCCGCGAAGCTCATCGTCAGGCCGGTACATGATCACGTCGATGCCGGCCACCATGCGGGCCACCGCCTGGTCGCTGATCTCGGGGAACGCCTGCTTGCAGAACTGGAAGAACACCACGTACGCGCCGTAGCCGAGCATCAGGAACTCGGTGTGGTGGTGCCACATCACCGAGAACAGGTCGATGCAGCGGTGGAAGTTCTCCCGCACGTAGTGGTTCTGCGCCACCCCGCGCGACTCGGTGACCACGGCGGCATCGTCGAACTCGGGCAGTTCGGGCACGGTGATCGAGGTGATCTCGTCGATCAGGGCCTTGATGCGCGTCTTCCAGCCCTGGTACAGGGTGTCCCAGTTCTCGTAGTAGTAGCCGGCCCGCTCGCCGAAGACCGCGGCCCGGCGGCCGATCTCCTCGGGGTCGGTGACCGGGTTGGCGGTGATGTAGACCCGACCGTTGACGATGCGGTGCTCGATGCCGAGCGTGGTGGGGAAGACGAACACTCGCGCGGTGTTGGCCCCGATCGCGCTGTACGGGACCTCGGCCGTGATCGTGTCGAAGGCCGGCATCGGCTCGGGGAAGTGCATAGAGTTGTAGAACCAGAAGCGCTTGTCGTCGTCCGGCTGGAACCGGGTGAAGTACGGGTACATGGACCGCCAGCCCTCGGCGCCCGGGACGTCCGCGATCTCCGAAGGAAGCGGGAACCTGGGCGCACTCACGTTCCCGTCCATCAAGCCCTCCTCTGGTCTAGCCTCGGTGCCTCTTTGCGCAGGTCCGCACCGCCGACGCTGGCATAGCGGGACAGCCGGATCAATGGCATATGCAACCATTTCGCCCGGCCAGATCTTGGGTCACGCCCCAAAGCAAGCCCACGGCTCCTTCGCTGTCCGCCCAAGTAGACATCGGGACCTGCCCGGATAGGGTGATGAGACTTCCGCCAGAGGGGGGCTCATGGAAGGCACGCGGTCCGGCCTGCCCCTGCTAGCCGCCTCCGCCCGCCCCCGGGCGGGTGTCCTGCTGGCCGGCTGCGCGGTCCTCGTCGCCGTGCTAGGCCTCGTGTTCGCCCGCCAGAACACGGCGGACCGGTTCGACCACGCCGTCGACTCCCCGGTCATCGGCTGGTTCGCCGGCCATCACGCCCTGGCCCTGTGGCTCGCGTTTCCCGGCTCGATGATTCCGGCCGTCGTGCTGACCGCGGCCCTCGCCCTCGGCTGCCTGCTCACCGGGCGGCGCCGCGGCGCCGTGCTGGCCATCCTGGCCGTCCCGGTGACGGCCGTGATAACCGACTGGCTGCTCAAGCCGCTTGTCCACCGCACCTACATCGGCCAAGTCGTCTACCCGAGCGGGCACACCGCGACGATCGTCGCGCTGGCGGCCGTGGCTACCGTGCTGCTGCTCGCGCCACCGCGGCCGCGGATGGCGCGCCCGCTGCGCGTCCTGATCCTGGCCCTGGCGTACCTGACCTGCGCGGCCGTCGTCGTCGGCGTCATCGCGGTGCGCTTCCACTACTTCACCGACACGGTGGCCGGCGCGGCCGTCGGTATCGGCACGGTATGCGGGCTGGCCCTGGGAATCAGCCAGTTCCGGTGACAGGTCGGGTCGGGGTCGCACCAGTTCACCGGCCCGCCCCTCGCCGGGAGCTTTTCCTGACCCTGACCACAGGTTATGGTCATTCCGTAGCTGTCCGTGCGCAGACCAGGGGAGCCATGGCCCGGATCGGGAGCCTCGCGGCGTGGGAGCAGCGCCTCGCCGCGCAGCGGCGCGACGAAGACCGGCTGGCGCGCGAGCGCCGGCAACGCGAGAAAGACACCGAACGGTTCCGCCAGCAGGAGCACCTGGCGGAGCGGCAGCGGGCGGCGGAGCAGCAGACCGCCGAGGTCGAGGAGCGGATGAAGGCGCTCGGCGAGGTGCTGACCAGCGTCCTGCCGCTCCGGCCGTTGACCTTCGAGCGGTTGCTGGCCGCCCCGCGGGAACCCGGGTTCGATCCCGGCCCGCTGGGGTCCGCGCTCCCCGCGCCGGACTGGGACGATTTCGCGCCCGTCCCGCCGGCCGGCCTCGGCCGTCTCCTCGGCCCCGGCGCGCGCCAGGCCCGGGTGAACCAGGCGCGGGCCAGGTTCGAGGCCGCCCAGGCCGAGCACCAGCGCCAGGAGGCCGAAAGGCGGCGGGCGCTCGCCGTGGCCAAGGCGAAATACGACCGGAAGGTCACCGAGGACCGCGCCACGGCGGCGGCCAGGAACGCCTACGTCATCGGCCGCCAGTCGGCGTTCGCGGCCGGCGACCCGGAGGCCGTCGAGTGGTTCATCGGCTGCGTGCTCCGGGTCTCCCGTTACCCGGACGGCTGTCCCCGCGAGTACGAGGTGACCTGCGATCCGGGGAACCGGGACGTCACGGTGGATGTCGAGCTCCCTCCGCGCGGCGTGGTGCCCGCGACGCGTGCCTACCGCTACGTCAAGGCGCGGGACGCCGTCGAACCGGTGCCGCGCCAGGACAGCGAGATCACCCAGGCCCACGAACGGCTGGTAGCCTGCGTCGCCCTCCGCGCGCTGCACGAGATCTTCGGGGCCACCCCGGCCGAACTGGTCCAGGCCGTCGCGCTCACCGGCTGGGTCCGGACCGTCGACCGGGCCACCGGCAGTCCCGTGCGCCCCCGCCTGCTCACCGTGCGAGCCGAGCGCGCCGCATTCGGCACCCTGGTTCTCGATGCGGTAGACCCCGTCGCCTGCCTAGCCCACCTGGGCGCGAAGGCCACCTCGGCCTTATTCGCGGCGCTCTAGCCTTCGGTCTCGCGTTCAGCGGTTTCCAGGAGGTCCGTGAGCTTGCGGAGGGCCTCCAGGTAGCTGCGGGACTCATAGAGCAGGGGCGCCAGTTCCCCGTCGCCGAACTGCCGGGCCGGACCGTCCCGCCAGTGCTCCGCGGCCTGGTCCCAGGCGTCGCCGAGCAGCCGCAACTGCTGGTCGCCGTCCTGGTCCGGTCGGCTGATCATGGCTCGTGTCCCTCCGGTCAGGACGCCGCAGGCCGAACGCGGCGGGCCGCCTCCAGGCTGGCGATGATGGCCACCAGGTGCTCCTCCATCCGGGGCAGGCCGTTCTCCAGCAGGTCGGCGAACCGGCCGGCGATCCCGGAGAACTCGCTGGCTTCGGCGTCGATGCGCTGTTGCCACAGGCGGATCTGCTCGAGCCGCTGGGAGTTCTGCTCCACGGCGCGCGCGTACCCCGAGCAGTCCACCGCGTTGTCCGGGTCCGCCTGCGCGGCCCGGTCTTGGCAGGCGGTGTACTCGGCCTGGCCCAGCTCGAGCTGGGCGCGCAGGCGGCTGACCCTGGCCTCCAGCGACGCGCGGGTCGCCGTGAGCTGGTCCTCGCCGCGGGCGATCACGTCCCGCTGGGCGTGCCGGTACCTGACCAGCGCCTGGTGCAGCCCCTTGAGGGCGTCGATGTCAGCGTGAATCCCGGTCACGCCGGCCCGTCCCCCGCCCCGTCCCGCCGGCCATCCCCCGGCGCACCTCGGGAGGGCGGCCGACCCCGAGGCCTGCCCCGGCCCCGGTCTCGAGGTAGCCGCTGAGCCGCTCGATCAGGGCCGCGAGGTGCGCCTCGTGCCCTTCCGTCGCCGACAGGTACGTCGTGATGCCCGGCGTGACCTCTTCGAGCGCCTCTCCGAACAGCCGGTACATGTCGTCGCGCCAGATCTCCCCGAGCTCACGCCAGTGGGCCTGGATGGTCGCGAAGTTCTCGGCCAGGTCGTGGTTAAACCGCATCAGGTGCGCCCTGAATTCCGCCAGCGCCTCAATATCGTTGACAACCCCAGCCATGCGCGTTCTCCTATGTGGTTGGCCCGCCGGGTCGCCGGCAGATGCCGTCGAATTCGGCGGCCAGCTCGTCCAGGCTTGTCCTGACGATGTCCGGGTACTTAGCGACCCCGCCCGTCGCGATGTGCTCCACTCGGCTGTGGTACGGAATCTCGGCCCCTTGTTTCTTCATGACGGCGTATATGGCCGAGGCCAACGGCGGCAGGAAGCAATTAACCTCCCTGTTCCGGTCGGGGAATTCCTCGGGTACCTCGCGCAGTACGGCCCGCAGCACATTTATGGCCGGCTCGATTGCTGCGGACGGCATGTTATTGCTGATCGCACGCAGCTGTTCGCGATGCGCTTCCCAGACCGCCCCGCCGAGCCGGATCCGCAGCTCCGTAGCGGCGCTTTCCTCCCCGGCGGCGGCCAGGAGGCTGGCCAGCGCGCGCACATCCTCCCATTCGCCCCGTTCGATCAGCGCCCCGGCGAGAGCCAGCGAGCTGCCGACCACCTTCGTCCAGAGCAGGCCGGCGTCGGCGTAGGCCTCCAGGAGCTGCGCCTGCCGGTCACTGCCGCTCTCGTCCGGCATCCTGGGCGCGGGCACGACGGCGAGGATACGGGCCCGCCCGGCGGCCTTCAGCAGCTCCCGGGTGAGGTACAGCAGATCCTCGCACTCCGCGGCCAGCGTCCCCGCCCGCTCCTGGTCCCCGGCCAGCAGCTGGTGGGCGAGGATGGCCGGCCGGACCGCCTGGCGCAGGCTGAGGTAAGGGGATGTGGCCGGCTCAGATGTGGCCGTGGCCGGCTCAGATGTGGCCGTGGCCGGCTCGATGGTCATGCTGGGCTCCGTTTCCCGCTCGTGCTCAGGAATCCTTCCCGGGCGAAGGCGTACAGGGAGGCGGTCGAGTACGGCTTGAACTTCTCGACCTGCTCGACCGGCCACTCGGTGTCCCGGTACAGGGCGCGGTCGTCGTCCAGGCTCGCGGCGGCGGACACCCCGAGCAGCGCGTCGCTCTCCGCGGGGGACAGCACGCGGAGCACCGCGCGCAGGCCGAAGAATCCCAGGCCTGCCCGGCGCAGGGCGCGTTCGGCGGTGGCGTAGCCGTCGGCCCAGGCCACCACGTGGATGCCGGCGTCCGGACCCTTGTCGGCCAGCCAGACCAGGCGCGCCGAGGTCTCGCTCGGACGGCCGTAGTCGCCCTCGGCCAGCAGTTCGTGCCACCGGTGCATCCCGGCGACGAGGAAGAACCGTTCCGGCTGGGCGGACCCTTCGACCCCGGGCGAGTCGAAGGGTCCGGAGCCCTCTAGCCGGGCCTCCAGGTCGGCGGCGAGGTCGTCCAGCTCGTCGGCGGCCGTCCGCCGGTCGGCGATCCGCACCTCGTGCGGCAGGTTCCGCACCGGGTCGAAGAACCCGTGAAACGGCGACGAGGGCCGGGTGAACTCGGCGATGGTGAACCGGACCTGCCCCGGGGAGCGCTGGTACGCGGCGCTGAGCACGGTGGCCAGCAGCAGGCCGTGACCGTGTTCCTCGCCGCCCACGATGAGCAGGTTGGACCGGGGGTAGTGCTCGAACGTCGCGGTGGTGGCGGGCTTGATCTCGATGGCCTCGCCCAGCCACGCCTGCACCGGCCGGCCAAGGCCGGCCGCGGCCGTGTCCCCGGGGGCGAAGGAGGCCGGCGCGTCCGGGTCGAAGCTGGCCGGCGGCGGGTACTCCCGCCCGCCGCCGAGCGCCCGGATGTGCCCGATCAGCGCCAGCCGCTCCCTGGTGGGGAGCATGGCAATCCGCATGACCGGGTTGGCGCCCTCGCCGCGGCGGTCGTTATAGATCGCATCCCCGGCCCGGACCAGCCTGGTGGCCGTGTCGTTGCCCTCACCGAGGATGGCCTGGGACACGCTCGGCTGGGTGCAGCCCAGCGCGATCCGCAGGGCCATCTGCTCGTAGACGGGCCGCAGGTAGGCCGCCAGCGGCCCGCCCGGCGACTGGGTGGCGAGCAGCAGGTGCAGGCCGAACGCCGCGCCCCGCTTGGCGATATCGGCGAGCAGCCGCCCGGCCTCCCTGGCCAGCCGGTCCTCCTCGCTGAACAGCACCTGGAACTCGTCCATGATCACCAGGGCCCGGGGCAGCACCTGCCCGGTCTCCCGCCGGTAATCAGGCAGGTCCGTGACGCGAGCCTCGCGGCACAGCCGGGCCCGCCGCTCGATCTCCTCGTGGAACCGCCGCAGCATCGAGAGCCCGAACTCGCGGTCGGTCCGGGAGGTGATCGCGCGCGCGTGCGGCAGCCGTTCGGTCAGATAGGCGTCGAACTCGACCTCCTTGAAGTCGAGCAGGTAGAGCTCGAGCTCCTCCGGCGGATACCGCAGCGCGAGCTGGCTGATCAGCACGTGCAGCAGGTTGGTCTTGCCCATCCGGACGTCCCCGCCGACCAGGCCGTGATGCACCCCGCGGACGCCCATGACGAAATGCTGCGGCTCGCCCTTGCTGTCCACGCCGATCTGCACGTCCAGGCCGTCGGTGGTGTTCCCGGCCCAGCGCCGCACCGGGGGAACGGTGATCCGGCCGAAGGGCAGATCCCGGTAGGCGGACCCGGCCGCCGCGCCCACCGCGTCCAGCCACGGGTTGGCCCGGGCCGCCTCCGGCATCTGGTCCGGCTCGATCACGCTGCCCGCGAAGTCCGGGTCGTCCCAGCTGAGATCCCCGCGGTCATCCAGGCTCAGGGTGGTGCCCAGCGCGGTGAGCCCGGCCAGGTCGAAGCCGCGGGGCAGGTCGAGCCCGGGATCGACGGTGGCGACGATGTACAGGCCGCTCCTGGGCCCGTTGCGGGCCAGCCGCCCGAGCAGCTCCGCGGCCCGGTCGCTGAGGCCGGCCGGGAATCCGGCCAGCACCAGGACGTGGTAGGGCACCGTGGCCCCCGCGGTGGCCGCGTTGTAGGTCTCCACCGAGTCGTAGACGTTGGTCAGCCGGGTCTGGGTGACCTCTACGACGTGGCTGGTCAGCGTGGTCAGCAGGGCCTCGGTCTCGGCGGGGCTGGCCGCGACCCCAACCCGGAGGCCCCCGGGAGTGCCTACCCGTAGCTGCGCGGGCAGCCGCAGGAACGCGCTGAGGTACCGGCCCTGCCCCACCGGATCCGCGAGCGCGAACCGCACCGTGCCCGGCCGGGTGGCCGTGGCGAGCCGCAAGGTGAGCGCCTGCAGCAGCGATCGTGCCCCGTCGGCGAACCCGTGCTCGCTGATCAGCAGGTGGCCGTGCCCGGCGAACCGCGCCACCGCCGGTACCGGCGGCACGCCCTCGCCCAGCCGCAGGACCCCGACGCGCAGCCCGTCCGGCGGCGGCGCCTGCGGGTCGGGCTGGTAATCCGCCCAGGCCCCGGCGCCGAAACCCGCGAGCGCCCACGGATGCGCGGCGGTCAGCGTGGTCGCGGACCCGAACAGGCTCCCGGCCCCCCGGCCGTCCAGGTAGTGCCGCTGCCGGTACCGCACCGCCGCGGCCGCCTCGGCTAGGCGAAGGTAAGCGCCATCCATCTCGCGCCCGATCGCCTCGACCGCCATCTTCACCTCTGTGCTCAGCCTGCCCACCCCCATGGTCAGCCCGGGACCCGAGATCGGCAACCCTACCGTCAGGCCAGCCGGCGCTCCGCGGCCCACCTGGTCAGCTGGTGCCGGGTGGATAGCTGCAGCTTGCGCAGCACAGAGGACACGTGGCTCTCCACCGTCTTGGTCGAGATGAACAGCTCCTTGGCGATCTCCTTGTAGGTGTAGCCCTGGGCGATCAGCCGGAGCACCTCGCGCTCCCGGCCGGTCAGCTGGTCGAGCTCGGGGTCGAAGGAGGGCTTCACGTCGCTCGGCGCCTGGGGCGCCGCCGCGAACGCGTCCAGCACGAACCCGGCCAGCCGGTGCGAGAACACCGCGTCGCCCGCGGCGACCCGGCGGACCGCGTCGGCCAGCTCGGCGGTGGAGATCGTCTTGGTCACGTAGCCCCTGGCCCCGGCCCGGATCACCGCGATCACGTCCTCCGGGGCGTCCGAGGCGGACAGCGCGAGAAACCGTACTTCGGGATGCGAAGCCTTGACCGCCTGCACCACGGCCTGGCCGCCGCCGCCGGGCAGGTGCACGTCGAGCAGCACCACGTCCGGCAGCAGCTCGCCGATCAGGTCGATCGCGGGCTGCACGTCGTCTGCCTCGCCGACCACCTCGACCTGCCGGCCGAGCTCGGCCCGGACCCCGGACCGGAACAGCCCATGGTCGTCGACCAGCACCACCCTGGGGGCCCTGGCGCTCATGCCCGGCCTGCCGGAAGGCTGCTCCGCGGCATCTTCAGCGTCACCTTGGTGCCCTCGCCCGGCGCGGTGGTCACCGTGGCCGTGCCGCCGCGGCGGGTCATCCGGCCGTGCACCGACTCGGCCAGCCCCTTGCGGTCCTCCGGCACCGCCTCCGGGTCGAAGCCCTTCCCGCGGTCCCGCACCACGATCGACACCTCGCCCGGCTCGACCTCGGCGAACAGCGAGATGACGCCCGCCCCCGACCACTTGGCCGCGTTGACCGTCGCCTCCCCGGCGGCGGCGAGCAGCGCGGTCAGGTTGTCGTCCAGGTCGCAGTCGCCGACCGTCACCGCCTCCACCGGGACGCCGTACCTGGCCTCGACGTCCTCCTGGATCTTCCGCACCCCGGCGGCGACGGTGAGCTCCTCGTCGGCCTCGTCCGGGTCCCGGCCCTCGAACAGCCAGGACCGGAGCTCGCGTTCCTGCATCCGGGCCAGCTGGACGACCTTCTGCGGGTCGTCGGCGCGCCGCTGGATCAGCGCGAGCGTCTGCAGCACCGAGTCGTGCACCCGGGCCGCGATGTCGACCCGCTCCTCGGCCCGCGCCTTGGCCTGGCGCTCCAGCGCCAGGTCCCGGGCGATCCGCAGCCACCACGGGCCGAGGGCCAGCACGATGGCCGCGATCACCAGCAGCACCCCGCCGAGCGGGCGGAGCAGCGCCAGGCTGGCGTGGGCCGAGAACAGCCAGCCCAGCCCGCCGGCCATCAGCGCGCCCGCGATGACCAGGCGCAGCGCCGACCGGCGGTTCGGTCGCACGTCGCCCGTCGCGACGCCCAGCGGCTCGATCAGGTGCCGCAGCGTGGCCTGGTCCTCTTCCGCGCCGTTCCGCCAGATCAGCGCCAGCCCGGAGATGCTGAACACCTGCGGCCACGCCCAGCTGATGAACCAGCCGCCGTTGAGTGCGCCCGCGACGAGCAGCACGAAGATGAGCAGCGAGGCCAGGCCCACGGCCAGCCGGACGCCCCCGGCGTCGGTCCTGGCCTTGCTGAAGATGTTGGCGTCGGTCCCGGCGGCCGGGATGAACAGCCAGGCCAGCACGTACAGCGGCACCCCCCAGCCGGCCGACACCAGGGTGACCAGCACGAACACGATCCGGACGGTCGTCGGGCTGAATCCCCGCCAGGCGGCTATCCCCGCGGCCACGCCGCCGCCCAGCCGGTCGGCCGGTTCGCGGCGCAGCGGGCCGCCGTGACCGGCGTGCCGCTCACGCAGCCCGAACGGGCCGTGCCGCCCGAACGGGCCACGGTGCCCCGGCTGGTCGCGGTGCCAGCGGTCAGGATGCTCCACGGTTCCATCATGGCCCAGCCACCCCGTGAGGGCTATCGGGGACATCCCTGATGCGACCCTGATGCCCCGGTCACCGGATCAGGGGTGCGCGCGGGATCTTCCCGATGCGCCGACCAGGCCCGCGGAGCCAATCTAGAGACATGAACACGAACACAGTAGATCCCGAAGCACCCACCACCGAACCGACCGACAGCCGCCCCGAGCCGCGGTACGGCTACGACCCCGGGCGCACCGCCCTGCGCAGGCCCTTCGAGGACCGGATGCTGGCGGGCGTCGCCGCGGGCCTGGCCCGTTACTTCGGCGTCGACACCACGATCGTCCGGATCGCCTTCGTCGTCCTGACCGTCGTCGGCGGCGCGGGCATCCCGCTCTACCTGGCCGGCCTGCTGCTGATCCCGGATGAGGGCAGCGACCAGTCGATCGCCGGGTCCATCATCGAGTCCCTGCAGAACCGCAACCGCTAAGCACATCTGGATAACGGAGTAATCATCATGTCTGCGCAGTACAACCAGAACTGGACCCGCGGTTTCGGTCCGTGGTTCACGGGCCCCGCCTCAGACCAGCACATGCGGGTTTCCGACGCCGAGCGGCAGGCGGTCGCCGACCGCCTCGCCGAGCACTTCAGCTCCGGCCGTCTTGACCAGGCCGAGTTCGACGATCGCGTCGGCCGGGCCATGAGCGCCAAGACCCGCGCCGACCTGAACGGCCTGTTCGACGACCTGCCGGAAACAGGGGCTCCGGCAGCGACGAACCCGGCCGACCCGACCGGCCAGCCGCGCCGCCGGCACCGCCACCCGATCCTGCTCGCCGCGCTGATCGTCTTCGTCGCGATCGCGGCCACGCACGTGGTCTGGCCGTTGCTGTGGATCGGCTTCCTGGTCGCCATCGTCCTGTTCGCCACGGGGACCATCGGCCATGCCCGTTCGGGCCAGCGCCGCTGACGTCCTGGTGACCAGCGGGCACAGCCACGGACCGGAGACCCCCTGATCAGCCTGCGGCGGGGGCGGCAGGCGACGGGGATCTCCGGTCCGTTCGCGTTTGCGGGCCCCGCTACCGGTCGGGGTGCGCGATGCTCGGCGGCGGCGGGATCGCCGAGCCCGCCAGCGCCGTGCTTGGCGGCGGCGGAACGGCCGAGCAGGACGGGAGTGCGGTGACCGGCGGCGGCGGTATCGCCGAGCACGATGGGAGCGCGATCTCCGGCGGCGGCGGCAGGGCCGAGCAGGTCGCCAGCGCGATGGCCGGCGGCGGCGGTATCGCCGAGCAGGACGGGAGCGGCGGCGGGATGACCGACCCGGACAGGCTCGTCCGCGGTGGCGGCGGGATCGCCGAGCAGGCCAGCGTCGTGCTAGGCGGCGGCGGGATGAATGATCCCGAACGGGCCTGGTTATCAGCCCCGGCCGACTCGTACTGCCCGGACTCCATACCGTTATAGTGCGCCGTCGCCCTCCCCGCGGCAAGATCCCCTCCCACCCCCACCCCGGCACTTTCATGGACTCGCCCCCCGGGGGGATGGGGGTTAGATGTCGGAGGTGTAGATGACGACGCGGGTGCGATCGCCGCGGAACAGGTCGCGGGCGAATTCGAGCGGCTCGCCGGAACGGGCGTAGGCAGTCCGCTCCACCTGCATCAGCGGAGCGCCCTCGGCGACGTCCAGCGCTTCGGCCTCGCGCACCCCGGCGGTCACCGGCTCCAGGCTCTCCCTGGCCCGGTGCGGCCGCAGCCCGTACCTGGTCTCGAGCAGCTCATACAAGGAGCCGTCCAGCCGGAGCTCCAGCATGCCGGGGAACCGGGCGGCCGGGAACAGCGAGCGCTCCAGCGCGATCGGACGCCCGTCGCCCAGCCGGATCCGCCGCACCTCGTGCACCGGGTCGTCCTCGGCGAGCCGCAGCGCGGCGCCCGCGGCCGGCCCGGCGGGGCGCGACCGGGCGGACAGCACCCGGGCGCCGGCCACCATCCCGTGCCGGCGCAGCTGCTCGGAAAACCCGGCCAGGGTGGTGAGGTCCTGCTCCAGCTTGGCCGCGGCCACCACGGTGCCGCCGTGCCGCCCCACCGTCCGGGTGACCAGGCCGCGCCGGGCCAGTTCGGCCAGCGCGTGCCGCAGCGTCATCCGGCTGACCCCGAACCACTTGGCCAGGTCGTGCTCGGTCGGCAGCCGGTCGCCGGGCGCCAGCGCGCCGGTGGCGATCTGCCCGGCCAGCCAGTCCTCGATCTGCCCGTGCACCGTGGTGCCCGGCTCACGCACGATCCGGGGCGGCTGCCGGGAACCGGTGCGCGGTGCAGTCATGCGGTCACGGCGGCCATGCGGTCGTCTAGACCCCGGTTCCCGCGAACGGCGCGTCGTCTTCGGACGGCGCCACGACCGGGGCGAACCTCTTGGTGCGCCCGACGATCAGGTAGTAGACCGCCCCGACCAGCGCGATGAAGATCACCACGATCCACAGGATCGGGACTCCGTCTAGGAAGCCCAGCTTGAGCAGGCCGGCGGTCTGGTTGGGCTTGGGGTTGCTGGCCGCCCGCGGCCAGGCGAAGTTGACCAGCATGGCCCCGCCGTAGAGCAGGGCGACGGTGTTGACCAGCAGGCCCCAGCGGCCCAGCCGGAACGGCGCGCTGACCCTGGGCCAGCCGCGCATCCGCGCCCGCATGATCACGATGTTGCCGAGGAAGTAGCTCAGGTAGATCATGCCGGTCGCGGCGATCGCGATGATCCCGGCGCCGGAGAACTGCCAGAACGGGATCGCGGCGATGCACGCCACCGCGATGCAGCTCCACACCGGGGTGTGCAGGCTGGGGGAGACCTTGGCCAGGAACGACGAGCCCGGCAGCTGGTTGTCGCGGGCCATGCCGAAGCACAGCCTGATCGTCGCGGCCATGATCGACAGGCAGCAGACGAAGACCGCGGCGGAGACCACGAGCAGGTAGATCGTGGCGAACGGGGTGGAGAAGTTGGCCTCGATGATGGCCGCGGGCCCGAACGCGCCCTTCACCGCATCGCCCATGTTCGGGATGGCGACCAGCGTGCCGAGCAGGAACACGCCGCCGATGATGAACGCGCCGATCACCGAGTACAGCACCGCCTTGGGCGCGGCCCGGCGCGGATCCTTGGTCTCCTCGGACAGCGTGGACGCGGTGTCGAAGCCGTAGATGACGAACAGGCTCATGAACATGGCGGCCAGGAACGTGCTCCCGTTCACCGGGATGCCGGCGCTGTCGGTCACCACGCTGAAGCCCTGGTGGTTGTGGAAGGCCATCAGCACCAGCGCGAACACGAACATGCCGAGGATCTCGAACACGACCCCGGTGTTGTTGATGATCGAGACCAGCTTGACGCCGTAGATGTTGAGCACGGTGATCACGACCAGCGTGATCAGGGCGATGACCAGGTTCGTGTTCAGGCTGGCCGCGTTCAGCGAGTGCCAGCCGAGGCCGTTCAGCGCGGGGATCAGCGCCAGCGGCAGGGTGGCCACCACCGCGGTGACGGTCAGGATGCCGGCGAACAGGTAGATCCACCCGGTGAACCAGGAGTAGGTGCGGTTGGCCAGGAACTTCGTCCACTGGAAGACCGAACCCGCCACCGGGTAGTGGCTCGATACCTCGGCGAAGTTCAGCGCCACGATGAACTGGCCCAGCGCGACCACCGGCCAGGTCCAGATGAACACCCCGCCCAGCGTGGTCAGGCCCAGCGCGAACAG
>WNGK01008959.1_pt1 | contig 17003 bp, 18 predicted proteins | sample 5400601 | NCBI WGS metagenome assembly WNGK01 (sample SAMN13153376, study PRJNA577476) | soil metagenome | isolation source: 60 cm soil or saprolite under Garry oak tree replicate 1 | place: USA:California | collected 2016-06-15
TGCCGGCCAGCAGCGTGATCAGTGCGGTGGCTGTCTCGCTGTGACCGATGACCACGACCCGGCCACCCGGATGGTCACGGAGGATGGTGGCCAAGCATGCGTGCGCTCGACCGAGGTAGTCGCGCCACCGCTCTGCACCGGGAAGAACCGGCCTGCTGGGTTGGTCCGGATCTGGCGGCCATTTCCGGTGCAGCGTCTGCCATGGCTCGCCTTCGCCGGATGGGCCTGGGTCAGGGACTCGGAGTTCCCGCCGCACGGTTGTAGGAATGCCGAGCATGCCTGCGATCGGTGCTGCGGTGTCCAGGGCGCGTCGCACGGTGCTGGCGAACAAGGCTGTGATCGGGTACCCCACGTTCTGTTCTGCGGCCAGACGATCGGCGAGGCGGTCGGCCTGCCACCGTCCGCGATCGGTCAAGCCGTGACATGCCTCGCTGGCAAGCCGGCCATGAACGTTGCAATAGGCTTCGCCATGTCGTACCAACAAGAATTCACGACGGGGCCTATGCACCGACTGCTCCAGTTGACCTCCAGCTCGTGCCGATCGCAGCAGGTAGCCCGTGAACGGTGCAAGCGAACAGAGATGCGTCATCGCTCCGTCCGATCAGGACATGCTGGACCGCGTTGCGTACGAAGCTCAGCGCACACACGACGCAAGCGAAACCTTGCGCCTGATCGTCGGTCAGACTGGCCTTACAGTTTGTTTGTTCCATGTGGACGCTCTCAGCCGGAAGTGCTGTACGCACGCTCGACCGAAATCAGCGAACGTCGGCCATTGCGGCCGATCACGCTCGGTCTCGCGTTCTGACTTGATTCGGTCGACAAGATCAGCGACTCTCAGCGGTGCGTAGCCCGCGAATGTCCGGTGGTTGGCAGGCATGGTGGTTCCTGCTCTCGCATAAGGAAACGGCTCTCGGGTCTGCCGTTTCGGCAGTGAGTTCAACCTGATCGCCGGCCGAGGGAGGTTCGGCACCGCTTGTGCTTGGGCCATCAGCCGCAACCGGTTGCCCGTCAACGACAGGGCCGGCATCCGGGCGACACGTGCAGGTGGGCCCGCCATGGCACTGGCCGGATAGCCACCACACACAACGCCGATGAACGGCGGCGATGCCTCGTAGTTCTCTCATTGCTCATCGCCAGGGCGGTCACGGAGGAGATCAGCGATGGCGGCGATCGTGCGGCCAGCCAGGAAACCCGCCATTGGTTCACCATCTCCTTCGCCCTTGCGGCTGCTGCTCAGCCGCATCGGGATGGAACGGCGGCGACGGAGGTGCACCGCCGTTCCATCCGTGCGACCGGTGACGATGGGGCAGATCAGCCCCTGGCTGCGTTGGCTGTGCCATCGGCGCAACTTGAGACTAAAACTGAGTCTCACACTTCGCCAGGTTCAAACGGGTGAAAGTTTGAGTCTCACACTCTGTGTCCGGCCAGGTCGCGGTGATGGAGACCTCTCGTGCGGCACACTGCGCAGCATGACCGAGAGTGATGTTGGTCCGGTTGTCCAGCGGCTGATGTTCGGCGAGGCGGCAAGGAGCCTTCGGGTGGCCGCCGGTGTGGAGCTGGCTGACGCCGACCGACGGCTCGGCAGATACCGCGGCCGACTGTCGAAGATCGAGAACGGCAACCTCGCACCCAGCCCGGGTGAGGTCGACGTCATGATCGAGATGTATGGAGTCGGCGGCCGTGAAGCCGAGGAGCTTCGCGCCATGGGTACCGAGGCCCGGCGCAGAGCCAGCCCGGAACGGATCCAGGGCAGTTCTCGTCAGTACGCCAAACTCGAACAGAGCGCGGCAGAGATCTTCATGGTCTACAACGAGGTACCGGGCGTCCTGCAGACCTTCGACTACGCCCGCGCGCAGTTGTCGCAGTCGCCGGTCGTGGCGGCCGGTGAGGTGGGCGGTCTGGCCCGCGGCCGGGTGGATCGCGGCGAACGGGTCCTCCGCGAGCGAGGTCCCAAGATCGAACTGCTGATCGGTGAGGAAGCGATCATGCGGGAGGTTGGTGGCCGTTCTGTTCTGCGAGATCAACTCAGCCACCTACGCCGCCTGGCGGACAGGCAGAACGTCTCCATCCGGGTCATCTCGTTCACCACCGGTGCGGTCGCCGCGCTGAGCGTGCCGTTCACGATCCTCTACCTCGGCGACGATCGATGGATCGTCTACATCGAGTCCCTGACGCGCGTGGACTACATCAAGTCACCAACGCAGTACCGCGCGGCGTTCGATCTTGCCGCCGGGGTGGCGGCCAACGAGGTGGCGAGCAAGGCGATACTGGATCGTCGGATCAGCGAGTTGAGCTAGAGGAGAGGCAGCGATGTCGACGTCTGCCCCTGATGTGGCCGAAGCGCGTTGGCGCAAGAGTTCGAAGAGCGGTGGCGGTGGCGGCGCCCAATGCGTCGAGTTGGCCTACCTGGCCGACGGTGAGGCTGTCCGGGACAGCAAGAACCCGGCCGCGCCACCATGTCGACTCAGCGTAGGAGCGCTCCGAGTATTGGTGTCGGAGGTCCAAGCGGGTCGGTTAGATCGCCCCCGATAGGTCAGGCAGCCAGGCGTAGCCCGCAGCAGGCCGGCGCACTGCTGCGGGCCACGTCGTGTCTACGTAGTGCGGTTGAGCAGGATGTGGGGATAGCCGCGCTTGATCAGGTCGCCGAGTTCTACGCCGAGCGAGGCGATGAACTTGTCCAGCCGGTCGGTGGCTTCCTCGACGGTTTCGGCCTGTCCCTTGAATTCGAACTCGACGAAGTCGCCCGCGCCCACCACGTGGTCGAAGGCCACCTCGACCTCGGGCAGCTTCCATTCCACCCGGGTCTTGTCCACGGTGATCATGGGTACGAAGTCCAGCGCGGCCAGCAGGCGCCGGATGGCCTCCGGGTCGGCGACCGGGGACTCGTATTCGTCCGCGTGGGTCTTCACAAGCGCGTCGACCGGGTGCCACAGCTTGTAATTCACCGACGATCCGCGCGCTTCCGTGCGCACGCGCAGCCACTCGGAGATGGCGACTGGGGCGAGGAAGTCGCGGTGCGGGGCGTTGTAGTAGACGTCGACCTGGCGGGTGGGCTCGCCGGGCGTCGCGCCGAGTGTTTGGAGCGCGGTTCTCAGTGGCGCTGGGTCGGGCAACGCGAACTTCCGCTCGACCTCGATGTACTGCACTGGTGATGTTCCCTTCCTCAGACGTCGGTCGAGTGTAGGACCGACCGAATCCATGCGATGTCCTGCGGCTGCAGCGGTTCCCCCACGCAGGCGACGGCCATGCCGATCTGGCAAGCGTCGCGAAAGCCGACCAGGACCGCCGCGTCCGGATCGCGCTGTAGCGCGTATCCGAGAGCGACGCGGGCCAGCGCAGTTGGGTTGTCGCCGAACCGGGCGCGGATCGGCGCGAGACGCATGTCTTGGTCGGCGAGGCCGCTTGGATCGAACTGGGGATCCCGCGATCGATGGTCAGCCGGGCCGAAGGTTCGGACCGGCGTGCCGGAGGTACGCAGCAGCGTGCCCTGCCCGAGTGCCTGCTTGATCAGCACGGCGACTCCGCGCTGGCGGGCGAAGTCGAAGATGTCGGTCTCCTCGCTGCCGTACAGCGGGCTGAGCAGGTTGTACCTGACGCTGAGGACATCGGGCCGGATGGCGTCGAACAACTGCAACCACCGGGCGGTATGTGCGGTTTCCGGCCAGTCGACACTGGCCCATTGCTCGGCGAAGGCGTGTGGCGCACGCAGGCCGATCGCACGAATGCGGCCCTGGGCGCGCAGCGAGTGCATGATGTCGACCGCGTCGGCGAGGTATCGGTCGCCAGTGCCGAAGTCGGTGCTGTGCAGGTGATAGATGTCCAGGTAGTCGGTGTCGAGGTTGGTCAGCGTGGTGGCGAACTGGTGGCGCATCTGCGCGGGGTGGTAGGCGTGCGCTGCGGTTCCGGTGAAGTAGCCGACCTTGCTGGACACGACGAGATGGTCGCGGCCAGCCTGACGGAGCAGTTGGCCGAGTAGCCGTTCGGACCGGCCCAGGCCGTAGACGTCGGCGGTATCGAACAGCGTGATGCCCAGGTCGTGAGCGTGGACGAGGGCCGCATAGGCGGTGTCCGGGTCGACGTTGTCCCAGCCGATGGGGACGCCGTTGTTGGTGGCGGTGCCACCGATGGTCCAGCAGCCTGCGGCGATGGCGGAGACCGGCAGGTCGAGACCCCGGAGGACGCGGTGTTCCAGCGGACGCACGATGCTCTCCCAGGTGGTCAGGTGCCGCATGGATCGGCCGCGTTGATCAACCGCCAGGTATCCACATTGGCCCAGCGTGTGTACTCCCGCCGCAAGACAGCGCCGAGTTCGGCCGGGACTGCCTTCTGCGCGGCCGTGATCGTCGGCCCGAGTTCTGCCGCCAGTTGGCTGATCAAAGTGGTGGCCAGGCTCGCGCAACGGCTGTCGAGAGCGTGTTGATCGGCATCCTCGGCGAGTTCGATCATGGCGCCGAGAAGTTGGTATGCCATGTCCTTGAGGATGCGGCGCACGTCGCGGACCACGCGATAGGGCGTCCCGTCGAGTACCTTCTCCAGCGACTTGAGGGTGTAGTCCAGTGCGAAGTTCCGGTCGATCCACAGTTGTGCCCAGCGGGCCAGTACGCCGATGCGTGCGTCGGCGAAGCGTGCCTCGACTCGGCCCATGGACGGATCGGCGTCGCCGATGAGGCCGGCCGCCTGTGCTTTGCGGGTGTAGGCGGCGCCGATGAGGCATTCCATGGTCACCAGCGGGTAGCTGATGGCGGTGTAGAACGGGCGTCCGGTGCTGTGCTGGGCTACCCACTGCTCGTTGCGCACGCCGTCGACGATCTGCTCGACACTCATCTCGGGCTGCGGGCGTAGGAGCAGGTCGGTGCGTCCCTGGAAGGCATAGGTTGCGCGCAGTTCCTGGTAGGTCATCAACTGGTCGAACGTGATGTACGTGAAGCGCGGCGGCACGCCCAGCGCGGTCAGGGTCCGAATGGCCAAGGCGTTCTGCTCGCCGGTGGTTTCCTTGTTGAATCGGTCGAGGATCGACGTGACACCGGATTCCACGCCGAACAGGCACCGCCGCAACCGCCGATCCACGAGCTGGCGCCAGAGGCGGCCGCGGTCGATGTGCCAGGTCCGGCCTTGGTCGGTACGCACGATCTGGTCGATCCGGCAGGAGGTCTCCCAGGCGAACCCGGCTTCGGCAAGGGTGTCGGCGACGGCGAGTGCGCGAGCGGTCGCGTCTGGGTCGCGGCCGATGAACTCCTCGTCGACCAGGTAGACGGTGCGGGACTGTTCGGGGTGCCGGTTGAACACGATGCTGATGTCCCGCAACGTCCACGCCAGGGATTGCGGGGCTGCGCCGGCCCATTGCCCCTTGTGCCCGCGTGGGCAGAACGAGCAGAAGTTGGTGCAGCCACGGCTGGCTTCCAGTTGAGCGACACCGTGGTGGCTGAGGGTGCGGTCGAGCAGATCGAGTTCGGGCAACGGGTCGGACTGGGCACGGTTGACAACGGTGGCGGTGTGCCGGATTCGATCCCGAGGTCGGCCGAGAGTGAGGACAGTTCGTTCTGCTGGGGCCGCTCGGTAGCCGGTGCCCCGGATCTGGCTGAGCGACAGGTCACCGTGCCAGTACGCCAGTGTGTCGGCGATGGTGGACTCGCCAGCGCCTCGGCTGACGATCAGGTTCGCGTACCGGTCCAGCAGGGCCCGCTCGTTGCGCACGGTCAGCGAACCGCCGGCGATGAGCATCGGCTGCTCATCGAAGGTGGCGACCTCGTCCAGTAGCCGAGTCATCAGGTCGTGTTGGCCGAATGTCGCCGACACCCCGAGTATGTCGACCAGGCCGCCAGCAACCCAACCGAGGACATCGTCCATCGTGTCGTCCAGTTGCATGTCCATCAGCTCGACCCGACCCAGCAGCGTCGCCCGAGCGGCTCGCGCCAGGTCACTGATCGCGAGCGGAAACCGCGGCAGCGGAAAGGTCTCCGGGTGGTACAGCGAGACCAGCAGCAGGCGAGGCCGCAGTAGCCTGCGCTGACCTTCAGCGGTCAGATGCGCGGTCGACAGCCAGTTGTCCGGTGCATCAAGCCGGAGGTGCCCGGTGGTCCAAGCCGGCCAATCCCGGGATGCGTGCGGTTGGCCGGACAGGTCAGCGGTCGTCCATTCGTCCTGCTGCGGGTTGTGCAGTAGCAACAGCCGCCGGTCCAACGTCCCGGTCACGACGACGGTCCAGTCGAAGCCAAGCACCTCGATCAGCGCGTTCTGCAGGGCCAGGGGTTCAGCCATCAGCACCGACCGCAGCTCCCCGTTCGTGGGTGGCGAGCTGTCGGTGGCGTGTGCGACGGCACCCAGGAGCAGCTCGTGGCTGTGGGTTTGGGAGGTGATCATCTCGGTACTCCGCGGGTGACGAGGGGAGGTGACCGAGCTATTGCGGCAGCGCAGTGTGGTGTGCCTCTAGGCTGAGCAGCAGCTCACGGTGCACTCACGCACGTTCACGCTCAGTCAGACAGGATTTGCGGTGACCGACCCGAACAGATCGATCGATGACGCCACGAACGTCTTCGCAGCGGAGTTGAAGCGGTGGCGCGATGTCCGGGGCTTGTCCCGAACAGCACTGGCCACCAGGTTGGGCTATCACCGCTCGTACGTGTCGAAGATCGAATCAGGCACCGAACGTCCGTCCCGGGAATTCGCGGCCCACGCCGAGGACGTGTTGCATGCCGGCGGAGCGTTGCGGATCGCGTATCGCGAGTTCGAGGCCAACCGGGTTGGCGTGGTCCGGCCGTCTGCGGTGGTCGACACGCCCGACCACGCTGGCAGCCTGGTCGTCGACCACGACGACGCCACCCTGCACTATGACGGATACCGCTATCGGCTGACCCAACGACGTCGCCTGATCAACGGCGGCACGGAGCCGATCACGCGCTACCTGATTCGGATCTCCGTCGACCGTCATCCCGGCGATCCGGAGCGATCCAACCTGCTCTACCAAGACAACCCGTTGACCTGGAACGAGATCAACCTGCATGCCTGGCACGGTGACCAACGAGGGCAACCCATGGAATGGACCGCCCACCATGACCGGGACGCGTTCAAGGAGGTCTGGCTGCAGTTTGCCCACGAGGGCGAGCATTTCCCGCTGTATCCAGGTGAGTCGACGTGGATCGAGTACGAATACACGATCGCCGATGCGCACTGGGGTCGCTGGTTCCAGCGTGCCGTCCGGCTGCCGACTCGTCGGCTGTCCGTACGCCTGGACTTCCCCGTCGCGCTACAACCGGCCGTATGGGGACTGCACACGTCGATGACGGCTGAGGCGATGCCGTTTCGCACTCCCATCCAGCGACGGGACACCGACGACCGGTGCGTGTTCTCGTGGTCCACAGAGGACCCACCCCTACACGCTCGATACCGACTGGAATGGGACTTCCGTGCCCAGCCCGCAGACAAAACCGATGTCGCGATACAGCCCAGTGACATCATGCGCAGGCTCGGGGTAGTTCAGATCAACGACCCGATCCTGCGCCAGACCGCCATGCCGTTCGACCTGCCGGCCGAGCAGGACGATGCCCTCCGAGTTGTCGCCCAGCTTCAGTCCGCCGCCGAGCGGATCGCGCAGGTCCATGTGTTTGGCAAGGGCATGGGCATCGCGGCACCCCAGATCGGCATCGACCGGGCGGCCGCGCTCGTGCGCACACCCGACGGCGACGCCATCACCTTGCTCAACCCCGCCATCGTCGAGGTCAGTGCCGACACCGACGAGCAGTACGAAGGATGCCTGAGTTTCTTCGACGTCCGCGGTCAGGTTCCCAGACCACTGGTGATCCACGTCGAGCACACCGACATCACCGGGCACAAGAAGATCACCATCTTCGAACGTGGTCTGGCGCGTCTGGTCGCCCACGAGGTGGACCACCTGCACGGCCACCTCTACACCGACCGCATGCGAACCGATGTCGACCCGATCCCTGTCGAGCAGTACCGCGGCACCGGCAAGACATGGACGTACTGATGCTCAGACTCGAATCCACGAGTAGGCCGTCGGCAGACCGAAGTTCGTGGTCGTCGGCGGCGTGTTACGTGACGAAGCTCAAGACTGTAGCATCCGCGCACGCTGGACGCCGGTCACTTCACATAGCGCAACGACGACCGCGACATCCATACTGGCACGGACCGCGACCGTTGATCATGCGGACACCTTGGTCTCCGATCACCCAGCAGCCCGTCAAGCGCTTCCCGCGCAATCCAGCGCGACGTTGCGCGGCCGGCACGTGGACGGCAGCCGAGTTCGCGGCCCGCACCGTCGATTCAGGGGCCGTCATGACGCTTCTTCCGACTGTTGGTAGTGGTGATCACACTGCTTCCAGCAGAGCTAGGAGTGGTTGATGGTGCCCTTGTGGGATCGGCTGATCGGTGTCACGAGGTGGCCTGGGAGGTGCGGGCGTGCCGCATGCTGCGGACTGCGTGGCTGGTCAACAGCGCGAACTCCAGCAGTGCCCGGTCCTGGAACGTCAGGCACAGCGTCGTGGTGTCCAGCACCACGATCTGGACGGACTGACCGTCCACCTGGAAGTTCATCGGGCAGCAGTCCGCGACGGTGACGCTGGTGTCGATTCGGATGGCGGGGTGGGGCGCCAGCGCATTCTCCGGTTCCGCAGTAGGTCGGGGATCGACCACGGGCGGGGTCAGCGCCCGTTCGGACAACAATGCGCCGACCGCCTCGGCGGCCACGTCGGCGACGGCGAGGAGTGCCTGGTCGGCGAAGTCGATGGTGGCGGTGGTGCCGATTTCACCGAAGTAGAACGTGGTCTCGGCGTCGTCGACGTGGTACTCCAGTGGGCAGGTATCGCGGATGTGCACCCCGACGTCGAAGGACACCAGCGCCGACGCGTGCTCGTCGATCTCGCTGGCCACCGGCAGGATCGAGGCCGCGTCCGGCTCGTCCGGGACGGCACCAGACGGCGCGGGTCGCGCTGTAGGACTCCTCACGTGTTCTCCTCGGTCGTGATCCATTTCTGTGTTGGTGACGTGTGCTAGTGGGGCCAGCCCAGCGGGAATGCCTCGTTCTGTGCGACCGCGATTACCCGAGCCGGCTTTACGCCCAGCACCGCGCACAGCCCGACGAACCTGCTCATGTCCAGTGGCCGCACACCCAACTCCACCCGGCACAGCACGGACACCGACAACCCGACCTGCTGACCCGTCTCGGCCAATGTCCAGTGCCGACGCTGTCGCTCGGTCCGCAGTACGTAACCGACGGCGCGGGCGAACGCGCTCACCTCGTCAAGATCGGCCATCACATTTCCCGTGGGGGCGACATGCAGGGTCCTCCGACTGGGTTTTCGTGTCCGAGCTCGCTGCGCAACTGATCGGAGTTGTCGGCGGTGGCGCAATGCTGCCGAAAATCATCGAGCGCGACTGTCACGATGTTCATCAGCTTGATGGCTGCATCCTCGGTCATGCACAGTTGCAGGGAACCCACTCGGTGGCCGAGCTCTATCTCGATACTTTCCAAGCTCACCGTGTGCGTGATGGCGCAGTCACCGGTGATGGATACCCCGGCATCGACAGAAATACCCTGAAAATGATGCATGTTCGTCTCCTTATTTGTTTGTCACGATGTCGCCAGCAATTGGGCCCGAGCCTCGGTCAAGTCGTCGATTAGCTCGTCCAACTCGGCAAGGTCGAGACGCGCGGACAACCCCGGTGGCTGGACCGTGACGGTGCGACCGTGAAGCGAAACGACCAGCTCTCGCTGATAGCCGACGATGTCCCGACAGGGGACGACCCACCGATTGGGTGGATCACTCCGTTGGTCGCTCACCGGCTGTTCAGCTTGACGGACAGGCGCGCAACTCGTGCCTCTTGATGTCCACCACCATGCGTCAACCGATCACCTATGCCGGCTTGCATGCCAATGCCGAAAAGGTTCACCCACACGAGCGATGCCGCGATCGCCGCAGGCAGACTGATCACATGCGTCACCTCCAGTAGTCGGAAGTGACCGTACGTGGTCGATCAACCGCGAAGTGACAACGAAATGCCAATTCACGGCACGTCCAGTCCACGCTCGTAGCATGGACGTTGCCAGAGCGTCTAACAGGGAGACACGACGTGGTGGAGTTGGACACGGGGATCGGTCCCCGAGTTGCCGGGGAGCGCAAGCTGGCTGGGATGACACAGCACCAGTTGGCCCGGCGAGCCAACGTGTCCATATCGTTGATCCGTAAAGTCGAGCAGGGCCGAGTACCCGCATCGCCGGCGTTCGTGTCGGCTGTCGCGAATGCTCTCGGCGTGGGGATGGCTGAGCTTCAGGGACTGCCCTACGCGCGTGACAGCCGTACCGAGCAGCAGTTGCACGCCACCCTGTAGCACAGGCATCCCAGCATCGCCATGCTGTCAACCTGGATGCACTGGGTGCCCAGCTACCGGGACTGCTGGCCGAACTGCGCGCGGCGACATGGACTCTGACAAGTCGTGATCGTGGCCGAGCGTTCGGCCTGCTCGCTGAGGCGTACTACGCGGCCGGTCAAGCAGTCTACAAACTGGGCTACATCGATCTCGCGTCACTCACCGTCGACCGGTACGAGTGGGCCGCTGCGCAATCCAGCGACGAATTGGCGATCCTCGTCGGGCACTATCGACGAGCCGGGGAAATGATCAATTCGGCGGACTGGTCGGGCGCTCTACGCATGTTGGACCGCAGCCGCGACCGGATCGAAGATCGCCTGAGCCGAGCTGACGAGCCGACCCTGTCCATGTGGGGTAACCTGCACCTGAAGTCCGCATTGGCCGCCGCCCGAGGTGGCGATCGGGACGCGGCTGATTGTCACCTGGCCGAAGCGCGCGAGACAGCGAACCGTATCGGCGCTGACCGAGACGATTACCGACTGTGTTTTGGCCCGACGAACGTCAACATCTGGTCCGTGGGAATCGCGGTTGAAATGATGGACGGCACCGAGGCGGTCAAGCGCGCCAACTCGTTCGCCATCCCCAGTGGCGCACCACGAGAAAGAGTGGGGCACCATTGGATCGACCTTGCCCGCGGCTACCTATTGCACGGAGATCATCAGCGTGCGATAGGTACGCTTATGCGAGCCAAGGAAACCGCGCCGCAGCAAACGCGGTATCATCCTATGGTTCACGAAACTATTCGTACCCTGGCCCGCATCAAACGCCGATCAGATCCGATCACCCGTCTCGCCGCTTGGGCAGGCGTGCGAGACACCTGATTACCCTGCCGTGGTCTCCCGCGTTCCGGGGCTCCACCACGGGCTCCAGCCAATCCTCCAAGCCCTCCTCCTGCTGAGCAGGAGGAGGGCAGTCGCCTGCTAAACCGCAGCTAGAGCACGCTCCAGCACCCTCCTGGACACCCCCTGACTCGATAGCGAGCAACGAGAAGTTGACGACTGGGCGGGGTGGACGGTGGCAGCAGTGAGGTGCGGTCTTGTCCTGGTTTTGCGGCGCTGGGTTCGGGTAAGTCCGATCCGGGTCATTCGCCATTAATGCGCCCACTGTTTATGGAATTCACCGTGTCGCGCTCGGCCCCTTTCCTGAATAGTCGTCGTGGAATCGCGCGATGCGTTCACCATCGGGACAATATCGATCGACGTGCATTCGCGAATAAGACCCCGAGAATCTTGAAAAGTCGCCGTAAGCCGTTGTGTTTGTCGATGGCGACGCCGTACTATTGAGGCACAACCAAACGGAGACCAAATGAGTCTCCTCGCCGGCGGGGCGGGATTCGCACCCCATATGTTTCGCCGGTTCGCACAGTACCATTCACCACTAATCGTCAGGAGTGGCTGTCATGGGTCACGTATCCGTATCGCGTCCGGGTGACGTCATCGAGATGATCACCACCGTTCGGATCGCCAAGCTCGCGGCGATGGCCGGCGCGCTGTCCGTTCCGGACGGTGGTTTCTCGGTCGATCCGCGCACCGGTGCCGACGTCGGCCAGGGTTACGCGGTCTCGGTTCATCCCGAGTGTGAACGGGTGTTCGCCGGCCAGGTGACCGCGGATGACCTGTTCGTCTACCTGGTCGAGATGGCCGACACGGTGAGCCTGCCCGGGCGGGTGTGGGGCGGCTGGCGCGATCCGGAGACCGGCAAGGCGTATCTGGACGTCTCGGCTGTCACCGACTCGCGGTCCGCGGCGCTGGATCTCGCCCGCGCGCACCACCAGCTCGCGGTCTTCGACTTCGCCGCGTGCGCCTCCATCCCGGCCGCCTGACCGCACACGGCCCGGGAACCGGAGCGGCTCACGCGCTGATCACGGGCGCGACGCTCCGTGTTCCCGACGCGGCCGGCGCGCGCTCGAACATCGCACACACTCACACGATCAGGGATACAGATCATGGGCAGCTTTCTAGCGGACACGCCAACGGCCCTGGCCTACGTGCTGGGCAACGGGCTGGACGTGATCAACGTGCACGCCGTCGGGCGCGACGATGACGACCGGGTCGTCTACCAGTACACGATCTTCGCCGATGGCGCGCTGCTGACCTCCGGCGCGGATCTGGGGTCCGGCGCGGGCGCGACGCCGCACGTCCGGCGCGGGTTGGGTGCGCTGGTGTCCTTCCTGCTGGCCGATGTCGAACGATTCCAGCTCGGCGACCCGCACCACAACGGTTACGCCTTCGACACCCGCACCGTGGCATGGGCCGACACCCAGCTCGCCGAACTCCAAGATCTTGATCTTGCCGTGAACTGGGACCACGGGCAGGAGTGACGATCATGTCGGGCTGCATTGTCGGATACACCTATCAGGCGGACAACCACTGTCCGCGGTGCATGGCCGCGATCGCCGGTATCCCGGGGCTGGCCGCGGAACCCGCCCTGACGGTGTGGGCCGCCCTGTGCGGTATCACGCGCGGCGAGGAACACACGTTCGACTCTGGCGACTTCCCGAAGGTAATCACCGCGCGGATGGCGGGGCATGAAGATTCCTGGGGTGCGGACAACCGGTGCGGAACCTGTTTCCGCCGCTACGACCGGGACGAGTCGGCAGACGAGTCCGGAACACGGACGGTACAGCTCCAATTCTGCCGGGACGGTTTCGACATCACCGGCGACTTTGCACGGGAACGCGACGCGGACGAGATCCGCCTGTGGAAACCGGACGCCACCTGTCTGGTTGCGGTGTCCCGTGACGGTGCGGGATGGCGGGTCACGGGCAGCGATGTCACCGACTGGACCGAGATGACCGGCACGTTCACCGAGTGGCGCGACGGCATGGCCGCACTCGGGATCGACCACAACACGCTCACCACTGCCGACTGAACCCCGTCGGCCACAGTGAAAGGAACGACATCATGGCGACACACAGGGATATCGCCGACCGGTTCGCCGCCGAAGCGGGCAAGCCCCACGCGCGCCTGCTGCGTGCGCAATCGAGCAACGTTCGGGTCTGCCGCTACGACGACCGGAACCTGGTGAGCTACGGCAACCATTTCGTGCTCGCGCGGATCATGCTCGACCAGTCGGGCGGCCGGTCATGGTGGCTGCTCAACGGCGACACCTACTCGATCAGCACCACGACACATCAGCGGATCGTCCGCCAGGCGTGCCAACCCACCACGCGCCTGCGCGGGACCAGGTACCCGAAACCCACCGCTGGGCCGCGCGGAAGACGCCCGACGGGCGGTGGCAATGGACCACCTACCGGCATTGGCTCGGCGCGGCTGTGTTCCAGGCTCTGTACACAGTCGGGGATGCCACGCGCGGCAACGGCCCGACCGCGATCGGCACCGCGTATTTCCTGTCCGCGTTCGACGACCAGGAAACCCGGCCGCACTACTTCCTCTGCGAACTACCCCAGGGCAGCGAACCGGGCTCGGTGGCCGACGCCCTACAGGCACTGAAACCGCCCGAGGTGATCGCCGCGGAACAGGCTGGCCTGTCGGTGACGCGGCAGGGTGACGTCTTCGCCATCCCCACGACCCTGACCACCCGATCGTTGCCGCACAAGCGGGAACGCCGCGCACACCTGCTGCGCTTGAGCCACACCGCGACCGAGGTGTGCGTCGCCGATGACGGCACCACCTACGCCCGTGGCGTCCTGCGGCACGCCCCGGTCCAGACCTGGCGCGCGCCCGAGCATCGGCGCCAACCGATGGGCGACCGCAGGACCTGGCACCGGATCGTGAAAAACACCGTGCCGATCGACACCAGCGGCCGATCCCGGGCGTGGTCACGTGCCGGCAACGTCGACTGATCCAGCCGCACGGACACGACATCAGGGTCACCGAACAGGAAAAGGAACTGGGCAAGCCTCGCCCGGACTCCGACGCCCAACACCAGGCCGCACCACACCAGAGACCGAAATGAGGGAGAGGATCATGATCGCTGTAACCGGCACGGTCGTCTACTGCGCGGCCTGCCGCGAGCCGATCGACCAGACACCCACCCATGAACCCGTGTGCTGGACCCATGTGGACACCGGCATCGTGTTCTGCCGCATCGGCCACGCCGTGGCCGTGCCGGATACCGGCCGGCTCTACGACGACACGGTCGCCGACCTCGATGAGCGGTACACCCTGGTCCCGCTCGGCTACGACGACCGCCTGACGGCTCGACAGATTCAGGTGCTGCTGGACGGGGACAACGAGTACGAGGCCGACGCATTCGCTCCGATCGAACAGTGGGAGTCCGATTGCCGCTGGCAGGCAAGCCAGGACATCCTGCACACCCTTGTGGACGATCAGGCATGGACGCTGTTGGCGGACGCGGACCTGCTGGAGACACTCCGGACGCAGATCCAGGAGCGGGATGACTCCGACGTGATCACAGACCTGCTCCGCAACAGCCACCACGCGCTGTTTCGCTACGACCTCACCGTCGACGTCCCCGACCACACCGTGCTCGCCGAGGACGACGAACGACGCCGGACGCTCGCCCAGATCGCCGACGCGGCCGGACTGGACGCCACCGACCCGTCCGTGGTTGCCCGGTTGACCGAACTGATCGACAACGCCACCTACGGTGGCCGGCTGTTCGTTATGTGGTACGGCGACCCGGAGGCCGCGCTCACCCTGGCCGCGCCGATCGCCTATTACCGGGATGGCAGCGAGGTCACCGACCCGCACGGCACGGTCACCTTCACCGACGCCCATCTGGTCGTGCTGGACGGCTGGAACGGCTCCGGACACGACGTCCCGGTCGACACCATCACGGCCGTGTGGGCACCCCGGCGGGTGACGATCGACGCCCCGCACCTGGGGCGCGGCTACTCCTGGCACGACATCGCCGGCCCGGTCCCGTCCACCTATGCCGGCAGCCACACCGTGCACTGCGACCAACCCTGACCGGCGACATCCTGCCGCGCGCGGAAACACACCGAACGCATTTCGCTATTCGGCCCAAGAGCGACCGTCCCTATCTGTATTGACTAACGAAGGGTGCGATGATGTCCGCCTTTATTGTCGGCAAAGAACACATCGATGCGCTGGTCAGTGCCGGCGTGCAACTCGGCCTGATCACCGCGGTCGACGCCACCCAGACGGGTGTGCTGTTGTGGCAGGAAAACCACCACAGCGTCAACCATCGCTACGGTGAACACACCCGGCCACCGGACTATCACGCCGACCTCACCACCGATGCGTTGCATCCGATCGCGGTGCTGCGTGTGCTGGCCTGCTACGAGTACCAATCGTGTGAGCATCCCGGCTGGCCACGCGGCGACGCCTACCGGTGGTGTCAGCGTCTGCGGCGCGCGGCCCTGGCCCGACTGCCCGAGGAGCTGACAGCCACCGTCCTGCTCGGCCCTGGCCACCCGGTACCCGGCTACCGCACCTCTCCGATCTGGGAGGCGACACCGTGGGACGTGGAGTCGCTGACCGACGTACCCCGCGCCGACCACGACGGCACGGTGCCGACCGCGCCACGCGCGGGGTTCCCCGCGGACATCCTTCTCGGCCCCCACCACGCCCCGGGCAACGGAATCTCCGCACGCGCGCGGCACGTCACCATCGTCACGATCGACACCAACCGGGTCACGAACCACCACGGCTGGGACGGCCGACCCGACGACACCGACGGCAGCGACCTGCTGGCGTTTGCGCGGATCAGCACACCCTCGCCCGACGCGCCAGCCGTGGCCCTGCGGTTCGAGCACGGCCGGTTCGTGGCCCGCCCGGCCGCCCCGCCACCCGGCAGCCCGTACATGGCATCCGGGGCGTTCGTGCACATCGGTGACGATCGGTGGTGGCACATCGTCGGGCACCGCTTGCCGATCCCCTTGCACGACCGCAGCGAGACCACGCCATCCGACTGAATCCATTCCAGGTGCCAGCAGCCACGCGGTGCGGGACTCCGATTCCGTGCGGCCCGCCGCCGCCAACTCTCGGACGCAAAGGATTTCCGATCATGACTGTTCCCGACTATCTGCGTGCCCGCGCGTACCTGCTACGCGCGACCGAACCACCGGCACCCGCGACGCACGCCTTCGTGGTCGCGCACGGCGCCGTCGAGGCCGTGGCCCGTCTGCGCACCGGTACCGCGCCGGCCGCCGTGCTGGCCGAGATGCGGACACCCGTCCCGGACCTCGACCCAGACGTCGAGTCCGACGTGGCGGCGATCGAGTCCGGCCGGGCGCGGCTGGTGACACCCGAAACCGACCAGTGGCCCACCGGGCTGCTGCGGGCGTCGTCCGCCCACGGGCGGGGTGTCCCGCTGGGACTGTGGATGCGCGGCACCGGCTCGCTGGCGCAGGTCACCCATCGCGCGGTGTCGGTGGTGGGTGCCCGCGCGGCCACCAGCTACGGCGAACACGTGGCGGCCGACTTCGGGGACAGCCTGGCGCGGGCCGGAGTCACCGTGATCACCAGCGGCGCGTACGGCGCGGACAGCGCGGCCCTGCGGGGCGCGCTCGGAGTCGGTCCCGTGGTGGCAGTGCTGGGGCACGGCGTGGACGTGACGTACCCGTTGGGCCATGACCACCTGTTCGCCGAGATGATCGACCGGGGTGGGCTGCTGGTCAGCGAGTACCCGTTCGGCATGTCACCGACGCGGACACGGTTGGCCGCCCGCGG
>WNGK01003482.1_pt1 | contig 16988 bp, 9 predicted proteins | sample 5400601 | NCBI WGS metagenome assembly WNGK01 (sample SAMN13153376, study PRJNA577476) | soil metagenome | isolation source: 60 cm soil or saprolite under Garry oak tree replicate 1 | place: USA:California | collected 2016-06-15
CGATTATTCGAACTTCAGTGCGCACCGGCGAAGGAATCGAGAACTTAAAGAGCGCGCTCGCCTCAGAGTTCTCGACCATGCAACCACAACGCGATATTGGAAAGCCGCGCTTATTTGTTGATCGCGCTTTTATACTGCATGGGATTGGCACCGTCGTAACAGGAACGTTAACCGGAGGGCAATTGCGACGCGGACAGAAAATCATTGTCCAACCGGGCAATCTCGAAACGCGGATTCGCTCGATTCAAAGTCACGGGCGCGAGATGGAATTCACGCAATCCGGAATGCGGACGGCCATTAACCTTCCAGACATCGCCGTCGGCGACGGCGTAGAGCAGATCAAGCGCGGCGACGTGATCACCATTGTCGATGTTGGGAGAGCAAGTCCCACTCTCGTAGCCTGCCTCGAAAAATCGGAACGGCTTGGCCTTGAAAGTCCAGCCGCTCGTCCGCTTAAGAATGGAAGCTCGGTCTACGTTCATCATGGCACATCACGAGTACCTGCGAAGATCGTTTTGCTCGAAAACGGTGCGCTTGAAGCCGGGAAGAAAGCGATTGCTCAGCTAAAACTCGCGTCGCCGATCCTTGCATTTCTTGGTGATCGCTTCGTTGTGCGCGATGCATCCGAACAACACACCATAGCTGGCGGGCTGGTTCTCGCTCCGGACAGGGGAAAAATTCTCGATGCAAGGCAGCAAAAATTACTGGCGGCCCGCGCCGTTGCCTTGGGCAATGTCGATCTTTGCGTACGCTCCGAGATTGCGCTGCGCGGATTCGCGCGAAGAGAAACGCTTTTAAGCAAGTCGCATTTTGCCGCCGATGAAATTGAGGAGGCCTTTCTTCGTTTGCGAGATAGCAATGAAATTGTCGCGCATGGTGACGTTGCGCTGGAGGCCCAATTTTTGCAAAAGCTGCGCAACCAGGCGATCGGCTTTATCGACGAGGCACACAAGCGAAACCCCGATAGGACGGGTCTCGATCTGAGGGAATTGCGAACGGCGCTGCGCGATCAATCGCGAGATGTCTTCGAAGCGCTAATTGTGGATCTGTGCGCGGGCAATTTTGTCCGTAGAGGATCGGCCATCGCGCGAACCGCGCATCGGCCAGGGTTACCGGTTGAACTTCAATCGGTCGAGGCAAAAATTCGCGAAGCCCTCTCAAAGAAACCATTCGACCCACCACCGCGCAGAAACATCGAGTCGGATGGCAATGCGCAGCGAGTGCTCAGATTTTTGATCGAGAGTGGAGAAGTCATCGAAATTGCCTCCGACGTGGTGCTGCTACATGAAAATTTCGAACGCATAAAAAAGGCGGTCGCTGATTTCATCTCCAAAAACGGACCGGCGACTGTGAGCGAGCTGCGGCAGGCGCTCGAGAGCTCACGCCGAATCATGGTCCCAGTTCTCGAGCGACTTGATCGTGATGGCATCACGCGCCGAGCAGGCGATCGTCGCAGATTGTCCGATCAGTAAAGTTTCTTCTGGTGCGAATCTGCTAAAATAGGGAGTGCCCAAGCAGAAAACAGAAGCGCGCAAGAGTTCGGGCGAGGTTTCGCTCTACGTCGGTCCGTTGTTTGCGGAGGCATGGGAAAGCGTTGTCCTGCCGTGGTTCGAATTGGTGGCCGCGACCGCATTCACGCAGAGCCAGCCGGCTGTCGTCGCCACGCCGTTTGCCGCCGACGGAATGTTTCTCAGATATAAGTTGTTGGAGCACGGGATTTCGCTGCTCGGAGTGAAATTCCTTACGCCCGCGCAATTGCGAGAAATGATCGTGCAGGACGGCGCTTGCATCCCGTTGCGCGAACACCTCCGTTTGCTTCTCTCGGTGGCCGCCGAGCAATGCACTGATTCGCAGGATGTCGATCTCGCAGCGATCGCAAAATCGGTCGCGCGTGCGCCGGACCATTTACTGCGATCGATCGACCGAGTAAGCGCTGCGGGCTGGAGCTTTGGTGATGTTGCGCCGCCAGCATTGCGCACGATTGCAGGAAAATTTAGTGAACTCGTCGGGCAGTGCGGCTTTCAATTGGTCCACGAAGCGGACCGCGCTGCGATTGAAACCGCGAAGACCGCTGCGCCACGGCTTGGAAGTTTGCTCTTGACCGGATTTGGCGCGGCGCATGGGCATCTCTGGCCATTACTGCAAGCGGCTGTTTTATCAGCGGAACGCGCCACGGTAATTCTGGAATATCCGCGCGAGCAAACGCGCGCGAGCGATGAGACTTGGGTTGGCACATGGGAAGAAGTCTGCGGCGCTGCCGTCCCGTTTTCCAGCCTAACTGAGCGTGTGCGGCCGTTTTCCGAACTCGTTAGGCCAGCGAATGTGCCTGTAGATCTTGCGAACCGCCCCGCGCCGCATTTTCTCGTCGGCCTCAACACGAGCGAGCAAGCGCAAGGCATCGCTGCGATGGCTCTGAAATTTCTAGCGGAAGCATCGTGCACACGGCTTGGCATTCTCTTCCCACGCGCCGGCGCTCTGTCCCGGCTTGTTTCCGAATTGTTCACGCCCTTCGCAATTCCGCATAACGACACGATCGGACATCTCGCTCCCGGCGAATTCGAAACCGCGGCCTGGAACGCCTGGCTTGAGTTGCAGGAAAATCACCAGCTCGGTCCGCTGCTGCATTTTTTTGATGCGAATCCGGAATCGCGCGGCGAATTGTCGATCCAGACCCTGCGAGAAGAGTTGCAGCGCGTTTACTGTAAAATCCTGATCGACGATATCGCTGTGATACGGGAACACTGCGCGCGTCAGTCACCAAGCGTTCAATGCGCAGCAATCGCGAATCTTCTCACAAAAATAAAATTCCTGTCAGGGAATGCGACGTTGTCGGGTTTCCTCGCGGAGACGAAAGCGATTTTTGCGGAACTGAAATGGAAAAATCGCTGGATCGAGATTGAGCGCGTGAGTCAAAACTGGACTCGCGCGTTCGATCTGGAATTTCCGCGCGCGACTTATCTCCGCTGGCTAAAGGAAATTGTGGATTCACTTGCCATCGCTCGCGCGAGTGAAGGCGATCATCTTTACAGCCGCGTGCATCTGCTTTCGTACGCCGAGGCGAACGGAAACGAATGGTCGCATTTAATCTTCGCCGGTTTGAACCAGGGCGAGTGGCCGCAAGCCGAAAGCGAATCGGCATTTCTGCGCGATGAAGAGATTGTCGATCTAAACGCGCGCGCAATTCGCAGCGGACGCCAGGGCGAAGGGCACACGGCGTTGCAGGAAGAAAAAACATTTTTGCTCAGCGCGCAAGATCGGCGACAGATCGCTCGGCGCCAATTCACCAGCGCCCTCGAATCAACAGAGAATGGTCTGGCGATTACCGCGAGTTTGCATCAGGAGTCCGCGCCCGAACGCGTCTGGAACCCGAGCGAGTTTTTCAGCGAGATTTATTTTGCCGCGCGCCGAACGCCGTTGTCGCAGGAGACGATGTCGACCTTGCGGCAGAGAACGCGCGCATGGCTGGACAAGCAGAAATTATTTCAGCGCGATTGCCCGACGACTTCGGATATCACGCAGACGCGGGTGGCATATGACGCGCGCCGCCGCGCTGACGAATCTTTTGGCGAATACGAATTTGCATTGCGGGAACCAATCGATCGCAAGATCACGTTGCGCGCAACGCAGTGGGACAAGGTCGTCACAACGCCGGCGTTTATCTGGATGAAAGAGTATCTCGGCGTGGAAAGCGAAGAAGCGAATCTAAATGAATGGAGCGCCGCGACTGGCAATTGGGTGCATGAGTGGCTCGCGCAAATCTCCGGCCCACCAACGCAAAATGTATTTGTCGATGTTCCAGCGCCCGGCCAACTGTGCGAGCGCGTTGCGCAAGCGGCACGGCGATTTCAAAAAGAGATTGTCGATCTTTGCCGCGCTTGCGGGCGGACAACGCCGGATTGGTGGCTCTCGGGCTGGAGCAACGCATTCGCGCTCGCTCATTGTCTCGCCAGCAAGTTGACAGAATTAGACGGGTGGCCGCAGATGGCGACCGAATGGATATTGAAATCGCCGCAGATTATTTCGGTGGATGGCGGCGAACTTCGCGTCCGCGGACGGATCGATCTCATTCTCGCGCGAAATCGGCCTAACGACTCCAAGCTCGATGGCGCGGACATTTGGATTGTCGATTACAAAACGGGAAATAAGAAAGCGCTGACGGCGGCAGGAAAAACACCGGAAGCGCAATTCGCGGCTGTGCGCAAGAAACTCGTGCGCGGCGACGCAATCCAGCTCGGTCTTTACGGACTGGTCGCGCGCGAACTTGGCGCCAGTGAAATCGACTTGAGCCTTCTCTCGCCACGCACTGAACTCGAACAGCCACAGCTTGCGATTGGCGATCTTGCGGCGCATTCGGATTTTTGGAGCGAGCTCCTTAAAATGCAGGAAACAGGAATCTTTGGATTGCGCGGCCCGATTCGATCTGAGTTCAGCTTCACCGCGGATTATCCACTCGCAACGCTGCCGATTGACAGGGAATTCCTGCAGGAGAAATGGACGCTGACGCATCCGCCGTTTGCGGAGGAGGAGGACGACCAACCGTGAATGCGCCTATCGATCAGGCGAGCCGCGAACGTTTTGTCTCCGAGCTGGGCAAAAATTTTTCCGTCATTGCTGCGGCCGGTTCGGGAAAGACGTACGCAATCACGGACCGCATTGTGCGCATGGCCAAAAATCGGCATGCGCGCGATTGGCTGCCGCGGTTGGTGGTAGTGGCGTTCACCAATCGCGCTGCGGACGAAATGCAGCAGCGCACTCGCGCCGAAATTTTGCGCGCCGGTGTTCCGTTTGATGTGTTGAGCGCATTTAATCGCGCCTTCTTTGGAACCATCCACAGTTTTTGTGTGCGGCTGTTGGAGACGTACGGTCATCGCCTGGGTCTGCCGCCACAATTCGATCTGGTGACGGACGATGACGAGATTTGGAACGAGTTCGTGCAGCAGCAAACAACGATCGGGCGTTCGCTCTCGGAGGAAAATCGACGCGAACTTTTGCGTCATGCCCCAGTGCGACAATTGATGGAGCTCGGCCGGCGCGGCGAGCTGAATGCGGTCGATCCGCCCATGGAAAAATGCCCGGACGCGGATTTCAGCGCCATTTATGGATACGTCGCAAAAGGTTCGACACTGCAAACTGTTCCTCCTTTTCAAAAGGAGTTGCGGCGCGCCGAACAAATTTGGCGCGAGACTGAAGACTTCGTTCGCTGGCCAATTTGCAATTCCAAGGCCCGCAATTTCGTTCCAATCAAGCGCGAAGCCTTTGCGCCGATGCGGCGATGGTTGGACCAGGCGTCGCTGTGTGTGGCGGCGGAGGTGCAACGCGATTATCGCGAGTTTCGACTCGCTCGCGGAATGCTGACGTATGACGATCAAGTCGCGCTCGCGCTGGAGCTACTGCAGCATCCTGAGGTTGAGCACGAAATCCGCGCCAAAAATTTTCGGGTACTACTGGATGAAGCACAGGACACCGATCCCCGACAATTTTCGTTGCTGCTTGAAATTACGCGGCCGCCGGACGCGGCTGGAGTTTGGTTGGAAGATCGACAATCGCCGCCACGGCCCGGGCATTTCTGCATGGTGGGCGATTTTCAGCAGTCGATTTATCGCGACCGCGCTGATCTCTCGCAATATCGCCGCATACACGAGACACTCGTGGAGACGAACGCAGCGGAAGCGCTGGAATTTTCGGTAACGTTCCGGCTCGACACCACGCAGTTGGACTTCGTGAACGAAACGTTTCGGGAAATTCTTAACAACATCGACAACCAGGTTGGGTTCGTGGAACTGAGTCCGCGGCCGGACGTCTTGCCGGGACAAGTAGTGCGTCTCAACCTAACGCCCGGAAATCTTCTGCCAGACGCGCGCGGAAAAATTTCCGATGCGCGCAAAGCGGCTGAGGAAGCGCGCCAGCTTGCGCAATGGTTGCGCGCGATCGGCCTGAGCAAATTGCGCGCGCGATCGTGGCGGGACGTCGCGATTCTCTGTCCGCGCAAGGAATGGCTCCAGACCTTGCGTCGCGGTTTGCGCGACGCAGGCTTCACGGTGCAAATCCAATCGGAGAAGGAAACGAAGGGCGACAGCCCGGCGTATGCGTGGTTCACCGCGCTGCTCGTCATCATGTCGCAGCCGCGCTGTGCATACGAAATCGTGGGCGTGTTGCGCGAAGTATTCGGGATTTCCGATCACGATCTTGCGCTGTTTTCGGGGGGCTACGGCGACCGCCTTCAAATCGATACACTAACAAATAGAGCGGACATCGTTTCCAGGAAACTGAGCCTGCTCGCGCAAATACGACTGTCGATCTTGCCATTGCCGCTGTTTGACGCGGCGAACGAACTCGTTAGGCGAACGCAATTGCGCGAACGTCTGCGCGCGTTGCCAGACGAAGATTTTGAAAACCTGGAGGGCGAATTGGATGCGCTGCTCGCGCTTGCGGCGACATCCGAGGCGGAGCGGATGACACTGGGCGAGTTCGCGGAATTGCTGCGCATACATTTCGCCGACCCGCGCGAGATCCGACCATCAAGCGAGAAGGCGATCCAGTTGATTACGTCGCAAAAGGCCAAGGGATCGGAGTGGCAGGCCGTGATCGTTCCGTTTTTGGCCCGCGAAGTCCGTTCGGCGTCGCCGCGTTATCCGTGCGTTTTCAAAAACCGACAGACGGGAGAAACGATGTTGCTTTGGGACAATTCAGATCGGGCCGAAATCGAGGAATTGCTCGATCTCGACGAACGCCAGGAAATGGAACGCCTGCTGTATGTGGCGTTGACGCGCGCGCAACACACGCTCGTGCTCGCGTTCGATGAAGAATTGTTCGCAAAAACGAACGGCGAGGTTCACAAAGATTCGGAGTTGAAATGGCTGAAAGCGGACAGGGGCGCAGCCAACGAGATCGCGTTTACAAATGCAGAGAGGGAAGCAGTCGAGTGCTCGCTCACGTCCGAGCATCACAAGGCAAAAGCGCGCGAGAAGCTGGACAAGATCGATAAAATGCCGATCGCGGGAAAGATCGACAAGAACATTGCGGTCAAGAATGCCTCAGTATTTGTACGCAAGCTGAATCCAAGCGGATTGCCGCGCGAAGAGGTATCGCCTGCGCTCGGTGCTGATGAATTGTTCAGGTCAGCGACAAAGCCGGGTCCGGCGCTCAGCTACGGGCTTTGGTGGCATGATTTTGTCAGGCAAATTCCGTGGAAGTCCATTCGGCGGTCACAGACTGCCGCTACAGCAGACGAGATATTCGAACGGTATCGAGGCGATTCACCAGACGCAGCGCGCTCGGCGCGGGAGTGGCGATTGTTGCGCGATCACCTCGCGAACGATCAAAATTTTCTGCGCGATTTTTCTGAAGCAACGTTTGTGGTTCACACAGAGATGCCATTTTTTTGGAAACTGGATACGGAACGTTGCCTGGAAGGAATTATCGATCTTGCGTTGCTTGATCGCGAGGCGCGCCGGTGGTTGGTCCTCGACTGGAAAACAAACCGCATAACGCTCAACGAGATCGACGTGTTGCGCGCACGATATTTGTCGCAGCTTGCCGCGTATTGGGCAGCGATTCGAGAAATGACCGACATGAAGGTCGAAGCCGCGATTTATTCGACTCCGGCCGCAGCCGTTTTGCACTACGAAGAACAGGAACTCATGCGAGAATGGTCGCGATTAAAAACGTTGTCGCCGGATAGATTTGCAGTGGAAGTCGTAGCCGATGAGAGAAACGAGATTGGCAAGTCTGCAGAGCAACTGGAATTCGGTGAATGGTAGGCAAGCGGAGCGCTTGCCTAGAATTTTGCAGAAGAATCTCGCAAGCAGGAGGCTTGCGCTACCCTCAGCTCTCGCGCTCGCCGCGGATGAATTGCTCGACGCAGCGGTAGGCTTCGTCGTCGGTCATTTGCACGGGCGGATGCTTGGAAAAATAGGCGGAGGCGGAGTGCAACACGCCGCCGATCCCGCGATCGAGCGCCAGTTTGCAGCAGCGGATCGCGTCGATGGCCACGCCGGCCGAGTTCGGGGAGTCTTCGACGGAAAGCTTGAGATCGATTTCCATCGGCACATCGCCGAAAAGCCGGCCTTCCACGCGAACAAAGGCAATTTTGTTGTCGAGTTGCCACGGCACATAATCGCTCGGGCCGATGTGGATATTTTCGTCTGCCAGGCGCTCACCGATCACGGATTGCACCGCTTCGGTTTTAGACGTTTTCTTGGACGCTAGCCGGGTGCGATTGAGCATGTTCAAAAAATCGGTGTTGCCGCCGGTATTCAATTGATACGTGCGCACGAGTTTGACGCCGCGCTTGCGAAAAAGATCTACCAACGCTCGATGCAAGATTGTTGCGCCCAATTGCGCTTTGATATCATCGCCAATGAGAGGCAAATTTTTATCGGCAAACCGTTTGGCCCAAACCGGATCGCTGGCGATGAACACCGGGATGTTATTGACAAAACCGAGCCCTGCCTCCAGCGCGCAACTGGCATAGAAGCGGGTTGCCTCTTCGGAGCCGACCGGAAGATAATTCACCATAAGTTCCGCGCTCGAATCCTTCAGCTCCTCGATAATTTGCTCGCGGGTGGATTCTTTTTCCAATGGCAGGAACGTCCGGAGCGGATCCTGATCGCGCATGTGCGGCGCATAACTGTCGAAAACGCAGCCCATCTTCACGATTGCGCCGGTAAGCTTGATGTTCTCGCAAAAGACTTTCGTGCAATTAGGCGGCGAGAATATGGCCTTGCTGACATCGAGGCCGACTTTGCGACGATCGATATCAAACGCGGCAACGACCTCAATATCCTCCGGCCGATACGATCCGATCTGGCGATGCATTAACCCGGCACCCGAACCGTTAGGTGAGAAGCCGCGATAAAAATTCATTCCCTGAATAAGCGAGCTGGCACAATTGCCAACTCCGACAATGGCGATTCTTATTTTTCTCATTTCTAAGTTGTTAAAGCTGAAAAGCTACCTGAATTAGATTATTCGGAGCAAGACACGAGTTAGGCCGCTTCAATAACGGCAGCCTCAGCCTGCTAAGTAGATGCGCGTATTGCAAGCGCGGAATGTGTCCGAAGTCGCGCCGGCTTGCAACAACTGATATAAGGGGAAAAGTCACAGGCATTCTTGGTGCAAAGAAGGCCATCGCAAGGAGATAGACAAAATGTGTTTGAAGTTCGCGGCTATCGGCATGCTGATCGCTGCTGTTTTATCCGTTTCTGCCTATGCGGCGGTCCCCAATTACACTATCGACCAAGCAGTCGCTCTTGCCCAGACGCAGAATCCGGAGATCGCGATCGCGCGGAAAAAAGTGCAAGGAGCGCGGGGCAGCTGGATTGAAGCGCGCTCGGGATATCTTCCGTCGTTAACCTCGAGCGGGCTGTACGATAAACGGCAGACCCAGAGCGAGACGAACCTCCGACAGGAAGATTACAATGCAACACTCCGGCTCGAACAAAATCTTTATACTGGCGGGGCGGTAACCAGCCAGGTGGCCATCACGCGGTTGAATATCGAGAAGGCAAATTACGAGCTTCAGGAAGTTGCCGGCCGGGTGGTAATGGATGTGCGGATCGCGTTTAACGAACTCTTGCTAAATCGAGCGAAGGTACGGGTGCGTCAAAATTCGGTGCGCGTCCTCGACGAGGAACTCAAAAGTCAGCAGCAGAGTTTTAGCGCCGGCATTGTTGGCAAATTGAACGTGCAACGTGCTGAAGTGGCCCTAGCCAACGAGCAGCCAGAACTTTTCAACGCGCAGACGCAATTGCAAAATTCCTACCTCAGACTCAGCGAACTTTTTGGCATTGATGCACCTATGGGAACTGCGGTAGCGCCCTTTGAGGTTTCGGGGGAATTGCAATATCGACCGAATCATCCTGATCTAAACGACTGTCTGGCACGGGCAGATGCAAACCGCCCGGTGATCAAAGCCCGGCAAAAGGATGTCGAGATCGAAGACCAACAATATATTCTGGACCGCAGCGCCTTGCGCCCACATGTCCGGGCCTTTTCCGGTTATGAAGTTTACAGCGAGCGTGATCCGGACGTCGGTCAAGAATTTAATTACGGGGGTGTCGTGGGAATAAACGCGACTTGGAATATCTTCGACGGATTTGCTACCAAAGGACGGATGCAGGCAACGCGGGCCCGGCGCGAGGCGGCCATGCAAGCCTTGGCAGCAACGCGGCGCGGTGTAGCCTCGGAAGTGCGCGGTGCATTTCTCGATCTCGAACAGGCTGGACGCGTGCTCGAAGCTGAGACAAGAAATGTCCAGACCGCAGATGACGCTCTCGAGATTGCCAAAGGCAATTTCGCCGCTGGATTGGGAACACAACTCGACATCTTGCAAGCCGCATCCGACGTAACTCGGACTCGCACCACCCGATTAAGCGCAATTTATTTGCATAACGTGGCTCTCGCGCGTCTTGCACACGCCTGCGCGAGTTCTGCCGAAGCGCTCGATTTCGGATCAAACCTCAAAAATGCGAAGAACGAAAATCGCAATGCGGCGCAAGCTTCTGATGTAGCGCGTCCGCCGGAAAAACTCAGTCAGCGATGAAGCAGCGATTTCAATTTCCTGGGGAGTACAGGCCGCTGGCCGAATGCCATGCGACGTAAACACGCGAGGTGGCGCAAGTTGTTCGCGGCAAGCTGCCGCGAACTACAGGCTGGCAGCGTGTGCTCCCCAGCATGCAGCCTGCGGTGCTTGCGAGAGATTACAAAGCTAAAATTCTTTCTCCCCATTTTGATGGCTTGTTTTGCAAATTCAACCGCCGGAATGACACTGGAGACCGTTCTGCAAACCACGCTTGAAAAAAACCCTCCAATCCAGGAAGCAAAATCAGGTCTCGAGCAAGCGACCGGGCAGCGACTCGTTTTTCGCTCCATTGTCTGGCCTCACGTTGAACTGGGCGTGCCGGCGGGTGTTCAGGCCGGTCACCGCGCGGGTGAAAGCGGAGTAAAAGGGTTTGCCTTGGGGCGCGGCGCCTTGATACAGACCTTATTCAACGCCGGTCTGCCCGCTTCGTTGCGGCGGGGAGATGTCGAAGTCTTGATTGCGCAACAGCAATTGAATGTCGCTGTTGTGGAGCAATTGCACGCGGCGCGCCTGGCGTTTTACACTGCGCTTTACAATCGGTCGCTGGAATCGATCCGTAGAGAACAACAGCGAAGGCTGCAGGAGAATGTTGCTACTCAGAAAGATCGTTATGAAGCGGGGCTGGCCGATCGAAGCGCATTTGTAAGTGCGACTGTCCAGGCCTCTGAACTGGATCCGCAAATTGAAAGCGCGCATCGCGCTTATCTGGACGCGCAATTGCAATTGGCCGAAGCGATGGCGGTCAATCCCGCAAAGGCATCGTTGCCCGAGCCCGAAGGTAAGCTGCAATTTGTCCCGATGCGCTTCGATCTTGACTCCGAAACAGCGGCGGCTCTGCAGAGAAGGACGGATCTCAAGCTCGCACGTTTATTCGTGCGCGCCGCTAATGAAGATCAACGGATCATCGCAGCGGACTATTATCCCGCCGTTGTGGGAAGCATTCCAGGCGAGTATGTCCCAGTTACAGGAATTCATCGCGAAGGTTCAACAAGCAAGACCCAGGATTTTATTGGGTCGGAGATTCGCGAGAAGGCGGCATATACGTGGCGTGTCGTTGATAACGGCAAAGTAGGTGGCGCAGTTCTACGAGCGCGCTCGGCAAGGGAGATAAACGAACTGACCTGTCACAAGCTGGAAGCAAATATCCCCCGCGACATCTCGCATATCGCGAACTATCTTAAGACAACCGAGGTTCGCGAAAGATCGCTCGCCACGTCCTCCGAGGCTGCGGAGGAAAGCGCGCAGCTCGTGCAGCAAAACCTGGCCAACGGTCTGGTGTCGCCGCTCGAATACCGCATTACTCAAAATGCCTTTCTGGAGACCAGAAGCGGATTGCTCGACGCCATCTACCAGCACAATCTGGCAGTCGCGGAATGGGACCGCGCCACTGGGCATTATTTTCAATTTTCGGAGGACACTGCTGGATCGCGGTAGGTGCAGCGACCGGATCGATGTGCTGTAGTGGCAGCCGCTTCGGCTGCGTTCTTCCTCTAGTGCGCTATTCCTGTATGCGCTACTGTTAGCTACGCTCGGCGCTTCTCGCGTGAGCATGTGCGGTGCGTCCAGGCCGTCGCACCCTACCTCGGGCGATTTCTAATTGTCCTTCGCTGATCGAACGGGCGTTTCTGCTGTGGTGTCTTGGGAATAACGTTCTCGAACATCTCCAAAAGGCGAGGATGAGGATGAGAACGCTCGGGTAGCAGTTTATTGCAAAGAAGTGTTACGGACGCCAGACTAGTTTTCCAAATTGAAATTGCCGGAATCAAAAGGGGTTTTGTGGGGCGGTGGAGCAGCGCTCGTGCTCCTTTTCGCAGCGGCGTACTATTTCCTGATGCCGGTCGCGGAAGTGGTTACAGTCCGCCGGGGCACGGCCATCGCCGCGGTTTACGGAACAGTACGGATCGAACCGGCCTTTGTCGTGCGTGTGCGAGCGCAGAATGCCGGTTTCATTCAATTGGCGGAAGCTTTCTCGGCTGGTCGCGGCGCAATCGGCAAGAGCGTGGAGAAAGGGCAGCTGCTGGCGTCGATCGCTGACGAAGCAACTGCACGCCAATTAAAGCAGGCACGCTCGGACTTGGACGCGGCCGTAGAGCGCGCCGCACTCCCGCTGCCTTCATCGGAATTGCTCAAAGCAGCTGAAGACAATCTTCAGCGGCTCGAAAGGGTCGTCTCGTCCGGGAACGTGCCGGCAGTCGAATACCAGAGGGCGAAAAGCGAAGCCAACCGATTGCGAGGCGCGGTGGAAGCGGAGCGGATCGAACGAGATCGTAATCTCAATTCGCTCGAAGAAACGACAAAAAAACTGGAGGCCCAGATGAAGAATTCGGAGGTCCGCGCGCCCATCGACGGCCTTCTCACCAATGTTCAGACAATTGATGGCGAGCTGGTTTCAGACGGCAACGAGCTTTTCACCGTCTCGTCGCACAAGAATTACGTTCGCGGCGAAGTAAACGAAGAAGATGTGGGTGAAGTGAAGCCGGGCATGACTGCAAAGCTGCAATTATATGCTTATCGGACCAAAACTTTCACCGGACGTGTTTCATCAGTTCAACCTGCGGCGGATCCAACGACTCAGCGCTACACCGTCGTCCTGGAGATGGAAAGTCCTCCAGATAATTTGATGGTTGGAATGACCGGCGAGATGAACATCATCACCGGCACGCGACCAAACGCGCTCTTGGTGCCGACGCGCGCCCTCCTTGTCGATCAAGCGTTGGTTGTGAAACACGGCATTGTGCATTCTCGCACAGTTGGAGTCGGATTTCGCACCCTCGATTACACAGAAGCGATCAGCGGCCTGATAGAAGGCAGCCACGTGATCGTTTCCGACCAGGACAAGTTCCACCCCGGAGAATCAGTGCGACAACGAATGGTCAGTTCACCGCCCCCACCGAGGGAGCCATGACGCCGCCGCTCTATATCGCCCTCCGCTTTTTGACGCATCGTAAACGGGCGCTGCTTCTGAGCCTTAGCGGCGTCGTTTTCGGTGTCGCGATCTTTATCTGCACGCAGGCGCAGACCCAAGGGTTTGCCCGCTACTTCATTGATTCAACCATCGGCAGCAATGGCGCGCTGGTGATAAGATCGCGTTTTCGTCCGCGCTACGAGCCGCTCATGGTTTCCGCGAAGAGCTCTAAGGGCGCTGTGGGACGCCGGCTTTATTTTGAAGGCATCACCAACGCTAATGAAATCATGCGGGTGAGTAGGCAATTTTCCAATGTGGTTTCCTGTTCCCCCGTTCTGCGCGGAACGGCGAGCGCGCGTGCCGGATTTGAGAACGCGACCGTTGATCTTTACGGTATCGACCCGGCTCTGCATGCCCAAACGACTGATCTTCTCCACCAGTTGATTGACGGCAACTTTGATGACTTTCGAAATAACACCAGCTCGATCATTATCGGTTCGCGCCTGGCAGAGATCCTTCAGGCAGGCATCGGCGACACAGTGCAACTGCTCGCGCCCAATGGCGAATACTGGCGGTTCAGCATTGCGGCGATCGCTCGTGCAGGCATAGGGTCAATCGATTCAACCCGGGTTTATTCGCATGCCAGGGTGGCGCAGGCTCTGCTGCAACAACCCTCCGGCGCCTCGATGATCATATATAAACTGCGGAATCCGAACCGGGCGCCGGCTTTGGCCAGCCGCTTCGAAACGCTCTTTCAACACAACGCGTCGAGTTGGCAGGAACGCGAGGAGAGCACATTGCAACTTTTTCTCACCCTGAGAATGTCCGTCGCGATTACCGTTTCTCTTATCATCCTGCTCGCGGGCTTCGGTATTTTTAACGTCCTTACGATGTCGGTGCTCGCAAAAATTAAGGAGATCGCAATTTTGCGTTCGATGGGTTACCGGCGCATCGACATTTCCTCCATTTTCTTGTGGCAAGGCGCGCTGATCGCCGCGGCCGGATCGCTGCTCGGCTGTTTGCTGGGCGCGTTAATGACCTGGGGCGTGTCGCACATTCCCATTCGCCTTCGCGGTTTGCTGTACACCAATTACTTCCTGGTGACATGGGATTGGAGACACTACGTGTTTGCGACGTTGCTCGCGATCCTGGCCGTATTTATCGCGAGTTATGTCCCGGCACGTCGCGCCGCTGAGTTGCCGCCCGTGGTCACGATTCGAGGTTCCAGATGAACTCGGAAACCTGCCTTAGTTGCGAAGCGATCGAGCGTTATTTGGGCGAAGAAGAAGAGCGCGTACACGCGCTGCGTGGTGTATCGCTCGATATCGAGCCGGGCAGTGTCCACGCGGTTGTTGGCCCATCCGGCTGCGGCAAGAGCTCGTTGCTCTACATTCTAGGGTTGCTCGATCTGCCCGATGCCGGCCATGTTTCGATCGAATCGGAGCCAGTGTCGCAGCTGAGCGATGACGAACTCGCGTATAAACGGAGCAAGTTCATCGGCTTCATTTTTCAATTCCATTTTCTAATGGAAGATTTCACCGCGCAGGAAAACGTGATGATCCCGATGCGCAAGCTTGGACAACTTTCCGATAGCGAGATGCGGGAGCGCGCCGCCGGCCTGCTGGAAGCGGTCGGCCTGGGGGACAAATTGCGGAGGCCCAGCCGGCATCTTTCCGGCGGCGAACAACAGCGTGTAGCCATTTCGCGGGCGCTGGCCAACGATCCGCGCGTCATCCTCGCGGACGAACCGACCGGCAACCTCGACACGGCTAACTCCGAGCGCGCCTTTGAACTGCTTCAAAGGATCGTGCAACAAGGCGGGAAAGCTCTGCTTCTGGCCACGCATAACCCAGCCATCGCCGAAGCCTGCGATTGGATCCACGAAATGAAAGATGGCTGCATCACCGCCAGTCACGCGCGCGGCACGCGAAGTTCGATTTTTTAAGTAAACTAGCTCTACAATCGCACAGCCAAGCCTCGGCTGAAAAGTCGCTGACAGTTGGCACTGGGCGGCCCCACCGTTAATTTCGCGTGCGATGGAGAATACCCTTCCAATCTTAATCGCGGACGCGCCTGAGGCTTTGATCGAGCTGTGCGGCGTCAACTTGCTCGAACGTTTGCTCCGCATTTTGCAACGACTTGGATTTCGCCGCGCGATTATTTTTTCGACAACACCGGAAATCGTTGCGACTGAATTAGCGAAGCGCTCATGGGCACGCGAACGAATAACTGCACATCTTGTCTCGGACGCAATTGGACCTCTTACTCCCGAACTCGTTTTAGAACAAAGCCTGTCCGAGCGCTTCTTAATAGTACCGGCAAATATTTATTGTGACGCGCGCTTGCTTGCCGCTCTCTGCGCAAAAGATTCATCCGCAGCGCTTGTCGATTCGAATCCACCGGAATTCGCGCGGTCTTTGAGTCGAAATCCGTGTGGGCCTGCATTGGTCACAAGAGAATTTCTCTTTGCGCTTTCGCCCCCTGCACCGTTTTTTGCGGAACTCAAAGACAAGATCGACACCCGGAAGATCGACATCGTCGATGCGGCAGCGGGGGATGATTACATCGTCACCATGCGTCGGCGCGTGCGGCCGGTCTGTTTTCCAGCGCCGCCCGAGCAGAACCGTCGCTTGGCTGAGCAGATCATTCTCGATTCCGCCCAAAAGGGAACGCTCGATTTACCGGCTTATTTCCACGCACCGATCGAAACGGGAATCATCTCACTTCTTTGCAAAACGCGAATTACACCGAGCCAAATTACGATTGCCGGTTTCATCATAGGATGCGGGGCGACTGCGGCATTTGCGCTTGGCCGCATCGGGCTCGGAATCCTCGCTGCTCTCATATTTGGCATCGTTGATGGACTGGACGGAAAGCAGTCGCGCGTCAAAATCGAAATGACCGAGCGCGGCAAGTGGGAACATCATCTCGATTATTTGATCGAGAATTCGTGGTGGGCGGCTATCGCTTTTGATTTGTGGCGAAGCGGCCAATTTCCGAACGTGTTCTATTTTTTCGCTCTGCTCGTCGGATCGCACTTATTGGATGAATTCGCGAAACGCCGGGCGAAGATGGTGAAAGGGCGCTTGCTGGATGACGTTACGCCGTTCGACCGCGGTTTTCGGCTGATCGCGGCTCGAAGGAACGTTTACGTTTGGGTGCTGGCGTGCGGCTTCTTGTTAGGCGCTTTTTCGCAAAGTTACGCGGTCATCTGCGGATGGGCTGCCGTTAGTGCCGCCGTTCATCTGGTGCGTTCCATCTGGATTTGTGATAGCGCTGCGCGTCGCTTTGTCGGCCTCCGAAGTTAAGGAACGACGAAACACCGATGGAATACGCTTGGCGCGCGCAACGATTTCCTTGCCGAGAACCTGAACGGGCTTTTCTACAAGGAGCGAAGCACTTACTGCACAATAAACACCACAACCTTTCTGGCACGATTTCTTGCGGTAGTTTGCATAGAGATCGTCCAGCGTAACGTCCATGATGTGCTTGTCTGTGTGC
>WNGK01003483.1_pt1 | contig 16987 bp, 12 predicted proteins | sample 5400601 | NCBI WGS metagenome assembly WNGK01 (sample SAMN13153376, study PRJNA577476) | soil metagenome | isolation source: 60 cm soil or saprolite under Garry oak tree replicate 1 | place: USA:California | collected 2016-06-15
GTACGTCAGCCACCCGACCCAGCGGGCCAGTTTTTTGTGGACTTGTCACTGGGGCGGATGCTTCAAAATCATGACGTTCCAAGGTTATGTCGCCGGCCAAAGGCTAATCGCCCAGGGCAAGGGCCCAGTGCGTGGGAGGTTGTTCTGATGCCCGATCTCTGGAAATCGGACCTCCGCATTTGACTTATAGGGCGTTTTGAGCAACGCTAGCATCGCCTTTCAGAGCCAGGACGGCTTTGTATCTTTGTATATCAGATTTACTATCGCAACGACCTTTGGGCCGAGGATTGGCAAGTAGCTCAACGAGGAGTCGTTGCGGACGGGGCCAGCACAACTTGGACCGATGATGGCAGCTTTACGGGAACTTTGTCAGGAGAGCGTTTCTACCGCGTCGCCGTGATCGATCTCGTCAACCGTTAGCAAGAAGGCGCCAAAGTCCGGCCTCCATAAGTGCCATTCGGGTCAGAACATAGTACAAACCTGTTGCCTGGGAGCGGGATTGCTGTTCGTCTATGCGCCAGACAAAGTGTCAGACGCGGTCGGAAGTATGATAAAGTAGGTAAGCGATGCGAACTGGTGCTATAATTGATTACCGGGCTGATCCAAATACAAAATGATAAACCGACACGAGCCAGATGCGACGACGTGAACGATTGCCTAAAGGAACTTATCAGTCGATCCCTTGAGGAACCTGAGAACTTCGAGGTAATAAAGCGAATCAGAAGCTTGAGAGCAAGCGACGCCGATTTCAGTGACGAACTGTTTGAAGCATTTGCTCCGGAATCGAGATACAAAATTTACCCGAACCTGGTTCTTTGGACCGACCGGACCAATTGGCTAAGAATACTAGAGCGCCGAGCCAATTCCGAGGCGGATAGGGAGTGCATCAAGAGGTTGCAATTCATGACAACGGGTTTGAAGGGGCAAACACCAGAATGAACGGAAACTGCACAGCGTTCTGGTTGGACTTTCATCACCGATGATGGGATCGGAACAGTGGGTCAACGCACCGATACACGTTCCCAAAGCGCCGGAGGACAAGCGCTACGTGGGTTCAGGAACCCGGCGATGCTTTGCGCGATTTCTTTGGGCGCGAGGGTTTGGCGGGCTCGGCGGCCGGGCCGGCTTTTTCGGTTTCGGTGTTTTCGGGGCTGGCCAGCGGCGGAGTTGCGGCGTTGCCATCTGCGCGCTGAAACCCCTTGGTGATGTTCTCGGCGATGAGCTTTTCGGCCAAGGCCCGGGCGCGGGCCTCAGTGAAGCCGAAGGCGGAACTGACTTTGAGCGGGTCTTTGCGTTTGGGCGAGAAATCAGTCCAGTACACCAGATAAGGAACACAGTTCTCGGCTGACTGGCGGACGAGGACCAGTTTGCGCACCGCTTCGGCCTTGGTATAGACCTCGCGTCGGAGCACTTCCGGTTTGGCCGGCGCGCTCTTGTCGCGCGTCGGCAGCGCAGGATTCTTGATGATTTGTTCCAGCCGGGCGCCGCCGGATTCGAGGTCTTTGTCCGGACGCAGGCGGGCGAAGATCGGGAGCATCAGCCGTGGACAGGGGACAAGCCCCATAAAGCTGAACCGCTCGGAGTTCCAGCCAAACAACTGAGTCCGGTTTTCGCGCTCGCCACCGGCGGTCAACAAGAGATCGTCCCCTTCAATTTCGAGGACGTACTTGGGCTTGACGAAGCTCACCGCACGCCCGTCTGAATCGGTCATGGGGATGGGCGGCTCGGTTTTCAGGCCCGAAAAGATCTCGCGGAATTCGAGCCGCTGGGCATCGGACATGCCGGAGCCCACTCGGGCCAGGGTTTGAAAGAAAATTGTATGGTTCTGCCGGACCGGGTAGGTGAGCGCAGTCAGGATCGAAGTGACACCGAAGTGGCCCTCGAATTCACCTTCGACATAGCCCACGATGGCGGCGTCCACCGTCAGGTGGGGTTTGACTTTGATCAGGTCGGGCCGGTTCAGGCGGCGGATGACCAAGCCTTCCTGGCCCTCGGCGGTGCGCGTGGCGAAGGCCTGGGCAACTTGGTTTTCGGGCAGGATTGACCCTGCGGCCCGATGGCAGCCACGGTTGTTGGGCGCGCCGAAAAGGCGTTCAAGAAGCTGCCAGGTGTCTTGAAAGTGCTCCTGGTTTGGGCGCAAGTCTTTTCCGTCCAACATGATCACGTCGAGCATCGCCAGACGGAGCCGGCCCAGTTCGGCTTCGCTGCCGCCGAATGAAACGCGGATCACGTCGGCGATGCCGGCCCGTCGGCCGTCCTTGAGGCCGGGCAAATAGAGTTCGGCGCGAAAGAGGGCTTTGCGAACGGATTGTTTCTTGAGCTGTTGCTGAAGGTCAACCAGGGCAGGCAAACCGATGCGGACCCGGCCAGAGTAGGAGTTAAAGGCAAACGCTTCCTTACCGTCTTCATAATAGACGAACACGCCTTCGCCATCGTATTTGTTGGTTTCCAGCAGCGGCTCAGTTCCCGGAAAGCGACGCGGCAGTTCCTCGGGTTTGACGGCGGTCATGCGGCGGCTCACTGCGGTTTCATATTGGCTGGCGATTTCGAGTAGGATTTTGTCGGTGACAGCGCCACTGGGAGCGAAGCGCGAGCCGCCCGGTTTGCGCACTAGCTTTGAGAGGTCAATCATACCTGGGAGTAGGTGAGTTACATCAGTTGCATCGTTATATGGTTACATGGTGGACTACTATGCAAGGAACTGGCGCCCTGCAACCCCTGTAACCATGTAACTCGTGTAACCATGTAACTCTTTTAGCGCCGTAACTCGTGTATACCTTATGCTTAGCGTCCGTGCAAAAATAAGTCGCGAGCCGTAGGCGTAATTCAAACATTTCAAAGGATTACCTCCCCGGCCCTCTCCCCGTTCGTTCCTCACGGGGAGAGGGAGGAAGGGGCGTCAAAATCGGAAGTTGTTTTTGCACGAGCCTTAAGCCGGCGCTGCGCCTGGCGTGGCCGCGGGCCGCTTCAGCTCCTGATCTGAGAGCAGCAGCAGCAGTTTGTATTGGTTACTGTGATTGCCGGTTCCGATCTCGCCATAGAGGAAAGCCCGGTAGGGATTGCCTTTGTCGCGAATGACCAACGGCTGATTGCCTTTGGGGCCGGCCCCGAGCAAGGCCAATTCCTGTTTTTCGTGCAGGTCGCGAGCGATGCTGAAAAGGAAATCCATGGTAACGCCGTCCTCGTGCAGAATCTGGCAGGTCTGCTTGAAAACGAATTGGGTCAGGGCCTGCGCAAGGGGCATGCGCTTACCGATCTTAACGGGGTAGATGCCGGCAATGTTCGCCTTGCGCGTCAGGTGCGGCCGCCGTTCTTTTTCCAGGCCGGTGGCGTCATAGACGATGTCGGTCAATGTGAAGTCGGCGACAGGCACCCGGGCTGGGTCTGCCGGAAAAATAAAGGCGGTTGACAGAGAGTCAGGCTCGAGCACCAGGCCGGCGCGCTCCAGCGCCAGCTCAGGGTCGCCACTGATCAGCGCCTCCGTGGTGAGCGTTTGAGGATTCAGGCCGGCATTGACGCCGTTGATGACCTTGAGCGGGTTCACAACTCCGTGGGAGGTTTTTTCCACTACGGCAGGCTCCGGTTCGCTCGGAGGCAGGCGTTTGAGAATGACCTTTGCGCTCTTGCCAAGGTGTTCGATGTGAATCTGGTCCATCAGAAAATAGATTGGTGATAGATCGAGAGTTGATCGTCAATGCTCCCCGTGGCCAGCCGCTTGCTTGGAATCGTAACGGTCATTTGCATGATGAAGATAGCGCAAAGCTCAACAAATGGGCAAGCCCTGAGGCCGTGTCGCAAATCCTCGCTCAAGAAAAGGATTCAAACCGCAGAACACGCGGAATACACGGATTTGGGTGCGCGCTACCGTCTTGACAGTTGTACGGTCCTTGCCAAACGTGAACTCTAGCATGAGCTCGGATAGCCCGGCGAAACAATTCGTCCTCGCGTTTTTGATCGCGCTGGTGGTTTACGCGGTTTTGTACCGGGTCATCGAAGATCGGCGCAAGCGGACCGGGCCCTGGGAAGTAACGTTCACGAACAGCCTTTCAGGCGCTCCGGCGATCGTTATCAACCAGCCCAAGCTCGCGATCACCAATGTCCAGATAAGTTTTGCCGTGGAAACTTCGCCTGGGGCCGACCTGGTTGAGGCGTTGCCGTTCAGACAGCCGCGACCCGATTCGCTCGTTACCAATCACCCATCGTCAACCAACGCCCCGAGCACGTTGGTCTTCAATCAACCGCGGCCGGTCCCGTACGATGTGCCGTTCGGGAAATGTGTTTTCATGGACGCCACCTTCTTGCCGGGCACGGTGACATTTCAACTGTTCGGTCACCAGATAGAGCTGCTTCCCCGGGTGCTGATAATCGATCAGCACGAGGAGCCGTGGCGCGCGCAGGCGGTCATCCGCCTGCGTCGCGCGCAGGACTCGCACGGCCAACCTGAGCCTTGAGGAGGCTGCTGGTTGTTTTCGGTGAATCGGGCATAGCGAAAAAGCTCCAAGGAAGCACCAAATCCCGACGACCGCACCAAGGCACGCCAAGATATTCTTTTGCCGCGATTCGCTGGTCGTTCAAGAGTGCTAACTGTCTAACAGCAATTCTCATTTTGGGGGCGCTGCCGCATTTATGCGGCAGCGAGGCGTCAAAGCGAGAATTGCCGGGCTCCGAAAGTCAAAATGAGAATTGCTGCTGTCTAACCCGGTAGAATTTTGTTCGCGGCGAAGGCAAATTGCAGTTAGAGTAGCGCCATGCCGGAACGAGTTGAACCAGTCGAAACCATATCGCCAAGCGTCTCCTCGGGGCCTTTTGCTGCCAGTCGTTTTGTGGCCACAGGCCGGACGAACACACCCAAGCACCAGGCCGCCTTCGATGTGTACCAGAAGATCGCGGTCAATATTGGCAAAGTCATGCAGGGCCAGGCCGACTCGACGCGGAAATTGCTGGCTGCGCTGGCCAGCGGCGGGCACGTGCTGCTGGATGACTTCCCAGGCACCGGCAAAACCACCCTGGCCAAGGCCCTGGCGCGGTCGATCGACGCGCGATTTAAACGGATTCAGTTCACGCCGGACCTGTTGCCGTCGGACATCCTCGGCGTGTCGGTTTTCAGCCAGCGCGACCAGGGGTTCCATTTCCATGAAGGCCCAATCTTCACCAACATCCTGCTGGCCGACGAGATCAACCGCGCCTCGCCGCGCACGCAGTCGGCGTTGCTGGAGGCGATGGCCGAAGGCCAGGTGAGCGTGGAGGGGGAACGCCGCGGCCTGGCGGGGCTTTTCTTCGTCATCGCCACCCAGAACCCGGTCGAGTTCCGGGGCACCTATCCGTTGCCAGAGGCGCAGATGGACCGGTTCGCGATGCAATTTGCGCTCGGCTACTTGCAGCCGGCTGAAGAGGTGGCGGTTCTCAGCGCGCAGGAACTCCATCATCCGCTGGAGGAGTTGGAGTCCTGCGTGTCGCTGGCCGACGTGCTGGCCCTGAAGCGGGCGGTGGCGGAGGTGCGCATCAGCGACGAGTTAAAGCGTTACATGGTGGAGCTTGTCGGCGCGACGCGTAAGGCACCCGGCGTTCAACTCGGAGCCAGCCCGCGCGCGTCCATCGCGCTGATGAAAGCGGCGCAGGCCTTGGCGCTGTTTGAGGGCCTGGATTTCGTTACCCCGGAGCCAATCCAGGAACTGGCCGTGCCGGTCATTGCGCACCGGCTGGTGATGGAGCCGCAGGCCCGCTTCTCCGGCCTGACTGCGCGCGCGGTGGTCGAGGAAGTAGTGAAGAAAATCAGGGTGCCGGCGTGATAGGAAAGGAGACTACAAGACTACGTGACCACGGGACTACAAGACTTGAGAACAGAAGTCCGGAAGTCCCGTAGTCTTGTAGTCCAGTGGTCATGTAGTCTCGTAGTGCCCCTGTTCTTCCGTCCGCTCTACCTCCTCTATCGCTGGTTGTCTGCGCTGCGCTATCGGGCGCAGCGACGGTTTACGCGGGTGGGGTTGACGGCGCTGGGCGCGTTGATGGTCAGCGCGCTAGTGGGCGTTGATACCGAGAACAGCGTTGCTTACCAGGCCTTCACGCTGCTTCTGGCTCTTTTGCTGGTAGCCGTCTCTTTCGGTTGGATTTTCAGAGCGCGTTTCGCCGTCAGGCGTTTGTTGCCGTCCTTCGGCACGGTGGGTCGTCCGCTCAACTATACGCTGGTGGTCGAGAACCTAACTTCGAAGTCTCAGAATCACCTGACGCTGTTGGAGGATTTGGCGGATCCACGACCGTCATATCCAGAATGGCTGGCAAATCAGCTTGCGGCGGAGAAGCAAGTCGGGTCGTTCCGGCTTAGGCCGCGACGGGGCATCAATCCTTTCAAGGCAGCGACGGTGAAAGAGGCGGAAGTGCCACCGCTAGGTCCGAGGGCGTGGGAGCGTGGAGCGTGGGAGCGTGGGAGCGTGGAGCGTGGGAGTGTGAAGCGTGGAGACCCTCTCCCTTCCCTCTCCCATCGGATGGGAGAGGGGAGGGAGAGGGTCTCTGACGCTCCGACGCTCCACGCTCCACGCTCTCAGGCGGAGGTGCGCGCGGAACTGACGCCGCTGCGTCGGGGTGTTCTGCGGTTCAATGGCCTGAGGCTGGCGCGGACCGACCCACTTGGATTATGCCGCGCGTTTGCAAAAGTGCCGCTGCCGCAGGCCGCCCTCATCTTGCCCAAGCGTTATCCGCTGCCGCCGATTGCCTTGCCAGGGACCCAGAAGTATCAGGCAGGCGGCGTGACCCTGGCCTCCAATGTGGGCCAGAGCGACGAGTTCGTTGCGTTGCGCGACTACCGCCGCGGCGACGCGCTGCGGCACATTCACTGGCGTAGTTGGGCCAAGGCCGGCAAGCCGGTCGTCAAGGAGTTTGAAGATGAATTTTTCGTGCGCCACGCGCTGGTGTTGGACACGTTCACCGAGGACCCGCACAGTGAGGCGTTCGAGGAGGCGGTGTCGGTCGCCGCCTCATTTGCCTGTGCCATCCGCACGCAGGAATCACTGCTCGACCTGATGTTTGTCGGCCCGCAGTCCTATTGCTTTACCGCTGGGCGCGGGCTGGCGCACACGGACCAGATGTTGGAGATTCTGGCATCGGTGCGCCCGTGTCGGGATCAGCCATTCGGCGCACTGGGGCATCTGGTGCTCAATCACGTCGAGGCGGTGAGTGGTTGCATCGGCGTGCTGCTGGCATGGAACGAAGAACGGCGTCGCTTTGTCGAAAAGCTCAAGGCGCTGGGCGTGCCGGTGCTGGTGCTGGTGGTGGTTGAGCCGGGTCAAGACGTGGCGTTGGATCCCGGCCCGATGCGCGAGGAGCCGGAACGCTTTCAGGTGTTGGAAGCAGGCCGCATCGAGCAAGGGTTGGCGGAATTGATATGAGGAGAAACCGGACTTTTCGGATATGAGAACTCCTACTATGCTGGTGGGCGCGGCGCTCCTTTTCTGGGGCTGGCAGACAGATTTGGTCCTCATCGGCGCGCTGCTGGCTGTGGTGCTGGAGAGCGCGCCTTGGGTCCAAGCCCGCTGGGAGTTCTCGGATCGGGATTTCCGGCGCATCTGGACCTTTTGCATACTGTTGTTGCTGGCAGCGGCAATCTACGCCTTTACCGCCAATGAAGGGCCGGAGCAATTCCTGCTCGTCTTTCGGAATCCGAACGTGTTTAACCAGCCCAATGCGGGCACTGCGAGCGCGAAGACCGCTGCGGCGCTGATCGGCTGGCTGCCGATGGTTTTCTTCCCGTTCGTCGCCGCCCAGCATTTCAGCGCCCGAGGGACTGTGCCGCTCGAGGCAATTTCGTTGATTTTGCGCCGGCGCCGGAAAAGGGCTCGGAAACTCGGCCAGCGTTTGCCTGCGGGGAAGAACGTGGACGTGTCTTTTCCGTACTTCATCATGTGTTTGTTCGCTGCCAGCGCCCACGGCAGTGAGACCACTACGTTCTTCTGGGGCCTGGGCGCACTGTTGACCTGGGCGCTTTGGCGGCAGCGTTCGCGCCGGTTTGGACTCGCGATGTGGGCAGGAGCACTGGGGACAGCGCTGGCGCTGGGCTACTTGGGCCAGAGTGGCTTCGGTCGCTTGCAACGCTATCTTGAGAACTTCGATCCACCGTGGTTCGCGCACCGCAGCGGCTTCGATGCGACGCAGAGTAAGACCGCGTTGGGCCAAATTGGCCGGCTGAAAACCTCCGGCAAGATCGTCATCCGGCTGGAACCCAAGGAAGGAGGCGGCCCGCCCCTGCTTTTGCGCGAAGCCAGCTATCGCACCTGGAGGGGACAGACCTGGTACGCGGGCGGGTCTAAAAACGACGACGGTCAGAGCAGGCGCGCTCGCATCGACGACGGGAGACGGACACGGTACGCGGTGGGCGGCTCTAAAAACGACTTCGAGACCATCTTGGAGCACACCAACCGGGGCACCTGGGTGTTGCTGCCTGCCAAGACCAACTTGGCCGCAGTCCGCCTCGCCTGCTACCTTGAGGGTGGCCGAGCGCTGCTGCCATTGCCAGCGGGCAGTGGACGTTTGGAACATCTGCCGGCATTCCTGCTTCAGAAAAACAGCACGGGCGCAGTGCTGGCGGAAGGACCGGGGTTGGTGATGTTCGATGCGCGCTATGGCCCAGGCGCGACGATTGATTCGGCGCCCGCCACCAACGCTGACCTGAGCGTGCCGCGCAGTGAAGAGCCCGCTCTGGCGCAGGTGATTTCCGAGTTGAGCTTGAGGGACCCTCTCCCTTCCCTCTCCCATCGGATGGGAGAGGGAAGGGAGAGGGAGCAGGCGCTCCGAACGATCAGCCGGTTCTTTCAGAGCAAATTCACCTACAGCATCTGGCAGGATTCGCCGGGACCGGCGAGCACACATCAAACTCCATTAAGCTATTTTCTGCTGCGCTCGCGGAGCGGCCACTGCGAATACTTCGCCACCGCCACGGTGTTGCTCCTGCGCGAACTGGGCATCCCGGCCCGCTATGCGGTGGGCTATGCGGTGCATGAGACCTCAGGTCGCAGGTGCGTCGTGCGCCAGCGCGACGCCCATGCCTGGTGCCTTTTCTGGAACCAGGAGAATGAAACCTGGCAGGACTTGGACACCACGCCCGCTTCGTGGGTGGATGCCGAGGCTAAACGAGCCTCTTCTCTGGAGTGGTTATGGGATTGGTGGTCGCGAATTGGGTTCGAGCTCTCAAAATTCCGCTGGGCCCAAACCCACGTGCGCCAATACCTGCTGTGGGCGCCGGCGCCGATCCTGGCGTTGTTGCTCTATCAGATCCTCTTCCGCAGCCGGCGGCAGCGTCAGCGCCGACAACAGCAGGGGCTGGGCGTACCGGTTGCCTGGCCTGGCCTGGACTCGGAATTCTATGTGCTAGAGAGAAAGCTGGCGGAGCGCGGAGTCGAGCGGCAACTGAGCGAGCCGCTCTCCAGGTGGCTGCAGCGCGCGGCCAGCGAGGCGGCTCTGGCTGGAATGAAGGACCAATTGCAGGCACTGTTGCGCTTGCATTACAGCTACCGCTTCGATCCGCATGGCTTAAACCAGTCCGAGCGCGAGAGGTTGCGACTGGGAGCCGAGTCGTCCCTGGCGAGGCTGGCGTGAGCGTGGAGCGTCGGAGCGTCAGAGCGTTGAACCATCGCTCCACGCTTCACGCTCCCACGCTCCACGCTCTCACGCCCCGAATGGCAGCTCCACAATGCGCGCCGGGCTTTCACCTTTAGCGGTACGCAGTACCAACTGGACGCCGACTTGGTTTACCTCTCTGCGCACGTAACCAAGGGCGATGTTTGCCTTGAGGGCCAACGACGCGACTGCGCTGGTGATATAGCCGACTTCTTTTCCGGCGTGAAAAAGCTTTTCTCCTTTCACCGGCAGTTTCTGCAGATCGTCCGCCAGGCGCAGGCCACGCAAGGCCTTGGACACCTGGCTGTAAGTGCGAATGCGCGAGATAACTTCCTGCCCGACATAGCAGCCTTTGGTGAAGCTAATAGCGCGCGCCTCCAGGCCGGCTTCGAGCGGAAAGTTGGAGTCATCAATGTCCACGCCGAAGCGCGCGATGCCCCCTTCGATGCGGGCCATCTCCAGGGCCTGCCAGCCGCAGGCGCAGCCGCCGTCAGCTTTGGCGGCGGCCAGGAGCCGGTCGGCTACAGTGCCCAGCGCGGCGGCGGGGACGAATAAATCGAAGCCGCCGGTGCCAAGGCGCGGTTGGTTCATGAGGTAAATTTCACCCAGCGCCGCATCCTCAGCTTTAAGCGAGTCAAACGGTTTGGCGGGCAGGTGACGGAACATCCCGAGGCTGCGCACTATGGCCTCGGCTTTAGGGCCCTGCACGCTCAGAAGTCCATAATGTGGCGCCACGTCCACCACCTGCACGTCGTCGGCGATGATATATTTCTCGAGGCGCTGAGAAACCGTTTCGGTCAGGCCAGGTTCGAAGTCCAGCAACAACTCATCCTGCAGGCAGTAAATGTTGAGGTCGCTCTGCATTTTACCTTTGGCAGTGATGAGCGCAGCGTAACAGCCTTCGCCGGGCGCCAGCCGGTTGACATCGTTGGTGACTTGGCCGTGCAGGAAACGCGCGCGGTCGGCGCCGGTCAGGCAAAGGCGGCCGCGAAAGCTCAGGTCCAGGAAGCCCGCGGTCCGGAGCAACGCGTCGTGCTCCGCCAGCGCGTCCCCGTAATCGCTGACGGCTTCGGCGTCGTGGATTGTCGTAAATCGAGCGCCCAGGCGCTTATGAAACTCGCGCAGAGAAAGGAGGTTCATGGAGGCAACGCAGTCATACAATCGTCTTCTCGGTTGTCGGATCGAAAAAATGCGCACTGGCCATGTCGAAGACGAGCGAAAGTTTGTGGTTTGCGCTCACGCGATTTGTCCCGCAGGTGCGGGCGACGAATGAATGGGCGCCACTGGCCAGATGGAGATAAGTGTCGGCTCCCAACGCCTCTATGGCCTGCACGACCGCCTCAACTTTCTGATCCGAAAGCGCATCGCCCGCCTGAGCGTGGGAGCGTGGGAGCGTGGAGCGTGAGAGCGATGGTTCGACGCTCTGACGCTCCGACGCTCCACGCTCCACGCTCAGCCAGGCGATGTTTTCTGGCCGGATGCCGAATACTACAGCTCTGCCGAGGTAATCGTTGAGGCGCTGGGCCATGCTTTCATCCACGCGGAGGCTGATGCTGCGTGATGCCACGGCGCCATTGGCCGGTTGTTCTTCGAAGAAAAGCTCGTTCCCCTTCCGGGTAACTGCGCCGTGGAAAAAATTCATGGGCCGCGACCCGATGAACCCGGCCACGAAGCGGTTGGCCGGACAATGGTAGAGGTGAAGCGGGTCCGCCACCTGTTGGATGACCCCCTGCTTCATCACGACGATGCGTTGGCCCAGCGTCATGGCTTCGGCTTGGTCGTGGGTGACGTAAATCATGGTCGCGGCGAGCTGGATGTGGAGTCGGGAGATCTCGGCGCGCATCTGCGCGCGCAGGTTGGCATCGAGATTGGAAAGCGGCTCGTCGAACAGAAACACCTTGGGCCGGCGCACGATAGCGCGACCCACTGCGACCCGCTGGCGCTGGCCGCCTGATAGCGCCGCGGGCTTGCGATTCAGGCAGGGCAGCAGATCCAGAATCTCCGCCGCTTCCTTCACCCGCTTTTCGATTTCCGCCTTGGGATGATTTCGGACCTTCAGCCCGAAAGCCATGTTTTCATAGACCGACATGTGCGGGTAGAGCGCGTAGTTTTGGAACACCATGGCAATGTCGCGGTCCCTGGGAGCGAGGTCGTTCACGACTTGGCCGTCAATGGAGATGGCGCCGCTGCTGGCTTCTTCCAGGCCGGCAATCAGACGCAAAGTGGTAGTCTTGCCGCAGCCGGAGGGCCCGACCAACACAACGAATTGCTTGTCCTCAACGCTGAGGCTGGCGTCAACGACGGCGTGGATGCTCTCGCCGCGCGGCCCCGTGAAAACTTTGGAGAGGTGCTCGATGACAACGCGCGCCACGCCACCATTGTTGTGGACGGCGCGCGAAAGTCGAGTCCTCATCGGCTCACGCGGCTTGCCTCACTGGTCAACCTACTTGATTTTGACGCTGAAGACGCTGGCGGAAACGATTCGCATTAAGTCGCCCTCGTAAAAGTTTTGGCGGTATTCTTCGCTTTCCAGCAGATGTTGCCGCTGCTCCTGTTGTTCGCGACGGATTTGATGCTTTAATTCGGCCATATTGTCCGACCAGCGGAAACCATTAAAAAATTGGGCGCCGGCGAACTGCGTCTTATAAAGCGCGTTCGGCAGGTAACACGAACCTAGATAAAGGAAATTCAGATTGCGTTCGGCAAAGAAGCGAACTGTCGAGGTCATCATGTACATGCCGAGATTGCGGCTGTAATAGTTCAGATCGTAAAAAGCGTAATAATAGTAAGCTAAAACATTCGGCTCGAGATATAGCGTCACCGCGCCGACCTCGGCGCCCGAAGTGGGATCATTAAAAACCAAAACGTGAGAAGTTATCCTGCCCGAAAAAAGCGAGTCCAAACGCTCGCACGACATTACGTCCTTGCCGAATTTGATGTCAGCGTAAGTTTTGTAAAATCGCCGCCGTTTTTCACTGTAATCAAATTCCGCCCGGGGAATCAGTGTCGCCTTTATGCCTTCTCCCTTTCTGAGGATGCGCCGGTTTTCCGAAGAGGGGCAATACTTTCGCAAATCAATCCGCACCTGGCGGCACAGATAAAACCGCTCCAAATCGCGAGATGAGGGGAGAAATCCCTGGCCGAACAGGTCCCCAGGTGTTTCTCCGGTTTCAGGGAACGCCCAGACCGCATAAGGAAAAATGTAATGGCTGTAATCTGCCTTTGCCTCCGAGAAAACAAGCTTCATGGTAACCGGTCAGTGAGGGCGGACGGAGCGCGGACTTTCCAGTCCGCAGGAAGCTCCTCTCGCACAACCGGGCTGCGAATTGTGTGCAGGTCGGCATTCGAACGATGCTGCGGACTGGAAAGTCCGCGCTCCGCGATTTGCGCCCGCGTTCACTGACCGGATACGCTTCATGACTCAGAGGCCTGATTCAGATAAATCCTTGGGAGCCGCGCGCGCCACCCCGTCAGAACATCATACGAAACGGAGTTCTTCAATTTGGCAATGTCGTGAACGGAAATTTCCTCGTCACCCTGCCGGCCCATCAACATCGCCTCGTCCCACAGTTGCGCTGCGGGAATTTCGGTGATGTCCACGGTTAGAGAGTCCATCGCTACGCCGCCCACAACCGGCGCCCGCCGACCGCGAACGAGCACAAAGCCCTGGTTGCGTACGCGAGGAAAGCCATCACCATATCCGGCGGGTAAGACGGCAATCCGACGGGCCGACGGCGCGGTAAAACGCATCCCATAGCCGACCGTTTCCCCGGGTTGAAGCGTCCGAATCGCAGCGATGCGAGCTTTGACGGTCATGATGGGTTCAATGCCGGGAATGCGCCGGCAAACCGAGGAGGGGTAAACGCCCAACGGCAAGATACCTGCTCGAACCATGTCAAAATAAGCCGGCGGCAGATCCAGAAACCCACCGCTGTTACAAATGTGCCGGATTTTGACCGGTATGCCTCGTTGCTCCATTTCGGACAACACCTCCTTGAACCGCGCCAATTGCAGCATCGCAAAGCTCTTATCGCTTTCATCCGACTGGGCAAAATGGCTAAGGATTCCCTCGAGCAAGAGCGATTTAGTCGAGCAGATGAGTTCCGCCAACGAGGCCGCTTGATCCCAGCGAACACCATAACGATTCATGCCCGTGTTGATTTTCATGTGCACCGGAACACGTTCGCCTGCAGCCGCGGCCAGTCGGCCAAGCACTGTCACCGAGTGGGGTTCACTGACACAGCAAGTAAGCTCGTGCGCGACGCACCAGGGCAATTCTGTTTCCTGCCGGTCTCCCAGAAGGAGCACCCGGTCTTGGATGCCGCGCTCGCGCAAAGCGATCGCTTCCTGCAGCGTGCTCAGTCCGAGAAAACTGGCGCCGCATTCTACTGCGGTCCCAGCCACCTCAAAGGCGCCATGCCCATAGGCCTCGTCTTTGACGACTGAAAGAACCCGCAGCCCTTTGGGCTTATCTTGATTGATCAGCTCGAAATTCCGCTTGAGTTGATTCAAGTCAATTTCGATCCAGGCAGGTCGCGGAGGCGCATCTTGTTGCCGAGGTTCTGCCGGCCCTGCCCAGGCCAGCCCCGCCAGCTCGGGAACAGGCAAATCCTCCAAGGCTGCAGTCTGGGGATCAAAAATATCCGGCGATAAAGCATTCATCATCCAATGTTCATCCATATCAAACGGCCAAGACCTCACGGGCTGCCGGGAGGCCAAAGACTTTTGCCAATGTCATGCCGGTAGTAACTGCCCAGGCTTTCGATTTTTCGCATATTAGCATAGGCTTTTTCAACAGCGGCGTCCAAGGTCTTCCCGAAAGCGACCACATCCGCGATCCGGTGCCCCGTCGTGAGCAACCTGCCTTTCGCATCGCGGCATACCTCGTTCCACCACACATCGCAATCAAAAGACTCCGTCACTTCCACGGGCAACTGTGGGCCTCGGATTTGGACGTAGGGATAACCGTATCCTGCCAGCGTGACCGAGCAACCGAACGCGAGTCCGGAGCGGAATTTAACCTCGAGCTTCCTATTTTGCCCGGTGCCGAGCAAGGTTTCGACCGGGTTGGCCAGCATCCGCAGAATCATCGCTCCGGAAGTGACTCCAATACGAATGTTGTATTCGATGACCTGCCATTTTTGATTGCAGTCAACCGCGGTGACCTGCACCGGCCCGTGATAATTGACCTCGCGAAACCAGGGCAAAAGCGGATGCAGCAGTTCGCGAGCGAGCCCGTATTTGTCTTGCGGATCGCACTCGACCAGTCCGCCTAAAGGCGCGCCGGCCACGATGCCCATATTGCCCGCAAATGCGCGTTTGTATTCCTGGTTGGTCACCAGTGAGTAGATTTCCCCGCCGCTGACCAGCGCGATGTGGCCCGCTTCACGCCGACCCAGGTATTCCTGCAGGAAGACGCCTTCCGCGTAGTCAACGTGCTGCAGCCAGCAGCGGGTGTCTTCGAGCGTTTCGCAGAGAATCGTGTGGATCGGACTGGTCGGCGAACACAAAGGATTCTTGAGCACGAAAGGATGCGGATGATTTTCGAGAATTCGTTCCGCTTCGAGGCGATTTGCGGCAACGTATGCCGTCGGGAACGGTATCCCGAAGCGCCGGCACAATGTGTCCGCAAATTCCCGTTCCCGTTCAATTCTCATCCCTTCATCCGTCGGCGAAAAGATCGGGACCTTTAGCAGATCGTCCTTCCATGGCGCCTTGGCCCAATCAATTGACATCGGGACAATTAAATCCACTCCCTTTTCGGTCAGGAGGGGGGAAGGCGAGGGAAACTGGTCCTGTCTGTAAGTCGGCCCTGCCAATGACGGCCCGTAATGCCCATAATCCCGCGTGAGATAGGTCGAGACACTCGCCCCGGCGTCCTTCAGTATTTGCGCAGTGCTATGGGCAAAGGCTCCCACTCCCAGCACCATCACCGAGATGGAGCGCGGACCAGGGGCGGTTCTCCCCGTCATAATAGACAAACGTGCTGAACAACCACAACATCATTAATCCGCGGGAAACGGCTCGAATTATGGCTCATACCAATGCTCAGAACTAATAATCGGCGTTAATCAGATTGCAAAGAGAAACATCCCACCTCCGCCGTCCCATTACTCGACTCGGACTGGAACTTATACAAAAACGCCCTTCATCGGGGTCTCTTCAGTAGGTGGCTGTGACAGATTGCGCGGCTCAAGCCGCACGGCGGCGAAACTAAATGGCCGATTGAACGTTGCTAAACTGGAGCAGTCTGCATATAACAAACATGGCCCGGTCAATTCGGTCGTGCTCAAACCATGTCGAGCAATCCTGAATCAGAAGTCCAGCCCCGCCGGGGCCGTCCCTTCCTGGCAGTGTTTGTCTGCGCATTGCTGCTGCTGGCCTTTTACTCCGAGGCTGCCACCCCCCCGCCGGCCAATCTCCAGTTCGACGTTTTCCTCGGTTACGACGGCATTGTGCCGGAGGCGAGTTGGTTCCCGGTAGTCTGCGAGGTCAAGAACGACGGACCCTCTTTTGTCGGCACCGTCGAGGTGAGCCCCGGAAATTATAATCAAGGGCAGACGCGGCGCGCGGTGGTGGAGTTGCCGACGGGCACTTTGAAGCGGTTTGTCATTCCGGTGTTCTCGACGACGCGCGGCTTCGCCAGTTGGGACGTGCGCCTGGTGGACGAGCGGGGGAAGGTGCGCGGCGAGCAGAGCGGTTTGCGCCCCAGAAAACAGATCGGGGCCAATACACCTCTGCTGGGAGCGCTGCCGAGGACCGCCAGCGGCACGCCAATGGTCCGAGCGGTCCTGCCCCAGCTTTCCGAACTGCAGCCGGCATCCGCCCGGTTTCAGGCGCCGGTTTTTCCGGACAACCCACTGGTGCTGGAGGGCATGGACACGCTCTATCTGAATTCCGAGAAGGCCGCTGAACTCAGGGTCCCTAATCAGGTGGATGCGCTCTACGACTGGCTCCATGCGGGGGGACACTTGATTGTAGCGGTCGAACAGATTTCTGATGTTACCTCCACTCCCTGGCTGCGCAGTTTGATTCCGTGCGATCTTAAAGAGATTCAATCGGTGCAACGTCACGCGGAAATCCAGGAATGGGTGCGCAGCGCATACGGCTCCACCAACCTCGCGAACACCGGTAGTTCTCGTTCAGCGCGGTCCGGGGCCGACCGCCGTCGCTCTGGGATGCCGCCTGGCGGTAACCGCTCTGTGCCGCAACCGGAGGCGGCAGCGAACAATCCCTTCAGCGACTTGCCGGAAGACCTTGCTTTCGAATCTGCCGCGTTGCAGGTGGCCACAGGCGAGGTGCGCGATGGACGGGTTGTGGTTGCCGCGGGCGACACGCCTTTGATCGTCACAGCCAATCGCGGGCGCGGGCGGGTCACGGC
>WNGK01008915.1_pt1 | contig 16987 bp, 14 predicted proteins | sample 5400601 | NCBI WGS metagenome assembly WNGK01 (sample SAMN13153376, study PRJNA577476) | soil metagenome | isolation source: 60 cm soil or saprolite under Garry oak tree replicate 1 | place: USA:California | collected 2016-06-15
AGTTTGCCAACGTCTGACTTGCGGTCGTAAGCCCATTCGCGTTCGGCGTCGTCGTGATGAACGATCAACGCGAAACGCGCGGCACTGCCGGCGGCGGTCCACTCGAGCATCTGCTGGTCGCCATCCGAGTTACCAAACGCAGCAATCGGCCGGCGGCCGATGAAAGTCTCGATGCCAATAGGCTTGCCTTCTTTGTCGTCCACGAATTGCACCTCCGGCAATTTCACAAGCACAGGCTTGCCGTCGCGCATTTCGAACTTCAGTTTCCCGCTGCTGCCGACGACTTGCTCAGGCGGGATGCCGTAGGTCTGTTCGGCGAAGGCACGCATGAACTCAACGCCGCCCCCGGAGACGATGAAAGTTTTAAAGCCGTTCGCGCGCACGTACGCGAGCAGTTCGAGCATCGGTTGATAAACCATCTCGGTATAACGTCGCCCGGTGTTCGGGTGCCTGGCGGTGCGCAGCCAATCCTTTACGATCTTATCGAACTCGTCCGTGGTGATACCAGTGTGAGACGCGGCCATCACAGCCATCACTGACTTCTCACCGCCAGCGAGAAACGCTTTCATGTCACCCGTGATCAGATGATTGAACGGTTCTTTGTTTTTCCACTCCGGATGTTGCGGGGCAAGCGCCTTCACGCGGTCGAGCGCGAACTGGAACTGAAAATAAATCGGCTTCTCCGCCCAGAGCGTACCGTCGTTATCAAAGGTCGCGATGCGTTCTTCTGGCCTAACGAAGTCCGGCGAGCCTTCCTTTGTCACCTTCTCGACAAACGCGACGATGGCTTTCTTTGACGCGGTGTTGTTCCACGATCGGAGCGGATCGTCCGCGGCTCGGGCGTGGGAAATCGCGCCGAACAACGCAATGGCCACTACCATTATCAGCGCTGGAGACTTTCTGGTGTTCATTTCAATCATTTAGGCTCCGAGTTCCCAGTTGGACCTGGCGATTGCGTAAAGCGGCCCGTCCTAGCGTAGGTCCAGTGCTTCGGGCTCGTCAGCCCAGCTGAAAATGCGTTCAAACGCCCGGTGACGTAATCGAGGACCTTTTATCTAATTTGGCGTTAGCAAGTCAAGCTCTTTTGCGGATGCTGCGAGCCCCTAGATGTGTTGGTCAATCGTCAGTTGGGGAGCGTGGTAGAATCGGATGTCAGGCTGCCAGCCTGACTCGGCGCGCAGGCTGCCAGCCTGCCCCACGCCCACTCGTCAGGCTAGCAGCCTGCCGGCCGAGTCAGCCAAGCTGGCCGACATCCAATTCCACCTCGTCAGTCAAACTGTCAATATCCGAACACTTCCCGAGTCCGAATTTCCTGTTGCACCGAACTTAAAGTTGGAGACGGCGGTCGGAATCAGCCAGCAATCGGGTTATTCCGGCGAGTGCTATCGCTCAAAGTAGTGAGTCATCGTGAAGTTCACCTGAAAGTTCTTGTTGCCACCATTTAACGGCTTTTCCAATATGACGCTGAGGACAACCGGGACACCTGTAAGGCGTTTGGCCACGCCCACGTCTACTGTGTGAGTCCAGCGATCCCCATTCTCAAAATCAACTTTTGCTTTGTAATTCGTAACGATCGACCAAGCGTGCGGAAGAATGAATGTGGCAGGTAAAGCCAGCTCGATGTAACGCTGGGGCGGGGCGTTATGTTCTTCGGCGATTGAATGGTTGTATTCGGCGTTAAACGTAAGCGTAAGCCAGTCCGTGACATCGCGCGCGACGCCCCAAAATGGCTTAAGGCGCCACATGCTATCACCAAGCGCGGGATTAGAGGCAGTATCAGCATGCAACTCGATTCCGCCGCCTGTACGCCATCTGTCGCTGAGGCGAAAAGCGGTGCCTGTGCCAACCTCGATATCACCCATGCCGCCTATGTCGGCGTGGCCGGATGCTTCATCGGTTCGATCATACACGAACGGGACCTTCAGCCGCACAGCCCAGTCTTGCTCGTCGCGGGCGTGCCATCCCCATAATCCTCCCAGCGTCCACGTGGCCTTTTCGGCGCCCTGTTTGAATTGGTCCCACTCTGTGTCCAAGAATACGCGAGACGTGATGATCGTCCGATCGTTTAAAGCTTTCAGTTGCTCCGCAGCGGTGGTCGCGGAATCGACGGGCGCCGGTTCCGCCGCCGGCAACATGCGTGCTGCAATGAGGATAAGAATAACAAACAGGAATCGGGCGAAAGAATTGCAAAACATGAGAGAAGCAGACTAACGTTATGATAGTGCGGGTTCGAGCGCCGTGTTGCGCTTCATTAAACAACTCTTCCTAGCAGACCGTAAATCAATCCTCTGATCGCTGATGGTCAGAGTGATCGGAACCGCAGAAAAGTTGCGACGGTTCCTTACAACGTGGCTGCTTGCGCAAGTTGGAATTGCATCTTGGTTCCCGGGGTAACCACCAATGTGCCGGCAGTGAATCCGTGCCGCGCCTGTTGCGCCGTCCTCTGCGGACTTCCCGGTTGGACGCTATTCGTCTTTACCGCAACATTGCGTCCGTTCACTGAAATCGACGTCAGTTCGAGACTGAGTGGTTCGGACCTGCGCGGATTAGCGCGAGACGACTTAATCTTTCCGAACGCCTTTTTTCCAGCTTTCAATAGCACCTTTGCCTTAACATCGACGTCCTGATCGACCTGCGCCGCGAAGGTTCTACCCACTGGATCGTTTGAGGAGACGGAACTGACTGTCCGCACCGTGACCATTGGTCGAGCGGGGATAGTAGCCGCGTTTAAAGATGAAGCCGCAAAGCAAATGCAGGCCGTAGCGATAACTGCAAGGAATTTGTATCGGATCATATTAGTTTGAAGGTTGGTGGTTTAGTGTGAAAAGTCTCTCTTAAACTGATCGTGCAGTAGTGATCAAGTACAAAGGACTCGCGTCGCGGTTCAAGACGAATCGCAGACTTACTCGGCTTGAATTGTCCGCTTCTCGTTGCCTTTAGGCGATTTCACACAGCGGAAACCGAGGTGATTGGTGCCGGTATTGACCTCGCCTTTGCCGCGTGTGCCCACGATGTACCGCGAGCAGTACTGATCGTTGCAAAGAAATGAACCGCCGCGATGGACGCGCTTTTTCTCGTTAGGCTCAGAGGGATCCAGCGGTGAATCGGGACCTTGCGGATTGCTCGCGACTCCGCCTTTGTCGGCCAGGGTCTTGTAATAATCAGCACGATACCAATCGCTGCACCATTCCCAGACGTTGCCAGCCATGTCGTACAAACCGTAGCCATTCGGTGGAAACGATTTCACCGGCGCGATGCCGGCATACCCATCTTCGACCGCGTCTTTCACTGGAAATTTTCCCTGCCATGTGTTTGCCATCCATTTCCCACCGGGACGAAATTCATCGCCCCACACGTATGTCTTTCCTGACAAACCGCCGCGCGCCGCAAATTCAAACTCCGCTTCGGTCGGCAAACGTTTGCCAGCCCATTTCGCATAAGCTTCCGCGTCGGGGTATGCGATCTGAACGACAGGATATTTTTCTTTTCCTTTGATGTCGCTCTCCGGCCCGAGCGGATGACGCCAGTTCGCGCCCTTCACGTAGCTCCACCATTGATAATGATCCGTGAGAGCAACCTCGTGATCGGGCGGCGCGAATACAACCGACCCTGCAACCAGATTTTCGGCAGGCGCAGTGGGAAACTCTTCCTTTGTTGGCGTGCGTTCCGCGATCGTGACGTAACCGGTTGCTTTAACAAATTTCTCGAACTTCTCATTTGTTACCGCGGTTGTATCCATCCAGAATCCATCCACTCGAACGCGATGCACCGGCCCAGAGTCATTCGAGGCCATTGGCATTTCATGGCTCCCCTGCCCGCTCATGGCGGCGCCCATCGAAAATTCGCCGCCGGGAATCCAGACCATTCCTTCCGGTGCGGGGCCTCGCGCAGGCGTTTTGTTCGGAATCGTCGGAGCGAACGTTGACGACGCAGGCGTCTCCGCATGAGCGATGGCGGCATAGATACAAAGGCAAGCGACAACGAGCCCACGCATATTAGAGAACACCCACGAAGACAGGGAAGCTCTACTTACCATAATTAATCCTCAGCGATTTTTTCCACGTCTCCTTCGTCTCCAATCTCCTTCTTATCTTTGGCGCTAAGATTAAAAGGCTTCACATCAACCGTAACTTTCTTAATTGTTCCGGTAAACTTATTGTCCCTTTCCTTATAATCATTCGACACGGGTGTTTCGTTATCCATTCCTACATCAACTCCTTCATCGCCGGAATACGCGTAGGGCTCAGTCTTCGCTATTTTGCCTTCAGCGACTTTCCGCCCATCTACGGACAAGACGGATTGACCACCGGCTCCAGGCTTGCCACCGTCAAATAGAAACTCGTATTTAATCGCATGTTTACCGGCAGCAACGGGTTCAGACGAGGCAATGTTAGTATGTTCCAGTCCGAAATAGTTATATTCGTGATGAAGCTTGCCGGCCTTCATGTAAAGTGTCCATCCGCCAAAGCGACCGGCCTGGCAAATGACGACGCCATCCGCACCGCCATCCGGTAAGTCGACCTCGGCTGTTATACTAAAAGAGCGGTTCTTTATGTTGATAAACGCATTTTCCATTATGCCGACCATACCCGGATAAAGCGTCAGTGAATTACGATTGCCCATCAGGTCCGGCCTTCCTGCGGTGGCAGCATTGAAGCGTTCCGCCCTGCGATCGTCAATCGGCAGCACATGGTATTTCTCCGCCGTTTTCATGAAGAGATCCTGCATTTCCTTGAGTTTCTCGGGGTTCTTTGTCGCGAGATTGTTCCCCTCACTAAAATCGTCGTCCACATTATACAATTCCCAGACATCATCTTTTAGCGGTGGCAATGGTACCATCAGCCAGGGGATGGAGTGCCGCGTGCATGCTACCCAGCCGTCATGGTAAATGGCACGGTTACCAAACATCTCGAAGTATTGGGTTGTATGACGGTCCTTAGCTTTTGCATCATCGAAGGTATAAACCATCGAAGGCCCATCGAAAGGGAGCTGCTCAGTGCCATTCACCATCTTTGGAAAAGGCAGGCCGGATGCCTCCAACACAGTTGGGGCAATATCTACCACGTGACTAAACTGGGACCGGATCTCACCTTTGGCTTTGATTCGTTCGGGCCAATGCATTACCATCCCGTTGCGAGTGCCTCCCCAATGCGAAGCAACCTGCTTGGTCCATTGGAAAGGAGTATCCAGAGCATGCGCCCAGCCAATAGCATAGTGCGGGAAAGTGTTTGGGCTTCCCCAGTCATCTATATGATTCATCATTTGGGAAGCAGTGCCGATAATGCCATTCAATGCCATCATCTCATTGTAAGATCCTTCAGGTCCGCCTTCGGCGCTCGATCCGTTATCGCCTACAATGTAAATGAACAGAGTGTTATCCAGCTCACCCATGTCTCTCAGTGATTGAACCAACCTGCCGACTTCATAATCGGTTTGCTCGGCAAAGCCGGCAAAAACTTCTATTTGTCGTGCCAAGAGTCTTTTTTGGTCAGCATTCATAGTATCCCAGGCCGGGATTTCCTTGGGGCGCGGTGTTAGCTGCGCATCTTGTGGAATGATCCCCATTTGCTTTTGTCTCGCGATTATCTCTTCTCTCAGTTTGTCCCAACCCTCATTGAACTTGCCTTTGTATTTGTCAGCCCACTCTTTCGGAACATGATGCGGTGCATGGCAGGCGCCAGGCGCGAAGTAAACATAGAACGGTCTATCGGGTGTAAGTGATTGTTGTGCCTGTATCCAGTTAATTGCCTGGTTGGTCATGTCGGTTGTAAAATGATATTTAGGGTCATGGGGCGGCTCTACCCTCGCGACGCCATCATAAATGGCAGGAGACCATTGATTGGTTTCGCCACCGATAAAACCGTAGAATTTATCGAAACCGGAATGAGTGGGCCAGCGATCATACGGACCTGACACTGAAACTTCCCAGGGTGGCGTTTCATGATATTTTCCAAAGGCTGCGGTGCTATAACCATTCTGGCGGAGCACTTCAGCCAGTGGCGCTACACTATTGGGACGAATACCCGTATTGCCGGGAAAGGCAGTGGCCAATTCCATAATGGCTCCTGCATTGTTTACGTGGTGATTACGACCTGTCAGCAACGCCGTGCGTGTAGGTGAGCAAAGGGCAGTCGTGTGAAAATGGTTGTAACGCAAACCACTTGCAGCCAGCTTATCAAGAGTTGGCATGTTTATAGGTCCGCCAAAAGCGCTCGATGCAGCAAAACCGACATCGTCAAGCAAAACGATCACAACATTAGGCGCTTTTGCAGGCGCCTTCACTTCGAAACGCGGTGGTGCTTTTGCATCCCTGGCATCAAGCACTGTTGATTCGGGATAAGTGGGTTCCTTGATGGGTAAGACAGTGCGATCGAGGCCACTGGAATCAGTCGCGCCAAGTACTGTACTTTGTTGTCCGATCGCGCCGGTGAGCGCAATTGTGCCTGTCAGCAGTGACAAGCCTTTAAGTAGTAGTTTGCGCTTCGACTTCTGCGTTTCATTTTGTTTCATATTGGTTGTTTAAGTTTAGTTTTTGCTGGGCGGGAAGATGGTTCCAATCGTCCTTCATGCTGAGACTGTCCAACCATTCCTCTTCGCCTTGCCCATCAGTGCGACGTTACTAGTCGCCCGCGCCTTGCGTCAACTTCTCCAGCGCGCTGTCGAGCGAAAAACTACCGGCTTTCTGGCTCGGCGGGAATTCGCGGAACGTGGCGAGGAATTGCTGTACGTATTGCTGCGCCGGCACCAACGCGAAGGCGTGATCCACGCGCCAATGCCCGTAATGCGCGGGCTGGGCGCTTTGCCGGCGAGCGCGTCGGTCATGTTGTAGCCGTCGAGATGGACTTTGAAGGTCTTGTCGCCGACTTTCATGCCTTTCAGCAACTGCTCCTTGACGTCGGGCACGGCCGCGGCGGCGAGGATTGTGGGCAGCATGTCTTCGTGCGAGAAAATATCGTTGAGGACCGTGCCGGGTTTGATGACGCCGGGCCAGCGGATGGCGCAAGGCACGCGGTAGGCTCCTTCCCAGTTACTCGCTTTTTCGTTGCGGAAGGGCGACGTGCCACCATCCGGCCAGGAAAACTTCTCCGCGCCGTTGTCGGTGGAATACATGACGATGGTATTCTCATCGAGGCCGAGTTCGTGAAGCTTGTCTAGGATCTCGCCGACCATCGCGTCGTGTTCGACCATGCCGTCGGGATAAATTCCGAGGCCGGTCTTGCCTTCACTCTCCTTCTTCAGATGCGTCCAAATGTGCATCCGGGTGGAATTCCACCAGCAGAAAAACGGCTTGTCGGCCTTCTTCGCGTCGGTTATGAACCGCAACGCCTCCCTGGTGAACTCCTCATCGCATGCTTCCATGCGCTTCTTGTTCAGGGGGCCGGTCAGCTCGATCTTCTGCGTACCGTCCGGGTTGGCCCAAGTGTGGAGAATACCGCGCGTTGCGTACTTCTTCTTCATCTCCGGATTCTTGAAGTAATCGGGATTCTCCGGCTCTTCTTCGGCGTTCAAGTGATAGAGCGAGCCGTAGAACTCGCCGAAGCCGTGCGCGGTAGGCAAGTGCTCATCGCGGTCGCCGAGATGGTTCTTGCCGAACTGGCCAGTCACGTACCCCTGTGCCTTGAGCAACTCGGCAATCGTCACATCGCGCGCCTGCAAGCCTTCCTTCGCGCCCGGCAGACCGACCTTTAGCAAGCCCGTGCGGAAGCCGGATTGGCCGGTAATGAAGCAGGAGCGCCCGGCAGTGCAACTTTGCTGGCCGTACCAGTCGGTGAACAGTGCGCCTTCCTTCGCGATGCGGTCAATATTGGGCGTCTTGTAGCCCATCATGCCTTTGTTGTAGGCACTGATGTTCCAATAGCCGATGTCATCTCCCCAGATGACGAGGATATTAGGCTTCTTTTTATCCGTGGCTTGCGAGGAGGCCGCGCCGATGAACGCCAGGCCGAGGGCTAGCGCGAGTAGTTTCAGTTTTAGTTTCATGTTATTTTGTTTTGTTAGGTTCTTAATTGGTTACCGCCTCCGCCGTCTGCCTGCTCAAAATTTCTTGGCGATGCTCACGCCGAACGATCCGCCTTGGAAACGATCCTCGGCCAGATACTCATAGAAGCCGTGGAGGTTCACCGACAGCACCCACGGGATGTAGGTTAAACCGAGTTGCCCGCCCACAGCGTGGACTTGGTCGAGAGAGTTAGTCGCGGCGCTGCCGCTATCGTGGGTAATCTGCCATGTGTCGTACCCAGCCGGACCGACTTCGAGCAGCAGGCTCATGTCCTTCTTGAGCGGCAAGAATTGGCTGATGCCCCAGTTGAGCGTGAGATTGTCGCCAGGCGTCAGGTCGAAATCCTCTTTTTTTCCGTTTGTTTCGTATGTCAGCGCAGCGATGACGGCTGTGCCTTTGTTAGTCATCGGATACCACGCGACAGCACCTTGGAATTGGTGGGTCCAAAAGCCATAGCCGAGATTGTCGGAGGACTCGGCTGTAACCGGTCCGACAACTGGCAACCTGACAGTGTTTGTGTTGTACTTGCCGACCGGGGCGTAAAATCCGTACGAGAACGCGAAGTCCCAGTGGGGCAGTGTCTTTCCCAGCCAGACAGGTTGGATAAACAAATCGCCCACACCGAAACTTCCGGCCCCGATATTACCGCCGCGTCCCCTCGCCGTGGAAAGCTCCGCGTTGAGATTGGCATTGACGAATGAAGGCGTGATCAGCGCGCCGTACTTAATTCCGAGCGGCTTGACATCGGTTACCCAGATAAGCGACGGCGCGAGAGCGTACAGGTCCACGTCCACGTTCACGCCTAGCGTGATTCCAGGCCCGGGACCGGGTTTGATGGTAACGGACTTAATCTCGTCGCCATTCGAGTTGTTGAGCTGGCCGGTCGTGTAGAAGTAGTTATAGATCGCGGTATACAAACCCGGCTCCGGCATGACGTAATCCCGGATGTTCATCACGCCACCGTTGAAGTGGCCGATCTCCCCAGCCTGAGCGTTTAATACCAGCGCCAGCGCCGCCATAATGGCGGAGAGACTCAATGTTCTTACGATCTTGTGTTTCATGTTTCCTTTCTGTCGGTCGTTATTTTGGCGCAGCAGGTTCCAGAGCAAGGTAAATGTCGATTACGGCTCTTCCACCTCATAGTAGGCGTCCTCGTGACGCATCGCGGGTGGCACGTGCGGCTTACATTTGGCGGTGGAAGCTCCGGCGAGCCCCGAGCGTTGGATACATGTCGACAACGTGGATCATCGCATCAACCGTGCTGCCGGGTTGAGATTTTCATTACAATGAACGTTTTCTTAGTCATATTTAGGTTTTTGGAGTTGTTAGCTACTGACGTAGCTACGAAGACGGAGTGACGACCGCCAGCCTGAGAATCGCGATGCGTGTATGGAGTTTCATTCGGTTGTCCCTGAGGGCTTATCTTTTTGCGCGACGAGGATCTGAAAGCCGGGAGCACTTTGCGTCGTGGGATCCACGGGCTTGTCAGTGAAGATGATTGTAGCGCCTGGGGTGATGACTTCCTTCGCCTTGGCCAGGAACTCAGTCGGCAGCTCGCTTTTCTGCGTCGCCAAAAAGAGGCTCTGACTTGAACTATCTTTCCCGGCAGCCGTTACTTCCACCCAGCGCAAATGCCCTTGCGCATCCGTTCCGTTTAGGGCGCTGAAAACTCTGTTATTCAGAGGCGAAGCAGTATTCGAGTTCGGCATCCCAGCCCGGCTAATTTCCACGCCGTTGCGATAGACATAGAGCGTCTTATCCGCGCTGCTGACTAGCAGTGAGACTGGACCGCTGGAAGATTTATCGGGGTTCCATTCAAACTTGCCCGCAGCTTCCGGTTCGCTCTCTTCGCCACTCTGGGTGAAGAATAGCCCCGGATGCACGGTTTCGGCCGGCGCGGAATGCGTGTCGGCAATGATCACGGTCGCGCCTTTCATTGTGACGCCGAAGAGCAGCTTCGAAAATTCCAGCGGAAGCCGGATACACCCATGCGAGTCGGGGTAACCCGGCAGATTGCCGGCGTGCAGCGCGATCCCGCCCCAAGTCACGCGCTCCATGTAAGGCATCTCGGCGCCTTTGTAGATACTCGAGGTATGATGAACCTCCTTTTCCAAGATCGTGAAAACCCTGTGGGTGTTGGGTGACCTGGCCGCCCTGTGCTGACACTCGACCGGGCGATGCGAATACCGTTGCGATATACATATGCCACCTGCTCGGTGGTGCTGGCGACGATCAACAAAGGTCCCTCAGGCGCGCGCTCGGGCTCCCAGACATATTGGCCCGGTTTCAGCGTCACGGTTTCCGGGGACACTCGCATGCCCTCCGTAAAGGTTTCGGATGATACGATGAACGGCTCGAGAATGAGCAAGGTGGCAGCGAGGATGAGGAATGAGAAGAATGAGGACTTCGTGGTCAGGATTTTCATGCGCATCATTTTGCGAGGTGGTTCAAGACATTAATCATTGGCTGGCTGGGAATCCTTATCAGGCCGCCGAGGGGGTGATCCAGTTCCAAAATCAGAAAAACGGCACAGGCGACCGAAAACGCCGAGGCGACCAAGGCAAGAGTGGTCGTGGCGTTAGGCGGCGCGACCAGGCTGAAGCCAAAGAAAATAACCACGAGCCAGGAGACCAGTGCGATCAGCAGCGGCCCCGTAATGGATGGAATCGCCTGCGCTTGCAACAGCGACCGAAGCTGGCCAAGTTCCACCATGAGGGTCGCCGCCTCTGCCTTTAGGACGCGTTGCGAGTCATCGTGCGGGGAGAGACGGTGGACGGCGACGTAAAACGCGTCACCCATCTGCTCGTTGGGCGCCAACTGAGCAGGCCCGCCTCTCTCTCCCGGCCACATCCGCCGGACCGCGTCGGCGACGGCATCGCGACACTCGACGCGCGCGGTCGCCGTTTCCGGTCCGTAAAGAGCTAGAACGCGGTCGAGAAACGCCACCTTGCCGGCCATCTGCATCATTTCACTTCGCACGGTGTCATAGGTGCCTTTGGCCGAGCTGACGAGCAACCCCAGGAGTAGCGCGGTCATGGTTGCGACAAGGCCCATGGCCAGTTTCACCGCGTCCTTGGACTCCGCGCTCAAATGGTCCTCTGGAAGGTAGCGACGCACCCACCGCCCGAGCAATGCGACGCCGACGAGGCATACGAACAAAATAACAGAGACAGCGGTCGTAATCATTGGTTATCGAGCCAGCACAGCGATGGATAGGTGATAGAAAATCGCTCTTTGTTCATTGTTGTTTGATTCTAAGGGTTATTCGCCGATAAGACTGGGATAGGTCTGCCTTCTTGAAGCAAAATGCTACTCATTGCGCGGCTTCTAGCTTAGGCAGAAAAGGTAGCCCAACACGGATGAGCTGTGAGAAATCAGGAGAGGCGTTGGCAGCGCGAGCGGTGGTGTCGATGAGGCTTCGAGGTTTTAGCTCGGCAAAGGAAAGCCCGCTAGTGACGATGAGGTGGCGCTCATACAACAGTTCGTCGCCCTTTCCATTGAGCAGGATACGCCAATCCCACGGCATGCGCTCGTGGGGTGGATGTTGCGTTCGGATGCTCGTAGTGCAGTTGGTGGTGATAGCGTTATACCAGCGCGGTTTGTTCCGCAGAGCGTTGAGCGAATGGATGTATTCAAGGAAACGTTCACGCGCGTGCGCTGGCGAAATCGTCATGCGGTAAAGATAGATGTCCTCCTTGCGGTAGTTCGTGCGCACGCGGATCACGTCGCGCTCATCGGCCACGATGTAGATGAGTTCGAACTGCCGGTAAAGGCCGCCGATAGTCGAGTAGGTTTGGCCAAGCTTCTTGCGCGTCTCGATGGAAAAGCAAAGCGGCGGCGCGTCAGCGAATTGGAAGCTGGCGATAGGATGCGCGATCCAGGGCGAGCCCCAGTAATCGACCGCTAGATCGATGCCAGTGATCTGCGAGATGCGCACGGTGCGTGTATCCCAATGCGGGGTGTAGTCGGTCTCGGTCCGGTAGTCGCAGTTGCGTACGTTGTGCAACGTTACTTCGTCGCCCTGAATGTCGGCCCACGCTTTCTGGGCCACGTCCGGCTGCCAGTCGCTATCGTTGGTCGGAGAAAGCGTCAACCACCATGCAAGGACGCCAACGAAAAGCAGCGCGATGGCGCCCACTTTGCGCCGGAATTGCCTAACGAATACCAGCGCGATCGCACCTACCGTCGCCAGGAGTCCAGCCAGAACTTTGTTTGTATAGCCAAATGGAGCGTCAAACCACACGGCGCCAAATGCCCAGGCGACAGCAATGATGGCCGTGAGAAGAACGAGCAGCTTACCGACCCAGCCAATGACTCGCAACAGATTCCTCATTATGAGCGTTCCGAATGATCGTGGCGAGGAGCATGGATTTCGGATGGGTTCAATTGGATTGAGCATTGAGTTGGAGAATGCGATGGACCTCGGCGATGGCTTGCGGGTTTTTCGGCGAACCGTGATCGCACGGCGCGATAAATTCGCTTCTGGCGCCGTCGAGGTGACTGCTCCAATAGGCAACCACACCGTCGCTACTATTCGGAGTGTCGCCACGACCGCGGTCACCGATAATAGAGTGATAGGGAATTCCTTTCGTGATCGGGATCTTATTGATTGCGACAACGAAACGGTTGTTCGGGGCCAGGGTATCCACGCTATTGGGAAGACGCTTCAACTTCAGGGCCGCCGGGTCGGCGGTGAGATTTTCGCGCAAGGTCCGACCGACTGTGAGCAGCCTCGTTGGCGTTCTCACCAACATCGAGCCGATACGACCGATCCAGTTACTGGCGAGATCCGCACCACGATGCGGAGTGGACATGAAGACCACGCGCCCAATATCGCGCCGGTGATTGAAGATAAGAACCTCTTCGAGAAGGCGCTTGCTCTTGGGATCCATCGGGGTTTGGGCCGGCGGATGTCCGAAAGCTTCGAGCCAGAGAGTCGTGCCGGCATCGGTAAGCAAAGTTCGGGTGATGGATCCGCCCATGCTATGAGCCACCACCACCATCGGTTTGCGCAGCGGATATTTTTTTTCAATCGCGTCGAGTTCCTTCCGGAGGATGGTTGCGCTATAAGGATAAGGATAGCCGCTGGGATAGCTGTAGAACCAAACTTGGTAATTGTGTCGGAAATCCGGATCGCCGCGCAGATCATTCAACATTGGCACCCAAGTCACCGGTGTGTCCATGAGGCCATGGATGACGAGTAATACTGTTTTGTTAGGATTGTAAGGTTCGAAGCGCGCGACCCGGGCGGTAGAGGCGTATTCCTGCGGCCGGAGAAGACGAGCGAACCCAAGCTTCTGGGGCTTTTCCCTTGCAAGCAGCAGGGCATACGAGGCTGTGAAATTTGCGGCCAGGGGATAGTTATGTCCCTCAACGCGGACTGATTCGGCAGCCAAAGGATCGTTTATCGAGATAACGCAGCGCGAACCTTCGAACTGAGCGGTCGCGGTAACGCTATAATAAATGTATGGCGGACAGAAGAACGCACTGGCTTGTTGTGCGGTGAGTTCTCGCTTCGCCACGAGTGGCGCTCCGATTCCCTCTTTTGTCACGTGATCTTTCACATAGGTGCCTTTGAAATCGAGCTCATCGGCTGGAATTAAATCGTAGAACGCCGGGTTCCACTCCGGGCGCGGATCGCGCTTCCACGTGAGAGTAAATTCGCCCTTCGCTCCGACGTGCATCGGCTGAGTCCACGGATCCAATTTCGCGTCGCGAACGACAGAGAAGATACGTGCGACGGCAAAATTGTAGGCTCGCCGTGCCTCAGCGTTCGCTGAGTTGCGATCGAGCTGGCGTAAGGAGTCTCGCGCGGCGGCTACGAACGCGCCGAGCGCGACGGTTGGTTGCTTCTTTTCTTCGACCAGCGCGGCATTGATTGTTTGCGTTGCGACCTGATCCCCATTTGAGCCGGGCGGCAACGGCGCAGGCCGCTTTTCCGACACGACGGCGATTTGTGCGCAGCCGGCTAGTGCAAACGCGACGACTAATGCAGCCATAGCGTAGTAAATTTTCATAAATATAATAAGGTTAGCTGGTCTTTTCGCTGATTCTCAATCAGCGCGATTAACTTATTGCGCTACGCTATGGGTCACTGCTCCTACCAATTTCCAAGAGACTTCACACCCATTGGACCAAACTCATCAAACTCCTCGACTTCGATCTGGTGAGGTCCCGCGGTCTCTTCGGTGATGTCGGCGTATCCCGCCATCTGTTGTTGGCCTTGCTGAGTCTGTTGACTCGCCGCCTTCTGCGCTTTGAGCGCCCGCTTATAGGCGTTGAATTGGGCCTGGTTCCCTACATATATCTGATCCTTCTTCGCAGTCGGATACACATAATACAGCTTTCCCTGGTACGTCACGGCTGAGACCCTGCCTTGGGCCAGTTGATTGACCCGCTGCTGTTGTTTAGGGGTGCTGACCGTTTTGACCTTGAAGCCCGACTGGGCCAGCAGCACCTCTTTCTTGGATGCGACGATCTCGGCCTGGTTGGTGGCCATGGTCTGGCAGCCCACCACCAAGGCCAAGACCGACATGGCACAGACAATACTCGTTAGTGTGAATAGATTTTTCATATCATGGCTTTTAAGTGTTCTGTTTGGGTTCTGGTTCTATAGGAATCCATAGAAAAGACCAGCGTTAATTTTGGCGGCGGGTTCAGAGCCCAATAATGGCTTGACTTGTTCTGGTCCGGTCGCCACGATGCCGCCCGGAAGAAATAAGGAGAAAACAACATGAAAAAGTCCATCGGTCTAATCGCAGCGGCCCTATGCTGCGGCACGCTCATGCTACAGGTGCCGGCATCGTACGCCCAACCTGCGGGTTCAAAGCTTCAAGCCATATCCCAGCAACTTAATCTCACACCCAAGCAGAAGGCCAAAGTTCTGCCCATCCTCGCCGAGGAAGGGCCAAAGGTAGAAGCCATCAAGAACAACAGCTCGCTCTCGAACCTCCAGAAAGTGCAACAGATCAGAGCCGTCCATCAGCAGACCGATCCTCAAATGAAGGCGATTCTTTCGCCTGTGCAGTACGACAAGCTAAAGGCCATTCGTCAACAAGCGATTGCCGAGGCAATTCAGAAGCGGCGCGGCCGGTGACGGCCCTTTAATTTCGAATTGCTCGCCCGAGATGAATTAGCGCGTTGCGCATCGGCTCCCGGCATATCTGAATTTACTTCGTCTATTGGATTGCCAGCTTCGGGCTCAGAAAGAGCGCGCCTGTCCTATTTCAGCATCCACACAAACTAGATGCCTAACTGAACGCCCGATAACCGACCTCAGTGGAGATTCAATGGGGTCACGTTCATACCGACCGTGGGCTCGCCGAGCCAGGAAACAGCAGCGACTCAAACTGACTCGCAATTGCCAATTGCCTGATTGCAACGACCCAAAGCAACTAGCGAGCAACAAGTGAAATCTTTGAGCGATTAGCGAAATCGACAATCGCACCGCGCTCGAGCAGCAAGGTTTTTCCGGCTTCGATTGCGATCACGCGTAGGTTGGCGTCGGCTGCGATACGGATCGTTTCAATCCCGATCACCGGCACATCAAAACGCATGTCCTGATTTGGTTTCGCCACCTTGACCATGATCGCATGTTTGCGCGCCAGAGTGCCGCCGCGTGCGATTGTTTCATTTGTGCCCTCTAACGCTTCCACTGCGACAACGGTTCCATCTTTCACAATCACAGTTTGACCAACGTCGAGACGAGCTATTTCCTTGGCGATTTTCCAGCCAAGATCGACATCTTCTTGCTCGCGACGCGATAATTTCGGTCCTGCAATTAGCCCGGAAAGTGCGAGCGAATCCTCGAGGAATGTCGTGGCCGGCAAAAGGTCGACGTCGATCGCGGCCAATTCATCAGCGATTGCCGCGAAAATGGATTCCGCATTGCGCTGCTTAAGTCTGCCCAGCAAAAGCAGCGCTTTCCAGTCCGGACGGAGATCGAAAAGGTTTTTCGGCGCGATTTGTCCGGCCATGATGGCATGATGGATTTTCTGGTCGCGAAAAAATTTCAGGAGTCGACCCAATTGTCCGACGCGCATCCAATCAATCAGATCGACATGTTGCGCGAGTGCTGGTTCGGTTTCGCCGGTAAATGCGGCCGCGACGATTTTTTTTACGCCAGCATCTCGCGCCGAATCGGCGAGCAGCCGGGGATACACGCCGTTACCGGCGATGATTCCCAGGACGTCTGGCGTGACCACGCAGGCAATCTAGCAGAATAAAGCCTGTTTCTGCGAGACGCAGAAACCAACACGCGGGACGCGTGCGCTACCCATGGTGGCGGCGGCGTTTGACGTGCAACTGAGCAAGCGCTTTCTGCAGCGAAGCTTGAATGGCGGCCACCTGTTCAGGCGTTTGATCTTCTTTCATCGCTGCCTCGGCGCGCTCGACCGCTGCCTCGGCGGCAGCAATGTCGATCTTCTCGGATTCAAGCGCCATGTCGGTCAAGACCGAAACCGCATCTCCTCTAATTTCCACAAAGCCTTCGCCAATGGCCATTACAGTTTCGCGACCGTTTTTCAGGACACGCAGCTCACCCGGCACCAAGGTCGTTAGCAGCGGGACGTGCTTGGGGTACACTCCCAGCTCCCCCTCCGAACCCGGCAACGTGACCATCTCCACGTCTTCGGAGTAAATTTTTTCCTCGGGTGTTACAATCTCGAGCTTCAGGGTGGCCATGATTCGAAGTTACAAAGTTAAAGAGTTTAAAGGTTACAAAGTTAAAAAACAGGAATTGGGAAACGTTTTAACGATTTAACTTTCTTACTTTTTAACCTTCTTTGATCATATCGATGTTGCCCTTCATGTAGAAATTTTGCTCGGGTATATCGTCGTGTTTGCCGTCGAGAATTTCTTTGAAACCGCGGACTGTTTCCGCAACCGGAACATATTGGCCCTTATAGCCGGTGAAAACCTCTGCCACGTGGAAGGGCTGGCTAAGGAACCGCTGAATCTTGCGTGCGCGCTGAACAGTGACCTTGTCCT
>WNGK01004871.1_pt1 | contig 16986 bp, 38 predicted proteins | sample 5400601 | NCBI WGS metagenome assembly WNGK01 (sample SAMN13153376, study PRJNA577476) | soil metagenome | isolation source: 60 cm soil or saprolite under Garry oak tree replicate 1 | place: USA:California | collected 2016-06-15
TGCGGCCCAGGCTGCGGCCCTGGCTGCGGCCCAGGCTGCGTCCCCGGCTGCGTCCCCGGCTGCGTCCCCGGCTGCGGCCCCGGCTGCGTCCCCGGCTGCGTCCCAGGCTGCGGCCCAGGCTGCGGCCCAGGCTGCGGCCCAGGCTGCGTCCCAGGCTGCGGCCCAGGCTGCGGCCTCGGCTGCGAGTGCATTGACCCGCACGGCGCGGACGACGGGACCGGCAGCATGCGCAGACGCCAGATCCGTGACCGGAGCCAGGCCCCGCACCGCCGCAGCATCCGCGGCCAGCCTGGCCAGGTCCAGCCACGCGGGCAGCCACGTCCGGATCAGCCAGTCCAGCGCCAGGTACGACCGGGTCTCGTCCTTGCCGTCACCGGCCGTGCCGAGCATCGGCCGCAGGTACTGCTTGAGCTGCTGCCGGGTATCGTCGGGCAGCACATCATTGAGGTCCCGGCCGAGCGCGCCCAGGACGGGGGACACACACGGCGGGCGAGCGGAGTGGTCCTGGCCGGCGAGCCACGCGGCGGCCTCCATTAGGCACATGCCGTCCTCGCGGCGGTCGTGGCCGCCTGCGGCAAGGTGCAGGGTGTCAAGGCTGATGTCAGGCACTGGCGCGGGCCTTCCTGGATCCGGCGTCGACTTCGGCGGTCAGGGCGTGCATCTCGTCCATCGCGGCGACGGCTGGCGCGCGGACGTTCCACAGGCCGTCCCACTCGGGGCTGTCGGCGGTGATCCTGCCGGTCTTGTGCATGTACAGGGCGGTGGAGGCGATGGCGTCGGCGGCCTCGAAGAAGGCGTGCCCGGCGCGCTGCAGCTTGACGGCGAGGGTTTCCCGCTCAAGGGGAGTGAGATCAGTGAACATGTGCGTCTCCTGGATGCATGATTGAGTGGTACGAGACGACACTAGTGCATGTAGACGGTACCCGCAAGGCCGTGTATGTTCATTCCTGACATTGTTTATTACGCCAATATACGGAGCGATCACGCATGGTACATGACCCGAACCGCATTGACCCGAACCGTGTGCCCAACTCATTCATGTCAGGATTCGGCGGATGTCTGGGCGTCGGCTTCGCGATCCTGGCCGTAATGATCATCAGCCTGCTGATCGTGGCTCATGGGTGCAGCAGCGGATCAAATACCGCCCCGGCAGCCAGCCAGCAGCAGCCCTCAGCTGCAGCTGCAGCTGCTGCTGTTGTTGACCCAGCGTCGGTCGCGCAGTCCTCCTCATCTATCCCGCCGCCGCCCGGTCCGTGTACCGCCGTAGGCGGCACCACCGCCGAGGACCTGAACGGCGGACCCATCTGCACCCAGATCCCCTACCTCGGCACCGACGACCAGACGTACTACACCACGGTGCCGGTGAACGCGGACGGCAGCCTCCAAGCCGCAGGAAACGTGGACGATTCGGTGACCGCGACGCAAGACGAGTGCACGAGGGGTTGGTACCCGGAGTACCAGGGGATCGGGCCGACCTACGCGGCGCCGGGCCACTGGAATTCCAGTGTCGGACTGTGCCTGTCCTTATGGCCAGAGTAGGGCGCGGCGGCACGAGGGGCCGTAGTGCATCAGGTTCTCGTCGCTGATCATCTTGCGTTTCCGCTCGACCGTGATCTCGCCCGCGACCCACATATCCACGTACTGGCCGATCCTGGCCAGGTGCTCGCCCTGGCTGGCGGCGGGGATCATCAGCGGGCACTCAGCCACGAAGTGGCCTGGCGTGCCGCAGTGATAGCAGGTCATCGATGCCATCAGAAAGTCTCTTTCCCGCGGGCGCGCGCGTTACGGTCCGCACAAGTTCAGAGCTGCATGTGTCTTAAAAATCCCTGGCCTGGGCTTGCACCAGTCCTGCATGAGGGAGGGTCTTGACCTTGAGGGGGTTGAAGGGTGGAGCTCCGCTCCCCCTTCGGTTAGGGCACTGCCTGGCTCCTTGGAGTTCCGACCTCGGGTGTGCCAGCGCATAACGAATAGAGCTAACGGCGCGTTATGCGCGTGCCTATTAGCCGGTTATCCGGTACAGTGATATGGCCGATATCCAGTGATGACGCTAGCCGGCGGAGTAGAGGTGTTCAACCTCCTCCGCCGTCTGCGTTCCCGGATATTCTGGGAGCTGCATCTTCCTGGATGCACTGGGGGTCCCGGCTTCCTCCCGAATCTCCGGGGCCCTCACCAGTCCCGCCGGGCCGGGTCGGCCCAGCGTGCGGCGGTGTTCCCCTGGTCGTCATAGATCCGCTTGCTGTCGGGCATCTTCCTGACGGCCTTCACCGCGGCGCCGCCGCCGGGCCTGGTGCGGATGCGGACAGCGCGCCCCGCCGGGATCACCCCGAGCACCGGCACGCGGCGGCCCAGCTCGTACTGCACCCCGCGGGAGTCGTTCGCCACCGTCCGCCGTGGCCCGAACCGTCCCTGGGCGTAATACCATTTGTGCTGGTAGTAGACGGCGCGGATGAACCCGGCGGCCCACCGGTCCCGCCCCCACTGGTCGGTGCCGAGCACGTTGATGCCCATCGACGCGAAGTAGGCGACCTGCCGGGGTGTCGGCCACGCGATCCTGGTGCCCGCCCACTGCCCCGGCCGGGCATGCGCCCGGGCCAGCAGGGTCCGGGCCCCGGCGTCGAACAGCTCGGAGACGGGATCTCTGCTGCTAGGCATGTGTGTAGGATGCCAGTAGTCGTTGACTGTCGTTAAGGAGCGCCCATGCCGACTCGGCGGGTATTCGAGCTGATCCTGATCACGGTCGTGCTGTGGGATCTGGGCAAGGGCACCGTCAAGCTGTGGACCCGCAAGACGTGGATGTCCACGACCCCGGGCAGTCCCGCGCACGGGGCCGCTGAAGTCGTCTCAGTGTTCCTGTAGGAGGGACCGGCCCCGATGACCACGCCGACCACCGCGATCTCGCCGGGCGCCACCGTCGCCGGGCGGCCCCAGCCGCAGACCACCGCCGAGCCCGCGGGCGGCCCGTTCATCCGCCACGCCCCGTCCGGGCGGCGGCCGATCTACAATCAGCCGGCCACGTTCGGGCTGTTCTTCGGCCCCCCCATGGTCTCGAGCCCCGGATGGAACAAGGGGTTCCGGCTGAAGTTCTCGGTCGGCGCGGGCGGCGCGTCGGGCGCGACCCTGAACGCGGACGCGCCGTGGAACGAGGTGCAGCTGCTGCAGCTCAAGGACGCGTGGGGGACGAACCTGCTCGCGGGGCCGGGCTGGGAGATGCTGTACTTCGTCCAGAAGATCTCCGGTCAGTTCGGGTGGGGCTCGACGCGGGACCCGCGGACGCTGCCGACGTGGGCGGGGATCACCACCGCGTCGGCGGCGCAGACGTGGGTGTCGTACCTGCCGTTCGAGTTCACCAAGGGCTACGGGTGCATCTCCGGGGCGAACGCCGCGCTGCTGCCGGTGCTGCAGATGACCCTGGCGACCCTGGCGACCAGTTCCTACTCCGGGGGGTCGGCGCCGACGACCCCGGGCGTCCCGCAGGTCCAGCTTGACGCCGACTACTACTGGCTGCCGAACGTGCCGGTGGACCCGCCGGGTATCGGGACGACGTGCCAGTACATTTTCCAGCCGTGCAACCCGGTGATCGCGTCGGGCGGGTCGCTGCGGGTGCAGCTGCCCCGCCTCGGCGGGTACCTGACGGTGCTGGGCCTGGAGCTGCGCGACGCGAACAACGCCCGCACCGATGCGTGGCCGGTGCGGCCGGGGATCTACATCGACGGCGTGGAGATCATCGACTCCGACATCACCACGATCTACGACGACATGGCGATCCAGACCGGCATCGGCGCGACCACGAACCCGCTGCAGACCGCCGCGGGCACCGCGAACTTCACCCGGGACACCGGGACGATGTTCATCAACCGCAAGACCTCGCTGGGGCAGGCCGACTTCGGGCAGCTCGACACCGGCGAGGTGTTCCTCAGCACCAACCCGGGCACCCAGGTGGAGATCGCCGGGATCCCGTGGGGCACGGTCGGCGTGCCGCCCGCGGTCTTGAACGCGGTCATCGGCCAGGTCGTGCCCAGCGGGCCGCTTGTCCAGGGCCTGCCCCAGGTATAGCGCGGAAGGATGGCGGTATGAGTTCTGTTCTCGGTCAGCCGCTGATGGGTACGACTGCCCGCCCTGTAGTCGATTCTTCTTCCGTTGTGAGGTCGTGCTGATATGGCAGGTCTGAACCTGGGCACCGGGCTTTCCGGGTCGGTGTTCGCGAACGGGTACCCGTCCTACGGAGGCGCTGCCGTGCCGGCCGCGACCACGGTCCCGGAGGGGCCCGCGAGCATCACCCAGCAGGCGTACGGCGTGCCCGGCGTCGGGGCCGGGGGGAGCAAGGGCCTGACGATCGCGGGCATCGGCACGTTCGCGCTGGCCGCGCTGGCGTTCATCTGGTGGAGCCTTCCACGTTAGGAGTTCAGGATGACATTCCACTTCGGCAGTTTCCTGCTGGGAATCGGCGCCTACTGGGCGTTCCAGCACTTCTCGGGCATGGGCAACACCGGCAAGGCCAAGGCCTGACCGTCGGCGATGGCGGGTATCACGCTGGCGTGGCTGCTCGGCGAGACGATCATCGTGTGGCGGTCGGTCAGCAAGAACCACCACCCGCCGATGCCCGGCCAGCTGCTCGGCTCCTCGGCGTTCTTCGCGCTGTGCGCGATGCTGGCCGAGTACCCGCCCGCCCGCACGACGGCCACGCTGCTAGCGTTCGGCATCGACATCGCCGCCTACCTGCAGGTGCCGGTCATCGCCGGGCCCGGCGCCCCGGTGAAGGCCAGGACGCTGCCGGTGATCAAGGGGGCCGCCCCCGTCCGGGGCGTCCAGAACGCGTAGGAGGAACGATGCTGAGAGTCACCGGGTTCTGGGCGCTGACCGGCGCGATCGTGTTCGGGCTGATCATCGCCGACATCTGGACCCATCCCGCGGGGACCAACGCCGCGGGGAACGCCATCATCACCCTGGAGAAGAACACCGGGTCTCAGCTGACGGGCCACTGACTCATGCCGCAGATCATCTACACCGTCCCCGGCGCCACCAGCTCGGCGTTCGTGCCGGTCCCGGCGGCTACGACGGCGAAGCTTGCGGTGCATGACCTGGTGACCGGCCAGCCCGGCACCCAGGGCATCCCTGCTGCCCCCGCTGAGCTGGCCGGGCAGGTCAACGGCGCGCGGCTGAGCTCGGGGTACTCGGGCGGGTCGAGTTACATGCCGGGGGTGTGGTTCCCGCAGCTGTACTACCAGCATGCGCTGTGGCCGAACAGCGCCGCGGTGTCCGTCTACTCGGACAATCAGATGCCGGTCCCGGCGGGTAATCCGCGGGGGCGGGCGCTGAAGCTGGCGCGGCCGCCGGTGTTCTGGGGGCAGTCGCAGCTGAAGCAGCCGAAGGGCCTGCCCAGGTGGGCGAACTGGCTGCCGACCCCGAACTACGGCGGGTGACCCGTGCCCCCGCAGCCTGCTACCCGCGCGAAGCCGCCGCCGAAGGGCGGCGGGCAGATCATGGGCCTGCCCCGGAACCAGTTCTTCCTGATCGGGGGGATCGGCGCGGGGCTGATCATCACGTTCGTGATCTGGCGGAAGCGGAAGAAGTCCAGCTCCCCGGCCGCGGCGACGTCTGCGAGCCCCTGCCCTGATGGCAGCGCCCCGGATGCCAGCGGCAATTGCCCGCAGACGGGCACGGACCTGGCCGGGGAGCTGGCTACCCTGCAGACGGAGATCGCTGACCTGCAGGGGAATCAGGGTGGTGGCGGGTCGGGCGGCGGGTTCGGCGGCGGCACGGGCACCGGCACTGGCGGGTCGGCGGGCAGCGGAAGCTCTGCGGGCACCGGCACGGCCGGGGGCACGTCGGGTGCCGCGGGGTCGACGCCGGGCACGTCGGGGGGCAGCTGGCATTATCCGGCGCCGTCCGGGCTGCACTCCCATGACGTGTCGAGCACGGGCTACCAGGTGTCGTGGAACCCGGTGACCGGCCCGTCCGGGCAGAAGCCCGCCACGTACACCGTGGCCACCTATGACAGCAAGGGCGCCGAGGTCGACCAGTTCTCCTCCGGGGCGACCACCACCCGGGAGTACGGCCGTGGCGGGAAGGGCCTGCCGAAGGGCACCTACCACACGAACGTGTGGGCGAACGGCGGCCCGCAGGCCCCGCCGCATTCCACTGTTTACGTGACGCTGACCAAGTGAAACTAGGCTGATGTCATGCGGATGACGAGGAACACCGGGGTTCACGCCTACGGGCATGCGGCCGGGGCGGCCCCCCCGTTCCACGGCTGCAACGAGGCCCACGTGCGGCATGCGCGCCAGCTGGCGCAGCGGGGCGGCCTCGCGGGCGGTGCCGTGGTGCTGCAGATGGGGTACGGCGGGTGGGCAGGGACCGGGTACGGGTGGCTGGGGATGGACCCGTCGGATCCGCAGACGTGGCCGCGGCCGTTCCGTCCGGCGCCGGGGATGATCAGCCGTCCGATCGGCCGGGTCGAGTACGAGCTGAGCGGGGTCCGGTGAGCGAGCAGGAAGAGCGCGACGAGCGGGCCGCGGCCCGCCGGGATGAGCTGGAGACGACGCTGATCCGTGAGGCGGTGTCGCTGGCGGCGGTGGCCGTGATGCTGGTCATGCTGTCCCCGGGCGTGCACGCCTGGCTGACCCATCAGGCGTGGCGGGTCCGGCAGTGGCAGCGCCGCGATACCACCCGGACTGAGGCGCTGGTGGCTGAGCTGCGCCGTGACCTGTCCCTGATCGAGCACGGGGGATGGTCTTGATGCCGGGGCACCTGCACCGCCGGATCGCGGGCCAGGCGGGCAACCAGGCGGCCGCGCAGTCCGGCTACCATCCGTGGGGCACCCCGGATACGCCGATGGTGATGCCGATGCACCGGACCGAGCTGACCCCGATCGGGGCGACGTTCGAGGAAGCCCACGTGATCATCGCCGCGAACGGCGCGCCGATCCCGGGTGTCTCCAATCACGCGTGGGGCACTGTGCGCCCCGCCGGGCATCCCTAGGTTCCACATGAAACGGAGCAGACATGGCGACCTCTAAGACGGTCCCCGATCCGACCCCTGAGGAAGTCGCGGGGCAGCAGCTGGCCGAGCAGGCCGCCGAGGCCGCCGCGCAGCCGCTGGATGCGGGGCCGACGATCGAGCAGATCCAGCAGGCGCAGCGTGAGGCTGTGCTGCCGTTTGAGACGGCGGTGCAGGATCTCATTGCGCAGAATCTCGCGATGCAGGATCAGCTGAAGGCGGCGCTGGCGGGGATCGCGTCGGCGCAGCAGGCCGCGGGCCCCCCGGCGGTGGAGCTGTACGCGGGCGGGGTCGCTGCGCTGGTCCAGGCGCACGCGAACGCGAACCCGGACCTGGACCCGGCCTATTTCGCCGGGGCGATCAAGGCCAGCAATGAGCTGAAGGCCGCCGCCGCTGAGGCCGTGGCGAGCCGGGACCCCGCCACGGTGAAGGAGCTGGCCGCCGAGGTCCGCACGTGGGTGAAGACCTTCCGGGGGAAGCACCTGGACTTCTCCTCGCTCCTCGCCGACCTCGATCTGCTCGGCGAGGCCGCGGCGAAGCTGGCGGCCTAGCCTGTGGCGCTGGCTGAGGCGGCGGGCGCGGCCAGCAACGGGATCGCGTTCCTGGTCGGCGGCGGGATCGTGTACGAGATCGTCGCCGCCAATGTGAGCTCGCCGCAGACGACGGAGCTGAATGCCAGCGCCCGGGCGCCGACGCTGATGAAGTGGGTGCACCTGGGGCAGGTGCAGGCCGGGCTGTTCGTGGCGGCTGCGGCGCTGATGGACCGTCCGCACCGGCGGGCGATCCTGGCCGGGGGCATCCTGGCGATGCTGCTGATGGAGGGCTTGTTCATGCATGCGAAGAAGTCGGGGCAGGCGAACGGCGGCCCGCCGACCGAGCAGCATGCGGCCCCGGCGGGCGGGAAGGGGCTGGGATGGTAGCGGTCGGGATGCTGCTGATCTGGGGCGGCTACAGCGTGTCCTTGTGGGGCTGGTGCCTGCTGCGGGATTATGACCTGACGTTCGGGCAGCTGACCTCTCCCGTGCACCCGTACTCCGGGCCCTGGCCGCCCGCGAAGATCTCCGGCACGCAGATCTGGCCGGGCGGCGCGGCCGCGGCCAGCACGGTCAGCCAGGTCGGTGCTTCCGGGGCCCCGGGCAGGCAGGTGGTGGCTGCGCCGGGGAACCCGACTGACATCTTCCCCGTGATCGCGTGACAGCGTGCCAGGGCGGCGGCGGCGCAGGTGTACGGCTGACCTACGCGCAGCTTGAGGGTGTGTGGATCAGCAATGGCGGCCCGCGGGCTGCCGCGCCGGTCGCTGCTGCTATCGCGCTGGCCGAATCGTCCGGGTGCTCGACTGCGCTGAATCCCAGCGACAATAACGGCACGCAGTCCAGTTTCGGGCTGTGGCAGATCTCGAACGGCACTCACAATCCGCCTGTCGCGAACATCTATGACCCGAACGTGAACGCGAAGCAGGCGGTCGCGAAGTACAGGGCGTCGGGGTGGGCGCCGTGGGGCACCTACGCTAGTGGCGCCTACCGCCCGTTCCTGAACAATGCCACGACCCCGGATATGAGCATCCCGGGCGGCTCCGGGACCGCGAACGCGACGCTGACCTCGGCGACCTCGGCGGCGCCTGATCCGACGTGTGCGGCATCGTGGCCGACTATCAGCCTGTCGGTCGTCAAGCTCCCCCTTATCCCTAATCCGTCTGTGGGCGGGGGGTGCATCATCCACAAGGCGACGCTGCGGCATGTGGCGGGGGGGCTGATCATGGTGGCTGGGGGGCTGGTTGTGCTGCCGGGGGTGCTGGTGCTGGCTGCGTTCGCGTTCCGCGCGTCGGGGGCGCAGCGGTCGCTGGCCGCGCTGCCGGGCCCGTACGGCGGGGCAGCCCGCCAGGTGTCCCGTGCATCTCCCGCGGCTAGGGCGCCGCAGCCTGCGGGGCCGGCCCCGCAGGCTGCGGGAGACCGGAAGATACGGACGAACCGCGGGCAGGTGAGTGAGGACTTCGCCAGCCGCTACGGGACGGCGCCGCCGGATGGCTCCTGACGAGCCCGTGTCGCGGCGGGAGATGGACCAGCTCCGCGAGGACGTGCACCGCCTCGATGATCACGGCACTCGGGGTGTGGCGGCGATGCAGTCGCAGCTGACCGACGTGATCAAGGACATACTGGAGCTGAAGGGCGAGGTCTCCACCCGGTTTGATGCGCATCAGCGGGTGCATGAGCGGGATGAGGCGCAGCGGGTGGCATCGCGGCGGTGGGCGGTCGGCACGTTCCTTATAGCGCTGGGCATTGTCGTGACCCTGCTGCTGAATATCACCTTTCATCTCCGGTAGTGTGGGGATTATGCCGGACAATACCGTTCGTAATATTGACACGCCGTTGAGTGACCGGGCGTTGCTGGTGCACATCCTGGAGCACGTCGAGCACCTGTCCGGTGTGCTGGCCGAGTTCGCGCCGCTGCTGGACCTGCTGCGCCGCCCGGACGGCAAGCCCGACATGATCGGCGCCGCCCAGCTCCGGCGCCGGGTTCGGCGGGGATACCTGAACAAGGAGACCTGATGGATTTCTCGGATGCGCTGATTGCCTGCAAGGCTGGCAGCAAGATCACCCGGGCGGGATGGAACGGCCCCGGCCAGTACGTCGTGCATCAGAAGGGCTACCCGGATGGCATTGCCATTAACGCCAACACGGCGGAAGCAACCGGAATCCCCCAGGGAACCGTCTGCAAGTTCGCCCCCTATCTGATGATCCGTAACGCGCAGGGCGTGTTCGTGCCCTGGCTGGCGAGTCAGGGAGACCTGCTCGCCGTCGACTGGGAGCCCGTGAATGGCTGACGCTGATCCGGTCGAGGAGAGCAAGGAGACCCACGATGCCCGCCTGGACAAGGTGGAGGCTACCCAGGCTGAGCAGGGCGGCAAGCTCGACCAGATCCTCGCCATCCTGGGGAAGAAGGAAGGCGAGACGCACGAGAAGGCCGAGGAGCACACCGAAGCCCGCCTGGACCGTGGCTCGACGATCGCGGATCAGGTGAAGGCGGCGGTGGAGGCGGTCGGCGCGGAGAAGGCCCAGGCCGAGGCCGACGAGGCGCACAAGGCTGATCATGCGGCGATCCGTGAGGCGCGGGAGAAGCCGCCGCGGGAGTCGCAGTCGGGGTTCCGGGGGAAGCTGCAGCGCGCCATGTTCGGGGCCGACCAGTGAACCTCCCGGAGTACAAGCGTGCGCTGGAACGGGCAATGGAAACTCACGCCGATGCCATCGGCAAGGCTCATGCGGTGCTGCGCGAGCAGGTAGAAGAGATCAATGTCCGGTTCTTCACTGAGAGGGACGAGGATGCCCCGATGCAATCCGTTCGGATACGCGACTGACGCCGGGCCCAAGCACCTGATGGGGGGCTTGTACGGTCCGGAGTACGCGGGGAAGATGACGATCAACGCTGACGGGGTGCACGGGGTGGCGGTGTGCGAGGAGCCCGCGTCGGGCCGGTTCGGGCTGGTGTGCCCGGCTGGTCACACGGGGCCGGTGATGCCGTTGTGCCAGCGGCACGCGGCGGTGATCATGGCGAGGATGGCGGCGATGTGCACGGCATGCGTATGGCCCCCGGAGGCCCTGGCGCTGAATGAGGCGATCGATGCGATCTCGGGGCAGATCTCCCGGACCCGTGACCTGGTGGCCGCCGGGCGGCTGCGGGACCGGGCGGCTGATCTGGGCAGGCAGATGGATGAGCTGATCGGCCGGGGTATCATCGCCCGCCGTCCGCTGCGACTGGTGGAGATCTCCTGATGGGCGTCGTCCACATGAACGGGCCGGCCAGCCCGGAGGGCGTGTGCCCGTTCTGCCTAATGCAGGTCAAGCAGGTGCAGTGGGAGATGTACCAGGAGGAGATCAAGGCCGGGTACGAGGCGTCGGGTGAGAAAACCACCTGGATTCCGTGGCCCGCCGCGCTCGACGAGCGCCTGCTGGAAGGCCGGTATCTGGCCGTGGCCGGGGACGCGCCGCATCTGGGCCTGGTCGGCGGGCTGTGCTGGGATCACGTGGCCGGGGTCCGCGAATCTAAGCCGGCCGATTCGCTGCTGAGGGCTGACGGCGCGCTGCCGCCCGGCTTGCTGAAGGGAAAGCGCTGATGGCTGAGACGACGGACGTACGGGAGTGGCTGCGCGACCATCAGGGCGACCACGGGCAGGCGGTGCCGGGGAAGGGCCGCATCCCCGCGCACCTGCAGGCCGTCTATGACCAGGCCCACCCGGGGACGGCGGAACCTCCAGGTGGGCCTGCCCCATCGGAGGGGGACTACGACCAGGGGGTGGACGGGGCCGACTTCCCCGCCGCGGTCATCGCCGACGAGCCCCCGGAGAATGCGGAGCGGCCGCCTAAGAGAGTGCGGGCCGCGCGCAAGGAGCAGGCGAAATCGCTGCGGCAGCGGATCTGGGGCGGCGGCGACGGCAAGCCGGCGCGGCCGAAGAAGAAACACCCCCGCGTCTCGCTGAAGGGGTTCGCGGAGGACATGTTCCTCGATCTCGCGTGGACGTTCCAGGGGCTGCCGCCGATGGAGAAGATCCTGTATCTGCAGGCGCCTTTGGCGGGGCAGGTGGTGGAGGACACCTGCAAGGGCACCGTGGCCGATACGGTGCTGCAGCCGGTGGCGCGGGTGGACCGGCAGTTCAAGGCGTTCGAGGCGCTGACCGCACCGGTGTGGGTGGCGGCGATCATGGCGCGGGGGGAGAAGGAGCCGGTCTACGACGGGTCCGGGATCGTGGTGGGGCAGGATTACACGGCGGGCACGAAGATGATGTTCGCCGGTTTGCGGCATGCGCTGCTGTCGATGACCCGCATCGCCGACGTCGACTTCGCCCAGCTGCGGGAGAAGGCGGACAGCCTGAAATCGGCGTCGGGGGATGTGGACGCGATGATCGCGTGGTTGTTCGATTGGCCGCTCCAGGAGCAAGGCCCAGCCTCGAATGAAGCGGCGATGGCAGCGAACGGGCAGCCAGCGTGAGCGGCGTGCCCCGGTACATCTGGCTGCTGCTGCTGGTGGTGCTCGTGCTGGCCATAGCGATCTTGTGGGTCGAGCACGTCAGCATCCACGTCCACTGAGGGATGATGGGCTGGTGACCGTCACCTACGCTGACCCGGCCCCGGACGTCGATGTGATCGGGCTGCCGTGGGAGACGTTCCTCCGCTATATGAAAGACGCGTGGAAGCCGGGCCAGCACATCGCGATGATCGGCCCCACCGGTGAAGGCAAGTCGACGTTCGCAGGGGGCCTGCTCAGCAACCGCAAGTGGGTCATGGCGCTCGACCCCAAGGGCGAAGACGAGACCCTCTCCAAGACCGGGTACGAGCGGGTCCGCACCGTCCCCTCGGCGAGCTCGGGGCCCGCGTGGCGGGTGCAGCACTGGAATGCGGCGCGGCAGTGGGACCGGATTGAGAACCGGATCGCGGAGGGGCTGCCGGTCCGGGTGATCGTGGGCGGCCCGGCCATGACCGAGGCGCAGGACGCCGCCAACCAGCTGCTAATGCGGAAGGCGTTCTCCTATGCGCGGGAGGCGGGCGGGTGGACCACCTACGTGGACGAGTTCGAGCTGGTCAGCAGCCAGCGGATGTTCAACCTGGGCGGGAATGTGGAGCGGATGCTGATCAGCGCGCGGTCGGCGGGCACGTCGGTGGTCACGTCGTTCCAGGCTGCCGCGTGGGTCTCCAAGCACGCCACGAGGCAGGCGAGGTTCACGGTCATCTGGCCGACTGGTGACCGGGACATGATTGTGTCGGTGGCCAGGTCGATGGGCCGGGACTGGAAGCAGCTCGCCGCGGGCGTGGATGAGCTGCCGCCCTACCATGTGCTGGTGATCCCGCGGGGCAAGAGCGGCGGGCCGCTGGTCTGCACCAGCGCGCCGAAACTGTAGGAGGATGAGGTCATGGCGGAGACAGCGGTCAAGCCGCAGCTGAAGGCAGCTCCGGACCCGGAGGCGGACGGCAAGGACGGCGGCGGGAAAGACGCGGCGGGCCGGCTGATGGACGTGGCCGGGGTCTGCGCCGCCATCGTGCTCGGCGTGATCCTGTTCGACCTCGCGTCCGGGGGGAAGGTGACCCGGTGGCTGCGCGGCAAGGGCGGCTGCGAGGGCTGCGGGGACCAGGAGCCTACCAGTGACAGCTGACATCGCCGCCGCGTTCCAGGCGCAGGCGCAGGCCGGGCTGGGCGCTGGCGGGGCTGAGGCCGACGCGGGCCTGCACGTGGCGGTCGGGCGCCTCGCCGACGCGGTCACCGCCGAACGGCAGCACCGGCTGCGGATGGCGCAGCGGATCTGGGCCAATGACATCCCCCCGCATACGATCCCGCTGGTGTCGGGGGCGGGGACCCTGGACATCCCGGACGAGCTCGGCCCGCACACCGGGTACGCGTGGGCGGTCCACTGGATCAGCGCGGCGACGTTCACGGCCGGGAGCGTGTCGCTGTACCTGGGGCAGGCGCAGGACGCTAACCTGCGGTTCGTATTCACTAGCGCGGGGGTGTGGGAGGCGCCGCGGAAGGCGACGATCCTGCAGCCGGGCACGCGGATGGTGTTCGTCGCGTCGGGGATCACGGGCCAGGTGACGATCTCCGGTCAGGTGACGCAGATGACCCTGGATATGCTCCCGGAATTCCTGCTCTGACCGGAGGGTGAATCATGGCGTTCTATCCGTTCGCGGTGCCGACTCCGGGCCTGTCTCCCTCGCCCGACTGGAGTGGGCTCGTCGCCTGGACTGTCGACCCGGCCGCTAATTCAGGCACTGCGGCCCCCGTTAACGGGACGCTGTACCTGATGGGCATCAAGGCTGACGCGACCGTGCCTGCCTCAGCGCTGTGGTGGATCATCACCACAGCCGGGGTCGGTCCTGTCGCAGGACAGAACTGGGCTACGTTCTACTCATCAGCGGGGGTGCTGCTGGCCAGCGTCAACATTGATGCTGCTGTCACCGGCATCAACGGGCAGCAATCCGTCATGCCGTCAGCGACGGTGTTCCAAGCCGGGAACTGGTATTACACCGGCCTGCTGTTCAATGCGGCCACCCCGCCGGTACTGTCCCGGACCCAGCAGGCTAACGGCAACATTTCTCAGGCGGGCCCGCTGTTCACTCCCGGGCCGTGGCGTCAGGCCATCGGGGGCACTCTTCTCACGGCGCCGCCCGCGTCCATCACTCCGGTCCGCTCGGGCAACCTGGGGATTATCGCGGGAGTGTCATGATCCGGTACCTGCGTCTTCCCCCGGTGCCGCGGGCGATCGCGGCGGGCGGGTGGACGCGGCACACCAGGGCCGCGGGGATGCGCATCCCCAGGCCGGCGGGATCGCGACGGTGCGGATCGGGCCGTCCGGGCTCGGCACCCGCTGGTACCCGCAGCAGGTCACCCTGTCGACCTCGAGCGGGGCGGCGGACAACTCGACGGCTATCGGGTACCTGGGTCCAGCCGCGGTGGCCTCCCAGGTGGTGTTCACCTCGTATGCGGGCGGCGGTGATGTGCAGGGCCTGGCGATCCCGATGATGCAGCCGGGGGATCTCCTCACCGTCGTGTGGTCCGGCGCGAAGAACGGCGATCAGGCGACACTGGCGGTCATCGGGGATCAGCAGGCCCTAACTCCCGCCTGAAGTGGTACATTGGGGGACATGTCTGATGATTGGCCGGAGTTGCTGACTCCGGCGCAGGTGGCGAGGATTTTCAACGTTGACCCGAAGACGGTCGGCCGGTGGGTGAGGGCGGGGAAGCTGGCGTGCGAGTGGACGCCGGGCGGCCACCGCCGTTTCGCCGCCACCGAGGTACGCGCGCTGCTGAAAGCCAAACGGCAGTGAACCCGGTGCAGACGGACCGGCACTGCCTGCTGAACGGCTGCCAGCTCGCCTATGCCGGGCAGATGCTCGGCGAGGCGCAGGCCATGCTGGAGCAGGCGATGACAGAGAAGAGGCAGGCGATGAGCGGAGCCCTGTGGTGCGACCTGGGAGAGCACGCGTTCTCCTCGAAAGACCGCAAACGGGCAGTGTACAAGATCGCGACGGTTGACGAGGAGACCGGCGATCCGGTGGAGGATCAGCTGACGGCGTGCGGCCCGCACGCGGCCGAACGGCAGATGCAACTCACCCGGAAGACCGCGCTTCCGCCGGGCCCCGACTCGCAGCTGTACACCGAGTTCCTGGAGTGGAAATCGGGTCAGTCAGATCAGGAGCCGCCAAAGTGACGGTGCCGGGGATGGGCGGGCAGACCCCGCCGCGCCCGGACCAGGCGTATGCGGGCAGCAAGGCCCAGGCGGTCGCGGCCGGGTCACCCGCGGTTGTCCGGGCCCGCCTGGTCATCATCTCCGGGACAGGCGCCAATACCGGGCTCTTCGTCTACAACGGCACCCCGGCGGCGGGGAACCCCCCGATCTTCGCGGTGGTCGCCCCCGGTGTCACGAGCGACCCGTTCGGGAACCCGGTGCAGACGCTGATGAACGTGGGGCTGCTGTCGGGGTCGCATGTCGGGTTCGACACGTCCGGGGTGGAGTACCTGTCCGATCCGGGCGGGGTGACCCGCATCCTGATCGACCCGCAGAACAGGGTCATCGAGTTCTACGACGCGTCCGGCACCGGCGTCAACCCGGCGGTGATCACCCTCGCCGCGGCCGCGGGGAACGACCGGTTCACGAACGACGCGTTCCCGCAGGGCCTGGCCGTCAACGCGGCCGTCTCCGGGCAGCCGTTCACCGTGCAGCTCGGGCTCGGCAGCTTCGCCGGGACCCCGGCCATCGGGCTGTTCACCTACCAGACGGGTTCCCCCCCGGCCTCGGACCCGCTGCTCGGCGCGGTGTCAGCGTCCCCGGCCGGCTGCTCCGCGGTCCTGTACTCCGGCAACTCGCTGGGGGGCTCGACCGGGGCCGGTATCCAGGCGACCGACTCCACCGGTTCCGGGGTGGCCGGCGGGGAGGTCGATATCGTCGGCGGGAAATGCAATGTTCAGGGGAACATGACGGTGGGCGGGGTGCTGACGATCACGAATGCCAATTCGCTGGTGACGGGGGACGTGAACCTGAACCCGCCGATGGCTGTCCCGTCCCATTACCCGCTGCCGACCGATGGCAATATCGGGGCGTCGTGGGGTTTCGGGGAGCGGCAGTACATCAACAACTGTGTCGACGCGATCAATGACATCATCAGCTCGATGACGAACAGGGGATTCTTCTGATGAAAGACCCGGAACCGGAGCAGGAGCCTAAGCCGCCGCCGCCGTGCCCGATGTGCAACGGGACGGGGAAGGTCGGCGGGTTCACGTGCAGGCTGTGCGGAGGGACAGGGAAATGAAGACCGGCCTGCCGATGCCAGTGCCGTGCCCGAGGTGCACGGGCCTGGGAGATGCCCATTACCTGACCTGCCCCACATTGCGGCTCCCCGCGCGTTAGATGTCGTTCCTGCTTGGCCTGATCGCGGGCATGGTCATCACGATGCTAATCATCAACAGGAGATAAGCCGTGTTCTGGAAGAGGGATCAGCCGGGCGCCCCGGACGGGAAGAGAGGCAGTTACCCGCGGGGCGGCCCGGCGGGGCGGGCGCCGGGAAAGGGCCGGTACTGTCTCGCGTCGACCTCGCCGGGGAGAGCCGGGGGGTCCGGCCCGACCCAGGGGTGGGGGCAGACAGACTCGAAGAGGCACCCGCCGAAGAACCGGCCCCTGCCGCCGCGGCCGCCGAAGAAATGAGCCAGGAAGGCAGCCAGGCGGCGCTGCGGGACCTGGTGCTGGCGCACCTGCGGCGGGTCACCTCGGGGCCGGTGTCGCGGTACGAGATCGCCCGGGCGCTGGCCCCGCCCGGCAGGAAGAACCGGGGAGAACGCCAGGTGCAGGCCACGCTGGAGCGGCTGGAGGCGGAGGGCCTGGCCGTGCGGGTGACCGGCCGCGCCGACGAGTACGACGCCAGGCCGGTGACGAGGTGGCGGGCGGGTGAGGGACGGTGAGCGCTTGCAATAGCTAGCGCCGTGCGGGGAAGGTCTAGACCAGTGCCGGTGAGG
>WNGK01006251.1_pt1 | contig 16986 bp, 17 predicted proteins | sample 5400601 | NCBI WGS metagenome assembly WNGK01 (sample SAMN13153376, study PRJNA577476) | soil metagenome | isolation source: 60 cm soil or saprolite under Garry oak tree replicate 1 | place: USA:California | collected 2016-06-15
CATCTTCAGAATACCTTCTGCATTGGCCTCGATAGCGCTGCGTTCAAAAAGCATGGGATGGTGTTTGACCTTGCGCCAGGGTTTGATAAAATCGGCGTAATGTTTGCTGGCAGGATGGCCGGATTGTCCTGGTGAGTGGCCAGAGAGGGAGGCTTTCATATCTGCCAGGTTGACAATCTGACGGAACGAGGGTACCGTGATAACGGTTTCTGGCTGGTGCGGAAGCGAGGCTCCCATATTCACCGTGTCGATGTCGCCGCCCAGTGGGAACGGGCCGCGGTTGAAAATCTTGTCGAGGGGTTTGATCATTCCCAGTACATGGTTATAGGTCATCTGATGGATTTTGCCATACTGCCATTGTGAAATGTCATTGCCCAGTTTTTCTCGTAGTTCCTCAACGGCAGCAGTGAAGGCGCTACTGCGGGCCGCATCCCATGGCCTGGGACCATTAGGAATAGCCGAATCTGCGAACCAGCTATCATCGTGGTCGTTGAGCAAGCGAATCAGGAGAGGTTTGCCACGGCTGGCGTAGCCATTTACCGGTGCGAGAATGCTGGAGCCTCTACCCAGGTAGCTGTGTATGAGGGTTTCATCGTCACCGAACATGGCACCGAAGACGATAACCTCCAATTTATTTAAAAATGTAGCGTAGACCGCCGCGCCCGCACTTTCGGGCGCAAGGATATAGTTCCAGGTACGTAAAACATCCAGGGCCGCTTTTTCCAGGGGTACGTTGGTCTGTAGGGATAGGATATGCGGTACAATCTCAACGGCAGGAAGGGCATATTGATCGGCTTGAATCATCGCCATATCCTCCGGGGCTAGTTTGCCTTTGCTGGTGAGGAGGTCACGAATGCGCTGTGCCCGGTAGCCGTTCAACCATTCATTGGTAATGTAGTAGGGATAGTCATCGTCCACGACGCGATTATTCGCGGTGACAATGAAATGCCGCTCCGGGTTGTAGGTTTGAGGTAGTTCATCGAAGGGAATAAAGCCTGTCCATTCATACTCGCCTGTCCATCCTGGAGAGGGAAGCAGCGCCTGTCCCCTGGCACGAATGGGAATTGCGCCAGCCATCACATAGCCAATATTGCCCTTTTTATCACCATAGATCAAATTCTGTGGTGGCACGTCCCAGTCGCGCAAGGCATCGCGGAACTCTTCCCAGTTGGTGGCCTGGTTCATCTTTTGAACCGCCGAGATGACATTACATTGCTCCAGGCCTGTCCAACGCAGCGCTAGCGGAAGTTCCGCAGAAGCGGCGCCTGTGCCATTCTTGCCTGCCTGGTTATCTTTGTTGGAAGAGGGCAGGCTCGTCAAGATAGGGCCATGCCGTGTAATATATACTTCCTCGATAAGCGGTGTTCTGGCCCCTTTGACTTTGATCTCTTCACGGATCACCTGCGCCTCTTCCCACTTGCCTTGATATTCGTACTGGCGGGGGTTCTGAGGGTTGAATTTCTCGATGTACAGGTCTTGAGCATCGGAGACAGCATTGGTGATACCCCAGGCGATGTGCTGGTTGTGTCCTATGACCACACCGGGAGTGCCCGGGAAACTGGCTCCGATGACATCGGTATCTCCTGCTACCAGGTGGCACTCGTACCAGATCGATGGAGCGGCCTGGCCCAGATGTGGATCGTTGCAGAGGATAGGTGCGCCTGTGATGGTCATGGTGCCATCGACAACCCAATTGTTGCTGACCCCCATTATACCGAAACCGCTAAGCTGTTTGAGTTGTTCGTACTGCTCCAACATGCCGAGGTTGACTCCTCGATACTCGACGCCAGGGGGAATAATCAGTGGATGCTTAGGGTCATAGCCGGCTTCTAATTTGGCGGCGCGTTTTGCACCCAGCGTGACCACAATGCGAGCGCGGATGATCTCGGTCTCCCAGTTGCCGCATAGGTTCCAGCCCATCATCTTGGCCCACAGAATGCTGTCCATGATTTGCCAGGGAGTGGGTTTGAAACGCAGCAAGCTAAATTCGATGGGCAACTTGTTTTTATTGTGCTCGATGTAGGCATTGACGCCATGTGCATAGGCATCCAGGATGCGCTTACTATTCTCAGACAGGCGCGGAACTTCGGCTGCCGCTGCCCGGTGCATGCCCAGGCGACGACTAAAGCGATCAGTTTCAATGGCGATCTTACCAAAAATCTCGGAGAGGCGGCCAGACGCCGTGCGGCGATTGAGCTCCATCTGCCAGAGTCGTTCCTGGGCATGGATGTAGCCCTGGGCAAAATAGAGGTCTTCTTCATTCTGGGCATAAATGTGGGGCACGCCATAGCGGTCGGTAAGAACTTCAACACCTTCGTGCAGTCCTTGCAGTGTCAATTTGCCGCTCTTCTTTGGCAGAGGACGGCGCATAAGCAAGTAATATGCTCCATATGCTCCCCCAGCTAATCCTGCCAGTCCTGCTGCCATTGTCAATGTTTTTCGCCACCATGACGCCATTGTTTATAATCTCCTCTTGTTTATGGGAAGTATCTACCCCAAAAGAAACTTGCATAAGAGATGAGGTTTTACTGTGTATGGCTGTAGTATAGCAGAACAGGCAAAGCGATGTCACTACATTGCGTTGTGTGGTTGCGGGGAATTCTCTGGCCAAAAAGGACAGAAGAACGCGAGGAAGCGGAAATCAGAACCCGCCAGTCGAGCAAATAATCTGACCAGTGACCCATCCCGCGTCCTCACTTGCCAGAAAGGTGATCAGACGAGCCGCATCCTCGGGCTGTCTCACCCGTCCCATCGGAAAGCAAGGAATCTTTCTAATGGGCTGTCCATCCGCAGTCAATTGATTGTGCGCTGCCGGTAATGCCGCTGGCAGCATCGGTACAGAGGTAGGTGACTAATTGCGCAACCTCTTCAGGTTCCAGGAGACGGTGAATGGGTGCTTCGGCCACCATGATCTTTTCCACCACCTCGGATTCGGGGATACCATGCACCCTCGCCTGGTCGGCTATCTGTTTCTCAACGAGTGGAGTTCGCACATAAGATGGGCAGATAGCGTTACAGGTTACGCCATGTTCAGCCCCTTCGAGGGCCGTAACGCGAGTCAGCCCTAAGAGACCGTGTTTGGCGGAGACATACGCGGATTTAAAAGCCGAGGCTCGTAAGGCGTGCACGGATGCAATATTAATGATTCTTCCCCACTTGCGGGATGAGGTCGATGATTTGCCGCCATTTCGCCTCTGGAAATTCGGTAATAGGTGCGACATACTGGATGCCTGCATTGTTCACCAGTATGTCTACCTGTCCTTCGGCGGCAATAGTATCAGCCACAAGCCGCTCAATATCAGCGCTTTTCGTCATATCGGCAGCCTGGAAACGGGCACCAGGCAATTCAGCAGCGGCAGCCTGTCCTCCTGCGACGTCGATGTCAGACAACGTCACGCGTATACCCTGCTTTGCAAAATCGCGAGCGACCGCCAGTCCAATACCAGAGGCCGCTCCTGTCACAATAGCGACCTTGCCTTCTATACCGGCCATAGAAATCTGCCTTTCAAAACATATCCAAATGTATTGATTCCTGCATTCATCATGCAGCACACCGCACGTCAGATCGCTGGCGTGCGTGGCGGAGGCCCCGCAAGGAACCGCTCATAGATGTTGACCGCGCTATTTTCGTCGCGGTCCATCACTAAGCCGCAGTTCTTACAGCGATACGTGCGTACCCATAGGGGCATGTCTTTTTTGCATTTGCAGACATGACACTCCTTCGTAGTATCGCGCTCACTGATGATATATAGTTCTTTCCCAAAACGCAAACACTTGTAGGTAAGCATTTGCACAAAGCCATAGAGTCCCCAATCATTATACATCAGGCGGTTACGGATCTGCCGCTTGCGCCGTTCTTTCGGGGTCTCTCCCTCGTGTCGTTTGATGACCATCTGCCGTTGGGAAAGATCGCCGATGACCACAGCCCTTTCAGCCAGTCGGTAGGCGATGAGTTGAGAAGCTTTATGCAGACAGTCGCGTTGTTTGCGGCGCTTTTGCTCGGCAACCCGCTTGTAGACGTTGGAGAGATAGATGTACCGGCGGGACTTTTTCTTGCACTTGTCGCGTTTGGAGCGAATCTTGTCGAGTTGTTTGTTGTACCAGCGATAGCCCTTGAAGCCCCCGATGTGGTAGAAACGTCCCTGGTCGCTGTAGCCGGTTGCCAGGGTCTTGATGCCCAGGTCAAAGGCGACAACACCATCTGCCCGCAAGGGACGGTGTTTGCGTTTCTTGCACCGCTTGTCTTTCTTGTGGTGGTCATCGTCTTCGTGCTGCTCAGCCTCGTCGTAGACGAACGAGCAAAAATAGTTGCCACGCGCATCTCTGGATACCGCCACTTCGTGAAAGTGGTGAGGCGGGTCTTCGGTCAGATGCGCCACAATATTGGGGTAGCGTTTCGGCCCCCAGTTGCCACCTCCGCCGGTTGGCAGAATGATGCTGTTCCCCTGCACTTGCAGGTACATGGCCGGATAACACAGGGTGAAAAACTGATGGTGCGGCTTGAAGCGCGGGAAGCCTGGTTTCTCTCCGGCGGCCAAGCGGCGGAAGAAGCCTTGCATGGCTCCATCCAGCCGATAGTAGACCTCGGCTAAGAGTTTGCCGTAGACAAAGCGTAACTCCGGGTCGTACTGTTTGCTCTCCTGCAAGGACTTCTTGGCTCGCTCCCAGTTCGTGCCTGCTGACCACTTGAGAACGGCTTTTCATCAGAGACATCTGGAGAAACCTCTTGATACAGTTCTTTCGACAACTCCTGGTAGATCCCTGCGACCGTACCAATCCAGACGCGTGTGTTTTCCCAGGCGATAGATGCTTTGAGCACGGCCGAAAGGGTCGGGTCAATGTGTTGGACAAACATGATCTTTTTCATCGCTCTCCTGTTGGAAACTGCTCTCGATACGTGTCTCTGTCCACGGTGAGTTCTATGCTTGCCCGATAGGCTGCGTTCATATCGTCACGCAACTGCCCTAATGCGGTTGTGATATCTGGTAGGGGAACGCTGTCACGAGTAAGCAGTCGGGCAAGCTCTAGCATTTCAGAGAGAATTTTTTGTTGTTGTGCTTCGGTGAGATGTTTGCTCATGATGTGCTCCTCTCCAACGGTGGTAGGTGCGGAAACTCCTGCATCCGTAAATCGGGCGGAAACTCGGTGATGTCTTCCCCTTTCCAGTGGTGCAAGTGGTGCTGCCTGGCGTAGACACTGCCTAACTGCTTCATGAAAAACGCGACGCCGTACTGCTTGCACTCGTCGCGTAGAAATCTGGCCCATGACAGTTGCATGGGTCTCTCTTGTGCGCCGCTATACCCTCCGCAAATCACCCACTTGATCTTATGAAGCGGTAACCACCTCTCTAGGCTGACCAGTTCAACCAGGGGTTCACACGAAAGAAAGATAACAGGTGCTGGCAGATCAAGAACATACGGGATGCGTTTTTCTGCTGCGCTTTGGGTGCCGACTGAGGTGCCTATCCAGACATGGACGGGCCAAGTCTGTAACCAGGTGTGCGGAACGAGGGTGCGTATGAACTTGGGGCGTTTCGTTAACAGCTGCCAGTCAAGAAACGGGGTGTCTTCAATGAGCGTCCAGAGTCTCAGTCTTGCTTCTGCTACCTGGGGATGGGGTTCAAACACGTCGGCGAGACTGGCACAAAACACCTTCAACCGTCTCCCCTGCGCCTTCGCTTCTCTGTTCCACTTGCGCGGATCGTTGGATGTTCTGGTAAGGTGACGGTTTGAACCGGAGAGACTCCCCCAGACGTCTAGATGGTGACGATTGGCCCACCGTTTGGCGTAACAGTCTCCACATTCTTCCTCGGTCACTTGCTGACACCCTATCCAGGGGTTGTAGGTCTTGTCCGTCCAGCCGATGGTTGTTATGCTACCCATATGCGCTACTCTTCTCCTACCATACTTCCCATATTTCTGTAAGTTCATCTATGTCAAAGGCTTTAAGCACATCTAAGATAGATGCGTATTCTATTTCTAGGCTCCCGATGTATCTGTTTCCTTGAGAGAGAAGAAATGTAACCTGTATCGGTTCATTTTCCTTGTGTGGATGTCTCTTTATCGCTATGACTCGCACAACAAGGGAAGGGGTACAAACAATTTGATGCCCGTGGTCAAAACGGTTTGCTACCTTTTGGAAGTTGTAAACGCGCTTCATGGCTCCCCCTTATGAGATGGTTATGGTGATCTGGTTTGGGTCTGTGGGTAACGTTTGGCTATTATCCAGTGGTTGAATGTATGCGCCTTCTATGCCCTTCATGTGTAACAGTTCTGTGCGAGCCTGGCTGATACTTTTTCCTGCGATCACCTGGGTAAGGTTTTGAAGCTGGTTTGCTGATGGATGGAAAATAACGCTCCCCTGCGCGGTTACTGCAAGCTGATAGATAGTATGTCTGCTATCAAGCAGTGATATTTTCTCTATAGCAAGAGTTACGTCATGCTTTGGGGTGAACCCTCCGCCGAATTTGGCCGTTGTGTCCTGCGTAAATTGTTGTGTGGTTAGTCTCGCAAGTGCTGCGTAATCGTACACTTGCACGCTGCACGTCTCAAAAACGGTAACGGTTGCCTGGGTCGCCTTCTCTCCTACTTTTGGTGAGACTGTTGCTGTGAGGCTGCAATGCACGGGTGTTAATTGCTGCTCACTGCTTTGCATCTGCCCTACGAGGGTATTTTTTGCCTGGGAGTCAAGTGGTGTGGTGAGGTTTTTCGTGGCGCTGTCTGCATCTTCCTTACTCACCATTGGGTAGGCTTGCGGGTCTTCTCCGCCTGTAAAACTACTGGTGTTTTTGACGTAGATACCTGTGATGCAACAGAAACCGTTAATAGCAAGCGGTGGGATGTTTCCTCCTGTTCCCCCTTGTATGGTGTGGGCGGGAGCGTTGGCGCTTCCGTTGGTCGAGCCGTTGCCTGCGGCAATGCTCACGGTTTCATCAGTGCTAATTTGTACGCCACTACTCGCAGTCAACACAGTTCCCGCTTGCACTGTCTGCACATAGGGAGCCTCGTTATAAAACGTAAGGGAGCCGGTTGCTTGAACTGGCGGTGTGTGTCCTATGCCAGTGGTTTGTATGCTTTGGGTTTTCGTTGGCGTGGTGACGGTGAGCAGTCGTGAAGCTATTTGCTTTTGCTGCACCTGGGCGGTTCCTGTGACTGCTAAGAATGAGTAGTTGGTCCTCAAGGTCTTTTGAGTGGTGAAAAGTGTTACATGTGCCCAGTGATGAAAATACGTGGTCTGAATGTAGGTGATAACAGGGCTGATATGTTCCCCTGCTAAAATCACAAGCAAAAGTGCTGCTACCAGTAACCAGGAGTTAAAGTGAAACTCTCGTCGTATGACGAGCGGGGTTCCTGGCGCAAGCGGTACGGTTGCATATGCTAAAATAGGCGGTTCTTGTTCTGGTGATGGCTGGGTATGTGTAGCCTCACTCGCTGTATGGTCGCTCTCAATGACAAGCGGTGTCTGTAGCGGATCGGTCTGTTTGGGGTGTAGCTCATCGGTTGTAACGTGCTCACTCATACCATACCTCTCTAGTGTCCTGGTGGTTGGGCTTGAAAAGTTGTACCGTTGTTGAACATGACTGCCTGAAATGATGGCGAGGTAATAACCATATCTGGCTTTCCATCACCGTTCACGTCTTGAAATGAGAGAGTAACGGGATCAGAGGGGTTGACGAGGAGCGAGGTGGGTGTGTAGATTTTCGCTACCTCTGGATGGCCGCGCTGTGTCTCAAAGATCTCAAGGTATCCATCCAGATTGAGCGCAACAAAGTGACTCATCCTGCCATAATGCCCGACGTTCGCATCGATCTGAAAGATACGGGGGTTCTCATAGGTGAGATCATCTCGCTTTTGCTGGATAAACCCACTCAGCACGGTGAGGAGTATCCAGCCAACCAGCATAATGCAGAATACCATCCCGAGCCAGAATAGCCAGTGAAAACGGCGTTTTTCTGGGAGTGGCGCGGGTGGTAGTGGTGCGGGTAAGTACTGCTGGTAGCGTTTCGCGCTACTTGGTTGCCGTTGAGGATAATAGCTATCGTCTTCTTGCAGGTCATCAACATCCAGTTGTTCGTCATCTACGGTTTGACGCTGTTTTCCTCTTGGAGTTTTAACCGGCGGATACCTATTATTTGCTCCTGGGCGTTGGGCTGGTGGTGTCGCCGGCGGAGGATAGTTGTATGGTTGACTAGGAGGGACTGGCTGTAGGCTCCGGCGCAACGGTACACCATACCCGTTAACAGCCGGCGTATACTGGTGCTGCGCGACTTGCGTGGGGATTGGCTGTTTGCCCATGGGTGTCTACCTTTCTTGACACATGGCGTTCTCAGATGCATTACTGACCCCTGAGAACGCTTGACTACCTGTTGTGTTTGTGGCTGTGTTCTCAACTGCAAGGCTTGCTCTGCTCGCTTACACAGGACAAAGCCAGTTTTGCACCTGCCTTTCTCTGTTCGTCTTCAGTGCCGGCTAATTCGTCATTCTGTTCTACTGGTACAGCCCTTGTGCTTAAACTGTTCTTGCAGAGAGATGAGTAGCCGGTACGTCTCGTCACTATCTAAACTCATTCCGTTATCCGCAAGGGAAGGTGTTTGCTCGTCATTGGCAAGAAGATCAATGCCACCATCGCTCATGATAAAGAGCGTGTGTTGCCCTAAATCGAGTTCGTAGAGAATGGAAACGGTTTCGTGTGAAGGTTGTTGTACCATCTCTGTATCCCTTTCTGATTTGACAGACAGTGCTCGTGATGAGTTTGTCATCACGAAACAGTGGCATGGTTATTCCGCTGGAAATGTACCGAAATTAGATGAAACATCAAACCGTCAAAACCGTGAAAAGAAAGCTTGATATCCTCGGCTTGAAAGCCCCTTCAAAGTTGCCAAACACTACGAAGACTACCAAGCCTATGAATAAGAATACCATAAAGGTCGTGAAAAGTCAACCCGAAGTCTACCAAGATTACGAAGGATATGATATAGTGTGGGAACAACCTAATAACAACAAGGAGAACATATGCCAAACAGAAAGAAAGCCCCTCCAGGAATGTACACAGCCAGTGAAGCTATTGCCGTAATTGGTATTCCCTCAACGAACTTCTACGCGCTAGTAGAAGAAAAAACTATCAACAGGGTTGTCTTTCCAGACAGAAAAGAGGGATACTACTCCAAGTCCGAAGTTGATAACTACGCTCGGAACTTGAAGGCGCTTCGAGCGTCCTACAGTGCAGAGAAGCTCCAATTTGGACTTGCCCTCAATGAAGACATTCCTGCTATTCATGCCTTGACCGCAAGCGTCTCAGGTGGCGAGGCTCATGCAGTACCAGAGGAAGTGCTAAAGGCATGGATACGCAAGAACCCGCAATCAGTACATATTCTTCGCAAGGGAACAGAGATCGTTGGGTACATTTCAGCGTTCTCGTTACCTGATGCAACGCTTGACCTACGTCTACGAGGAAAGCTTCTCAACAGGACCATCCCCATTGACGATATTATGCCTTTCACCCCAGATACAACAATTTCGTTGTATATTGCTGAGATGGCAGTCAGGCATACAGATGCTTTCATTAAGGACAATGAGCCTGACCCCAAGAAACCTGATTCTGTTGCGAGATTGCTAGGAGCAAGACTCATTAGAGAAACATCACGCTTCATTAGCCATCTCAAAAAACAAGGCATTACCATCAACGAGCTATACACCGTAGGAACTTCACCATTCGGCATACGTATCTGTCGAGACCTCGGAATGACTCCAGTGGACCTCCCTGAGGGAGTGAGAGAGGATCGTGTACCCTTCAAGCTCGATTTACGGCAAAAAAGTCGATCTGTGATTGTGCGTCGGTTACGAACTGTCTAGCCAAAGAAGCACAAAATGACCCCATCTCATCAAGAGTCGGTGAGATGGGGTCGCAGTAGGAGGAACACATGCTCTGGCGCATGAATACGAGCCAGTACATATCAACAACGCCTATACCAGCTCAGTGCCCTTAGGCGTATCCCTCACCTCAAATCCCCTCTCTTTTAGCAGGTCGCGTATCCGGTCGGATCGCTTCCAATCGCGGGCTGCACGGGCTTCGTCACGCTGCATTACCAACTCAAGTACCTCGTCGCTTAGTGCACGCCGGACTTTTGGCTTAACGGAATCTAGGCGCAAACCCAGGATCCGGTCGAAATCGAGTAGCAGGCGAACCCGCTCTGCTGGGGAAATCCTGTTGTTCCGCGCTACCTCGCGAGTAATGCTGAGCGCTGTTGGCAGGTCCAGGTCGTCGTTGATCGCCGTATGGAAGGCATCGCGCACACGCCGGGCTTCTTGTGACCATGTGTCCGTATCCCGTGTGACTGCCGGCTCAACTGCGAGCAGCTCGGCAAGATCATCGCGCAAGTTGTTCAAGCCATTCTGTGCTGCTGTGATGGACTCATCGGTTAAGTTGATTTTTGACCGGTAGTGCGCGGTCAGCAGCAGGTAGCGCAGGGCCATGGGGTCGATACCCTGCTCTACGAGGGTGCTTAATAAAACGACGTTGCCCTTTGAGCGTGACATCTTACCATGTCCAAAGTCCAGGTGTTCGCCATGCATCCATACTTGCACAGGTTGTTTTCCGCTCGCTCCCTGGCTCTGGGCAATCTCATCTTCATGATGGGGAAACCTCAGATCGATGCCGCCGGTATGGATGTCGAATTGCTCACCCAGGTATTTGGTTGACATGGCGGAGCACTCGATATGCCAGCCTGGAAAACCAATGCCCCAGGGACTTGGCCAGTTCATCTGCCTGCCTGGATCTCCATGCTTCCATAAAGCAAAATCTTCAGGGGCGTCCTTGTCTTCAGCGATCTCCATTTGCTGGCGTCCATGACCGCCTTCTCGCAGGTTCTCAATGGTGTTACCAGAAAGCAGCCCATAATTGGGGAAACGACTGACATCGTAGTAGACATTCCCATTGGCTACATAGGCCAGCTCTTTCTCGATAAGTTGCTCAGTCATTGCCTGCATTTCTGAGATATGATCGGTTGCCCTGGGATTGCGATGCGCAGGCAGGATGTTCAACTCATCCCTGTCCCTGAGATATTTCTGAGTATAGTACTCGGCTATCTCATAAGCGGTGCGTCCTGTAGTACGTGCCTCGTGTTCTAATTTGTCTTCGCCGCTTTCTACGTCATCATTTTGCAGGTGTCCAACATCGGTAATGTTCTGCACCAGGTAGACATCATAGCCATTATATTCAAGCATACGGCGTACCCAATCCGTCATCATAAAGGTGCGGAAGTTGCCCACGTGAATATCACGGTAAACGGTGGGACCGCAGGCGTAAATTCCCACGTACGGCGGATTGAGTGGCGTGAACAGGTCTTTGCTCCTGGTCAAAGTATTATATAGGTAGACAGGTTTATCTGAAATTATAGACATGAGCAGAACTCCTCGATATTCTAATTTATGCTAAAAGTTTTAGAGAGGTAGTAGCTCAGACGGGAGACGTGCGGGGAGGCATGTTTAATTATTGTCAGGTGGAAGGCACGTTATTACGTTCGTAGAGGGCTGAGCTACCGATGTTTCCTCTACGAACGCTGGGACAGGTGCAAAAGTGCATTCTATGTTGGTTCACGGTCAATCTTCTCCAGCGAGGCTCAGACTTGTAAGTAAGTTTCGTTACTGGTAGTATACCACACCTTTGACGCGTTGGCTAGCTCATTTCCTACCTGGCACTTTTGGTTACCCTCACACTTACTGGCCCGCAAGGGAACATCAAATATTTTTAGTGTTGAACTGGCCGTTGATAGGAACCTATCAACGGCCAGTTCAACACTAAAAATATTTTAAACAGCTTTATGTAGATGCCAAAGTCTTGCAATTGCAAATCAGCGCAAAATACTTTTTGATAAAAGATTTATGCAATTTTAAGTAGGATTTATATAGATTTTAACGTTATTATTAATAGGTGATATGTCAACGTATGTTGTGCTGCACTTAAACACGATTGAGAAGTTTGAATAAAGGAGAAAATGTGTGACACAAGATGCTAATCCTGGCCCAGAAGATTTTGACCCCCCGGATGAGGGCGAGGGTCAGCAATCCAAGCGAGATGGGCCAACACCAGAAGACGATGACCCTCCCGAAGAGAGCGAGAGTCAGAAATCCAGGCGGATTGAACCTGGTCCAGAAGACGATGATCCACCACCACAGAAGCGCCCCCAAGCTAGCTCTTTCTTCGGCTCATTGCGGTATATGTTTGCAAGGTTCTTTCATCGTCCTTGAAGAGGATGCTACGTTGTTTGTGCTGCCAATGCTGCTTGTTCTCTTACCGCAAAGTACACTGCTTGTTGATGATGCACCACAATAGCAGCCGTAGATTGTTCAGGGACCAACTGGTACGCCCCGGTAAGCTCTACAGCGATAGTATCTTTGGCGGGTAACAACTGAAAAACCTTTTCGTGATCTTCCAGATCGGGAATGGCCGGGTAGCCCCAGCTATAGCGGCGTCCGCGCTGTGCGTCGAGTCCAAGCTCTTGCTGGATCTGGCGGTTGGTGTATTCGGCCAATCCCTCGGCCATCTCGACGGCCAGGCCGTGCATGAAATACGCCTCGGCATAGTCGCCAGCTTCCTGGAGACGCTGGACCGCCTCACTGGCTGATTGACCCATGGTGACAATCTGGAAAGCAACAACGTCCACTCTGCCGCTCTTGACCGGGGCAAAGTAATCTGCCAGGCACAGCCGTTCGCGTTCGTGCTGGCGTGGGAAGCGGAAACGTGTAAGTTCTCGCAGTGTGCCGTTCTGCCCTTGTTCTTCCCGCATGCCTTGAGGGTCATACACAATCAGTTCATTGCCGCTAGACTGGCAGGGGAAGTAGCCATAAATCACCTTTGGCTGCAGGTAGCGTTGCTGGCGGGCCTCAAGCAGCATACGCTTCAGGCGCGGGCGAAATTCCAGCTCTACCAGCCGGGTAAATTCGGCCCCGTGCGCTTTGCCGCCCCAGTGGAGACGGAAGAGCGTGTTCAAATCCATGCAAGGAGCAACATCTTCAATGCCGATGCGTTCGAGGACATGTGGCCCCCAGAACGGTGGTTGGGGGATAGAGATTGCCGGTTGCACACTCGCTGAAGGCGTATCTTCACCTACTTGTACCGTAACTTCTCCTGCTGCGCTCTTCGCTTTCTTCAGCCGCTCTTTTAGAGCTTCTTCCTTGATGCGCTCGATAAATGAGGCACGCTGCTCAGGTGAATTCGTCAACCTGTCGATAATTTCCAGTCCTTCAAAGGCGTCGCGCGCATAGAAAACGCCGTGCTCATAAGGAATCGGCGTTGATCCGGGCGCCTGCTCGTCGACGAAGAGGATGCGCCGCCCATAAGAACGATTGATGGCTGCTCCTCCGACGATCACTGGAAAGTTGAGGCCACGCTTGTACAATTCTTTCACACAGAGCGGCATCTGCTTGGAGGTGCTAACCAGGAGGGCGGAGAGGCCGATAGCATCGGCATTTACCTCGATGGCTTTGTCCAGGATAGTGTTAAGCGGCACCTGTTTGCCAAGGTCATACACGGTATAGCCGTTGTTGCTCAGAATGGTGTTGACCAGGTTTTTGCCGATATCATGCACATCGCCAAAGACGGTCGCCAGGACGACCTTGCCTTTCGTATAGCCTTCCTTTTTCTCCAGGTAGCCTTCCAGGTGCGCAACAGCCCGTTTCATCACTTCGGCGGATTGCAGCACAAAAGGTAGGATTAGTTCGCCCGCACCGAAACGGTCGCCGACATCTTTCATTGCCGGCAACAGGACCGTGTTGAGGACATTGACCGCGGACTCACTTGTGGGAATGTTCAGTTCCTGTACTCGTTCTTCGATGATCTGCGTGATGAGCGGCTCGATACCTTCTTTGCGGCGGTGCAGAATTTGCCAGTGGATGCGCTCGGCCACGTTCATGCCTTCCGTTGGATCGGCCTTGACAGCATTATTATCCTGCTGGGGAGCATGCTCCTCAAAGTAGGCGATGTAGCGCGGCAGGGCGTCCGGTTGGTTGTAAATCAGGTCTTCGGCAAGCTGGCGCTGTTCGGCATCGACTTCCGCGTATGGCGTGATGTGGAGCGGATTGACGATAGCTGCATCGAGTCCCGCCTTAACGGCGTGGTAAAGAAAGACGCTGTTGAGGACGGCACGAGCGTGTGGCTGGAGGCCAAATGAGACGTTACTGACGCCGAGTATGGTCAGTACACCGGGAAGTTCAGCCTTGACACGCGTGATGGCATTCAGCGTCTCGATAGCTGCCGTTTGTAATTCCTCCTGGCCGGTAGTGATGGGGAACGTCAGGACGTCGAAGATGAGCGAGTTGGGCGCAAGCCCGTACTCATTGACGCAGATATCATAGATTTTGTGGGCGATCTCGACTTTGCGTTCCGTAGTTTTGCCCATGCTAATCTCATCAATAGTGAGGGCAACGACGGCAGACCCATGTTCAAGAGCCACCGGTACAACGTTCTCAATGCGCTGCCTGCCAGTTTCCATGTTGATCGAGTTGATAATGGCACGTCCAGGGCAGGTCTCCAGCGCGGCTTTGATGACGTCTGCCTCAGTTGAGTCGATCACGAGGGGAGCTTCAATACCCATCGACAGCTTTTTCACGGTTTTAGCCATCTGTTCGTCTTCGTCGGTACGCTCTGTGAGAGCAACGCACACGTCTAAAACGTGAGCTCCACCTTCTACCTGCTCGCGCCCAATGGCAAGCAAGGTGTCATAGTCATCATTGAGCAGCGCCTGTTTTGCTTTGCGGCTCCCCTGGCTATTGACCCGTTCTCCCACCAGGAGTGGTGGAGGATCCTGCTGTAAAGCCATAGCTCGTATGCCACTGGAGACAAACGGCGGTGTGATCTTAGCAAAATTCTTGTTGTTCAGGTTGCCATCAGCTATTGGACGTGGGCGACGCGGCGCGTTGCGACAGGCTTTGACAATAGCCTGCAGGTGCTCATGGCTATTACCGCAGCACCCGCCAACGATATTGACACCAATCTCTGTTATGAAGTCGCGTAAAGCATCTGCCATCGGCTCTGGTTCCATTGGGTATACGGCCAGGCCGTTGACGTTGAGCGGAATGCCTGCGTTGGGAATGGTTGAGATAGGCAATGGGCAGTTTTCGGCCAGGAAACGTACCGGTTCGCGCATATGCTCTGGACCAGTCGAACAGTTAAGACCGATGATATCCACCCGCAGCGCGACAAGTGTGGTCATCACTGCCGCGACATCGGTACCCAGCAACATGCGTCCGCTCGTATCAAGCGATACCTGAGCCTGGATAGGCACCTTGCGTCCGACCTGCTGCATAGCCTGGCGCATACCTGTGATGGTCGCTCGCACCTCTAAAATGTCCTGGCTGGTTTCGATGAGCAAGACATCGACGCCTCCCTCTAAAAGGGCGCCGGCCTGTTCACGGAAAATCTCGACCAGCTGCTGGTAGGTGATATTGCTCAAAAGGGGATCATCAGATGAAGGGAGCATTCCGGTAGGGCCAATTGAGCCGGCGACAAAACGTGGCTGCTGCGCTGTGCTATAGCGATCGGCCAGGCGACGTGCTAATTGCGCCGCGGTCAGGTTCACTTCATGGGTGAGAGCGCCCACGCCATATTCATCGAGCTTGAGACGGCTGGCGGTGAAAGAATCGGTTTCCAGCACGTCGCAGCCAGCTTCAAGAAAACCCGTATGAATTTCTTCGATGATGGAAGGTTTTGTGAGCACAAGGTATTCATTGCAGCCTTCTGTGGCCTGTCCACCGTAATCTTGTGCAGTCAGTTGATAGCTCTGTATGTTGGTGCCCATGGCCCCATCGTAGATTAAGACGCGATGGGCCAGGGTATCAAGAAATTGACTCATGAAATAAGCCCCTCCTATCTTCCCTGAGAGTGTTGGTTTATTCAGCCAGGGCTGCAACTAGTTCACGGCAGAAATCGGGAATATCCTCAACGACACGTCCCCAGACCATATTCCCTTCGCGGAAGGCGGCTTTATTGACCCAGGTACCGCCAGCATTGGTGATGTCATCTTTAATGCCGGTTGAGCCGGTTGCCTGGCGTCCATGCATAATGCCCGCCGAGATAGGAACCCAGCCGCCATGACAGATAGTTGCAACGATCTTACCCTGTGCATGTACGTCGCGCACGAGCTGTAGAATAGCCTGGTTGCGCCGTAATTTATCAGGCGCCCAGCCCCCGGGGATAACAATACCATCTAGCGTATCGGCTTTGGGCGCTTCTTCGATACTGACATCCGGCGTCATCTCCAGGCCGTGTTTGCCGTGGACGGTGCTTGTTGAGAGGCCAATAACGATAACTTTGGCCCCTTCTTCACGCAGTCGCATGACGGGAACCCAAAATTCTAAATCTTCCACCTCTTGCGCAACGAAGACTCCAACAGTTTTTCCTTTTAGACGCATGATAAAATGGCTCCTTCTATTACACTACCGTTATGAGAAACATTATACCATGCGCAAGATGCGAGTTGACCCTCAGGTTAGATTACTGCTCAATAGGCGGTAGTTCCTGAGGGTATTGGGCTTGTGGTTGCTCATCATATTGTGACTGTGGGTTCTTGTACTGAGGCCCGGGCTCCTGATACGGTGTTGCCGGTGGCTGGTACTGGTACCCCTGGTCGTACGATTGATAGGGCTGCTGGTAAGGCTGATAGTATTGTTGGTAAGGCTGCTGTGGTTGCTGGTAAGGCTGCTGCCATGTTGGTGGTGTATTGGGCCTACCTGCCCTAAACGCCCCCGCCATTATAGATCTGATAAAGAGGCTGAGAATTATGCTGATCACTATTCCGATCAAGAACAGGGACCAGGAGTGGGAGAAGATGAGTATGAAAAAAAACAGCATGAAGGGGAAACCCCATATGCCTCGTCTGCGCCAGTAAGGTCTTCGGCGGTACCACATTATTTTTTCCTCCTTGTGGAGCTAATAAACTTTCTTGTTTCTTAATTATATACGTTTGTGATACGTTCTGGTTGTTTCAGAACT
>WNGK01003484.1_pt1 | contig 16985 bp, 20 predicted proteins | sample 5400601 | NCBI WGS metagenome assembly WNGK01 (sample SAMN13153376, study PRJNA577476) | soil metagenome | isolation source: 60 cm soil or saprolite under Garry oak tree replicate 1 | place: USA:California | collected 2016-06-15
TGCGGACCAACTGGGATCCCACCATGGTCCCGTAATTCGGACTAGTGGTCCTGTATTGAGATGCTTTGGTCGTGCTAGAGCTGGTTGCCGCAGCCGCCGCAGAACTTTGAGCCTTGGGTGCTTATCTGGCCGCACTTGGCGCATCTCACGCCCATAGACGCGGCCGGCATTGGCTGCGGCATGGGACCAGCTGGGGCCATCGCCGCATAACCCGTCGCGAAGGGTGTCTGATATCTTGCAATATTCGACCTGATGATCCCGTACGCCTTCTCAGCATCAGAGTTCGGCAGGTCAGCCAGGTTCAACGACTCTCCCCCTAGTCTTAGCTGGCATTTGACCGTGGATCGCAACAATCCCTTGTCGAGGATCGCGTTAGCAACGTCCGTATAGGAGAAGTCTGTGAAGTCTCTCTTTAGACGAAGATCGTGGGGGTGTCTGAGAATAATCCTCTCGTTCGTGAGAACAACCGAGTCGACATTGAGCTTGGGATGGTAGATCTTCTGCTGAATGTACAACTGTACTTGCTCTCCGGGGCCAAGTATTCGAGCCACGTCTTGCGGAACGCTTCCCATTTGCACGCACGATGATCAGGCGTTTGCATGTTTGTGAATAAGTGTGTTTAGTATCCTAAACATTAGGAGAGCAGTTCAGACCTTTGCGACAACCTCGCCAGGTTGTCCGTCTTTTATGACCTCCACCTTTCCACCCTTCCATCGTTCCTCAATCCATTGACCAGCAAAGTTTTCCTCGCGCGAGATCCACTCTAGTTTGACGGAGCCCAGCTTCTTCATCAAGGCGCGGGCGTTGTCGCAAAGTTGGCGCAGCCTTGTGTCAGTCGCTTCATACACGCCTTTTACTTGATTGACGATGAGAAGCGAGTCGGAGTAGATCTTGACGGGCTCGACCGTTTTCCGTGTTGCGGCCGAGGCCAGTTCAGGCCACTTGGCTTGTATCATGTTGAGAGCCTTGAGAAGTGCGTAGTACTCTGCTTCGTTGTTTGTTCTGTCACCGATCTCTTCCCAGTGCAGTTGGAAGGCTGAATTGGGCTTCTCTTTGATTGCGACCGCGATCTTTGCCTGTCGAGGAAGAGTCTTCTGCTGGTTTCCGAGGCTCTGACCATCAATATAGAATTCTGGCAATCTTTCTCTCCTCTAGAATGTCCATCCAAACATTCGCATTATGATGGGAGTTATATCCGCTTCTATCAGCCCGGCGATCAAGAAGAGGGGCGCCAACCCAACAACCACGTAGACGGTTTGTCTAAGCGTCCTAGACAAGTAGTCGTCTCCAAGGGACGATTCGTAATGATCGCTTGACGACGCATCGTCTCTTCTACGTTCTGCTCCCATCAGCTTCCTTAAGCTGGCATATCCCAACTTGATTCCCATCGAGCCTGCTATGACAAACGATGGTATCTCAATGATGCCGTGCGGCAGAATGGCTGCCAGGAACATGGTTAACGTTGATAGCGGCAACAGAATTCCCACTATGAAACCATTGAACAGAATGGTTGCAAAGCTAGGCGCGCCAAATCCTATCCCAGCGAGCCCCGTTGCTATTGAGACGAGCCAGTTGTTCAGAAAAATATCGGCGCCTAAGACTGGTGGGATGACTCTTGGAAAGACGACAGAGGGGTTCCCTTGCCCCGGCACGTATCCGACGCTCAGAAGGTAGCTCTTGAGTCCGTTTACCGAGACATAGTTTCCGTAGAACACTCCTACTGCAAACGCTAGAACCGAGAGCAGGTGGAAAGGCAGGTTTTTGGGGCCGATCAGGAACTTTCCCGTCTCATGCAGCCCGGCTTTGATCTTCGACCAAGCAGCTCTGGGGAGCTTTCTCCAAATGTCTTGCCAAATAGGATTTGAAAGTTCGAACGGCATTTCCGGAAGATCGGGGCTCGAGTAGTAGTAGATCATTGTCTTTGTTGAATGAAGAATCGGTGTAAGGAGGAGGCTGAGGATTGCAGATGAGAATGACGCGAGTGGAAGTCCAATGGACCCACCTAGTAAGACGACGAGTAAGAGTAGAAGCTGAAACAGGACTCTGACAACAGAATAAGCGAACGTGATTCCGAGGTTGTGGCTCACCGCGGCAAAACTCTTCCTGATAGCCTGAACCCCTGAAACGCCGTCGACGATCACTGCCGGGTAGGAGTAGACTGTAAGCAGGGCTAGGAGTAGAGACGCACCGCCGGCAAAATACAAGAGGTAAGAAGAAACGACCAGTCCCAACAAACCTGCAATGGAAGCCGCGTTAAGCGCAGACACGATTAACCCCAAGAAAACGGCAATGAGTGGACCCCAAGTGACAAGATTCGACATTAACAACGTCCACGCCATTCTCTTCCAGTTTCGACTTCCATACTCTACGATCGATCCGAATGTTGCCTTGTCCTTGTTCCAGGCGTCGAGATAGATGCCAAATTCGGAAGAGAAAACGAAGCCCCCTCCGAGAATGAAGGTCAGCAGATACCCAACCACCCAGATAACGAGTAATGTGATGAGTAACGGTGAATATGATGACGTAAACAGGAGACCCAGAGTGAACCCGCTGGAACTGATTTGTGATAGGAGACCTGAAAGGGTGTGATTCGTCGTGAGGACAACGAGGAAAACTATGAGGGCTGTTGTAAAAATCGACTGTTCGATTACTGAGAGAGCGGTTCCAAGCATGCTTGGAACAATTATGGTCGGATGCTTTCTCCAGGTCCAGTAAGACCTTTCGAAGATTCTGTCAAAGAATATTCTCTTGACCCCGAAGAGAGTACTACGTGTCATTCTCAGTTGACACTCCCAGTGTCACTTGCCCAGGTCAAGAAAGGCACCCAACAAGATAGGCTCGAGACTTGAATGATACCTGAAGTGAGCCTCCTCGCCGATTACCATGATGTAAAGCCATGACAATGCGACAATGCCCACTGTGAGCACGCTAGCGATCGCGTAGGCCACACTGTTTCTCGAACGAGGAATTCCGCCGTCCAGCACGACTCGATGCGATCCTTCGGCCGCGAGGGTCAGGTCAAGATCTTCGAATAACGACCGCTCCATTCTCTCGTGAAGGTTAGACGCCTGCGTTAGGAGATATAGTGCTACTATCAGAAAAATCCAACCTGCATAGGGAATCAGTACAAGTAGCGACCATAGAATTGCACTATGCTCGCAGCTTCTTTCGAGAAGCTTGGAAAAATCCTGTTGAGCTGAACTCAAGGGTAGGAGGATATTCACACGGCTAGGATCAGTCCGCGACTGGATTCTATTCATCATTTCCCAAGCAAATTCCTGCTCCCTCTCCGCGTGCTTGTTCTGGCGGTTCAGTAGGCCGTATACGAGGAACGACGTTCCAGTCGAGGTTGAGAATGCGAGAGTTCCGAAAATCCCGAGAGTCTCTGGAACGCTCAGGGAAGGCAGAGTGAAGCCGTTTGAGGCGAAGATTGCAAAAACGATCCAGAGCAAGTAACTGGTTATGGCAAGGACGATCCACCTTGGTCCGATTGTGACGTCTGTCCTGTCGCGCAATTGGACCAGGGTGGAAAGCCGATCAGGTAGACTGGAGGTGCCCATTTACACGGCTCTCTCTCGCGGACGATACAGCTATATTGTTGCAGAAGGAGGCGGTGGTGGCGGTGCAGATTGAGTGCTGGACAACACCGGAAATATTTGTGCCATCACGGTGTCCTCTACCATTGCTTGGTAACGAAAGTGATTGTTGGGGTCGGTTAGTAGAACATATACCCAGTAGACACCGAAAAATCCTACCGTCACGATACTAAGGACCAGATAGACAATGAAGCTCCGATCCGGAGTTGGATAGCTTCTCCTAGGCAGGTTAAGCGTGATCCCAACTGCGGCAAATAATCTTGCCAGTTCGTACACGAAAATGTCTTCTCTCCTTTCATGTCTAAACCAATCTTTCATAAGAAAATAGTAAACGTAGTATTGTGAAAACACGGCGATCAGGGAAAGGCCGGCGTAACCACTGAAGGACGATAGAGAGGGTATCATGAATCCGGCCGCGAAAACGAGGATTACGGACCAAAGCGCAGCATCTCTCGAAGTCTCATCAGACTGAGCCTCTCTCTTCAACCTCTGCAGATTGTCAAGCGAAATGGAAACGTCAATGCCCTTCTTCACAGCCAATTCCTTTGCTGCCCTTTCCAGGTCTTCGTAGATGAAAAGCTGGCGCGTAAAATGAGTGTTCCGTCGACCAACTAGCCTGTAGAGCATCACTGCAAAGAAGATGCTCAGCACAAACGAGACGATCCCGAAGACTACGATTAGGCCAATGATAGCCGCCAATGCGAAAATGGACCCACTGGTCGTTGGTCCAGCACCACCTGAGAGCAAAGTGCTGAATAGAACTGCTAGTACGGCTATGATCAGGATTATGATTGAGAGTATCTGGAGCAGAGGAACTGCGATCCATCCCGCCGACATCTGTCTGTCACTCTCCAAACGGGATCTGAGATCCCGCCTCACATTTTCGAGTGCGATACTCAATGGCCACACTGAATGGGGCCGTCTTTCGTCGGTCTCTATTTAAGAGGTTAGAAATGTTCGAGTCAGATACTCAAATCGAACGAAGACGTCAGCCCGTGTGTCGGCCACTTATTAAGAGGTCGCGATTCGAGGTCTGTTTGTGCGGCCGTGGTCTAGCCTGGTCTATGATATCAGCCTGCCAATGCAGCGTTCAGCAGAACGCTGACGACCCGGGAAGTCGTTCCTAAGCGGCTCGGGAGTTCAAATCCCGGCGGCCGCACCATACCATTATCGTCGTCGAAGACATGTTCAGCTTAGAGTGCTGATCTTATCATTCCGCCATCGATCGAGATCATTGCACCGTTCATGTAGCTCGCCTTATCACTGGCAAGGAAAGCCACCAGATTTCCGATCTCCTCAATCGTTCCGTATCTGCCCGCCGGAACCTCTAGGAGGGCCTGCTTCATCGCATCCTCGACGCTCTTGCCCGTCCTTTTCGAGACGTCTTCCGCGATCTGCCTCTGCCTATCCGTCAGAATGTGGCCCTGCATTATCCCATTAGAGGTTATTCCCTTTGGCCCGTATTCAGTTGCGAGCGACTTTGAGAGTCCGGCTAGGCTCAGCCTCACCGTATTCGACAATACCAGATTGGTGATTGGCTGTCGCAATGTCGTTGATGTAATGAAGATCAACCGTCCCCAACGTTTCTCTACCATTCCCGGTATTGTTCCCTTAGCCAGTCTCACCGCGCTCATGAGCAGCAGCTTGATCCCATACTCCCAGTCTGCTTCGCTCAGATCTGCCAAGGTTCCAGGTTTCGGAGGCCCTGTGTTGTAAGCCAGAATATCGACCGTTCCCATTTTCCGACGGGCGGAGACAAGAAGCTCGTCAATGTCTTCCTTAACTGTCAGGTCCGCGCTGATCCCGTAAACCTCCGTGTTGCCCGTTTCCTTTATGATCTGATCCTTCGCCCTTCTGATTGACTCTGGATCCCTCGATGAGACTATTACCTTGCAGCCTTCCGAAGCAAGGACCTTCGCCACGCCAAATCCGATTCCTTTGCTCGCCGCTGTTACAAGCGCAACCTTGCCTTTCAGCCCCAGCTCCAAACTCAATCCCCCTAAACTGTCCGACGTTATTACTGAAAAACGTGTCTTGAGCACAACCATATAATCAACAGACACCTCTACACTGTCGAACGTGTCGAATCCTCTAATCCTTCAACACGAAAAGCTCGGAGCACAGCTTGACTCTACAAACTCCCCACTCATCTACTCAGACACGGTCGAAGAGTACTGGGCGATCAAGAAAGCCACAGGCATCGCCGACATGTCAAACCTCGGCCGTCTCACGATCACAGGAAAGGATCGCGTATCGTTTCTAAACGGTCTCCTAACCAACGATCTCGCACAAGTCAAAGAGGATGGAGGTCAGCACTCTGCACTTCTCAATCCTAAAGCCCGGCTTCTAGCGGATCTCTATCTATATCGACAGCCAGATTCGATACTCGTCGACACGGGAAGCTCGCCCGCGTCCAAGATCAAAGAGAGCCTAGACCGGTTCGTCATAACCGAGGACGTTCAGATCCGAGACGCAACCTCTGATCTTGTTCTGGTAACCATTCAGGGGCCGAGATCGTCTCAGACGATCAAAGAAACACTGGGAATCGAAGTAGCAGACTTGAAACCATTCCACCACAAAGCTCTCGGACCCAGCTTCATCGCTTGTCGGGATAGGACAGGTCAGGGCGGTTACGATATTTTCATGCCGAGCCAGGAGGCCGAAGCTGTCTGGCAAGGATTCCTCCTGAAGGCTGGAGATCCAGGACTCAGACCCGTAGGCGCAAATGCAATGGAGATACTGCGCTTGGAAGCAGGGTATCCGAAGTATGGTGTTGATGTTGACGAGAATACGATTGTCTTGGAGGCAGGTTTCAAAGACGCAATTAGCTTCACAAAAGGATGTTACATGGGCCAAGAGGTCGTCGCCAGAGCGACCCACATAGGCAGAGTGAACAAACAACTCGTCGGACTAGAGATTGACGCGACGGAGCCTCCGTCCACACGCTCGAAGCTGAAAAGTAATGGCGTGGAGGCGGGGTTCACGACCAGTGCAGCTTTCTCGCCAGGATTGGGAAAGGTCGCTGGTCTAGCTTATGCAAACCGAGATTATGCAAAAGAGGGAACTAGACTGTTGGTCGAGTATGGTGACAAGCCTCTTCCAGCCCTAGTGGCTAGGGTTCTCTAGTTCTTGGCTGTCGACTGAAAACAGCCAATGTGCCAAGCTTCCAGTCGAGAATCTGACGATCTTCGGAACACGACTTTCTGTGTATCGTAGGATATGCTCTTCTGGCAGCCAAGGCAAAAGCTTCCGGCCAGCTGAGGGCTTTTGCTGAAAGTGGCTCGCATGGTCTCGGATTCCTTGTCCAGTTGTTGCCTCTTCTGGTCAATGTAGCCCTTGAACTCGACAACCTTATCGCTCTTCGGATTGACTTGGAGCAGTTCGTTGATGGCTTCTTCAGCCTCGGAGAGAGTGTTGACGATCTCCTGGAACTTGCCGAGCATCTTGCTTGTCATAGCGCCATCAATCATCAGGGCGCCGTTGCCGATCGGTTGTATAACTCTCGGGTATGTAGTCAATTCGCTGCTCATTGTGTCGGCTACTTTGTAGCCGAAGTATGCTTTGAGGAATAGCAGACCTTCTGACGCTGGATGCGCATCAAGTCCGTTCGTGACAATTTCTAGGGCAGATGGAAAGTTTGAGTTTTGAGCCTCTTGCATGGCTGGCTCGACGAAATGTCTCTTCTCCTCGGGCGTGCACTTCAACGGGACGTTGAAGGCATTCTCTACGGCGTCCAAGGGCTATCGAGCTATACATACGCGCATCGAAAAAATAGTTTCCGTGCCTTCTGAACAACTCAGAGAGTACTACAACGACGCGTGGAGTCTCCACTAACTAACGGTGAATTGAACACAGAAGTCAGCCTTGAAGAGAGGCTTAAGTTATCGCTCTCCCTGCGAGTCTCAGGCAGTCTGATCGTCGAGAAGTCAGCGGGTGTCCCGGAACTTTTCTTCCAGTGTCTTCAGTTCGCCGTGTTCCTTGACCCTGATCTTAACGTCCATGCTGAACATGAGCCCGATCCGTCTGAGGAAAGAGTAGAGGTCTTCTCCGGAGACCGGACCCTTCAATCTGCCAGACTCTATCATGTTAGCAAGAGTATCCTCGACTTGACCAACCTCTCTGGGATAGTGCCTGCGGGCTGTCTCCAAGACCTCAACGCCCCTCCCTTCCAGGATTCTTCGGACAATCTCTCGAGGGCTCTGCTTTGGCGCTACGGTTTGTGTGGCCGTAGTCTTTTCTTGCGAGAGCATCATCTTCTTCCGAAGCTCTAGAGCCTTCTTCTTGCGAAGTAGTTCGATCTCGGAAGACATTGGCGAATGCACAGAACGATGGATAGGCGTCTACATAAGTTCTGGTTCCCTAGAGCCTCTCCAGCCCGATAATCTTCTCATAATCGTAGACGGCCCTTGCAACGACTGTCCACGCCTCTAACGGTCTATGGTCGATCCGATATTTCCAGGGCGGGGCTTCGACTGTCTTTAGAGAGAAATGTCCAACGGGAAAGCCCCCAACGAGAGCCACAGGCTTGGCCGCGCTGGCCAGCTCCGACGCTACCGTCTCCATCGGCTTCGGCGCGCCTTGGGTCGTCAGAGCCACGACCAGATCCGAAGAAAGCTCGCTCAACAGGCTAGGCAGAGATCCCGTTCTCAAAGACATCAACAGTGTGCCTGATGATGGGACGACAGATTCCTCGTAGAGCTGTTCAAGAAGGGAAGTGAACCTGTCAGTGTTTCTCGGAAGCCTCGCTTGAGGATTCACAGTAATGATATGATCGTCCCTCGTGTGGACAAAGCATCGAAGGTCACCGTCAGAATTGAGCGGTGAACCCAGGGCGAGAAGAAGCGAAAAGTGAGCTATGTCGGGTCGACCTCTGCCGATACCCGACCGTCCTAGTCGCAGGATTGCGGAATGATGATAACTCTGGTCAAGTATGAGTCTGTGCGGGTCCTTGTTCTTTCTGCGAGCTAGCGCCAAGACTGACTTGTGATCCGTGATTTCATTAGGCACGAGTTCTATGGACGATTCCGCGAGAACGAGTGTCAGTACCAATGCCGGCCACGAGGTCTGAAGACCTTCGGCTCAGGTTATGAGCTTCATGGGACGCCCAGTCGGACGGCGACACTATGGTAAGACGCGAGCTGCGGTTGCGTCTGTGGCACGGGAAAGGATTGAGATCCTCATTGACCAAGCTAGGAGAATGGTGAAAGACAATGAGGTTTTGTCAAGGCGCTATGTGGACCTTGCCCAGAGAATCTCAGAACGGACAAAGGTTAGGATACCGAGCGAGCTGAAGAGGTATCTCTGCAAGAACTGTGGGATAGCTCTGGTCCCGGGAACAAATGCTAGAATAAGACTACATGCTCGCAACTCTGGCATCGTTCTGACCTGCCTGTCTTGTGGGGCCGTGAAAAGATACCCGGTGACCGAGAAAACCCGTTCCAAAGAGCCCCGTTCCGCGATGAAGCCTTATATCGCTCAGACCTTGCCATTCCCGAAGAAAAATTCCAGCGAGGAAAGAGGATCCGTTTAATTGCCCACAGCCTTTGAGGTCCCAGCGAACGAATTTATCGAAACGTTAGCCAAGCATCTGAAGGAGAACGTTTCCGAAATCTCACCGCCCGCTTGGTCAGAATTTGCAAAGACGGGCGCTCACAAAGAGAGACCTCCACAGGATCCTGACTGGTGGTACATGAGATGCGCCTCCATTCTACGCAAACTCTACGTCCATGGACCCGTAGGCGTCTCCCGCCTTCGTGTGCAGTACGGCGGCAATGTTGGTAGGGGAAACTCGCCAGAGCATCACGTCCCCGCCGGCGGCTCCGCTATCAGGGAGCCACTGCAACAGCTTCAGAAGGCAGACCTTGTCGCTATAGAGGGAAAGAAGGGTCGGAAGCTGACAAGGCAGGGCTTAGCCCTCTTGAACAAGACCGCCGCAGAGGTCGCTAAAGAGCTGAAGTCTAGGCCCAGAGAGGCCGCCAGCTGATGTCCGAGGAAGACTATACTGACGAAGAACTCGAAGCCCTGCGTCGGCGCAGACTCGCCGAGATGCAGAGAGCTGCAGTTGACGACCAGCGCCGCTCACAAGCGCAACAACAAGTCGAAAGACAGAAACAGGCAATAATCCGGAGAATCCTCACAGCCGAAGCGAGACAACGCCTCACCAACATACGAATGGTAAAACCCGAATTCGCAGACGAATTGGAGATGCAGCTAATCCAACTGGCCCAGTCAGGAAGACTACGCGGCCAAGTTACTGACGAACAGCTGAAAAAGACCCTCGTACAGCTTGAGGGCCAGAAGCGAGAGATCAAGATCAGGAGAGCGTAACAATGGCACGACACAAACCATCGGGGAAGAAAAAGCATCTATCTCATGCACTCAAACAAGCGCAACCGGTTCCATCTTGGGTAGTAGCCAAGACCGGTGGAAAAGTTCGACGAACACCGAAAGAGAGACACTGGCGAGAAACCAAGATCAAGGTGTAGACGCTCACGAGCAAAGAAAAGAAAGAGAAGAAAGCGAAAAAGTCGAAGAAGCCAAAGAAAGAGAAGGCCTCTTCCAAGGATGAATCCCCCGAGCTTGTAGAAGAGAAAGAAGATCCCGTCTTGGAGAAGCCGGAGGTCCGGCCGGTTAAACCCGAGCTGGAAGAAACGCCGGAAGAGATTCCTGAAGAGACTAAGGAGGAAGAGGTTGAGGCGGAAGAGGCTCCCCAGGCGCCGGCCGAGGAAGCTCCAGAAGAGGAAGAGCTGGAAATTGTCGAAGAGAAATTCTACGATCTCAACCTCAACCGCATATGGAACGCGCCACGAGAGAAGCGAACACCGAGAGCAGTAAGGTTCCTCAGAGAATTCGTGTCCAATAGAATGAAGACAACCGAAGTTTCCATTAGCGAAGAGGCGAATAGTATGCTCTGGCAGAGAGGAATTAGCAAGCCCCCGCGCAGGATAAGAATCCGAGTTGTCAAGGACAAAGAAGGAAAAGTCATCGTCTTTCCGGGTGAGGGAAAATGAGACGTGCCCGTAATCCTCTCTGACATATTTGGAGACCCGAACGTTGGAATATTCAGCTTCGCCAACGAAAAAATCGCAGTACTCCCCGCCGGAATCTCTTCTAAGAAGCTAGACAGTTACCGAGAGGCTCTCGGCACAGAGGCATGCTCCATAGGGGTCGCCGATTCGAGACTTGTCGGGGTATATGCGAGCGGAAACTCCAACGCGATCCTGCTCCCTTACATTGCGACCGAGGAAGAAATCTCCAAAATCCGATCTACCGGTGTACGAATCGCGATAATACAAGAGAAGCGTACAGCACTTGGGAACCTGATTCTCTGCAACGACCACGGTGCAGTCGTAGACCCTCGTCTCAAGCCCAAAACAGTGTCGGCCATCGAAAAGGCTCTGAAAGTACCGGTTCAGACTGGAACAATAGGAGGGCTTCCGCAAGTAGGGTCCCTTGCTACCGCATCAAACAAGGGAGTACTGGCAAACCCGATAATTGACGAATCAGAGAAAAGACACATCGCAGAAGTTCTCAAGGTTCCAGTTTCAGTCGGCACAGTCAACTCTGGCGTTCCCTATCCGAAATCCGGAATCGTCGTAAACTCGAAGGGAGCAGTAGTGGGATCACACACGCTGGGCACAGAGTTGTTAACCGTCAGCACGGTCTTTCAAACGGATTAGGTTAAGTACGGCTCAGCTTTCAACTCGCATCCTCGAGGGTTCAATCATCAGCGAAGTCAAGCGGTTCAAGATCACAGGCGACCTCCGAAAGAGAGGCGAAAATCTTCACTTCAAGAAAGAGATCCGAGCCCTCAAGAAAGAGGACGCGCTTCAGAGCCTATACGCTGACATGGGAAGCCGCCACAAAGCCCGAAAATTTGAGATAGCTATCAAGACCGTAGAAGAAATCCCAGAGACGGGAGATGGAGCTTAGTGGCAGTCGCTAAAAGGCTCGCGGCTCGACCAAAAGATCTCGACGAGCAAATGCGACAGGTTCTCATGGACATACGCCTCCTCGAAGGGTCAGCGCGCGTCCTACAGTCCAGGCTCGACATAGTCACAGCTGCATTATCAGAAACCCTAACAGCCATATCCACCCTCGAAGGAACAAGGGGAAAGACAGGCGAGACTGAAGCGCTCGTCCCAATAGGCTCTGGCAGTTTTGTCAAGACCAAGCTTGCTGACGTTGACAAGGTCATCATCGGAGTCGGCGCCGGTGTCTGTATCGAAAAACCGATCGAAGATTCGATGAAGGACCTTCGTCTGAGATCGAGCGAGCTCGAGAGAGCGCGGACGACGGTAACGCAGCAGCTCAGCCAAGTTCTGGGCCAAACCGAGGACTATAGGGCCCACCTAAACGACCTTGCGGGCAAGAGGGGCGGTGGAACGGTAGAGATTGTTTGACAGACTCAAAGCCCAGTTCTCAAACTTCTACGACCGAATAGCCAAGACCGAGCTAAAGGGAAAAGACCTCGAAAACGTTCTAGACGAGTTTGAACTATCACTCGTTGAGAACGATGTGGCGGTCTCCGTCGCTGAGTTCGTCGGTAATGAGCTGAAACAGAAACTCAAGGACGTACAGTTCGCACGGTTGACGGACCCGCGCGCCAGAGTCAAGGTTGTACTTCAAGAAATCCTCATGTCTGTCCTGCAGAGAGCGGGAACCCTCGACATCTTCTCCCGGATCGATAGTAAGAAGGTTGCTGGACAACCCGCCATAATCGTATTCATCGGGATCAACGGGACAGGAAAAACAACCAGCATCGCCAAACTCGCCTACATACTTCAGAAGAAAGGGCGGAGCGTGATACTCGCAGCCAGCGACACTTACAGGTCAGGCTCAATAGAACAACTCGAAGAACATGCCCGCCGCATAGGAGTCCGCGTAATCAGACACCAGTATGGTGCTGACCCTGCTGCCGTCGCGTTCGACGCGGTCAGCTATGCGAGAGCCCACTCGATAAACGCGGTCCTGATCGACACAGCGGGAAGAATGCAGACCAACAAGAACCTATTGGAAGAGATGCGGAAGATCGTCCGGGTAACAAGCCCCGATCTTACAATTCTCGTAGTGGACGCGTTGACGGGAAACGACGCGGTGGAACAAGGCAAGATCTTCTCGGAGGCTGTCAAGATAGACGGGATCATTCTGGCGAAGCTGGACGCTGATGTGAAGGGGGGTAGCGCGATATCATTGTCTTACATAATGGGAAAGCCCGTGGCCCTAGTTGGAACCGGGCAGAAATATGACGACCTGGAGCCTTTTCAGCCAGAAGCAATCGTCAAGAACATAATGGGCTAAAGAAAAGGATGGTCGACCCACGTAAAGCGGGCCGATATCGGTCCTAGAGGGCTGTTTGCTAATAGCTTGCGACTATTTCGACTGTACTTCGAGCGGGATCGACGTTGCAGGCTCGATGTGTTTCTTGATCTCTTCAACCGTCGGGAACCGACCTTCCCGTTTCCTAGAAAAGATCAGTTTTCCGTCAAGAACTACGTCGAAGATCCCTCCGTCGGACGGCTTCAGAGCGATTGCGAGCTTCTTGTTGAGGGGCATCCCGTAGGATGAAAGGAGCTGATTCACTAGATCGATTGCTGTCGGCTGGTGACCGCAAGGTTGGCAATACGTTATTTCAAGATCCATGGTTTCTTCCCACTTCCATGTAGGCCACCAAGGACAATTTAAATCTGGTTTCGAGCTGTAATCCCGCATCTTTCAATAGCGACGTTCCAGCCAAACGCTCAACTTATGATATGAGCAGTCGGCAAATAGACGAATTGAAAACCTACCGGATCGATAAGGAAAATCCTGTCGTAATCGTCTCATCGACCCAGGATCTCGCCTCCCAGAATATTGCCGAAAATCTAGTAGCCAAGCATGGCTTCTCGCAATCCACCCCTGGGGGAGGGTTCGCACATCGTGACCATAGCATTCGCCTAGTCACAGTTGAAAAGCCATGCATCTACATTGAGCCAACCGACCTTCTGGGAAATTTCTCTTCGATAATATTCGCCTCGAAGCATGTCAGTGCCGCGAACAGGCCAGCGATGACGGTTCATGCTACTGGGAACCTGACCAAGAATGCCGAGTTTGGCGGCCGGCCAGAAGAACTCTCATTCGTAGACCCAGCGAGAATTCAGAGAGCACTCCGAAGGCTTAGGGACGGAGTGGTAGAGGTGGGTTTGGAGATAGATGTGACGATGGAAGCAACCCATCACGGGCCAACATCATTCCCGATTCCTGTGTGCTTCGTCGAAATTGGAAGCGGACCCAGGGAATGGGTGAACCCGGCACTGGGCGGGTTAGCTGCTGATGCGATAATGGAGGCAGCGACAGGTGCGAGTGAGAGTCAGAAGCCTGCGATTGGTTTTGGAGGAACACATTATTCGACGAAGTTCAACAGAATCTGTCTTGAAGGGGAGTATCAAATCGGGCACATCGTACCGAGGCACGCGTTTGAATCGGGAATATCAGACGCAATCATCAAGGATACGATCCGGAAGACGCGTGGTAATCGCCCTGTGGCCCTGGTGGACTGGAAAGGGTTGACCGGGAGCGACAGAAGAAGACTTGTGGCCAACCTCGAAAGTTGGGAATATGAAGTCGTAAGATGCTGAGCATTTGTCGCATGGTTAAATAGGGACCGGAGACCGCCGCTTTTCCAGAATCTAGTAGAGGGTCAGGATTGGGCGCTAGGAGCTTCCTACAGTCAACAAGGCGGCTGTTCCACGTAGCCCAGAAACCGAACTGGGAAGAGACTGCGCTCCTCATCAAGATAAGCCTCCTGGGCGTCGTAATCGTCGGCGGAATAGGCTTCGTCATAAGAGTTCTCTTTTGGCTTGTAGGACTCTACACTCTTCCCCCTGCTCAAGGAGGAACTACAACCCCCTAGGAAAACGAGGCAGAAGATATGACACAACAAACCCAGAAGACATCAATCTATGCTGTACGGACCACAAGTGGTCAGGAGAGAACCGTCGTCGACTTGATGGCTAGCAGAGCCCAAGTCAAGAAGCTACCGATAACCGCGATCCTCGCACCAGAAGTCATCAAAGGGTACATCTTCGTCGAAGCCAACGGACCGCACTTCGTAGACGAAGCAATCGCCGGAACAAGACACGCCCGCACACGGACCAAGGGAGTAGTGTCAATCCAGGCAATTGAACGGTTCATAGTTACCAAACCAGTGATCGAAGAACTCAGTGTAGGAAACCTAGTGGAAGTGGTGGGCGGACCCTTCAGAGGACTGCGCGCAAAGATAACACACGTGGACAAGGTAAAACAAGAGGTCGTCATCGAACTACTAGAGGAAGGTTTTGCAACGCTGCCGATCACAGTCCACGCAGACTATGTCAAGCTCGTAAGTAGAGGAGAGGAGAACACTGGGCGACAAGAAAACCGTTGACGCACTAATTGACGGTGGAAAGGCAACCGCAGGGCCACCCCTCGGACCAGCCCTAGGTCCGCTAGGTGTCAACGTACTCCAGATAGTCAACAAGATCAACGATCTGACAAAATCCTACGCGGGAATGAAAGTCCCCGTCAAAGTACTCGTGGACGTTGATGACAAGAGCTTCGACGTTGAAGTTGGAACCCCAACAACCTCCGCGCTGATAGTGAAGGAATTGGGGGTTGAGAAAGGGTCTGGAACTCCCAAAGCGACAAAGGTTGGGAATCTCACTGTTGAGCAAATAGTCAAGCTCGCAGGGATGAAGAGGCCGGACAGCTATGCGAAGACAACCATTGCCGCTGTCAAGGAGGTCGCGGGAGCGTGCGTCAGTATGGGAGTAACGATCGATTCCAAGGAGCCGAAAGAGTTCATCAAGGACCTCGACAGAGGCTCATACCAGAAAATACTCAGTCAAGCCTAGAGGAGTGACCAAAAACGCCAGTTTCCAAAGACGCCATCGCCAAAGCCATAGCCGACATGAAAGCAAAAACCGAGAAGCGCAAATTCACCCAGTCCGTCGAACTGGCAGTCAAACTCCGCGAACTCGACCTCAAACGACCAGAGTCGAGAATCAACGAGTCAATTGAACTGCCGACGCCGGCAAGCAAGGACGTTAAGGTGGCCGTGATTGCCGGGGGAGACCTCGCCGTACGAGCCAAGAACGCGGGCGCGGACCTGGTCATTGGAAGAGAAGATCTGGACAAGATGGCACGAGAAAAGAAGCAGGCTAGGAAGCTCGCACAGACCTATGACTACTTTGTCGCAGAGGCGCCGCTCATGCCTCAAGTGGGCAAGTCTCTCGGCCAGATGCTCGGACCGAGAGGAAAGATGCCGACACCTGTTCCGCCCACCGCACCCATAGACGAAGTGATCAAACGCCAAAGACGCAATGCGCGCCTGAAGATGAAGGACCAGCCCGTGATACAGGTCAAGGTGGGAACAGAGGATATGCCTGACGATGTCTTGGTTCAGAACATTCAGACAGTAATCTCACGTCTAGAGTCCAAGCTTGAGAAAGGGTCAAAGAATATTTCCGGAGTCTCAGTCAAGACTACGATGGGTCCTCTGGTTAAAGTGACAACAACTCAGGCCTAAGATTTGTCGACAAAGAAAATCGCCGAGTGGAAGAAAGAGTCCCTATCACAGCTGCAGGGTCTCTTGTCGAAATATCCTGTTATAGCAGCCGCGGACTTGACGAAGGTCCGCTCGTCCCAGATCCATGAGCTGCGAAAGCGGCTTCGCGATCGAGTCACAATGGTTGTTGCGAAGAACAACCTCCTACGCAAGTCAGTTGAGTTCGGAGACTACAAGGAGCCAAGACTCGGCGAGTTCGTCAAAGACCTCACAGGGTCGAACATACTCCTCTTCTCCGAACTTAACCCGTACTCTCTCATCATTCTCCTTGACAAGAGCAAGGTCAGAGTACCGGCAAAGGCCGGAGATATCGCGACCAACGAGATAATGATACCCGCAGGCAACACAGGTCTACCGCCCGGACCCGTAATCAGCGAATTCGGAGAGATCAGAGTTCAGACAAAGATAGAGGGAGGAAGCATATGGGTCGCAAAAGACTCGGTCGTTGCGCACAAGGGCGACCAGATAACCGCCAAAATGGCGTCAGTCCTCTCAAAGCTCGGTCTCAAGCCGATGGAGGCTGGGCTCACCTTGGTCGTCGCTTACGACAACGGGTCGATCCTGCACTCAGACGATCTATCCTTTGACCTGCCCTCTTACAAGAACGACTTCATCACAGCAATAAACGACGCCCTCAACCTCTCGACAGAAGCAGGCTACATTACCATAGAGAACGCCCCGAGAATCCTCGTCAAAGGGATGAGAGAAGCATTAGCACTCGCTGGAGAGGCAGCCTTTTTGGAAGACGGAACCATCGAGTTCGTCTTGAAGAGAGCCGTAGCCAACGCGACAGCCCTCGACAAGAT